>Ga0180431_10006888_pt1 | contig 13399 bp, 19 predicted proteins | sample SS_ome_11_FD_132459 | JGI IMG/M metagenome (GOLD analysis project Ga0180431, IMG submission 132459) | Hypersaline lake sediment archaeal communities from the Salton Sea, California, USA - SS_1_MS_1 metaG | ecosystem: Environmental > Aquatic > Non-marine Saline and Alkaline > Hypersaline >... | reverse complement strand
GATGTATTTGTACAAGGATGGTTGCTTGGTGGGAACGGGCAAGGCATCGGGCAAGTGCGAATACGACACGGGGTGCATGTGGAATGTAATCGGAGCGGTGGACAGGGGAAATTGGCAGCACTTCGCGGGGACCATCGACGCAGTGCAGGTTTGGAGCCGGGCCCTGAGTGGTCGCGAGGTTGGACGTTTATTGGAGCAGCCACCAACGGGGGAGACAGAGGGGCTGGTGGGGTACTGGATGTTTGACGAGGGTTCAGGGCGAGACGTGAAGGATAGCAGTGGCGAGGGTAACGGGGGAGTGTTCAGGGGGTGTGAATCGCGAAGTTTGGCCTTCTAGCGAGCGAGTCGGCGGTGGAGCTGGTTCCAGGAAAAGTGTCGTCCGGGGCAGTGGGTGACGGCACCGGGGACTTGGCCGTGCCCTTTGATCTTATTGGTCGGGATGTGGTAGCGTTGCTGCAGGAACCGAACGAGACGGGCGAGGGCGTCGTACTGGGCCGTGCTCGGCCGTTTCTTGTCGAAGTCGCCAACGAGACAGATGCCGATGGTGTGTTCGTTCCAGTAGTTGTCGTCGCAGCTTCGTGGTCGGCAGTGGGCACCTTCGCGTTGCTGCTTCCAGCGGAATCCGACCTCGATTTTTCCGTCGGTGGCGCCGTTGTCGATAACGAAGTGGTAGCCGACGCCGTCCCAGCCGCGTTCCTTGTGCCAGCGGTCGATTTCCGCCAGGTTGCCACCTTCGCTGGCGGAGTGATGGATGATGATGCCGCGCCAGTCTCTCATTTTCCCGAGGCGGGCGGGCGGTATCCAGGCGGCGGGCACGTTGGCAGGCCTATTGTTCGTGGACGAGAAGGTGCCGGGAGGCAGCGGCTGATGGGCGTAGGCGACACGGCGGACGGTGGGGGGAGGCAGGGTGTCTCGGCCGGCGGGCCCGCAACCGGTGATGAGATAAGAGCAGGCGAGGCAAGCCAAGAGGCTGGCCCAGAGGCGGCACTTGTCATCCATGACGCGCGAGGGGAACATCCATTTGGTCCTTTTTTGGTGTGGGTAAGCGGTGCCAGTCATCTGGCCTGCAGGTCGTCCACGGCTTCAGCAAGAGTCTTATAGATGTTGAAGAGCATGTCAAGGCGTGTTTTGTGTAGGACGTCGAGGACAGCGGGCTGAGGCGCGACGAGGTTAAGGCGGCCTTGGTGGTCCCGGCAGCGTTTGTGGGCGCGGATGAGTGAGCCGAGGCCGCTGCTGGCAGTGAAGTCGAGGCGTTGGAGGTCGATGGCGAGACGATACCTTCGGCGGGCAAAGGCTTCGTCGAGGCATCGGTTGAGGTTTTCCGCCTGTGCCATGTCGGCGGAACCGGCGAGTCGTACGACGGTGACGTCGCCGCTGTCCGAGGTGTCAATATGCAAGGTTGGGCAGGGCATAGGGTATGTTCATCCTGCTTTGTTGAGTTTTACGAGGCGGACCTGATTTCCCAGCTTGTTATATTCGACGGAATTCATGTATGCCTTCATGAGCATGATGCCGCGGCCGCTGGGGGTTTCCAGATTTTCCCGCACGGTAGGGTCGGGGACAGCGGTGGGGTTGAATCCTGTACCCTGGTCGGCAATGGTGATCTCGGTTTTTTCGTTGGAGACGGCATAACAGATGCGTATCTTTTTGGTGGGGTCTCCGCCATTGCCATGACGAATAGCGTTGCTGAGAGCTTCTTCGAGGCAGAGGCGTATGGCAAAGGTCTGCTCTTCGGAGAAGCCACAGTGAGCAGCTTGCTCAACGATGCGATCTTCCACTTCTTTGGCGTGAAGGAAGTCGTTGGGGATTTCGAGTTCACACGGGTTTTCGTTGGGCATATTGAGGTTCGGGCAGCTGGCGAAGGAATCGCATGGCCGACAAGGAGCGAGCAGGCAGGTCAGGCAATGAAGCTGTTGATGGCCATTTCTTCGGTATCGCAAATATCGAAGAGTTTGTTAAGTTTCGTAATGACAAATATTTCCAGCAAGGCGGCGCGGATGTTGCAGAGCTTGAGCGAGCCTCCGCTTTCTTCCACACGCTTGCAGAGTCTGATGAGAGTCCCCAAGGCCATGCTGGAGAGGTGTTTGACGCGGGAGAAGCTCAGCACCATCCTGACCGGGGCATTGTCTTCCACGACGGCGAAGAGGGTCTCGGCAATGGCGGCGATGGTGGATTCGTCGAGGATCTCCTCGTCCAGCAACTCCACGAGGGTAAGCCCATTGTGGTGTCGGACCTGAATTTTCGCGGCACCATATCTTTTCATGTTCTTTCCTCGCATATCGTTTATCCAAAGGTGCGGAATGAACTTGCGGTCGGCGTCATCCAGAGGCAGCGGTGGTTATTGTAGGGACCGTCAGAATAGAGAACAAGTCAATTTGCCGGGCAGGCCAAATTTTTACTGCAGCCTATTTGAGGAAATTTCCCAAGTCGTAGACCATGAGCAGTTTTCTCAGCAGCAGGTAGTTTTGGCCCTGGTGGCAAGTGACGTGGCCGGAGACGCGGAACATGATTTGCGTTTTGGCGCCTTGCGTGTTGTTTTCGACAACTTCGAGTCTTCGACAGGGATGCAGCAGGAGCGGTGGCTCAAGGACCGTGGGGTCGTCAGCTTCCAGCAACAGCGTCCAGGTCTGGGCCTGCCGATTGAATTGGAGGCGTCCCAGCCGATCGACCATGGCAAATCCTTCACGATACGGTGCCTGCGTAGAGGCATGTTGCCTTCGGGGGAGGTCCTTGCCCGTCAACGCGGCTTGCCCCGTCCCAGGCTCAGGCAGGGTCGTTGGGCGCGGGCCGCTAGGCGCGGGGGTGTTCCCATTGCGTTTTGAGCTGCCGCGGGCATCCGGCCGCGGGGTGTTTTCGCCGTCGGCGGGCAAGCCGAGAGGCCGCGTGCGCGGAATGGCCAAGAGCATCCGGCGAAGCCGGTCAGGCAGCTCGGAGGGGGCTGGGGAGTCCTTCTTCTCTGCCTTGGACAGGCCATCGCGGGCGTCTTTCTGGCCCGGGCGCAACTGCGAGCTGTTGGCGGCAGCGGAGCGTTTGGCTTCTTTTCTGCTGCCGTCAGCACCGAAGAGTCCTTCGGTGGCCACTTTGGTAGGTAGGATATAATTCCTTTTGTGATAGGTAGTTATCTCGCCCCATATACGAAACTCCACGGTAAGATCGACTCGATCGTTGACGACCTTGGTCATCGCGGCGAGCCATTTGCAGGGCAGCACCTCGATGGGACGAGCGAAGGGGTCGGCGTGCTGCGCAGGCGCGGGGGTGTTGGGCGACGCTGCGGGGCTCTGAGAGGCGTCCGCCTTGGAGGGTAGCTCGGCGGCAAAAGCCTCAGGAAAGACCACGAACCACTCGGGCTGGCCCGGTAGTTGAACAAGGCGGGCGCGTCGCCCGGCAATCTGGAAGCCTTCCGGCAGCACGGTGGTGGGCAGAGGGGCCGCAGTAGCTCGTTGCGGGGCGGCCGCGGCTCCGCGAGCGGTTTGGGCACAGACGGGCAGGCCCAAGAGAGCAAGCCAGAGTAGAATCAGCAGATTCCGGCAGCGGCCAGACAACAGTGAGGCTGTGGGATGACGATGGGCCATAATTGCACCAGTTTCTTGTGAACGTTAGCCGTTCAGGTTAACCGAATACCGTTTAATTGTAGGCACGACCTCGGCCACGGTTTGAGCAATATGCATAAAGTCCGCCTCGGCCTGGCCTCGCGTCACGAGGGTATCGATAACGGGTTTCCAGAAGTCCCCCAGCATGATCATCGGCCGTTGGGGCATCATCCGCTTATTGATGAGTTCCCATACCATGGCGATTTCGAGCAGGGTGCCCGTTCGTCCAGGCAGGGCCACGTAGGCCTGCCCGATGTCGATGAGCGTGGTGAGCCGTTGCGTGAGCGTTTCGGTCTCGATTTCGCGGTCGACCCAAGGGTTGGGTGCGGCCCGTCGAAAGGCTTGGCACGTAACGCCGATGCTCAAACCGCCATTCTCGCGGGCAGCGTGGGCCGTGGCGGCCATCGTGCCCCCATAGCCGCCGTTGCCGATGTTGTAGCCCGCGCAGGCGAGTGCCTTTCCGAGCTCATACGCTTGGCGATACTCAAGGGTGTCCGGCGGCGCGTAGCTGGCACCGAAGACAACGACTGTGGCACGTTGAGGGTCGGTCATCATGGCCATAGTGTAGTGGCGAGCGTCGGCGGCGGCAAGAGGGAGGCACAGGGCAAGCGCAGGGCTTGGCAGTTCACCTCCCCAGGCTATCTCTTGGCGAGAGCCTGGGTGATCGTGTCGGCGAGGGTTTCCGCCCGGCCCGCCGGGTATTCCTTAGCAGGCCATTGCGTGAAAACGGCATCTCCGGGCCGCCGCGGGATGAGGTGCAAATGCACGTGCCTGACCAGTTGGCCGGCACAGGAGTGATTGTTGTTGAGCACATTATAGCCGGGAGCATCGACGGCGGCCGTAACCGCCGGAGCGACGATCTGTACAGCACGCATCAGCTCGGAGGCAATTTCGGGCGGCAGTTCTTCCAATCGCTCATGGTGTGCCTTGGGAATCACTAACGTGTGCCCATCGTTAAGAGGCCCCACGTCCAGAAATGCCAAGACAGTATCCGTTTCGAAGACTTTGTGGCAGGGGATTTGCCCTTGGACGATTTTGCAGAACACACAATCGACGGACATTACTGACTCCTCGCACGCGTGACCCGCCGCCATCACAGGCAACCACTATCGCGTTGAGCCCAGCCCAGAAACATCGCCCCACGCCAGCGTGCCAGGCCCGCCCAAGCGAGCCGAACCGCCTGGTTCCCTATGTCACCACAGCACCCTGACACCACACCGACTTTCCACGGTCTCAAACGCCGGCGTCCGCCCTACTCTTCGGTTTCAGCAGCAGCTTCTTTGCTCTGAGCCTGCTCTTCCTGCGGAGCATCCGAGCCCGCATCCTGCGCGGTCGCATCGGTCTTCTCTGGGCGAGTGCGCTTCGAAGAGGAGCACTCTTTCAGCTCGCCAACGAGTTGCAGAAGCACCTGTTGGGCGTTATCACCGATGCGGCGCAGCGGCAGATTAATGATACGCGTGTACCCACCGTTGCGATTTTGGTACTGCGGGCCGATTTCGGAAAACAGTTTCCCAATGACGGTGGTTTCCCGGACAGGCTCACCGTTTTCGACATTGCAGATGTCCCGGTCCTGGAGCAGCGCGATGGCGCGGCGTCGAGCGTGCAGCGAGCCGTCCTTTGCGAGCGTGATGAGTTTCTCGGCAAAGGGCTTCACAAACTTGGCCTTTTCTCGCGTAGTGGAGATGGTGCCGTGCTCGAAGAGCGAAGCGGCCAGGTTGCGCCGTAAGGCGGCCCGATGTGCCGATGTACGACTTAAATGTTTTCCGGCATGGCGGTGTCTCATGTTCCGTTCCTATCGTATAGAGGTCTTCACGGTTGGCGTGAGAGCCTGTCGTCTATTCTTCCTCAGGGGTTTCAGGAGCTTCAGCGTTTTCCGAGTCTTCCGATGCTTCCGGTGTTTCCGCTCCTTCAGCATCATCACTGTCTTCGTCCGGCACGGCGGGGGCGCCACCTCCGAGGCCCATACCCAGTTCCAAGCCCATATCAGCGAGTTTACGTTTGACTTCCCGAAGGCTGGTCTTTCCAAAGCTCCGCAAGCCTAGCAGTTGGCTTTCAGTCAGCCGCACGATATCGCCAACCGTTTCCATTTTCGCCATTTCCAGGCAATTATTGGCACGAACGGACAGGTCGAGCTGCTGGATAGGCATCTCAATTTTAGCGGCGAGTTCTTCGTCCAGCTCAGCCATGGGGGCTTCTTCCACGCCCGGCGCTTCGGGCGCAGCCAGTTCATCGCCTAGCTCGAAGTACTGGACGAACGGGCCAAGGTGCTTGCGCAGGATTTTCGCGGCCTCAACCAGGGCAAGCTCGGGCCCGATGGTGCTATCCGTCCAGATTTCCATGATCAGCCGATCGTAGTTGATCTTCTGCCCAACGCGTGTTTCCTCGGTCTTGTAGCGAACACGCCGCACGGGCGAGTAGATGGCGTCGATGGGAATGACGCCCACTTCGCGTTCGGCGGCCTCTTCTTCATCGGTGCCCGCGGGAACATAGCCCCTTCCCTTGTCGACCGTCATTTCCATCTGGAACTCGACGTCGTCGGTGAGGGTTGCCAACACAAGGTCCTTATTCACAACAGTGATCGCCGTGTCCGCTTCAATCTGACCAGCGGTAACGACACCGGCCTTGTTCGCTGAAATCGTCATGGTCTTCGGTTCATCCGCATCAAGCTTCACAACCAAAGACTTGACATTGAGCACGATGTCGCCAATGTCTTCCAGCACGCCGGGCAGCGAGGTAAACTCATGCGGCGCCCCAGCGATTTTGACGTGCGTCACCGCAGCCCCCTCAAGTGCAGAGAGCAATATACGCCGGAGGCTATTGCCGACCGTAATCCCGAAACCTCTTTCGAAGGGGTCGATGATCAGCCGTCCATAGCTTTGGTTTGAAACTTCGCGATCGAGTTCGACCCGCGAGGGTAATTCGAGCCCGCGCCATCGTATACGCATAATGTTCGGCCTCCGTATTAGCCACAACCATCATCAGCCCGTTCGTCGCCGGTCAGGCAGGCCGGCAGGCCGATACGAATCCAGGCTTTCTTTAGTCAGGCAGGTTAACGGTAAAAATTACTATCAATATGCCATGCCCGTTTCGGGCAACCGACCGGCGGCGACCGGCCACACTTCGCTCATTTACCGCGAGCACAATTCCACAATCAACTGTTCCTCAACAGGTATCTGAACGTCATCCCGCGTCGGCAGTGCCACGATGACCCCTTCCATCGTGTTAGCATCTGCCTGTAACCACGGCTGCACCGACGCGTTAGGATTGCCCTCAATGGCAGCCTTAACGGCCTTCTTGGTCTTATCAGCAGCCTTGAATGAGACTTTGTCACCCTGGCTGACCAGGAAACTCGGGATATCAACCTTATGCCCGTTGACGTGCACGTGACCGTGGGCGATAAGCAGTCGCGCCTGCTTACGCGAAAGGGCAAAGCCCATCTTCTGAATCACATTGTCCAGCCTTCTTTCGAGCAGCGCCAAAAGCACCTCACCCGTGTTGCCACGCAGTCTCTCGGCACGCTTGAAGTAGTTGGTGAACTGCTTTTCGAAGACACCGTAGTAACGTTTGACCTTCTGTTTTTCCCGGAGGCGCACACCGTAATCGCTGACACGCCCTCTCCTCCAGGCAAACATTCCCGGCGGACGGTTACGGTCCTGGCGTTCCATGGGGCACTTCGCGGTTTCGCAACGTGCTCCCTTGAGCATGAGCTTGACGCCTTCGCGGCGACACAGGCGGCAAACGGGTCCCAAGTATCTACCCATTCTAAAGATTACTCCTCAAGGCATTTAACACGCGTTCGGCCGGGCGCGTCTCGTCCGGCCCGTGTGCGGCGTGTGTTGTCGGTCTAGACTCTCCTACGTTTCTTCGGTCGGCATCCGTTGTGAGGCAGCGGGGTAACGTCCTCTATCGAGGCGATTCGCATGCCCGCAGCCTGCAACGCGGTGACGGCAGATTCACGCCCGGACCCCGCGCCCTTCACCCGGACTTCAACTTCCACCACACCAAATTTCTTGGCCGTGTTGGCGCATTTTTCCGCAGCACGCTGGGCCGCAAAGGGCGTGCTCTTGCGCGAGCCCTTAAACCCAATCGTACCGGCAGAGTCCCAACAAAGGGTCTCGCCGTTCGCGTCAGTAATCGTGATAATAGTGTTATTGAACGAGGCCTTGATGTGGGCCACACCTTTACCCACGTGTCGCCTGATCTTTTTCTTTCCTGCTCTCTTGGCCATATCGTTTCCTCGGGCAATGTTGAGGTCCGGCTAGGGCGGACCGTTACGCTCTCATTTCCTTGACGCCCTTCTTACCGGCGACCGTCTTACGCGGTCCCTTTCTCGATCGGGCGTTGCTCTGCGTGTTCTGCCCCCTCACCGGAAGGCCCCGGCGGTGCCGAAGCCCCCGATAGCAGGCAATATCACGCAGACGCGCAACATCCTGAGCAACCTGACGACGCAACTGGCCTTCGATAACATAGTTGCGGTCAAGAATCCCGGCGATGCGACTAACCTCATCGTCCGTGAGCTCCTTGGCGCGAATAGTCTCGGAGATCTGAGCCTCTTTCAGGATTTGCTTGGACAAGTGCGCGCCGATACCCTGAATGTAAGTCAGAGCGACCCAGACGGGCTTGTCATTTGGTACATCAATACCAGCAATACGTGGCATAAGGACACCTCATCGTGATTATCATTTCCCTTGCCGCTGCTTGTGTCGGGGATTCGCAGTGCAAATCACCCGGACGACACCACGCCGGCGTACGATCTTGCAGTTTTCGCAAATTCTCTTAACGGAGCTACGTACTTTCATAATGTCACCTGCTGTCAACTGAGTCGAGTTCACTTCCTCAGCGTGATCCGTCCTCGCGACAAATCATAGGGGCTAATCTCGACCGTTACGGTATCGCCAGGCAGGATACGAATGAAGTTCATCCGCATCTTGCCGGAGACATGGGCAAGAATTTCGTGGCCGTTCTCGAGCACCACCTTGAACACAGCGTTCGGCAGCGCGTCGACCACAGTCGCATCGACCCGTATGGCGTCTTTTTTAGGCATACGTTCGTCTTTTTTCCTCTCGTTGGCTGCCGCACAGTGGCCGTTAGCGTTGGTTTACTAACTGCCCGCCGTGAGTACCTCGGCGCCGCTGTCCGTAACAGCGATCGTATGTTCAAAGTGCGCCGCGGGTTGTCCGTCAGCGGTCACGACGGTCCAGCCGTCTGCGAGCACCCGGACTCTCCACGTGCCCATGTTCACCATGGGCTCTACGGCCAGCACCATCCCCTTGCGTAGCAAGAGGTCATTCTCAAGCAGCTCTCTGCTAACAAAGTTGGGCAGCTTGGGCTCTTCGTGCATGCTCCGGCCAATGCCATGACCTACATATTCGCGAACTACGCCCAACCCTGCGCCCTCGGCATGCTTCTGCATCCGGGCCGCAATCTCGCTCCAATACCGCCCAGGCCTGATCTGCTCAACGGCGATGTCGAGCACTTCCTCCGTCACCCGAACCAGTTGCTGCACCTGCCCAGAGCACTCGCCCACCATAATCGTCGTGGCGGCGTCGCCACAATAGCCACCGAGCTTCACACCGCAATCGATGCTGATGATATCGCCATCACCCAGTCTCCGCTCGCCGGGAATCCCATGGACAACCTCTTCGTTGACACTGGCACAGATGCTGGCCGGATAATCAAACCGCGCCGACGGCATACTGACGCCCTTAAAAAGGGCAATGCCCCCGGCCTCAGCAATCATCCCATCACTGACCTGAGCCAATTCCGCAGTGCTCACCCCAGCTTTGGCAACCTCTCTTAACTTTTGCAGGATCCGCCCTACCACACTTCCGGCGGCACGGATCAGCTCAATCTCACGGTTGGTGCGTATCGCGACGGCCATTTTCCTCACATACCAGCCTTGCCCTTGACGTCATCAACGGCAGCAAACATCTGCACCGTCACATCGTCAATAGACACGTTGCCATCGATGTTGTGCAGGGCACTTTTCTCATAGAAGTCTATCAGTGGGGCCGTTTGTTCGTGATACGTAGCAATACGGTGCCGAACGACCTCAGAAGTATCATCCGACCGTTGCACCAGGCTCGCACCGTCCTTATCACACGTTTCCCCGTTCTTCGGCGGGTTGAAGGCCATGTGGTAAACAGCACCGCAGCTAGGACAACTGCGCCGGCCCGTAATCCGTTGTTCCAGTTTATCGTCGTCCACACCCAGGTTCAGCGCAACGTCCACACGTTGACCAGCCTTCTCCAGGGCCTCGTCAAGGGCACGAGCCTGGCCTATGGTCCTCGGAAAGCCGTCAAGCACAACGCCCGCCCCATTGCTGGCAGGCTGAATCTCCTTCATCATCATCGAGACGATCAGATCATCCGGCACCAACTGGCCGCTATCCATGTACCCCTGAGCCTCTTTACCCAGCTCCGTCCCCTCCTTGCGCTCACGCCGCAGGATGTCGCCACTGGAAAGATGATTCACGCCGTAGCGTTCAACGAGGCGCTTGCATTGCGTGCCTTTGCCCGCACCGGGCGGTCCTAGAAAAACGATAATCACGCGTAGGCTCCCTTGATCCGTCCGCCTTCCATGAAGCCGGCGTAGTTTCGCATAATCAGGTTCGTCTCAATTCGCTGCACCAGGTCAAGCGAAACCGAGACAACAATCAGCAGACCCGTGCCACCCAGGAACGTGGCAACATTCCACGGAATCTCCAGCCAGACAAAGATCAGCGTGGGCACTACGGCAATGAGCGACAGGAACGCAGCACCAACGTACGTAATACGTCCCATAACTTTTTCCAAGTACTCCGCCGTCCGTCGCCCCGGCCGCAGCCCCGGGATGAAGCTGCCATAGTCGCGAAGATTATTCGCCATCTCTTTCGGCTGAAACTGCACCGTCGTCCAGAAGTAGGCAAAGAAGTAAATCAGAGCAATGTAGAGCACGTTGTACATGAACGAACTGTTCTGCATCGCCGTCTGCATCTCGGCAAGCACGATTGACTCGGGCCAAATGTTCTGAATGTAACCAATCAACAGCGAAGGAAACAGCATCAGCGTCGAGGCGAAAATGATGGGCATCACGCCGCCATGATTCACCCGCAAAGGCAGGTACTGCCGCTGGCCCCCGTAGACCCGTCGCCCCCGGGTCATCTTGGCCTGCTGAATGGGGATGCGACGCTGGGCCTGCGTTATCAGAATGGCACCCGCCACAACCGCAACAAAACCAACCGCCAGAAAGATGATCTTCGACATGCCGATTTGGTTCGGCGCGGGATTAATTGAAAAGTCCGCGTTCTGGACGACCTGGCCTATAGCCCAGGGCATACGCACGACAATCCCTGCCATGATGATCAGACTGATCCCGTTGCCGATGCCGTACTCGTCGATCTGCTCGCCGAGCCACATCAGGAAGATCGTGCCGGCCGTCATGGCACAAATACCCATGAAGAAGAACAGGTACCAATGGTTCAAGACAATGTCTTCCTGAACGAACTGAGACTTGCGCATATACACCAACCAGAAGGCCGACTGAATCAGACAGATCCCCACCGTGGCGTAGCGCGTATACTCCTGTATCTTCTTTCTGCCCGACTCCCCTTCTTTGTGTAGCTTCTCCAGTGCGGGCACCACCGTAACAAGCAGCTGGAATATAATCGAGGCAGAGATGTACGGCATGATGCCCAACCCAAACAGAGTACTCTGTCGCAGCGAGCCACCAGTAAACAGCTGCAGGTAGTCAGCGACCCGGCCAAACGGACTTTGCGAATCGCCCGAAGTGGTCGCAGCGGCAAGAGCCTCTTGATCAATGCCAGGCACGGGTACGTGGAACCCTACCCGATAAATGCAGAGCATGATAAAGGTGAAAAGCAGCTTCCGCCGCAATTCGGGAATCTTGAAGATGTTCAAAATAGGAGCTAGCATAAGCTTATCTCATTTTGGAGTGACTTCAGGCCCTTTTAAGTAGCACTTCAGCAGTGCCTCCGGCGCTCGTAATCTTCTGCTCGGCTGAGCGGCTGAACTTGTGCGCCACAACAGTGAGCTTCCGACTGATTTCGCCGTCACCAAGTATCTTCACGTTCTCCCGCGCGTTATCAATCAGCCCAACCTCGCTGAGCATCGCGGGATCAACGCGAGCACCTTCTTCAAAACAGTCCAGCTGGCACACATTAACAATGGCATATCGCGTCGCGAAATTGACATTGTTAAAGCCTCGCTTCGGCAGCCGGCGGAACAGAGGCATCTGCCCACCTTCCTTAGTGATCGGCGGCAAAGAACCGGCGCGGCTAAGCTGCCCTTTGTGCCCTTTTCCGCAGGTTTTTCCGAGCCCGCTACCGGGGCCCCGCCCGATTCGTTTTCGGGGCTTGTGCTTGCCGGCAATAGCGGTAATGTCATGACCCATCATGGCAGAATCCTCACGCAGGGACCTCGACGCCGCGTAAGGATGCTACTTCCTCGCGATTTCGTAGCAACGTCAGTGCGGCAGTAGTGGCCTTAACAACATTTTTGGCGCTGGTGGAACCGTACACTTTCGTGAGCACGTCATGCACACCCGCCAATTCAAGCACGGCGCGGGCGGCGGCACCAGCGATGACACCGGTCCCCTCACTCGCAGGAACCAAAACGACCTTCGTAGCACGATACTTCGCGCTCACCTGGTGCGGAATGGTTCTTCCGGCGAGGTTTATCTTCTCTAATCGCTTGCGGGCGTCCTTGATCGCCTTCTCGACGGCCGGGGGCACCTCATTGGCCTTGCCATACCCAAAGCCCACCTGGCCCTTCCGGTCCCCGACCACGACCAGGGCGGCAAAACTGAAACGCCGGCCACCCTTGACCACCGTGGAGCAACGATAGACCTTGACAACCTGCTCCTCGTAGGGGCTTTCCTCGCCAAAATCTTTTCTCTTTGATGCGAATCTACTCACATTCTTCTCCGATACTATCCCATGCCCACACGTAAGGGGGCCCGTTTAGAACTTGAGCCCCGCCTTGCGAGAGGCATCGGCTAAGGCCTTGACGCGTCCGTGGTATTGATAGCCATTGCGATCGAAAACGACCTGGCAGATCCCAACAGCCATGGCCTTCTTGGCAATCTGGCCGCCCACGGCCGCAGCACCCGCAACGTTGCCGCCGCTTGTCTGCTCCTCGCCAAACTCTTTGGCCATGCTGCTCGCCGACACCAACGTCACCCCGTTATCGTCGTCGACAATCTGAGCGTACATGTGTCTAAGGGAGCGAAACACCGTCAACCGCGGCTGATCAGCACTTCCGTACACGTGCTTCCGGACGCGATTCTTACGTCGTTGCCAACGGCAGTTTTTAAGTTTTGTCTTATCCATATCACCAAACTCACAACAAAGGACTTCCAGGAAGATCACGCACCAGAGCCAAAGGCCTTTCCAACTTTCCGCTTCAGGGCCTCGTCGGCATAACGAATGCCCTTACCCAAATACGGCTCCGGCGGACGAATGTGCCGAACAGCAGCAGCGAACTGGCCGACCGTGCACTTGTCGGCACCGCGGATCGCAAACTCAGCGGGCGTGTCGTTGCCCCGGGTGTTCGGCGTCTTGATATCAACGACAATCCCCGCCGGAATAGTCCGCACGGCCGGCTTCGCAAAACCCACGGTCACCTCAAGAGTGTTGCCCTGCTGCTTCACACCATAACCGGTGCCATAAATGCGCAACTCCCTCGCGAACCCTTTCGTAACGCCCTCAATCATGTTGGCGATAATGGCCCGCACGGTCCCATGAAGCGCCCGGGAAAAACGCGCTTCCCCATTGCGCGAGACGGTAATCTCCGCAGCGTCCTTATCATAGG
>Ga0180431_10006887_pt1 | contig 13400 bp, 18 predicted proteins | sample SS_ome_11_FD_132459 | JGI IMG/M metagenome (GOLD analysis project Ga0180431, IMG submission 132459) | Hypersaline lake sediment archaeal communities from the Salton Sea, California, USA - SS_1_MS_1 metaG | ecosystem: Environmental > Aquatic > Non-marine Saline and Alkaline > Hypersaline >... | reverse complement strand
TCCTCTTCTGCGCTAGGTACAGCCGCCCCAGCACCACGCTCTGCTCGTTGCGCAGGTCGTGCGCGCGCTTCTCGCCTTCCTCGATGCGGACTCGCGCCTCAGCGGCCAGGGCGACGACCTTGCGGGCGTTCTCGATGTCGATGTCCGCCAGCTCGCCGCAAACGCGCTGGTAGGCCGCCTCCTGCGGCCAGGGGGGGATTTCTTCGCACTCCGGCTTCTCGAGAGCCGCGAGCTTCGCCTCCGCCGTCGCCTGCTGCCGTTCGTGCTCGACGATCCGGTTGTCGATGTCGAGTGCGTCTTCCTGGGCGGCGGCCAGGGCCGCGAGGTTCTTCTCGCGCTCGGCCTTCAGCCGTTCACGCTGCCCCTCGGGTAGAGTCTGACCGCAGGTAGGACACGTCTCCTCGATCGGCGCCTGCGTCTCCTCGCTGAGCCGGTCCACGACCGCGACCTGGAGTCGCTTATCACCTCGCAGACTGCCCAGCCGGCGTTCCACAGCCACCCGATCGGCCCCCAGCGCGGCGGCCTCGGTCTGATATGCCCCCATGCGCTCCCGGTACTCGTCGTCGAGGGCCTTCTGTCCCTCTTGGTACTCCTCGCGCTCATCTCTCAGCGCCTCCCGCGCTTTCGCCAAATCCTCGTGTTTTTGCACGATTTCGGCGGCTTTCGGGCCACAATCGACGGCATTTCGCGCCATCTTGATTCGCGCCTCGGCCGCGTTCAGCTCGCCCCCGATCTCGTTGTCGCGGCGGGTGAGATCCTCGATCTCCTTCTCGACCGCGCGCTGTTCCTCGAGCCGCTTCGCCAGGGCGTCTACCTCGATGCGCAGGCTCTTCCCGCGCTCCTCGATCTCCTCGGCTTGCGCCTTCACGCGGTCGCGTTCCACCCGGCGCTCGTCGCGCGCGGCTTCGACCGAGGGGGTCTCGGCTACCGCCGTTGCGAGCACCTCGACCTTCGCCTCGTCGAGCCGCGCCTCGTCCTCCTTGGCCCTCGCGCGCTCCTTCGCTTCATCGCTGTACCCCTGGAGGTACTCCAGGCCGCCGAGGGCGCGGAATAGCTCTTTCCTCTCGCCCTTCGTCGCGTCCGCGAGGTCCGGCGCGTTCTTCGAGGGCTTCTGCGTCACGAAGGCGCTTCGCAGGTACAGCGGCAGGGGCCCGAGCAGCTCTTCGATCTTCGCGTCGTACTCGTCCTTGCGCCCCGTGGTCAGCGGTACGCCGTTGCGCCAGAGGTGGTACTCGGCTTTCGGCGTCGCGAGCGTGGGGTCGATCTGGATGAGGGCCCGGTACTCGTCGCCCGTGGCCTCGTCAACCCACCGTAGGTCGCGGTACGAGTCCTTCAGCGCGAAGTGCGCCTGCAGGGGCCCGCCGCGGGTGAGCATCGTGGAGTACGGATGTAGGTTCTCTTCAAGGGTCGTCTTGCCCGAGCCGTTGGGGCCCACCAGGGCGATGAGCCCCGGGTCGTAGGCGTCGAGGTCGAGATGAATCTCCTCGAGCCCCGTGCCCTTCAGGATCCCCGTCGCGCCTCGGAGGTCGAGGGACTTCACGCGGTAGCGCAGCCCCCCTCCCCGGCCCGCTTCGCGCGCGTCGGCCTCGAGAGCGTCGGCCTTCTCGAGCACGCTCTCGGCGACGTCCTCCCCGCTGTTCTCGGCGTACACGGCGACCTTCTCCCGCAGGCTCTTCGCCTCCCGGATCTCGCCGGCGCGCACGGTCTCCACTGGGATGGCCTCGATGGTGACGCGGGAGCCGGGCGCGGCCCCGAGCATCGACAGCTTCTCTCCGTCGATGTTTGGTCGCGGATCGTCGTCCCGTACGCGCACTACTATCCACGTCTGGACGCCTTCGATATCCGCGCGTTCTACGGTCTCGCTGAGTTCGATGACGATCTTCTTCCGCGGCGCGTGGGGGTAGTTGATGCGCCGGTAGGTGGTCGCTTCCTCGTCGCCGCCGATGCCCACTTCCCAGAAGCCCTTCCGGTCGCACTCTCCCCAGTCCACGGGGTAGCAGCTCCCGGCGTACACCATGCAGCCCGCGACTTCTTGCGCCAGGTGGATGTGCCCGAGGGCGTAGTAGTCGGCGCCCACGAGCGCGAGGTCGTCGCGCCCCACGGCGATATCGCCGCCGGGCACCTGTTGCCCGTTGCACATCGTTGACCCGCGCACCGTGCCGTGGTAGACCATGAGGGCCGGTACGTCGGGCAGCTCTCTTCGTCGTGCACCCATGCCCGCGAGGATCTGTCTGATCCCGGCGTTCACGGCCTCGGTCGTCCGGTCACGGCCGAGGCCCTTCTTGTCGGCGAGGTAGTGATCCTTCTGCGGCTCGCCCATGCCGAAGATGAGCAGGTCGCCATCACCGGGTCTACCGCTGGACTGGTCTATCCAGAGCTCATCGTCGATCAGATGATAGGCAAAGCCCGGTCTCAGCAGGACGAAATCGTGTTCGGCGTTGAGCTTTTGCAAGGCCGCGTAGCACCCCGGGCGGTCGTGGCTCGGCGTCCCCTGGACCGCGACGACGGGCGCCAGGTTCAGCAGATCCCGTAGCGCATCGAGCAGCTCGGGGTATCCACCGTCGTCGGTCGCCGGCAGTCCGCGGTGGAAGAGGTCGCCCGCCATCACGATCAGGTCGGGGCGCGAGGTCGATGCGTACTCGTACAGCGTCTGGAGGCTCGCGAGCGCCTCGGCGCGCCGGTCGGGGCGGTAGTGAAGATCGCCGGTATGAAGAATGGTGAGGCGCCTCATGCCGGGTCTCCCGTCTGCGCCGCTTCGAGCGCCCGCTTGTGCGCCCGCTCCGCGCTGTTCACCATGTTCTGCAGGGCTTCGACGCTCGCCTGCGGGTTGTCCTTCACGGCCCCAATCACGGAGCAGATTTCCGACCCGAGGGTGTCGGCGTTGAGGAAGTCCTGAAGCTGATTGCGCAGCGCGTCGCGGGGGTCGGGCGCCTCGTCGGCGGCGAACTCGACCCCGGCTTCCTCCTCCGCCGGCGCCTCGATCTGTGCGGGCTCCTCGGCCCGGGGCGTCACGTCGCGGGGCTCGGCGGATGCACCGTACAGGTCGGCCGTCACCCCGAGCGCCTGGTTCAGCGCCGCGCGCTTCATGTCCGGATCGCGGAGGGCGGCTTCCATGTTCACGCTGAACCGCGGGAACACGAACGGGCGCGAGAGCTCGTCGGGGGTGAAGCCGGTCTTGAGCCCTGTGAGGGCCCGGATCACGCGCAGCCTCGCCCCCGTGTTTGCCCGCTGCCGCGCGAACTTCCGGAGCTGCAGGATCTCGGTCTCCTTGCTCGCCTGGCTGCCGTTGCGCTTGCGGATCTCCTCGGCGCGGGCTTCGAGGTCCAGCTCGTAGTCGGCGGTGGCGTAGCGCCACGTGCCGTCGGGCTGCTTCCTCCGCCCGGTCATCGAGCAGACCCACGTATGCTCGTCTTCCTTCCATGACCGGCTTTCGGTGAAGTCGATGCCCGTCGCGTCGGCGATCTTGTCGAGGGCCGAGCGGCTCGGCGTCTTCTGCCCGCCGATCGTGTGCACCTCGCCGCCCTCCCGCACGTCGCGGGGGTCGATCTTGACCACGGCGAGCTCGAGCTTGATGAGCGGCGAGGTCGAGAAGTCTTCCGGCCGCGCGAGCAGGTTGTACTGCGCGGGGTCGTACTTCGACAGTGCCGTCTCTCTGACTGATAGGTCTCCCATTTCCGTTCTCCTTCTCTGTGCCGGCGGAGGGGTGCCGGGGGCGCCTCCCAGTCGATCGGCCGCCCCCGGCCACTGGTTCCCCTCACGTCCCCAACGGAATGGGAGGGCCGATACCAGGTACCGACCGCCCCACTCCACCGGGTGGTTACGCCTGGACCAGCTCCAAGCCCTTGCTTTGCGTCACTGCCTCCCTCCCCGTAGTCTCATGTCGTCCACTATAGACGATAGCCGTCTATCTGTCAATAGCATGGACGAAAAATCTTCGTTGCAGTCGGGGGCGGTTTGCAGTACAATGTGGGGCATGAGGAAAGGCGAGAAGGGAATCGGCGTTCGTTTGCCGGAGTCCCTCTTCGATGCTGTGAAGCGCATCGCTGACAAGGAGCGGCGTTCCTTCAACGCGCAGCTCACGATGATCGTCGAGGAATGGCTCCGCGAGCACCCCGAGAAGTGAGGCTTGCACCGTGAGTTCGCCCATGCGATGATGGACATAGTGAGGCGCCCGGGGGGAGGTACCTGCTACAGTACGAAACTCCCCCCGGGTCTGCCCGTTCCCCTCCTAGGTGTCGGTACCCTTGCGATACTCCAACAGATTCCTCAGCACCGTCTGTGTCTGCTCCAGGGCGAGCAGGCGCCGCTCGTGCTCGTGGATGTCGCCCAGCCGGGTCTCGATCTCCCGAAGCCGGGCGAGGATCCGCTCGGCAAGCGCCTCGATCTCTCCCACCCGGGAGCCGAAGGCGTAGAGCGCGTTCGTGGTGAACTCGTGATATGGGTCGGCCTTCGCGTGTCTCACTTTGGTCTTCTCCTCCAGCCTGTACTTGTGCAGCCTCAGTACATCATCGACAGAGAAGAACCATTGTGCGCCGATCTTCTCGCCTACCTCCTGGCCGGCTCTCCGCATCTCGCGCATGATCTGCCGGATGCGCTGGCCCTCCACATCGTAGGCAGCGCCGACCTCGTCGGCCGTGAACAGGGAGCGTCCCGTGTCCGGTAGCCGGACCTCGGTAGGAAGAGCCCCGGGTCGCGCTGGACCCGAGTGTATATTATCGGAAGTGCCGTCCGTCCGTCCGGGGGTCGCGCTCACCAGTGTCACCACCGTTGCCAGGATCGCGGAAACCAGTCTACCGCGTGCGCAAATCAAGCGTCCCCTCCCAGAGGATACTACCACTCTACGGCACGCCGTGCTACGCTGTCAAGGCTGAAAAGGAGGAATCTATGAGAATCGTCGCCGCCGTCCTTCTCGTCTTCTGTGCCGCCGGTGCGTTCGCCGAGGAGGCACCGAAGCCCGCGGCGCTCCCGGCGTACATCCTCGCCTGCAGCGTCGGGTTCGGCTTCGGGCATCTCTATCTCGGCGATGCGAGATGGTCTACCTTCTTCGCCCTCGACGCCGGGCTCTGTGCATGCATGGTGCTCAACGAGGTCGCGGCGTTCATCGACGATGTCTGGGGCGCAAGTCCTTTCATCCTCATCGGCGCTGCCGTCCTTGAGGTGCTGGCTGTCCCGGCCTACGGCCTCGCACGGGCCATGGAGGCGCTCAGCGTCTTCCGGCTGGTGGACGAGCGCCGCGCGGCCGGCGAGCTCGCGCTTTCGCCCGTGCTGGCCCCGCAGGCCGATGGGTTCCGGGTCGGCCTTCGGGTTCGCCGGTAGCCGCTACACGTCGTCCGGATCCTCGATCCTGTAGTGAGCTCTGCCGTTGAGCGGGAGATTGCTGCCCTCGTCGCTATCGTAGACCGCCTCCACGGTGAGCTCGCGCTCCGCGCCGTCGCTGTACTTGTTGTCGGCGCCGCTGAGCACGATGTCAATGCTCGCCGCAGGCGTCACCACCGCGACGTCGGAGCGCGAGTTGATCACGGTACCGGCGCGATCGGCGAGCGTCCAGACGATCGAGTCGGGAGTCACCGCGCTGCCCGCAGCATCGGTGAAGGCGCAGGTGATCTTGATCGTGCTCTGGTCCGGTACGACCGTGGTGAGTGTGGTAGCCATCTCAATCCTCCGTGAACGTGATCGCCGGGGCCGCTGCACTGAACGCGATTCCCGGAGCAGCCGAGGTGAACGCGATACCGGGGGCCGCACTCGAGAACGTGAGCGTCGCCAGACCCGAGGCGAGCGCCAGCGTGCACGGGCCCCAATCCCAGACGCCCGGCACCGCCGGGATCCACGCCCGAGGATATGCGTTGGTGCGCTCGCCCCAGTCGACAATCATGTCGTCGTCTTGATCGTGACGAACCGATCATCCGCCCCGGTCGCGGTGAAGCGATAGGTGATCACATCGCCGTTGGTGTCGGCGGCGGCGAAATCGACCTGGTAGATGCCGTTCGCCACCTCGGCGATGCTGCCGGAGACCGCCACGAACGCGGCCCCGTCGATGCTCTTGTAGCCGCTCACCGTGAGCCCGGTTTTCGGCGTCCGATGATCCGTGCTGTCGACCATCAGGAATTCGAAGTTGTTGAACGCCTGGTTCTTCTGGATGCCCTCGGGCAAGTTGTCAGTCTTCGCCTTGATCGCATCCACAAGAAGATCGAGCCGCCCCCCGTCTATCAGATCGGTGAGTGCGCCTGCTCGGGCCGCCGTGAGTCTCGCGGTGTCTGCCGCGATCGTCGTGAGCGCCCCCGCGTCCGGTATCACGTCGGTGACGGCTTTGATTGCATCGACGTCGGCCGGGATGTTCGCCGCGCCGAGCTCGTCGAGATACCCCGCCCGCGTCGCGGTGAGACGGTCCTGCAGGGTGTCGAGTATCGAGGCGCCGTTCTCCTCAAGCTCGGTCTGTATCTCCGTGACCGTGGGAGGTGTCGTAGTGTTTGCTCCGTCCGTGCCCCTCATCGCATCGCCGTTCAATCCGGTCACGTCCGCGTGAATCGCCCGTATCACTTCGGCCAGCGACACGGTATCCCCCGGCGCTGCTTCTGCCGGGAAGGAGACAATCCCAGCCGTCCCGATGAGGATGTTGATAAGCTGCTTCACGTACTTCATCAGCGTGTCGCTCTCGGTCGGGTCTCCATCGGCGGCGGCATCAGCCAGAGCACCGACCACCGAGGCGAGCGCGGCACTGTCGGTACCACGCATTGCATCGCCGTCGAGCCCGGTCACGTCGTCGAGGATGTCGTTGACGTCCCCGCCGATGTCGTTGGCCGTCTGCGCCGTTCCCGATCCACTCGGTCCTACCTTCACCGCGCAGGCATCGGCGAGCCCGTTCGCATCCACCACCAGCGTCCTCCCGGCCGTCGCGGGCCGCAGGGTACACCCGATGCTGAACCCGCCGATCCACACGTTGAGGGTCGCGCCGTCCACCGTGATCCCTTCGAGGCGCACCAGGTAGCGCGATCCGGCGGCGTAGAACCCGGCGTCCGTGTCGTCGCTCAGGTCGATATGCACCACGTGCTGCCCGGTCACCGTGTCGAAGTTGATGGACACCGTGACCCCGGCATCCGAGCTGCGCTGCGTGGCGCTGCCGTCCTTGTGGATGTGGATGTCCGTCGTCGCGAGGTCAGTCACCGTCACCGACGCCGAGGGATCGTCGCTCGAGAACGTGTTGAACGGCAGGTGCACGGTTTCGGTCGTGTTGAAGTCGCCTGCATTGTACATCAGATCGGTCCTCCTAGTGCTCCTACGAGCGGCCCGTCAAGCGCACCGGTCGGGGAGATACCACCGGCAGCAACATACTCATCGGCCCCTATATCCCAGGTGCTCACCCGGCTGTCACCGTCAATGTCGTCTGAGTATAACCCACTACCCGGATCGTCGGCGCCTGCACCGATCAGAGCTGACCCACTCTTCAGGTGGAAATCGTCCGCGTTGTAATCCGCGAATAGATCGGTCCCCACCTCCGCCGAGATGTCCACTCCTGCGGAGCCGGGATCGCTACCGTTGTCGTATGCGTTTTTCGTGCTGGTTCCATCGTACGTGCCATAGAATGCGACATCCGAGTTGCCGAACCCCACGCAGTTCTTGGCAATCGTATCGCCGTAGCTCGTATAGTATCCTCGCACACATCCGATGGCCGTGCAGTTGTAGACGTAAATTGAGTCGTTCTCCGCGCCGGTCAACTGGAACCCGTAATCCGGCGCGTCGTAGGCGATGCAGTTCCAGATCAAACACGGGGTCGCGGCCGTTGCGCCACCGTCAATGTCGAAACAGTGGCCCGTCGACGATGTCGTGCCGCTCCACTTGGCGATGCAGTTGGAAATCCGAGAGCCGATTGCCGTTGTGAGGTTGCAGTTGGAATAGCTCGACGCAGTAGACGACGAGATATCGAACTGCAAACCCTCGATCCGAGTGTAATCGACGCTGCACACCAAGCAACTCGTGGCCGTCACCAGTCGATATGCACCGGTATCCCATTTGCCGTTGTGCCGCGCCGCCGCAGTGGTGTAGATGTGGACGTAGTAGTCCGCCGACACCGTGAACCCTGCGATGGAGACCGCTGCCGTATCCGCGCCCCCGGACCAGTCACCGTCTATCTCGACGTTGAGTATCCCCGCGCTGCCACTCCCGTTGTCGCTCGTGAGGTCGGCATTGGCGGCCACCTCTGCCGCTATCGCGGCGGCTAGGGTTGTGTAGTCACCGCCCGAGGGCTTGACAGTGACGGTGCGATCGGCCACGTCTACGTCCCCCCGTCCCGCAAGCCCGCCGGCTTTCGCGGGACTCCCGATGGGGCATACACAAAAGGGCTTACCGCGTCCTCCGCGATGTACGACCACGCAAGCGCCGAGTACGTCACGTTGGCTCCCGCATCGGTCAGCCGCACACGCACACCCGCCGCCCAGGTGGTCCGGTGCGGAAACACCACGAGCAGCTCGCACGCCGCAGTCGCGCCCACGTAGATCAGCTCCGCCGTGCTCTGTGGGTCCGTCACCCCGGCAACGTAGTCGTAGATGTAGACCTCGTACTCAACCACGTCGCTCGGCAAGAACGGGTCACCCTGCGCATCCGTGGTCACCGCGTCCCACTGTAGCGTCGCCTGATCCCGGTAGTACACGTCCTGCGCAGGCAGCACGCACGCTGCGGCCAGGAGCACCGCGAGCAGTAGTAGCCTCTTCATGCGTCCCCCTTGTCCGGTATCAGCGAGATCAGCAGTTGCACCCCGCCGAGCACCACCGCGCACACCGTCGGCCACCACGTGATGTCCACGCCGAACGCCTTGAGCAGCGCCGTCGCCGAAGCCAGTGCCCACGGCACCACCTTGCCCACAATCCTTGTCCATTTCATAGCAATCCCCCAATCACGACCCCGGCCACCAGGCCGGTCAGCAAGCCCCCGAGCGCCCACGACAGCACCCGCCGCCGTAGGGCCGTGTTCTCGGCCTCCAGCCCCGCCACGCGCACCAGCAGCGGCCGCGCCGCCTCAGCCGCCGCCCGCTCCGCCGTCTCCCGCACGATGAGCGCGGATTCGGTCCAGCACGTCTCGAGCTCGCTCCGCAGCAGATCGTTCTCCGCCAGCAGCTCCGTCAACGCGCTCTCGGCTTCGCTCAGCAGCGTCTCGCACTCGTTGCACTCCGTCGTCGATGGCTCCGCGTACACCGGAGTGCAGCTCATCGACCACAGCACTATCAGAGAGACCGTCCAGACGATCCCTCTCCGCACGCTCCGCCTCACGTCGCACCTCCCGCGTACTACGCCTGCTCACTAGGGCTGCGGCGGCCGCCCCCGCGATCAGCCCGGCCAAGAGCTGCCAGTGGCGGCACACCCACGGCCACGCCTTGCCTTCCAGCCACGCCCCCAGCTTACTCATCTGCTACACTCAGTAGTCTGCCCGAAAAAACCCGCCGAAACCGGCAGAAATCTTCTATAGTACTGTTGACATATCCTGCCGCATAGGGTATATTGTGTAGTGTAAGGAGGAGATGAGAGATGAATGAAGAAGCCATGGCCGCCTACGGAAGGGCCCAGATCGAGCAGCGGACGGTCGAGCAGGAAATCGGCCAGCGGATGAACGCATGCCGGAAAATCGTAAATGGTATCCGGCTGGCGAAGATCGACCCGGCGCACCGCGACGAAGCGGCCGCCCTCCGGGCGGAAGAAGAAACGCGGATCAACGCGATCTGGGATGCCTACCGCGCACAGTGGATTACAGCAACCGAGTAGATGAGGAGGAGAGAGATGACCGAGAAACAGCGAATCGGGATCATGGAGATGGTGGACGGACCCCTGTTCCGCCACAGCCGCGCACCCGAAGAGCGCGCGACGATCACGGCCGACGACATCCGCGCCCTGCGCGAGGATTGCGAGGAGTCGTGGATCGCCGAGCTCGGCACGGACGAGGAAATCGCAGAGTACATCCGTGACCTGGCAGCTGAGTAGATGCTCACCACCACCGACCTCGCCCACGAGACCGGCCGACCGATACGCACTATCCGCGCCGCCATCGAACGCCTCGGCTACCGCAAGACCGGCCGCGACTACCTGCTCACCGACGAGCAGGCCCGCGCCGTAGTCGCCGAGATGCGCGACGGCCCAGGTAGGCCACGCAAGGAGTAGCAGCAGCCCCCCCGCGAGGGGGGCTTTGCGTTTCATCCGACGATCCCCGACGTGGTGTCGGTACGCTGCCCCACGCCGGCGCCGAGGGCCTTGCGCGTGATCACGGCGTTGGCCACGCCGAACTGGACCGGGATCGCTACGAAGGCCGTCAGCCACGCGATGATGATCGTCTCACTCCGCACGCCGAACGCGAGCAGTATCAGCAACACGCCGAGTAGCGCACCGCCCCAGAGTACTGCCAGCCAGAACTTCCTTCCCTGTTTCATCTCCCTCTCCTCTCACGCCTCCAAGATGCCCGCGACCGTATCTCGATACCGCGCCCACGCCTCGTGGTCGTTGACGTACCAGCGCGGGCAATCCTTGCCGGTGACGTCGTAGTGCCGCAGGATCGCGGTATGCGGGTCCAGGTCGTAGGCCAGACAGAGCCCCGCGACCAGGACGTGCGAGCGCTGTTGCACCGGGCGCGTCCACACTCCCGACCAGTCGGGATGCGAGTGCTCGACGTGGATGACGTACCAGTTGGGATGCTCCCCGCCCCAACGGGCGGTCGCCCATTCGGTGTACGGCGGCCCGCAGCCGTAGGCCACCTCGTCGTCGGGCACCGCCTGGACGATCTCCATGTCGTCGATCAGGTAGTGCGCCGAGGCTCGGTGCGAGCGCAGCGTATCGAAGTAGTGCCAGGTGAATCGCGCCGTCGTCGCGGGATTGCCGTACCAGTGGAGCACTATCGCCTCCACGCGGCGCAGCTTGAAGCCCGGCCGCGAGTAGTCGTTCTCGGTGAGCAGGGCGCGCCGGATCACGGCCGGGCCTCCTCCACCGCCACGGGCTCGGCGATCCATCGCTGCACCGCCGCCTTCATCCACCCGCTGCGAAACCCGAGGGCGGCGAACAGCAGGGCGAGCAGGGTCGCGATGGAGACCGCGTTCCGTAGCCAGTCGCCGCGGCGCAGGTGTTTGCTCCTCCCCTTCTCGTCGAGCGCCTTGCGCATCGCATCGGCCGCGGCGCCGTTGAGCCCATCCAGCCGCGTCTCAACCCGCTCCATGCGGGCGATCAGACCGGTCGACCCGTTGTAGCCCCACAGCGCACCCCAGATATCCTTCAACATGTCGCCCTGCTTCGTCGGCATCTCACGCGCCATCTCGCGCCTCCTTGATCCTGCGGACCAGGTCCTCCGCGTCGGTCGCGTCGAGCAGCAGGTCCGGCAGCGCCTCCATCATGCACAAGCGGCGCTCCTGCAGGGCCTCGGCGGCGAGCTCCTCGGGGGTCGGCTCCTGGGGGCGGTGTACGATGAGGTAGCGCCGGTCGTCCACGATCTGCCGTATCTCGTCGGGCGCCACGCGCTCCTCGGCGAGCACCTTGCCGTAGTCGGGGTTCGCGTCGAGGGCCCATTGAAGCTTGCCGCGCTCATCACGCAGCTCTCCGGCGAAGGCGTTCGCATACTCGAGCTCATGTTCCGGCAGCCTCGTCGTAGAGACCAGCCGGGAACAGACGAGATAGTGACGGTCACCGATTCGGCGCGTGTCGTACTTGAAGACCGTCTTCATATGAACACCCCGATCTGCCGAATCTCGACATGATCGGCCTCACCGGTTGGGTCAGGATCCCAGTAGTACTCGATCTTTCCGTCGCTCGCGATCGGACAGATGATCAGCCCCATGAGCGACATCGTGCTGCCGACGGAGCCGCTATACGTGTACTGCGTGGACCCTATAACGGGGGTCGATCCACCGGATCCCGTCCCCCATGAGGAGCCGTTCGGCCGGAGATACAGTCGAACGCGTAGGGAGGTATAGTTCGTTGTGAGTTTGCCTGCGATGATCCAGACGTTGAACAGGCCCCCGCGCACGTTGCTGTTCTCGTCGTCCAGACACGTCACATCGGTCCACGTCGTGACGGCCGGAGTCGCGGTGTTGAGCACTACGTGGTTCGCATTGTCCCGGCTATAGTAGAGATGCCCCATGTAGTAGTTGCCGATCTGCACCGGGGCATCCGCGATGTCGTGGATCACCTGTCCGCCGGCATCCCGCGCGAGCATGCCCGCCGCGTTCGAGATCTCAATTCGCCGGTTCAGAGCATCCGTGATCACCAGATCCGAGTTGTGCATGCGGATTCCCCGTTTGCTGATCCGCACGCTTTGGTACTGGTTCGCGATCTCGTCGGGGTCGTAGTACGGCACCCCGCCGTCGTAGTGGTCCGTGCTCTCGTCCACGTAGGGCTTGTAGAGCAGATCGGTGATGAGGCCGTCGAAGTGGGATGCGCCGGCGCGATTGCCGATGAACAGCTCGTCGCTCGCCGGGGCGAACGCGGTCACGTTGCCCGCCGAGCCGCTCTCGGTCTGCTCGACCTTGTTCACCCACAGCCCGATCTCCTGCGCCGAGATGTCCCAGGTGACCTTGAGATGTATCCACTGCCAGACCCCGGCGTTGGTGGTGTAGGCGGCGTCGTTCTCGACGGTGCGGTAGTTCGAACCGTCGATGTAGAGCCGTGCGATGAAGGTATCGTTCGTGTTGTCGTATCTGAGAGACAACGAATTCGCCAGCGTGTCGCCGATGCACCAGACGAAGCCGCCCGCCGCGACATCGTACGTGAACCACGGACGCACCCAGCACTCGATGGTACCCTCGTCGCCGATGGTGAAGGGATGGCACAGCGCGCCGTCCGCCCGCTCGGTCGGCGTGTAGGGGGTGGGGTAGGCCAGATCCTCGGCCTGGACAGCGGTGAAGTAGGCGTCCTTGTTCGTGCTGGCGATCGAGGGGCGGAGATAGAGGTTATTCGTATTTGCCGCGGTCACGGCAGTCGCGAGAGCCAAGATCTCCACTACCTGATCTGTCCCGTACCAGGTGGCTCGTACCAGGGTGCCCGTTACCGCAGTTACCGTATGTGTCGTCCAGTCAATGTCCATCTCGAGGCGAGCAGCGCTGGCCGTGGTGTCATACAGGTACACCGTACTATCTGTCACGGCGTCGGCCTGCTTGGCTATCACACTAATTGCCTTCATTCCGTCGCCCGTGAAGGAGAGTGCCTGGTAGACGCCCCGATTCGCCGTCGCGCCGGTAGTGACTTTTGTGAATCGCTTGCCGTCCCAGTAGTAGTCGGACAGTTCCGCCGCACATCCTCCCTGCAACGTCCAATTGCTCGTCGTGAGGTCCTCGGGATCGCTCACGCGATTCGTCGTGCCCTGGAACACGCCGACGGTCCCGAGCCCCGTGAACTTCGCCCACAGGTTGTCGTACTCCGTCCGGATCTCATCGTAGAGGT
>Ga0180431_10006885_pt1 | contig 13402 bp, 4 predicted proteins | sample SS_ome_11_FD_132459 | JGI IMG/M metagenome (GOLD analysis project Ga0180431, IMG submission 132459) | Hypersaline lake sediment archaeal communities from the Salton Sea, California, USA - SS_1_MS_1 metaG | ecosystem: Environmental > Aquatic > Non-marine Saline and Alkaline > Hypersaline >... | reverse complement strand
ATCTCGGTCCAGGTTGCGGGTGTGCTGGAAAGGGCGCGTCTGTTCGAGCAGACCCAGGCCACACTGGCTCAGACTGAGGCGCTTTACGCTGGCGGCGACCGGGTTGTTCGTGCCAGGACGATGGATGAGGTTTTACAAGCTTTGGTCCACTCGACGGCTTTGCGACATCTCGATCGGGCCAGTCTGTTGGTCTTTGATCATCCCTGGGAAGAAGGGGGAAGCCGCCCACCTGGTATGACTATCTCTGCTGTCTGGGAGCGTAGTGGCCGGGAGCCCCTTATGCCCACCGGCACATACTATCCTCTCGAGCAGTTCCCGGCGGCGAGTCTGCTGGGTTTGAAAGAGCCCTCTGTTGTCCACGATCTCGTGACGGATGAACGGGTGGATGCAAGTTCGCGAGAGTTGTTTGCCGAGAGATTGGGCATGCGGGGTGTTGTTGTTTTGCCTCTGGTGGTTGGCGGATCGTCGATCGGTGGTATCGTTGCTCAGTCCCGTGTACCGATCGATATAGATGAAAACGAGCTGCGCCAGATCGACAGCCTGTCGGACCAGGCTGCCACCGTGATTCAGAATCTGCGTTTGCTGGAGCAGACACAGGCTGCGCTGGAACAGGTGCAGGCTGTTCATCAGCGGTATCTTCGTGAATCGTGGCGGGATTACCTGGAGGCCCGTGGGCGTGACGCTCAACCGGCCTATCTGTACGATCGGGCTCAGATCAGGCCTTTGGTAGATTCAGATCTTGTCAAGATTGAGCAGGCGTTGGCTCAGGGGGGATTGGTGGTGAGCGAGGGGGGCGGGCCGGGCGAAAGTGGAGAGGAGACGATCTCTTTGCCCATCAAATTGCGCGGCGAGCCTATTGGTACGCTGGTTGTCGAACCTGCGCCTGGTGGCCGGTCGTGGGGTGAGGAAGAGATTACTTTGATGGAGGTTGTTTCCAATCAATTGGCGCTGGCGCTGGACAACGCGCGGCTTTTTGATGAGACGCAGATGAGCGCTCAGCGCGAGCGCGTTCTCCGTGAGGTCACCGAGCGGGTGCGGGCGACTGAAAACATGGAATCGTTGTTGCAGTTGGCGGTGCAAGAGGTGCGCCGCGTGCTGGGGGCCAACCGGGCCGTGATCCGGCTGGGTACCCTGGATTCGTCTGCGCCGGTTCGTGGCGATGGGCGTGGCGAGGGCAAGGATAATGCTCCGAGTTCGCGCCGTTCCAGGCCGGCGGCAGAGTCGTCAGGCTGAGCGATTATGGTCGGAAAGTTGAGGGAGTGCTAGCTATGAAAAGACGCAAGCGAACTCGTTGGCTGGTGCCCACGGATTGGCCCCTTCTTTACAAAATGGTGTTTGGTGTGGTGGTCGTGGTTGTGTTGGCATTGGTTGTCACGACTTATGTTAATGCCCGCACGATAGAGCCCAGGTTGCGAGAAAAAATCGGCGAGGAGTTTGTGGTCATGGCGAACGCTCAGATGAGCCATCTGGCCGATATTCTCTCCGAGAAGGTCTCTGTTTTGCGTAACGTTGCACTGGTTGAAGGTATCAGGATAGGGGCCGTGGTGGCTAATACGCGCTACAGCGGCGACGAGATGGCCATTGAGGCCGAGTTGTTGGACCTGGAAAAACAGTGGCGGTCGGCAGCCGACGACAGTTCTCTGGTGAGGTCTATTATCGATCCAACGTTTAACTATCTTACTGCCCAGTTGTTAGATTACCAAAAGGGTTTTCAGGGGAATGCCCAAACCTTTTTGACGGATCGTTACGGCGGCTTAGTGGCTGCGACCAGCCGTCCCTCCATCTATTGCTATGCTGACGAGGCGTGGTGGCTGGCGACCTACAACAACGGTCGTGGCGCCTTTTACGTTGGTCATCCTGAATTTGATCCTAATATCGGTGAGTTTGTCCTGGGTATGGCTGTGCCCGTTATTTCGAAGGATGGCAAGGTGATTGGTGTTGTCCATACGACTTTTCTGTTAGATGCTGTTTACGAGGCGGTGGGTAGTGTCCAGATCGGCGAAACCGGGCGCGTCACGGTCATTGATTCCAGGGGGTTTATCGTGGCCGATCGCGATTTGGCAAGGGTGGGACAGCAAGTGCCGCTGGCGTGGTATGCATCAGAGATCCTTGAGGTGGCAAGCGGCTGGTGCGAACTGGTGGATGGTGACGGCATTCCAGTTTTGGCAGGACATGCCGCCATTCGCAAGGTAGAGATAGAGCATGTGGACGAGGCGGCGGCGATCCATAAATTGGGATGGGTGTTGTTTGTTTATCAGGCAAAGGAGGAGGCAAGCGCACCCGTCGACAGCGCTTTCCGAGGAGTTTTTCTGGCCGCCGGGGTGTTTGCTCTGGTTGCTGCTGCTTTGGCTTTCTTTGTGACTCGTGCAGTGGTCTCTCCTATTAGCGATTTGGCGGTCGTCGCTCGAAAGATGGCTGCCGGCGATTTGACCGCTCGCGCTCCGTTTCGGCGGCGCGACGAGACCGGGGAATTGGCGGAGGCTTTTAATCGCATGGCCGATGAGGTAGCCGGTATGGTCGGCGAGCTGGAAGGGCGGGTGGCCGAGCGGACCCAGGCGCTGGCCTATCGCACTGTGCAGTTGGAAACGGCTGCCCAGGTTTCCGAGGCCGCCGGCCGTCTGCTGGATCCGGGTGAGTTGGAGCGGCAGATGGTGGTGTTGATACAGGAACGATTCGATTATTATTATGTGGGGTTGTTCCTGGTGGATGAGCATGGTGAGTGGACGGGGGAGCCGGGCCGGTGGGCTGTGCTGCGGGCGGGCACGGGAGAGGCTGGCCGGCAAATGCTCGAGGCAGGTCACAAACTCGAGGTGGGCGGGGACTCGATGATCGGTGGTTGTGTGGCAGGAGGGCTGGCGCGCATTGCTCTGGATGTGGGTGAGGAGGCGGTTCGTTTTGACAATCCGTTGCTGCCAGAGACTCGCTCAGAGATGGCCATCCCGCTCATCACGCGCGGGCAGGTCATTGGCGCTATCAGCGTGCAAAGCAAGCGTGAGGCTGCCTTTGGCGAACAGGACATCTCGATTTTGCAGACGATGGCTACGCAGGTGGCCAATGCTATTCAGAACGCACGTCTGTTCGAAAGTGTGCAATCTTCATTGGCCCAGACGGAGGTGCTGTACAATGTTAGCCAGTCGCTTATCGCCGCCGATGAGGCGAAAAAGCTGCTGCAGGCTGCCGCCAGACCGGCCTTTGATGCCGGTGCCACTGCTGCTGTTCTATTTTACATTGACGTGGGTACGGAGGGTCAGCCCGAATGGGCCGAGGCGGTAGCCCATATACAGACTGGCGAGGGTGGAATTGTTTCCTCTAGTGCAACACGCTATTATGTACCCGAGTTTTTCCTGGGCCGCTTGTTGCTTGCCAATCCGCGTCAAGCTCAGATGATTGCCGATGTGGGTGTGATAGAGAGAGATTTGATGGATGGGCAGACAGCGTCACTTCTTAAGGCAATGGGCAGCCGGGCTTTTGCCGCTGTGCCTCTGACAGTGGGCCAGCGCTGGTTGGGGATGGTTGTGTTGGGTTGGTCCGAACCGCACAAGTTTAGCTCTCAGGAAGTGCAGTTGTACAGGATGATTGGCCCGCAGTTGGCTACTCTGGTCGAAAACCAGCGCCTGGTTGAGCGGACACAGGCGTCTTTGGCTGAGACTGAGTTGCTTTACAATGTTGGCCGGCGCATAAACGAGGCCGAGGACTTGGAAGGGATTGTGGACGCTGTGGTCGAGGGGGTGCCTGTGCCGGTGGTCAACCGGGCTGTGCTCTTTACCTATGAGCGCGGCAAGGACGATGAGATGGCGTTCGCGCTTGTGGCGGCGAATTGGTACATCGGCCAGGGGACGCCGCCTACGCCATTGGGAACCCGTTATCCCTGGGCGATGTTTTCCAAAACGTTGAATTTCTTACTCAGTTCTGAGCCGAGTTTTATTGATGATGTACAGGACGATGAGCGAATTGATCTCGCTTCGCTGGAGGTGTTGAGACAGCAGAATGTTCGTGCCATGGCGGTTTTGCCGTTGTGGGCTGGCACGCGCCGGTTGGGCGCCTTGCTGCTTGAGGCGGAAGAGGTTCATCACTTTGCCGGGCACGAGATTCGACCCTACCGTATGTTGTTAGGGCAGGTGTCCGTCGCTGTGGAGAGCGTGCGTCTGTTGGAAGAAACTCACCGCCGGGCGACTCAATTGGAGACGGCGGCGGAGGTTTCTCGTGTTGCCAGTTCTATTCTCGATGTTGACGAGTTGCTGACGACGTCGGTGAATCTGATACGAGATCGTTTCGATTGGTCTTACGTTGGTCTCTTTTTGGTGGACGAGATGGGCAAGTTTGCGATCCTCCACGCTGGCAGCGGTGAGTTCGCTGCGGGTCACAAGCTGGTTGTGGGCGGTGAGTCTACGGTAGGCTGGTGTGTGGCCAACGCCCAGGCGCGCGTCGCGCGGAAGGGTGGACGTTTGGATAGTTCTCTTTTGCCCGATGCCTGTTCGGAGGTGGCGTTGCCTCTTGTTGCTGTCGGCGAGACGATTGGCGCTCTGATGGTGCAGTCCGCGGAAGAGGAGGCTTTCTCTGAGGAGGACGTCGCTATTTTGCAGAGCATGGCCGATCAGATTGCTAACGCTGTGTCCAAGGCTCGCATGTTTGAGCAGACTCAGCGGGCGTTGGCCGAGGCCGAGGCGGCTCACCGGCGTTACCTGCAGCAGGAATGGAAGTCGTTTTTTGCGAGTCCGTTGGCGGTTCGAGCGCGAGGTTTTCGAGATGGGCCGGAGGGAACGGTTCCGGTTTCGGACGTTTGGGCCCGGCAACAGGAAACGGGCGCCCGGGCTGCTCCGGGCGATGGGGAGGGCCAGGATCTGTCCCGTCTGGTTGTGCCTATCAAGTTGCGGGGAGAGACTATTGGCGTCATTAATCTGGAACGTGAAGACGGTCAAGGGTGGACGGAAGGGGATCAGATGTTCGCCGAGTCTTTGGCCGAGCAGTTGGGACTGGCCATCGAAAATACCCGTCTTTCTGAGCAGGCACAGTATCGCGCTCGACGCGAGCATTTCATTCGCCAGATCACCGATCAGATTCGGGGTCAAACCGATCTGGATGCTATCTTGCAAACGACGGTGGTAGAATTGGGCAAGGCGTTGGGTACCTCACGTGCTGTAGTTCGCCTGGGGACAGAGGGCGATTTTTCCTCACCATCAGGTGATTCCCTGCCAAGTGAGAAGGAACCGCAGGTATAGCAAAAAGGAATTGGGAGACGTGAAATGTATGGAAGTAAGAGACATGCAATAGCGGTTGGCACGTTGTTGCTGGTGTTGTTGACCGGGGGGGTGCTCACAGCGTGCCACACGCCCTCGCCGGGAGGGGACAAGATTACGGTTCAGTTGAGTTGGTTCCACACGGTCGAGTTTGCCGGCTTTTACGCTGCCGAGCTGCAAGGGTACTATGCGGAGGAGAATCTGACGGTGAGGCTGCTGCCGGGTGGATTCGATGTCTTGCCCTGGGAGGAGGTGGCAGAAGGCGAAGCGGATTTTGGAGTAACGGGAGGGGATTCTTTGCTGATTGCGCGGTCTCAGGGGCTGCCGCTCGAGGCTATTGCGACTATTTTTCGTGAGAGTCCGGTTGTTTTGGTGGCGCTTGCAGAGTCGGGCATAGAGACGCCGTGGGATATGGTCGGGAAGCGGGTTGGGATGACTTCGCCGGCGATGGATAACACGAACGATATTCAGTTGCTGGCTATGTTACAACGGTTGGGTATTGATCGATCTCAAATAGAGTTTGTTGCGATAGAGGATTACAGTTTGAATTCGTTGACCTCGGGGACGATGGATGTGTACAGCGGTTTTTCAACGAACGAGGTCGTAGAGGCTCGGCTCAAGGGTGTTGCCGTCAATCAGATTTTTCCTCAAGATTATGATGTGCTGATCTATCCGAACGTGCTGTTTGCTGACGAGCAGATGGTCGAGGGGCAGCCCGAGTTGGTGGAGCGTTTTGTACGGGCTACGCTCAGGGGGTACCAATATGCGATCGAGAATCCCGTTGAGGCGGCTGAATTGGCACTGTGGTACGATGAGACGCTGGATCTGGAATTTCAACGCGCGTCTATGGAGGCCGAAATTCCACTGATTGACACCGGCGATGCGCCGATCGGGGCGATGGAGGGGGTGGTCTGGCAGAGGACGCAAGATATCCTGGTAGGGTCGGGCTTTATCTCGTCGACGGTGGATTTGGGTACATTTTATACGAATGAGTTTGTGGAAAAGGCCAAGTGAGTTTTCCCCCCCAAGATGGGCTCCTGTGGGCAGGAGGTAGTTATGACTGACAATAAAGAGGGCACGCTGTACTCTGTTGAGAAAAGAGAGCGAGGCGGACAGGGTGTGGCTGAACGCTCTGATAAGGGGCAGGACAGAGTGCTCGTTGAGCGGTTTGTGCTCATTGGGATCGTTTTTGCTCTCCTGGCGAGCAGTTCTGACGTGCGGCTTTACTTTCAGACCGGGGCCTGGCAGCCGTTGGTCGATGTAGGGGTTTTTATGCTGACTATTGCGTGCCTGGTCGTGGCACGCCAGTTGGCGCGTCGCGGGGAGCCAGAGACTGCCGGGTATTGGGTGCTTTTCGCGTCTATGCTTGGCTATGGCGGTGGTCAGGCAGTGTTGGCCGGCGATATCTTTTATGCGATGGTGGGTGGTTTTCTGCTGATCTTTTTGGTGGGAATGATGGTGCTGCCCCGCAAATGGGGGGCCTGGTTGATCGCGATTGGGGTGTATGCGATTTATATCGTGGGGGTGAATCATTTAGAGTTTTTGCCTCGCTATGATGTCGCGCAAACGCCCAACCGGAAGGCGATGGATCTGGGCATAACCGGTATTTTCATGTTGCTGCTCTTGTGGCAGTTGGTCCGTGCCTACTTGAACATTGAAACGATCCGCACCCGATTGTTGGTCACTTTTGTGATGATGGTTTTGCTGCCGGCATCGATTATCAGTGCCACCTCGGCCTGGGAGGGGCTCGACAGCGGACGGCAACAGGTCATTGAGCAGCTCGAGTCGGTGGCGACTCTCAAGGAGGCAGAGATCCAGACGTGGCTGGATAATCTGCACGGCGATTTGAATATGACTTTGACCGGGGAAAGTACGGGGGTGAATATGCATTGGTTGTTGCAGCCGGATGTGTCACCCCTGCGGGAGGTTTCTTATCACAGGTTGAAAGGGCAGTTTGGTGAAACTCTTGGTTTGACGAAGCGGTTTGAGGAATTGTTTGTCATGGATCTGCAGGGACGGATTGTTCTGTCTACAGATGCCAGCCAGGAGGACAAGATTTATGGTGGCAAGGCTTATTTTCTCAAAGGTTTGAGGGGAGAGTATATATCGCCTCCTTTTTATTCTTCTTCTCTGCAGCGGGTGTCGCTGGTCGTTGCTCATCCGGTGCTGGACGATGAGGGCTTGCTCTTGGGTGTCCTGGCCGGTCGCGCGAACATGGGGGCACTGAATGAGATTATGATGGAACGGGCTGGGTTGGGTAATTCGGGGGAGACCTACCTGGTCAGTTTGAACCACGCTATGTTGACTGAGTCGCGTTTTCTGGAGGCGGAGGAGACAAGCGTTTATGCGCGGACCGAGGGTGCAGAGGCGGCGTTGAAAGGGCTCGATGGCTCGGGTGTGTACACCGGTTATCATTCTGAGGAGGTTATTGGGGTTTATCATTGGCTGCCAGAGTTGCAGGCGGCGCTACTGGCTGAACAGAAAGAAGACGAGGCTCTGGCAGGGGTGTATAGGACGCTGGGGCTCAACGTGGGGGTGGCGGTGGTGGCCATGTTGGGCGCCGTGTTTGTCTCGCTGATTTTTACTCGGAGCATCGCCAACCCGCTGGCCGAGTTGGCGGGGACGGCGACGCGAGTCGCGGCCGGTAATCTGGAATTGGCTGCCAGGGTGGTGAGGGATGACGAGGTCGGTGCGGTGGCACGGGCTTTTAATAGCATGACGGCTCAGTTGCGCGAACTCATCGGCGGTCTGGAGCAGCGTGTGACCGAGCGCACGCAGGCGCTGGCCTATCGTAACGTGCAGTTGGGGACGGCGGCACAGGTTGCCGAGGCGGCCGGCAGCATTCTTGACCCTGGCGATCTGGAGCGGCAGGTAGTCGCGTTGATCGCGGAACGGTTTGACTATTACTATGTGGGGCTGTTTCTGGTGGATGAGAGCGGTGAATGGACAGGGGAGCCGGGGCGGTGGGCCGTCCTGCGGGCGGGTACGGGTGAAGCCGGGCAACGGATGTTGGGACTGGGTCACCGGCTGGAAGTCGGTGGAATTTCGATGATCGGCGGTTGTGTGGCCGAGGGTCAGGCGCGCATTGCGCTGGACGTGGGTGAGGGGGCGGTTCGCTTTGATAATCCCTTGTTGCCGGAAACCCGTTCGGAGATGGCTTTGCCGCTGATCGCCCGGGGGAGGGTTATCGGTGCTCTGAGCGTGCAGAGTGAACGAGAGGCGGCTTTTGGGGATGAGGATGTCAACATTCTGCAAACGATGGTGGCCCAGGTTGCCAATGCGATTTCAAACGCCCGCCTGTTCGGGGAGACGCAGGCGGCTTTGGAGGAAGCGAACATTTTTAGCCAGTTTGCTAATGCGTCCGGGCAAGGTATCGGTATGGCCGATCTTGAGGGTAATGTGACCTATGTCAATCCTACTCTCTGCCACATGCTGGATGTGACTGACGCTGAAGGCCTGCTTGGAAAGTCTTTGGTCACTTTTTATCCTCTTGAGTTGCACCAGCTTTTGCGAGGTGAGATTTTGCCCACTCTGATACAGGGAGACCATTGGACGGGTGAGATTGAGCTCGTTTCAACGAGGGGCAGGATTATTCCTACGCTTCAGACTTTTTTTCCGATCCGCGATGAAGGTGGGACGCCACTTTATCTTGGGAGTGTGTTGACCGATATTACCGAGCGGGCACAGGCGGAGGCGGAGCGGGAGCGGTTGCTGGCTGATCTGGAAAGGCGAGCGCTACAGCTTCAGACGGCTGCCGAAGTGTCCCGGGCGGCCAGTTCTATTCTCGAGGTGGACGAATTGTTGGCCACGTCGGTAAACTTGATCCGGGATGGGTTCGATTTTTATTACGTTGGTTTGTTTATGGTGGGCGAGGCGGGTGAGTTTGCCGTCCTTCGTGCCGGCACAGGCAAAGCGGGTCGTCAAATGCTGACACAGGAGCACAAGTTGGCGGTCAGCGGGGAGTCGATGATCGGCCGTTGCGTGACTGAGGCCCAGGCGCAGGTCGCTTTGGATGTCGATAAGGAGGCTGCTCATCTGGCGAACCCGCTTTTGCCCGACACCCGTTCCGAGATGGCACTGCCGTTGATCGCTCGTGGTCAGGTGATTGGGGCGATGACGATTCAGAGTGCGGGGGAGGCGGCTTTTTCGGGGATGGATGTCTCGATTTTGCAAACCATGGCCGATCAACTGGCTAACGCTATCGAGAACGCCCATTTGTTCAGAGCCGAGCAGTTCCGCCGTCAGATTGCTATTGTCCTGCAGGAAGCTATTGTGGCTTTGGGCAGTGTTTTGGAGCCCGAGCAGCTTTACCAGGAGATATTGGAGCAGTTGGCCCGGATCTTGCCTTATGACAGCGCGACTGTTTTTACTTATAACGAGGCGGGTCGTTTTGCCCAGCCGCTGGCGGCGAGGGGTGTGTCGCCCGATGTGCTGGAGGAGATGCTACAAGGTACGCGTTTTAATCAGTTTTTGGATGCTGTCCCGCTTGTTCGAGAGGTCGTTGAAAAGGGCCGGCCAGTTGTCCTACGCGATGCTCAGGCGGATGGCCGTTTCCTGCGAACGGAGGATAACGAGCATGTCCGAGGCTGGATGGGTGTGCCGATTTCCACGGGTGATCGGGTCACCGGTCTTTTGACGATAGAGAGCCGGCAGGTAGGGGCTTTTGATGAAGACTGGTCGATGCAGGTGGTCACTTTTGCCACCCAGGCGGGTCTGGCCCTTGAGAACGCCCGGTTGTTCCAGGAGACGCAGGCGAACCTACAAGAGATCACCCGGCTGCACCAGCGTTATCTTCGGGAGGAGTGGCAAGAGTTTCTGGCCGAGGAACAAGTCCGCCAGCGGGCCGGTTATCTCTTTGATCAGCGAGAAGTTCATCTGGCGAGTGATCTGTGGCGTCCTGAAATCGAGGTGGCTGTGGCGAAAGGACAGACGCTGGCGCTGACGGCGGGGGGAGGGGAGATGGAGAGCGGCGATGCTAAATCGGCGCTGGTGGTGCCTCTTCAGTTGCGTGATCAGATCATTGGTGCGCTGGACTTTTTCGAGACGGATCGAGACCGGCACTGGACGGAGGATGACGTCGTGCTGGTGGAGACGGTGGCCGATCAGGTGGCTCTGGCAATAGAGAACGCCCGCGCTTACGAGGAGCTCCAAAAGACGGCTGAGCAGCTGCGCGAGATAGATACGCTAAAGACACAGTTTCTGGCCAATATGTCCCACGAGTTGCGCACGCCGCTTAACTCGATTATTGGGTTTTCCCGTGTGCTGCTGAAGGGTATTGATGGTCCGCTGACGGATCTGCAAAAGACGGATCTGACTTCTATTTATAATAACGGCCAGCATCTTTTGGGTTTGATCAATGATATTCTTGAGGTGTCGCGCATTGCGGCAGGTAAAATGGAGCTGGTCCTTGAGCCGGTGGACTTGGGTCCGATCATTGAGGGTGTCATGTCGACGGCTATCGGGTTGGTAAAGGACAAGCCGGTTGAGTTGATCAAGGAGGTGGCGGATGATCTGCCGATCGTCCGTGCTGATACCACCCGCATCCGGCAGGTGATTCTCAATCTTGTTTCGAACGCGACCAAGTTTACCGAGGAGGGCAGCATTGCCATGCGTGCCTGGGTCAAAGAGGGGTATGTCCACGTCAGTGTTGCTGACACGGGGATGGGTATCCCGGAAGAGTTCTTGGACAAGATCTTTGAAGAGTTTCAGCAGGTCGACGGTTCGGCAACGCGCCGCACCGGCGGCACGGGTCTGGGGTTGGCGATCAGCCGGCGTTTTGTGGAGATGCACGGCGGCCGCATCTGGGTGGAGAGTGAGTTGGGCGAGGGTTCTACTTTTACGTTTACCATTCCTATCCTCGAGTCGGAGCAGGTTGAGGATGCCGAGTTGGCTGCGTTGGAAATCGATGCCGATCGGCGATTGGTGCTGGTTGTAGAAGGGGATGAGGAGATGGTAGGTTTTTACCGGCGTTACCTGGAGCGGCACGGCTATCAGGTTGTGGGTCTGACGGACGCGGAGCGCGTGATGCTTTGGGTACGAGAGTTGTCGCCGTTTGTTATTTTGTTGGATGTTATGCTGCCGGAAGAGGATGGCTGGGCGCTGCTTGAGGCACTAAAGGCGTCTCGCGAGACGGCGCAGGTGCCGGTTATCATTTGCAGTGTTGCGGATGAGGCGGCGCGCGGCCTGAGCCTGGGGGCAGCTGCTTATTTGACCAAGCCGGTTCTGGAAGAAGACTTGGTGCAAACTATTAGTGAGGTTACTCAAATATAAAACTGTTTGATTCATGGAGGTAACATGGAAGTATTCATCGAATGTGCTCGTTGTGACTGGTGTGAGCCGTATTTAAAGTCACACGTCACTTGCCCAAAATGTGGTGCGGATTGGCTCGACGCGCGCTATGATTATGATGCGGTGCGCCGGGTCTGGGATGCCGAATTGCAGGGGCGGCCGTTGGGTATGTGGCGCTATCGTGAGTTGCTGCCTCTGCGTGACGAAGCTCATCTTGTTACGATGGGGGAGGGGGGCACACCGCTGTACCAGGCGAGGAATCTGAGCCTGATGCTCAATCGTTCTCACATCTATATCAAGGATGAGCGGCAGGGTCCGACCGGTTCTTTTAAGGATCGTCAGGCTTCGCTGGCGATTTCGGCTATGAAGGAGCGAGGCATCACCGAAGCGGTGGTTGCTTCGACCGGCAACGTAGCTATTTCTTATTCGGCCTATTCGGCCCACGCCGGCATCAAGATGTGGACTTTTTTGCCCAGTGCTGTGCCGGCCGAAAAGATGCGCGAGGTGGCTCTGTATGGCAGCGAGGTGGTCAAGGTGACGGGCACTTATGATCAGACCAAAGTGGTTGCTGCTGACTTTGCCCGTCGCAAGGATCTGCCTTACGATCGGGGATTGAAGAGCATCGCGGCCAAGGAGAGTATGAAGACGTTGGCCTTTGAGGCGGCTGAGCAGTTGGTGCCGTTCCTTGGCCCCGGTGAGCACACGCCCTGGCGTGCTCCGGACTGGTATTTTCAGGCTGTGGCCGGGGGACTGGGGCCAGTGGGTGTGTGGAAGGGTTTTGAGGAATTGATGAGGATGGGGCTGACGGACAAGATGCCCAAGTTGGCTCTCATCCAGGCGGAGGGGTGTGCGCCGATGACGCTTTCTTTCCAGGCAGGTCTGGAGGAGGCTGTGCCGGTGGAGACTCCGAATACGTTGATTACGACTGTGGCTACAGGCGATCCTGGCGCGGCTTATCCTTTTTTGCGCCGTTTGATGTTGGAGAACGGTGGTACTTTTGAGATGGCCAGTGACGAGGAAGCGTTTCGCGCTATGCACGTTATGGCCAAGATGGATGGTATCTCGATGGAGCCGGCGGCTGGCATCGCTTTTGCTGGGTTGTTCAAGCTGGTGTCGCAGCAGGTGATTAAGCCGGACGATGTGGTGGTGGTCAATTGTTCCGGGCATACTTTTCCGGTGGAAAAGTTTTTGCTGGGTGACAATTGGGTGCAGAGTGTGGATGCAGCCGAGGGTAGAAAAGGAAAGCGGGTGCCGCAGGAGGAGGGTATTCTTACTTCGCTGGAGCGTCTCGATCGCCGGGTGCAGCGGGTGGCTATCATAGAGGACAATCCGGATTCTGCCCGGTTGTTGCGTCGTGTTCTGCAGGCGCATGGTGAGTATCAGATTGATGAGGCTTATGACGGGCGTGCCGGTTTGGAGATGGTGCGTCGCCAACCTCCTGATTTGATTCTGCTAGATATGATGATGCCCGAGTTGGATGGTTTTGGTGTGTTGGATGGTCTCAAGGAGGATGAGCGGTTGAGGGAGGTGCCTGTGATTTTGGTCACGGCTAAGGAATTGACTGTGACGGAGAAGCAACGGCTGGAGGGTCGGGTGAAGGGGTTGTTGCAAAAGGGTTCGTTTTTGAGTACGGATTTGCTGGAAGATGTTGTGAAGACTATTCAGTGAGGTGACAGAGGGGGCGACCGGCTGTGGTTGGCAAGAGGGCGACCGGCCGGTCGCCCCTACGGGGTGCAGCAATTCTCAATATGACTTGTCGCCATCAGGACCGTGGAACTACCGAGGCCAAAACAGGCCCTTTACGGCCGATCTTGCCTCGTTCTTGGCCAAAAGTTGGCGAAAAGACTGGCCCCTTTGTCCAAATTCAGAATTGCTGT
>Ga0180431_10006884_pt1 | contig 13402 bp, 9 predicted proteins | sample SS_ome_11_FD_132459 | JGI IMG/M metagenome (GOLD analysis project Ga0180431, IMG submission 132459) | Hypersaline lake sediment archaeal communities from the Salton Sea, California, USA - SS_1_MS_1 metaG | ecosystem: Environmental > Aquatic > Non-marine Saline and Alkaline > Hypersaline >... | reverse complement strand
GGCCCGACGTTGTCGGCCACCCAGCGCCCGTTCTTGAAATGGGTGTAATTCTCCCCACGCGGGAAACCGCCCACGCCCTCGATGCTCAGGCCGACGTCGGGCGTGAGCGAGCGGATCGGGCCGTGCGTACGCACGTCGCGGTGTCTGTCGATGAGCAGGATCGGCCCGACGGCGAACGGGTGGTGCATGGTGGCCGTGGCCACGAAGAGGTGATTCACGCCCGGGATCGCCCGGCCGTGGATCAGCACGGGCGGCTCCTCGATCTGGTTGCCGTAGATTTCGGCCGAGTAGGCCCCGTCGGGGCGCATGGCCCAAAGGGCCTGCACGGCGATAACGCCCTTGTCGACGTACTCCCACCGGGTGTAGAGGATGCGGCCGTCGTTGGCCACGCTCGGCGTCGACTCACTCAGGGCCCCCTGCGAGAGCTGCGTGAGGTGCCCGCCGTCGGCGTCCATGCGGTAAAGCACGTTGACGGCCAGGCTGTCGCCCTGGTCGCAGAGCACGCCCCGCTCGCACCGCGTCGAGGCCAGGGCGATGCCGCCGTCGGGCAGGTAGCAGGGGTGGAAGTCGTCGGTGTGGTGCCGGTAAACGCCCGACGGCTTGTTGCGAGGGTGCCAGTACTTGGCGATCCGCTCCGGCTCGTCGGGCGGGTCGAACGTGAGCTGGCGCAGGCCGCCGCCGTCGACCGCTACCTCGTAGATGCGAAAACCCTTGCCCGGCGCGGCCTTGTAGCCGAACACGACCCGCCGGCCGTCGAACGAGACGTCGTAGCGGTCGAAGATGCCGCCGGCCAGCTCGGGCACGAGTTCGGTTACGCTGCCGTCGTCGAGCGAGAGGACGCACAGGTTGCCGCCGAACCGGCTCGCGCGCATGAACTCGGCGTAGTACCACCCGGGGCTGTACGTGTACCGCTTCACGAACAGCAGCTTTCGGGGCATCAGCGGGTTCAAGTCGACGAGGGCCTCGCGCCGAAGTGACTCCAGGCGCTCGCCGAGCGGGCGAAACGCGGAAGCGGGCGCGTCGTGCGAGGTTTCGGTCAGCGCGACCGCCCGGGCCTCGATCTCTTGAAGCCCTCGGAGAAGCGTCTCGCCCGGGTAGCGATCGGGGAACGAATGCTCCAAGTCGTCGATGGCCGCGCGGAGGTTCCTGAGCTCCTTTTCGACGAGCGCGAACTCGGCGCCCGTGATGCACAGGCCGAGCCACCGCGGGTCGTCGGCCGGTGTCTTGGCGGCGAGGAGTGCGTCGAGGCGCTGCTGCAAAGGCTCGCCGGCCGGGCCCGTCTCGTCGATCGCGCGGCGGATGAGCCGCTGTTCCAAGTCGGTGTCGTCGGCGTGCACGAACCAGCCGGTCGGCTCGAACCAGTCGCACAGGGCGTAGTCGAGCAGGCGACTGGTTGGCGGCGGATGGTCGCGGCGGATTGGATCCCAGAGCTTCGCGATCGCGCCGCCGGACGGCTTGAGACCCTCGTACCACCGCACGTACTGCCGGCGCGACGCGAGCATCGTTTGCGGGAGCGTATCTTGCTTTACATAAAGCGACGCCGGCCGTAGCCCCGGGCCTAGCTGCTCAGGGCGGAGGTCGACGAAGAACGCCATCTCGCCGATCTGGAAATTGTAGTGGACCGGCCCGCCCGACTCGTAGCTGCTTTGCACGCGCATCCCCACATATCGGGCGCGGACCGGGTCCCAGGAGACGTCTTCCGACGCACCGCCGCGCAGCTTGCCGAAGGCATGGCCGCCGAGAAGCAGGCGGATGCCGGCGTCGCCCTCGACGTCGTCGGGCGTGGGATGTTTGCCGGGGTCGTCGTCGGCGAAGCAGAAGAAGTCGACCTGTTTGGGGTTGTAGGGCCCGCCGGGGGGACGCGAGGTGAGTCGGGCACCGCAAACGGGCACGGGCCGGCCGAGGTCGAAGACCAGGTGGCCGGTGACCGGCTCCGCCGCGTGGGCGGGCAGGGTGGTCGCGCGGGGGCCGCCGAGCGTGTCGTCCAACAGGCAACAGAACGTGGCCGGGTCGCCGTCGATCGCCCGATCGGCCGCGTACGTCGGGTCGGGCGGATTGCCATTGGCGCGACCCTGCGGAAACGCCGGCCCGGAGGCCAACGGCACGGCCACCGGGGAGACCAACTCCGCGGCGTGGACGTTGCCCGCGACGACGAGGACCGTGACAACGACCATCGCGCAACAACCGGCGGCATCGGACAGCGGCTTCGTGTTCATGTCCGTCGCGTACGTGGTTCTCTCCTCCGGTCAGCCCCTGCCGTCTCTCTCGCGGTTTACAGAACGCGAGGCAGCCCTCGCATCTCCCATTCTCGCCGGTCGGCCCCACGCTGCAAGTCTTCGGCGCAGATTCGGGCTCGAGTAGGCAGCGGATATTGATTGCGTGGCGTCCAGTCGCCTATGATGGCAGAGCGGCTATTCTGAGTCCTGCGTTGAGAATGGAACGCACGTTCGAATCCCAGGGGTTGCCACCCCTGGGCTTGGGACCCGATTATCCTCTCGTTCCCAGGCTCCGCCTGGGAACGCACTAACGCGAGGCTCCGCCTCGCCCGCTTGGCCCGGCTCGGCCAAAAACCCAAAACGTATTCCCCGAGCATACGACCAACAACCCGGAGGCACTCCCATGTCGTACGACACGCACACCCGCCGTGGATTCCTGCAACGAGCCGCCGCCGTGGCCGGCTCGGCGCTCGTTGCGGCCCGGTCGGCCCGGCTCGCCCGCGCCGGCGCGCCCGGCAAGCTGCACCTGGCATGTAACCACTATCCGTGGATCGTCTTCTACCGGCGCGAGGGGCGCGACTTCAACGCGTCGCTCGACGCCGGGCTGGCCGAGGTCGCTCGCAGCGGGGTCGACGGCTTCGAGCCGATCGTCACCGCCCCGGAGCAGATTGACGAGCTGGCCCCGCTGGTCAAGAAGCACGGGCTGGAGATGCGGTCGCTGTACGTCAACAGCGTGCTGCACGATCCCGACCAGGTGGACGCGAGCATCGCCCAGGTGCTGGCCATCGGCGAGAAGGCGAAAGGGGCCGGCACGCGGATCATCGTGACCAACCCCAGCCCGATCCGCTGGGGTGGGCCGGAGAACAAGGACGACGCCCAGCTCCGGCTCCAGGCGAAGTCGCTCGATCGGCTGGGGGCCGGGCTGAAGTCGATGGGGCTGGTGCTGTCGTATCATAACCACGACGTCGAGCTGCGCAACGCCGCCCGGGAGTTCCACCACATGATGCTCGGCACCGACCCGGAGCACGTCACCCTATGCCTCGACGCCCACTGGATCTACCGCGGGTCGGGCAATTCGTCGGTCGCGCTGTTCGACGTGGTCAAGCTCTACGGCCCCCGCGTGACCGAGCTGCACCTGCGCCAATCCCAAGAAACCATCTGGACCGAGACGCTCTCTGACGGCGACGTCGACTACCCCGCACTGGCCGCGCGCCTGCTGGCGATCGGCGTCAAGCCGCACGTGGTGCTCGAGCAGGCCGTGGAGCAGGAGACGCCGAAGACGATCGGCGCCGTCGAGTCGCACCGCGCGAGCGGCGAGTACGCGAGGCGGGTGTTTGCAGCGTTTGCCGGTTGATGCGGCCAACCACGTGCAAAAGGGTTGATTTGTGAGGGCAGAACATCGAGACTGAAGCGACGACAAGTTGAGGGCCTACTGCGAGGTGAAGCGTGAGCGGATCATCTCGAAACTGGCGGCCGACTACGATTCGCCGCTTCATCAGGCCGTTCCCCACCAGTGCCTGCACGGCTCTTGTGGAGACCGATGCCGGGCCGGGTTACTTGAAGGCGCTGGGCAACCCGGAAGGGCCGCACGTGCTTGCCTGCGAGTGGGTCGGGACACAACTCGCGAAGTGGTTCGACCTCCCAACGTTCGACTTCAGCCTCATCACCGTGGCTGTGGAGGATGAAATACCCTTCGCCAAGGGGGGGCTGGCAGAGCCAGGCCCGGCGTTCATCACACGCGCCGAATCGGGGGAGCCGTGGAGTGCGCACGAGAGCCAACTGAAGCGGATCGCGAACCCGGAAGACATTGCCCGACTCGTCGTGTTTGACACGTGGACGCTGAACTGCGACCGCTATCAACCACCCCCAGAAGGGGTGGCGGGACGAGCGCGAGTCAATTGGAACAACGTATTCCTGAGCGGGGAGGCCCCGGCAGGGCAGCTATTGCTCAAAGCAATCGACCACACGCACTGCTTCACCGTGGCCGACCGTTGACAAAGCGCCTCCGCGACATCGATAACATAAAGAGGGAAGAGATCTTTGGCCTGTTTCCGGAGTTCCGGTCGTTCGTGAACCGTGCTCTCCTGCGCCAAGCCGCTGCCGACTTGCGGCGATTTGACAAGGCGTCGGGGATCGAGATGACGATGACAATCCCCACGGAGTGGGAGGTGGGAATAGAAGTGCGGGAGGCTCTCGTGGACCTCATTGTGGGCCGTGCCGCCTTTGTGGCCGATACGATTGAAGATAGGCTGTGTTGGCGGCGCGGGCTTTTTGCAGACACTGAGGAAACGGAGCGTCTGTCATGAAACCGAGCAAAGGGTACTATAGTCTCATCCAGTATTGCCCCGACCTCGGCCGGCTCGAAGCCGTGAACGTGGGCGTACTCTTGTTCTGCCCCGAACGCGCTTTCCTGAAAGCCCGGACGGTGCGGAAAAATGATCGGATCAAGCGATTCTTCGGATCGCAAGGGCATGACTGGCGACGGATTAACGCGTTCAAGAGGGGCATCGAAGACCGACTTGAACGCGAGTCTCGCGAGATCCGAACCCTCGAAGATCTCGAGCACTTCATCGCGCTTCGAGCCAACCTGCTCCAGATTACGCCCCCGCGGCCGATGAGAGTGACGGACCCGGCGAGAGACCTCGACGATCTGTTCCGGGAGATCATCGGGGAGCCGGTTCAGAGAACGTCAGCCAAAAGCCTTAAGACGTACGTGGGCGAAGAAGTCCGGAAGGCGAACCTGGACAGCTTCGTACGTCGAGATGTTGCAGTGACCGTACCGGTTTTCGAGAGAGAGGTGCAGATCCCGTTCGGCTATCAGAACGCCCGTTTCAATTTGATCAACCCGGTGCCCTTCGAGGCGGCCGATCCGGAACAGTCCGTGCGGAACGCGTGCAAGTACGCCGTTGAGGGTCGTTCCCTCTACGACCACGCGGACCCGGAGTTGGGGCAGCTACAGCTCGTCGTGGTTGGCAAGTTCCGCACGGACGACCACGATTCCCCGACGCGAGTTCGCCGCATCTTTGACGACTACGCGGTGAAGCTCTATCGCACGGAGGAGCTACCGATGCTGTTCGAGGTGATCCGAAAGACGGGCAAAGAGATCCACGGAGGCCACCCGTCGTAGCAGAGCCAAGAGCCGTGGCGCTTCGGGCGAAGCACGGCGTGGTGCTTCAACGACTCCCGCGGGGCGATCCGAAGGCTCAATCGTCCGCGACGGCGGGCGCCGGCTCCGCCGCGGCGGGGATGGTGGGCAGAAACCGTCCCCCGCTCTCGTACCAGCCCTGCTTGAGGAAACGGCACCAGGTGACGTCGATGAGCAGGGCCAGTCGGGTGCCGGCGGTCTCCAGTAGGGCGATCATCCGCCGGTGCGGCAGGGGCGCTGGGTGATAGAACCCCAGCCCTTGCTCCGAAAGGTGCTTTCCCACGACCACCACGCTCTCGCCCACAGCCGTAACACAGTCGTCGCCGACCGGCGTCAGTCGCACGAGATAGGGGTACGGATGGCGTTGCGCCGAGCGCCGCTCGGGTCCGTTGCGTTGCGGGCAAAGCGCCGCCAGCACGCTCGACAATCCGTCCGCCGGCGCCGCGTTGGGCGGCCCGTCGTTCGCTTGCGGCGGGATCGGCGGTTGTGGCGGCCCGGCTGGTTTCCCCATGAACAACCTCTTCTGTCGGTCGGCGCTGCCGGTGTGTGGCGATCGACGACGGGGCGAGCGTGGCGATGGAGCGAGCGTGGCGATGGAGCGAACGTGGCGCTGCCACGGCAACCCCCGGCCCGGCGAACGCGCCCGACCTGCCCGGCTATGGACCGAACAGGGACGACGAAACGCGGCGGCACGGGCTGCCCGCGGCGATTATCGTGGAGCCGGGCCGGATGCCTTGGCGACCATCGGCGGAAGCCTGTGGATCATTCGGACGAGGCGGTCTTCTGCTCGCCGGACGAGGCGGTGAGCCGTCGCCACGAGCGGATTGGGCCGGAGAGGCGGAGAAGAGCACGCGATCGGATCGCTCGCGCCAAGCGGCGACCAAGGGAAATCTAGGTCACAAACGGCCGGTTGTCAAATCCGGGCGGCGTGGGCTGGCGGCTTGCCAAGCTCCGTTTGACGGGCTTGTAGTGACCGGATTCATGCGGTCCAGACGAAAAACGCACCCGATGAATCGGGTCACGACGAACGTCCCAACCTGCCACTGGAGAATCGACGAGGCACTATGGAGCCTTGCATAGCCAGCGAACGGAGGGCTTCCAACGGAAGCCCGGCGCACAACGGCCCGGTCCACGTCCGCCGATCATTGGCAATGCGAAGATCAATAGTCGGCCGACAGCGCCCGGATCGAGCCTTCCATCCGGCCCGTTTCGAGATGGGCCCGGGCCCGTCGCCGCGAAACGTCGAGCCGGGCCCGGGCGAAGTAGCCGTGGTCCACCGGGTCTTGGGCGGCTCGGGCGATCAGGTCGAGCGCCTCGCGGAAGCGATCCTCGCCGCAAAGCTCCTCGATCCACTGCGAATGCACGTGCACGTAGTTCACCTGGAACGTCTCGTAGCCGCGATCCAGAGCGATTCCACGACGCAGTAGCTCGACGGCTTCGGCGTAGCGGCCCGCGCTGCCCGCGTCGACCGCCCAGTTGTTGATCGTTGCCAGGAGATTGCCCCGGGCGGTAGTGCTCGACGGGTCGAGACGCAACGCCTTGGCGTTGGCGGCCGCGGCTTCGGCGAAATGCTTCTGGGCCAAGAGGTCGACGCCCCGGTTGTAGTAGATCGTGGCCACCAGCTCCACGTCGGAGACTTCCCGACGCTCGGCCGACGCGCTTTGTGCAGCAAGCCGGGTGCCGATCGTCTTCTCCAGCAGCTCGGCCTGTTTCTTGGGGTCGTCCATCAGGCGGAACCAGTCCGGACAGGTCGTCTCCACGTCGATCGGCCCGTCGAGCAGGACCAGGCGACTCATCGCATGGCCGGGGATTTCCAGCCCCCGGGCCGAGAGGCCGAACCGCTTGGCCAGGCAATTGAACAGCACGGAAGCGCTCACGCAGTTGAACCGGCCCCGGTCGAGGGCCAGGGTCAGGTCGGTGGCGTCGATCTGGTATCCGCCGGTGAGGATGCGGCCGTGCATCCGCTCGAACAGGGCCTGGGCCCGGCCACGCGGCGAGCCGGCCAACGGGCCCGGCTCCTCCAACTCGGCGACGATCTCGTCGAACCGCGCCTCGTAGCGCCGCAGCGCGTCGGCGTCGAGCGTGCCGCTGGCGATCAGGGCGGCGCCGAGCAGCGAGTGCTCGTCCCAACGTCCGTCGGTGGCGTCGGCAAACAGGCCCCGCTCCCACCGGGAGAGATCGCCTTGGAGATGGCGCCAGGGCGACGCGAACGGATGCCGGCTCGGGTCGCCCGATCGATCGTCCGGGGCCGACGGAACGGGCAGCAACCGCGGTTCGCCCGGGGAACGGTCGCCCCACGGCATCCGCCCGGTCGATCGCTCGGCCGCGGGTTGCTCGATGCTGTCCCGCGGCACGCCGACCAGCGTCCAGGCGTCGGCGGCGCCGGTGAGCAACCAGGCGACGGCAGCCAGCAAGAGGCAGGCAAGCGTAGTCGATCGAGCGTGTCCCATCGGCAGCCGTTCGTCGGGATCGTGCAGGTTGTGCGTCTTGCGGGCCGCTGGATGGCCACAGAATGAAGAACGATCGCAACAAACATACGTTGCGGAAACACAACGTGCGGGGGACGAACCGGCGAAGAAGCGGGGATTTCGGGCGACCGATGATCGACTTTGCCGGAAGTGCGGGTTCCCGTAGCAAGCGCACGCCGTATGCCCTCCGGCGGTTACGGCACACGGCATGTGTCTACTACGCGGGCTCGGTGTAAGGTCTCCCGACCTCGCCGAAGGCCAACGTGGAGGCGACCGCGCTTGACAGCGCTCGGTCCGGAGGATATGCAGACTCTATGCGCGGAGGCAAATCATGGGAACCGTGGTGCTCTGGAGCGTTCTCGGGCTGGTGGGAATCGCCGGCCTGATCGTCGGCTTGATCATCGGCCTGCGATGGCTCGACAAGCTGCTCCTGCGGGCCGAGGAGAAGGGCTGGATTTACTATCGCAAGAAGAGCGCGGGCGGCATCGTAAGCTCGGGGGTCGCCGGCGCGATGAACGAGCTGGATCGGATCGTGCGGCCCTCGGCCGAGTATCGGATCGAGGCCGAGAGTCCGATCGCGGAAGAGGACGAAAAGGGCGGCGAGTGACCGGGTGGCGGCGCCCGCTCGCGGCGTTTATTGGTCTTTGCATTGCCAATGATCGTCCGAGGTGGGTCGGGCCCTTGTCCGTCGGGCTTCCGTTGGAAGCCCTCCGTTCATTGGCTATGCAAGGCTCAATAGGGGCGGCCGGGAAATAACTTGGGGACCGTCCCGGTTTTCCCGCAGGGAAAATGGGACTGTCCCCCTGGCAAACCGGAGAGTTGTTCTTCGGCCGCCCCTTCGTCTCTCGAGGGGGCGTAAAAGATGGCAAAGGCTCGAAGACTCGGCGGATGGATGACCAGGTTCAAGCGATGCATCGACGCCGAAGCCGGTGCGGCAGTATCGAAGAAGGTCATCATCAAGACGGAACGGTTCGATGAGACGTCGAACTATGCACAGAAAGCCGAATGGATAAGAAACGCCGTCCAGCGCCTTGAGAAAGAAGCGGGCAAAGCCACGGCGAGAAAGGTAATGCAGGCTTGCGGGATGAAATGCTGCGGTCCGACGCAGCAGAAACGCGCGAAGCGGTTCATGGAGGAATCGAAATCGGTTGAGGGACTGCTCGCCAAGCTGAACGAAGCAGGCATCGGCGGAGGAAGGCTGAAACGGAAGAACAAGAAGACGATTGTGGGCGGCTACGACTGGTGTTACTGTGGACGGGTGAAGCACACCGGGAAGCCGTTCCCCACCGATACGTACTGCCATTGCTCCACGGGATGGTACAGATCCCTGTTCGAGGCCGCGTTAGATCGGCCCGTGAAGGTGAGACTCAAACAGTCAATCCTGCAGGGAGCAGACAGTTGTGAGTTTGAGATCGAGTTCGGCTAGAATTGGGCAGTGACCGAGGCAGCATACTCCCAGGACGCTACCGGAGATTATTTGTCGGCTGCCCCGTCGAGATGCCAACCCAGAGGACCAGGATCAGGATATGGACGGCCACGTGTATCATCGTGCTCGGCGTACGAGCTTGTTCTTCCGGGCCCCGTTGTTGACGACGGTCTTCGTGTCTCTCGCGCTCGCCGCGATGGACGCGGGGGCGCTTGCCGGCGAGGATCGCCCGGCGGGGCTCGTCGGCAGGTGGGATTTCGACGAGCCGGTCGGCCGGCTGGCGTGCGACGGCTCGGGCCGGCAGAACCACGCGACCGTCTCCGACGGGCGGTTCGTCAAGGGGGTCGACGGGCCGGGCCTGGAGTTCGACGGCCAAAGCACCACGGCCGTTTGCCCGAGCTCGCAGAGCCTGTCGCTTCGCGACGCCCTGTCGGTCGAGGCGTGGTTCCGGCTCGACGGGCCGCCCACCGTGGGCTTCCCGTCGGTGGTGCGAAAAGACGGCTCCTACGCCGTACGTTTTTCCGGCGGCCGCCTGGCGTTTCTCCTCTGGCAAGGCGGCCAGCCGTCGTCGCTCGTCTCGGCCAAGACCGATTGGACGCCGAAGTCCTGGTACCACGTGGCGGCCACCTACGATGGCCGGCAGATGCGCCTGTTCATCGACGGCCGGGAGGACGCCGCCTCACCGAAACCGATCGAGGGCCGGATCGACGCCTCGACCAGCCCGTTGGGCATCGGCTCCGACGGCTCGAGCCACTTGTTCCACGGGATCATCGACCGCGTGCGGCTCTACGACCGGGCCCTGTCGGCCGACGAAGTTCACGCATCGTGCGAGGCCGGGATCGACGCGATGCGGAAACAGAAGGACCTCGCTGTCCGCCCGCGCGCGATCGGCCAGGATTGGCCCGAGCTGCGCAAACCGCCGCGTGAGATCGCCTGCGTCGAGGAGGGTTTCCTCTGGATCGACGCCGAGGACTTCACCGACTACGGCGGCTGGTCGCTCGACACGCAGTTCGTCCACCGGATGGGCTCCGCGTACCTGATCGCGGCGGGGGTGGGCACGCCGGTCGACGACGCCTCGGTGGAGTTCGACGTTCCCAAGCCGGGCGTGTACCGGCTGTGGGTCCGGGCGAAGGACTGGCTTCCCGGTCATTCGCCGGGCAAGTTCACGGTCCGCGTGGGCCGGGAGACGTCGAAGCAGACGTTCGGCACGGCCGACACGCGAGATTGGCAGTGGCAGTCGGCCGGCGAGTTCGAGCTGGCACCCGGCCGCACGCAGATCGCGATCCACGATCTGACCGGATACTACGGGCGGTGCGACACGCTCGTTCTGACCACCGACCTGAGCTACACGCCGCCCGACGACGTCGAAGCGATCCAAAAGGAGCGGAGCCGGCTGACGGGCCTCTCGCTCGAGCCGCGGGCGGGGGGCGAGTTCGACGTGATCGTGGTCGGCGCCGGGGCGGCGGGCAGTTGCGCCGCGTTGGCCTCCGCCCGGCTGGGAGCGGAAACCGCCCTCATCCAGAATCGGCCCGTGCTGGGCGGCAACGCCAGCATCGAGTTGGGCGTGCCCATCTCCGGGGCAAGCTGTTGCCACAAGAACGCCCGGGAAAGCGGCATCATCGAGGAGATCGGGCGGATCAAGGCCCGCTACGGCTACCGCAAGATGAGCGAGCCGTTTCGCGTGGCGGCCGACGAGGAGGAAAACCTGGCGGTGTTTATCAACCAGCACGTCTTCGCCGCCGAGATGGAGAGCGACCGGACGATCCGCGCGGTCAAGGCGGTCGATACGCTCACGGGCGGGATTACGGTCTATCGGGCGGGGACGTTCGTCGACTGCACGGGCGACGGCTGGCTGGGCTACTTCGCCGGGGCCGAGTATCGATTGGGACGCGAGAGCCGGGACGAGTTCGGCGAGAGCCTGGCCCCGGCCGCGGCCGACGAAATCACCATGAGCGGCTGCCTGATGGGCCGGCTGTCACTGTCGTTTCGGGCGGAAAACACGGGGCAGCCGGTCGAGTACGTCCCGCCGCCCTGGGCCGCCAAGCTGCCGCCGGCCGAACGGTTCGGGCGCAGGCCGCGCGGCTTCGTGGGCGGGGAGTGGTGGCTGGAGCACCCGGGCGACGTCGACGACCTGTGGGACGCCGAGCGGGCCCGCGACGAGCTGATCCGGATCAGCTTCGGCTACTGGGACTACCTGAAGAACGCCTGGCCCGAGCGCGATCGGGCCGCCAACTACGCACTCACCCATGTGCCGATCACCAATGCCAAGCGGGAGACGCGGCGCCTGGTGGGCGATTACGTGCTCACGCAGAACGACGTCGAAAGCGGCACGCTCTTCCCCGACCGCGTTTCCTACGGCGGCTGGCCGCTCGACGTCCATCACCCCCGGGGCATCTTTTCCGGCGAGGAGGGGCCCTTCGACTTCAACCCCCGCGTGCCCATCTACACGATCCCTTTCCGCTCGCTTTACTCGAAGAACATCGACAACCTGCTCTTCGCCGGGCGCAACATGAGCGTCAGCCACGTGGCCCTGGGTACGGTCCGCGTGCAGGGCACCCTTGCCCCGCTGGGCCAGGCGGCGGGCACCGCGGCCGCGATGTGCATCGAACGGAAGACCACGCCGCGAACGCTCTGCCGCCGGCACATCGAGGACCTCCAGCAGACGCTGCTGAAACACGACCAGTACATCCCCGATCTCACGAACCAGGACCCTCGCGATCTGGCTCGCACGGCCCGGGTGACCGCCTCGAGCACCGCCCGCTACGAGCCGTTCGGCCGACCGAATCTCGCCCCGGGGCGCGACACGCACCCGTTGAACATGCCCCGGGCGGTCATGTTCCCGCGCGGGCTGGGGGAGCGGCTCGACGCGATTTCGCTCGTGCTGAAGTCCGAGCGGATGGAGCCGGGCGAGGTGACGCTTCACGTGCGCGGCGCAGTGCAGTCGGGCGACTTCTCGTCGGGCGACGACGTGGCGGTTGCCAAGGCCGTGGTGCCGCCGGGGCGTGAGTCGCTGGTCGAGTTCCCCGTCGATTGCACGGTCGGTGAGCCGTACGTCTGGGTGTGGCTGCCGCCGACGGAAGGGATCTCCTGGCGGTTGATGGATCGGGCGCCGGCCGGGGCGTGTCGGGCGTACGGCGGAGGCGACCGGCGCCCGTGGACGGTCGTCGAGTCGCAATACTACGCCTTTTATACCGCGCCCGCGCTGGAGATCCCCGCCGACTACTCCGCCCAGCACGTCACCAGCGGCGTGACGCGGATCGTGGGCGAGACGACGAACCTGTGGGCTTCCGACCCCGAGCAGCCCATGCCCCAATGGATCGAGCTGGCGTGGCCCGCCCCGGTGAAGATCGACGCGGTCTACCTGACCTTCGACACCGACATGAACAACCGCTGGCACCGCACGCCCCTGGTGCCCGAGTGCGTGCGCGACTACGACCTTTCCTACCACGACGGGCAGCGCTGGGTGGTGCTGGCGAGCGAAGCGGGCAACTTCCAGCGCCGCCGGGTGCATCGGTTCGCGCCGGTCACGGCCCCGAAGCTGCGGCTGACCATCCATCAGACCAACGGCGCACCCTCCGGCCGGGTGTTTGAAATCCGGGCGTACTGCGAGTCGGAGTAGCGGTTTCGGAGCGACGCTTCAACAAGCGCCTTTTCGCGGAGCGAAAAGCAACTATGGCGTCGGCGGGCGTTGGTCGTGACCGCGGGCCGCGTTACGAAGAAAGCGTGGAATGCACCGGCAAGACGCCTGTGGCACGCGGCCGACGCGCCGGGCGTTTCCGCCCGCGCAACCCGCACACCCGTCACCGATTGATCTCTTGGGACCGGCACACAAGAAAACACTGGCCACCATCCGAATAATCGGAAGGTATGGTTGAATGTACGAGCGTCCAAGGGCGCAGATCGGACGGTGACGCCATGACACAGAGCAGCCAATCGCCGAGCAACCTCCGTCCGCGCCAGCAGCAGGCGATCGATCTGTTGGCGCTCGGCCAGACCGACGCCGAAGTGGCCGAGCAGGTGGGCGCGACGCGCATCACCGTGGCCGAGTGGCGGCTGTACGATCCGGTGTTCGTCGCCGCGTTGAACCACAAGCGTGATGAAACCCGAAGCCAGGCCGCCCGCCAGCGCGTGGTGACCGAGCATCCCT
>Ga0180431_10006883_pt1 | contig 13409 bp, 11 predicted proteins | sample SS_ome_11_FD_132459 | JGI IMG/M metagenome (GOLD analysis project Ga0180431, IMG submission 132459) | Hypersaline lake sediment archaeal communities from the Salton Sea, California, USA - SS_1_MS_1 metaG | ecosystem: Environmental > Aquatic > Non-marine Saline and Alkaline > Hypersaline >... | reverse complement strand
TCAGGCTGGCTGCATACCGGCATGCGGGCGTGTTGTTCCTCGGCTTGTGCTGAGCGATGTCCCCGTCCGGGCGGTCGGGCGACGTCGCGTCTGTTGACGCCCGCATTTTTCACCCGGCACGCTGGAGACGATTGTTATGGCTGCAACCGCCCTGGGATACATCACCGACGTCGATTACATCCCCGGCTTCTACCCCCACATGTCCCCGGTGGCGATGCGGTATGCCGCCTCGCTCAACCGGGTCGTCCCGCCGTCGACAGCCGGGCGGTTTCGTTACCTCGAACTCGGCTGCGGTCTTGGCCGATCGCTGACGACCCTCGCCGCGGCCAATCCCCAGGGAGAGTTCGTTGGCGTCGACGTCAATGCCAATCATGTCGCCGCGATCGATCGGGACATCGCTGCCGGCGAACTCACCAACGCCCGGGCGATTGCCAGCGACTTTGCCGGCCTGCCGAAGGATCTCGGCCGCTTCGAGTTTATCGCCCTCCACGGCGTGTTCAGCTGGGTGGCCCCGGAGGTGCGGCAGCAGATTCTTGCGTTGGCAAGTGAGCACCTCGCGGCCGGTGGACTGCTCCTGGTCAGTTACAACTCCATGCCGGGCTGGGCCCATCTGCAGCCGATTCGCGGCATTCTCCGGCAGTACGCCGCCCTCCGCCAGGGTGACACCGTCCAGCGAATCCGCGACGCACTGAACTATCTCGTCTTCATCCGGGACAAGAAGGCGAAATACTTTGAGGACAACCCGCGGGCGGCGGCCTATGTCGACGGCCTGCTCAAACAGGATCTGCGGTACCTCGCCCACGAATATCTCAACGAGCACTGGACGAGCTTTTACTTTTCCGAAGTGGCCGGCATGTTCGGTTCGGCCGGGCTGTCCTTTGTCGGCAGCCTGCCGATCCACACCAACTTCTGGGACCTTTGCGTCCGGCCCGAATTCCAAGAGCTGTTTCGGACGACCAGCAACCGGCTGGTTACCGAGTCGCACAAGGATTTCTGCGCCAACACCGCCTTCCGCTGGGATATCTATGCCGCAGAGCCCCGGGTGATGCAGAGTCCCGAGGAGCGGCTCAAGCAGGTTGACGACCTTTATTTCAGGGCCGCCCGTCCGGGCATTTCCCTGCCTCATCAGGTCAATCTTGGCGTGGTGACGTCGACGGTTCAGGGGCCTCTCTACGAAACGCTGCTGAAGACGCTTTCCGACCGGAGTCTTTCCCTGCCGGAGATTCTCAAAGACAAACAGCTCAAGGGGAATCCGGCTGCCGATCTGATTCGGGCGGTCGATGCCGGAGTGGCAATGGGCCTGTTCGACGTTTCCGCCCGTCCGGTCGAGGCGGCTGCCGGGGCGGCTGTCACCGAGCAGGCGGTGACGGTGGCATCGCCCTTCAATCGGGCCGTGCTCGCCAGCGACGCCCTCGGCGGCCGGCCGGTGGCCCTCGCCAGTGCAGCAACCGGCACGGGGCACACGCTCGGTGATTTCGATGCGGCAATCCTCCACGAACTGTCCAGCGGCGGGCCGGACGGGCTCGTGCAGCGGGTCGATGCCCGGCTGACCGGCAGCGGCAGGTCGCTGCAGCAGGAGGGAAAGCCGGTGACCGATCCAGAAGCCCGTTTGAAACTTGTCGAGTCGGCCTGCTCGGCCTTCCGATCGACGAGTCTCCCGCAGTTGGCACAACTGGGCATCGTTTCGGCGGCCACCTAGCGGCCTGCGGAAAAAGCGATCCAGAGCCCTTTTCCGCTTGGGCAATCCCCGAAAACGCCGAGTGTTTTCGGGGTTGCCGGTCGCCGTCTCCGGCGGCGGCAGACGGTATCAGCAGTCGGCTCCCCGTTGGTGACCGCGGCGGGGCTGATACGGTCATCACGCCGACGGCGCTGGTCGCTGGCGAGCCGCAGCGAAGCGGCATCAGCCGCTTCGGGACCCTTGGGGGCCGCGGCTTTGAGACGGAACCTAGCCCGGGAAGGGTGCCGGAGGCAGCGGCTGTGGCTGTCCCGGCGGATGGACCGGGACGATGGGAGGCGGGCCGCCGGCAGCCGGAATGTTCTGCGGCGGACTTGGCGGCTGTGGCGGAAACTGGCCGGTCAGCGGTTGACTCCCCGGCGGCGCTGCCCCCGGCTGCACCCCCGATCGGGCGTTGAGGTCGGCCACCAGTTGCTGCACCTCTGGCCGCACGGCGATTCCCCGGTTGTTGAAGATATCTGCGGGCGTCACACCGTAGCGACCGTAGAGGACCCCGTCGGCGTTGTGGTCGACCGACAGGTCGGCACCGCCGAGCGAGACGCCGAGGAACAGGCCCCTGCTCCGAGCGTAGGAGTAGATTTCCGCACCAAGCCGGGCATCGGTGGCGGCATTTGCCTGTCTGCCGACCGGCCCGACCGCGACGGCCGCGTCGGCCCCGAGGGTGACCTTCTGGCCGTTGAGAATGTTTGTCAGGCTCTGCGGCGTTTTGAAAACCAGCACAATATCGGCCGCCTGCACGCCGGCCTGAAAGCCGATGCTCCCGCCTCCCATCGTCACCATCACCGGAGCGGTCCAAGAACCGTCCGCCCCGCGGACATGCAGCACGCCGCGGCCGTAGTTGACCCCGAGGATGAAGCCGCCCTTGATCATGTTGGGGAAGATGGCGACGCCGGATGCGGCCCGCAGCATGTTCGGCGGAATCGACTCAAGCTGCAGCCCAAAAAACTGGTCGAGGGTCTGCCGGGCGGCAACAACCGTCTGGACCTCCGGGCCGGCGACGGTCGGCACGGTCTGGGCGACAGCCGCCGGCGCAGCCAGGAGGGCGGTCACGAGCAGGGGCACCAGGCGGCCGAGCCGGCCGGTGAACGGTGGCAGATGTGAGACCGGGACGGCCATGGGCAGATCCTTTGGGCGGGGAGCAGACGAGATTGCCGCGGACACTAGCGGCATCGTCTGCGGCCTGTCGAGGGGAAATTTCGCCCCGCAACGCCGGCTGGCGGTTGTTACTCCGCCTGCTTGGCCACCCGGAAGACCTCGTCGAGGGTGGTCTGCCCCTGCAGCACCTTGTCGAGACCGTCATCGAACATCACCCGCATGCCCCCGGCGATGGCCGCCCGGCGAATATCCTGCGTGGCCGCTCCCTGGAAGGCGAGCTCACGAATTTTGTTGTTCAGGACCATCAGCTCAAAAATACCCATCCGGCCCTTGTAGCCCCGCTTCTGGCACTTCGCGCAACCACGACCCTTCATGAAGGTGGCCGTCGCGAGCTGCTCGGGCGTGAATCCCGCCGCCTGGAGTTCGCTCTCCAGCGGCTCGTGTGGCTGCCGGCAGTTGGAACAGTTCAGCCGCACCAGCCGTTGGGCCAGAACCGCCACGACGCTGGAGGCGACGAGGTAGGCGGGTACCCCCATGTCGATCATCCGCGTGATCGCGCTTGGGGCGTCGTTGGTGTGGAGCGTGCTGAACACAAGGTGGCCGGTCAGCGACGCCTGGATGCCCATCTGGGCGGTCTCGGTGTCCCGCATCTCACCGACAAGTATCACGTTTGGCGCCTGCCGGAGCATCGCCCGGATGACGCGGGCAAAGTCGAGCCCGATGTTGTGCCGCACCTCAACCTGGTTGATGCCGCTGAGGTAGTACTCGACCGGGTCCTCGGCGGTGATAATCTTGGTGTCCGAACGGTTCAGTTCGTTGAGCGAGGCGTAAAGCGTGGTGGTCTTCCCGGACCCGGTCGGTCCGGTCACCAGGATGATGCCATTGGGCCGGCGGATCAGGCTTTTGAACTGTCGGAAGTCATTTTCGGAGAGTCCGAGTTGGCGGATGCCGACTTTGATATTGTCCTTGTCGAGCAGCCGCATCACCACCGACTGACCGTGGTTGGTCGGCAGCACGCTCACCCGGAGGTCGAAGTCCCTGCCGTCCTGGGTGGTGATCTTGATCCGCCCGTCCTGCGGCCGCCGGCGTTCGGCGATGTCGAGACGCGACAAGATCTTGATCCGCGACAGAATCGCCCCGAGGAGCCGCCGCGGGGCGCTATCCCGAACGACGAGCCGGCCGTCGATCCGGTACCGCACCCGGATCTCGTTTTCGAACGGTTCGATGTGAATGTCGCTCGCCTTCAGGCTGACCGCCTCGGTGATGATGAGGTTGACGAGCTTGACGACCGGTGCCGACGACTCGTCCTCGTCCTCTTTGAGCGCCGCCTCCTGCTCGACGGTGGTTTCCGTAAAGTCGATCTCGGTATCGGTGAACTCCTGGGTGAGCATCGAGTCGGCACTCTCCCCGTCACCTGACCCATAGTGCCGATTGATACTCTCGACGATCTGGTCCCGCATCGCCAGCGACATCTCGACGTCGCGGTTGAGGATGAATCGGAGCTTGTCCTGGGTGTCGATGTCGGTCGGGTTGCTCGTCGCGACCCGCAGCATCGACCCCTCCTCGCGGATCGGCAGGATGGTGTTTTCCCGGGCGACACTCTCGGGCACGAGGTCGATCACCTCGTCGGGCACGGTCAGCCCTTCAAGATCGACAAAGGTCATGCGGTTGGCCTTGGCCAGCGCCTTCATCACCAGGTCGGGCCGGGCGTAACCCAGCCGCAGGACTTCCTCGTGCAACTGCTTGCCCGACTCACCGGCGACCTTGGTCGCTTCGGCAAGCTGGTCCTGGCTAATAATTCCCTTGCGGACAAGGATTTCGGAAAAAGGGTCAGGCATCTTGGTCGGCGGCGGTGGCTGGAGGGGGTGGGGTCGCGAGGTAGGTGTCGGAATGTTCGTAGCCCGGGGCGCAGCAACAGAGGAAGACGAGTTCGTCGCGACCGGTGTTGCGGATGGTATGGCGGCTGCCGGGGGGAATGGCGATCGCATCGCCCGGGCCGACCGGGCGAGTCTCGCCATCGAGTGTCATGGCTGCAGTCCCTGCGAGAATGTAATAGATCTCCTCGGTGACGGCGTGATGGTGGGCGGTCGTCGCCTGGCCGGGGGCGAGGCGGGCCTCCGCGAGCGACTGGTGGCGGATAGCCGAGTTGCGGCAGGCGAGCAGTTCGCGAATCGTCGAGCCGTCGGTGGTGGTGAAAGGGGCGGCGTCAGCCCGGTTTATGACATCCATGCACATCGTTCCAAAAAAAAGTTTTGTCTGCCCCACATGAGTTTACCCCAAAGGTTCCCGGGTTGGCCCCGCCGGCCAAATCTGGTCTGCCTGCCGATCGGATTCCGGGCCGATTCGACGGCTCGGGCTTCGGGTCCGAGGCCGAGTTCACAGCCGCTTCTGGTGCAGCACGGCCGGCGGCACCGGTCGGCTGTCCCAGTCAGACTCTCCCGGTCGGTCGGTCAGCCGATCAGGAAGCTGCCCGGCTGCGAGCGTGAGATCTGATTCGACGATCACCCGGCTTGCTTCCGGGGCCTCGGCAGCGAGCGTCTGCAGCAGCCGATTGAGGTCGGTCGCGTGCGAGGCGAACATGGCCCAAGGGGGTGAGACAAAGATCAGCCAGGGCCGCTCACGCCGCAACGGCGGCAGCCGCCGGGACCAGAGGAGGGCGTCGCCGGCGATGATGTCAACCCGGTCGGAAAGGCCAAGGTCGGCGGCGGAACGTCGCAGGCAGTCGGCCGTCGGGAAGTGCCGCTCGGCAAAAACCGCGGTTGCCGCTCCCCGGCTCAACGCTTCAAAGCCGATCGCTCCGGTGCCTGCAAACAGGTCGATCACCATGGCCGACCGGACCGCTGTGCCGAGCAGATCGAAGACGGTCTCCCGGACCCGGTCCTTCATCGGGCGTGTCGGTCCCCCCGGACGAAAGGCGAGCCGCCGACCGCGCAGGTCGCCGCCGATGATCCGCGGCGGGCTCGTCGGATCGGTCGCTTCCTCTGGCGGCGGGCTGCTGCCCCGGCGCCGAGCCCGACGGCTGTGCTGAGGAGGAGGGCGTCTCGGCATTCTGGCGCTTCCCGGGGGCGACGGCGGGTGAAAAGCCACCGCCGGGATCCCATCCCGGCGTCATTACAGCTTCCCGGCAGACATGGTACGGTAAGACATGGTGGAGAACCGACGCGACTGGCGGGAATCGAGGGTGACTGATGCGAAATTGGTTCGGACGGCTTCCCGGGGCGAGCACGCTTGCCGCAGCTGTCGGCGTCCTTCTCGGGAGTCTGGTTTGGATTGCTGCGGTTCCCGCTGCGGAGACTGAGAATGGCCCGGCCGCCGGGACGACCGCGGCGGACGCCAAAGCGACCTTCACGAAAGCCCAGCAGGATCTCAAACGGCTCATCGGCGAACTGGCTGCCCTGCAGGCGGAATACCAGCAGCCCGGCGCTGACAAGCCACGGATTGAGAAGCGGTTCAATGAGGCCCGCAACGACGCGCGGGCGGCTGCTGCGAGCCTCGAGTCCAGCGCGACTGCCGTGCTGATCGCCGAGCCCGACAACGCGGAGGCCGTGGAGGTGGTCCGCGATGTGTTGCAGGGGGCCATGGCGTCAGACGATCCCCGGAAGGCTCTCGCTGTTGCCGAAACGCTGCAGGGGGCCGGTGTGGCAGACGGCCCGACCCTCCTCGCCGGCGCGACTGCCGCGATGACGGTATCGCAACTCGACAAGGCGGCAGAGTTCGTCAAGGCGGCGGCGGCCGCCGGAGTCGAACCCGGCAGCATCAAATCGCTCGAGGAGTCGATCGCTGCCGAGCGACCGAAGGTCGAGGCAGAAATGGCCAAGCGTGCGGCGGAGGCCGAAGCCGACGATCTGCCGAGGGTGCAACTCGAGACCACGAAAGGAACGATCGTCGTCGAACTCTTTGAGAACGAGGCCGCCAATACGGTGGCCAACTTCATCAGCCTGGTCGAACAGCATTTCTATGACGGCACGCCATTTCACCGGGTGATTCCCCAGTTTATGGCTCAGGGAGGTGATCCCACCGGAACCGGAACAGGCGGCCCCGGCTATGCCATCGCCTGTGAGTGCGGGCTGCCGGGAGCCCGCAAGCACTTTCTTGGCAGCCTCTCGATGGCCCACGCCGGAAAGGACACCGGCGGCTCCCAGTTTTTCCTCACCTTCCGGCCGACCGAGCATCTCGACGGCCGCCACACGGTATTCGGTCGGGTAATTGAGGGCTTCGATGTGCTGCCGAAGCTGCAGCGGACCGAGGGCGAGCGGGCCGGTGGTCAGCCTGATCGCATTGTCAAGGCAGAGGTTGTCCGGAAACGGGACCATGCCTACGAGCCAGAGAAACTTCCGTCCCGCCGCTGAGTCGGGGCCGCGGTGGCCGCCGACGAACGGCTCAACGGGGCAGATTGCTGAGAGGAGGAGACGATGCCGAGCGGAGCGAGTTGGGGTGGTCTTGGCTGTGTTGGCATCTCGCTACTGGCGGTGGTCGCCGCGGCGCAGAATTCCCCCGTGACAGAGAGGACGCAGGCGATGCAACGAGCGGCTGAAAAAAACCCGGCGATTGCCGGCCGACTTCCGGACGATCAGATTCCCAAGACCGACGCCGAATGGCGGCAGCGGCTGACGCCGGAGCAGTTCGAAATTGCCCGGAAGAAAGGGACTGAAAGGGCCTTCACCGGCAAATACTGGAACACCAAGACCCCCGGGACCTACCGCTGCATCTGCTGCGGCGAACCGCTGTTCCGGTCTGGTGAGAAGTTTGACAGCGGCTGCGGCTGGCCAAGTTTTTTCGCACCGATTGACGCCGAGGATGGCGACGTCAAAGGCGACGTTGTCGCCGAACACGAGGACCGTTCGCTCGCCGGCATTCCCGGCTTTGGGGTGCGGACGGAAGTGACCTGCCGACGCTGCGGCAGCCATCTCGGGCATGTCTTCAATGACGGCCCGCCGCCGACCGGACTGCGGTACTGCATCAACTCGGCCTCGATTCTGCTCGATCCGGCTGACGTCCCCGGCGGGGCAGCAGCCGTTTCGCGCGACGATGAGAAAGAGGCTGCCGCCGGGCCAGAGTCGTCCGGCCCGGACGCGGTCAAGAAATGACCCTCGCCAGCGGTGCAACCGCCCCCGGCAGGGCTCCCTGCTGTGTCGACGTTGCGGGGAGAAACGGTCCCTGAGTTCTGTGCAACAGGCTCAACCCGAGCAGTCAGCCGCGGACCCCGCCCAGCGGCGGCACGGCACCGACCGCCGCCGCTTCGCACCCCGGAATCGGTCTGTTCCGCGTCGCTGCTGCTGGCCTCAGGAGATCCCCGCCGCGGGTATCGCCGCAAAACCATCACATCGCGGGAAGGCCTGTAGCCTTCCCCGGCACCCCTCGTCGGCACTGTCTTCGCGGGCGATCTGGGGTGGAACTGTCCGGCCGGCAGGGCGGTCTGCCGATGAATGTCGGACGCCGGCCCCCTTTTTCCCGGCCACCCCTGGTTTACACTTTATTTTTTACGACTCCGCACCGCCATCACCCCCCACAGGAACTGCCTTGTCAGAGCCAGTCATCAACTTGTCGCAACAGCAGGCAATCGAGAAGGCTGACACCCTGATCGAGGCACTCGGCTGGATTCGGAAATTCCGCGACACGACGACGGTCGTCAAACTCGGCGGCAGCGTCCTTGAGCACCCGGATGCCCTCCGGCACCTGCTGCTCGACATCGTTTTCATGACCACCCTCGGCATGCGGGTGGTTGTGGTGCACGGCGGCGGCAAGGCGATCTCGCGGGCGATGGATGCCGCCGGGATCGAACCGCGATTCGTGCAGGGGCGGCGGTATACCGACCGGGCGACGCTGGAAATCGTCGAGCGGGTGCTGGCGACCGAACTCAATCACGACCTGGTCGCCAAAATCGAGGAGTTCGGCGGCCGAGCGATGTCACTGAATTTTCGCTCCACCAACGTGCTCTTTGGCGAACCGCTGAATCTCTGTGATCCGGAGGGGGCGAGCATCGACCTCGGCCGGGTCGGTGAGGTCACCCGGGTCGACCGGCTCACGATCGATAACCTTGCGTACGCCGGACAGGTGCCGGTCATTCCGTCGATGGCGCTGGGGGAGGACGGTGAAAAACTCAACGTCAACGCCGACACCGCCGCGACCGCGGTGGCTGCTGCGATCAACGCGGAAAAACTCGTGGTGCTCAGCGATATCCCGGGAGTGCTCGCCGATCGTGACGACCCGGAAAGTCTGATCCACTCGCTCACCGCGGGCGAGGCCCGCCGGCTGATCGCCGACGGCTCGATCGCCACGGGCATGATTCCAAAAATCGAGGGCTGCCTCGCAACCCTCGCCGAGGGCGTCAGGAAGATTCACATCATCGACGGCCGTCTCCGGCATTCTCTGCTGCTGGAGATCTACACCACCAGCGGCGTCGGGACCGAACTGGTGGCCGACGCCGCAGTCCGGTCGGAGCGGCCCGCCGTTGCTGCCGCCGGCAGCTAGCACCCCGGGAAAAGCGGTTTCAGCCTGCAGGAGCCCCGAAGCCCCACTATTTCGATCTTCTGGAGCGTAGCGATGGCCACCATTGAGTCCACTTCCGCCACCACCCGATCGCAGCCCGGCCCGAAGACCGAGGCGATCATCGAAACATTCAGCCGGTATGTTATTCCCAATTACCGACGCTTTGACGTCTGCCTCGTCCGCGGCGAGGGCTCGCGAATCTGGGATGCCGACGGCACCTGTTACCTCGATCTGTTTCCCGGCTGGGGCTGCAACCTGCTCGGCCACTGTCCCGGCCCGGTGGTGCGGGCCGTCCAGGAGCAGGTCGGCAGGCTGATCCACGTTCCCAACACCTGGTACATCGAGCCCCAGGGTGAGTGGGCCCGGCTTCTGTCCGAGCGGTCCTTCGGGGGCCAGGCCTTCTTCTGCAATTCGGGAGCCGAGGCCAACGAGGCGGCGATCAAACTCATCAGGCTGCGTTCCGACGGCAAACGGCACAAAATCATCACCTTTCAGGGAGGCTTTCACGGCCGCACCCTCGGCAGCCTGTCGGCGACGGCCCAGCCGAAGTATCACGAGGGACTCGGTCCCCTCGTCGCCGGCTTCCAGTTCGCACCCTATGGCGACCTTGAGGCAGTCGAACGGCTTGTCGACGACCAGACCGGCGGCATTCTCGTCGAGCCGATTCTCGGAGAGGGCGGCGTGGTGCCGGCGACCGCGAGCTTTCTGCAGGGCCTGCGACGCCTCGCCGACGAACGCGATCTCGTGCTCGTTTTCGACGAGGTGCAGTGCGGCTGCGGGCGGACCGGCAAGTGGTTCGGACACCAGCATGTCGACGTTGTCCCTGACGCGATGACGCTGGCCAAGAGTCTGTGTGCAGGCATCGCCGGCGGCGGCCTGCTCGCCAAGCCGGAGTTGGCAGAGCACCTGCGGCCCGGTATGCACGCCTCGACCTTCGGAGGGAACCCCGTCGCCGCCGCCGCCGGCGTCGCTGCGATCAACATGATCGAGGAACAGCAACTGCTTCCGCGGGTCGAGCAGGCCGCCGCCACTTTCCGCAGCCGGCTTGAAAGCCTGCAGCAGCAGTGCGATGCCGTTCGCGAGGTGCGGGTGCTCGGCATGATGATCGGCATCGAACTCGCCATCGATGGCGGTCCCGTGGTCCAGGCCTGTCTCGATCGCCAGCTGCTCGTCAACTGCACCCAAGGAAGGGTCATCCGCCTGCTCCCGGCGATGAACATCACCGATGCCGAAATTGCCGAGGGCTGCGACAAGCTTGCCGACGCGATTCTCGACGTCGCCGGATGCCAGTGAACCCGGGGCCTCTTGAACCGACCCCGGGCCGCTTGGGCCGGGGGGGAGTCCGCCACCCTGTGATGGTGCCAGCATGCGTCATTTCCTCGTTCCCGAAGATCTGTCAGCCGCCGAGATCGAGACGGTGTTCGCGATCTCGCAGGACCTTGAGACCAAATACGAGGCGGGCGTCCGCGATGCCCTGTTTCCGGGCCGGGTGCTTGCCCTGGTCTTTGAGAAACAGAGCCTGCGGACCCGGGTCAGCTTCCAGACGGCGATGGTGCATCTCGGCGGCGACAGCCTGTTTCTCGGTGCCGACACCGGCTTTGCCAGTTCGCGAGAGAGTACTGATGATTTTGGTCGGGTGCTGAGCGAGTACGTCGACTGCATCGCCTGCCGGTCGAAGTCTCATGCCACAATCGAACAGCTGGCGGCGGTTTCGAGCGTGCCGGTGATCAACGCCCTCAGCGACTATTGCCACCCTTGCCAGGCGCTTGCCGATTGCTACACGCTCCGGCGACGGATCGGCCGCTTGGCCGGCCTCCGGTTCGCCTTTGTCGGCGACGGCAATAACATGGCCCGCTCGCTGGCGGTCACCTGTGGGCTGCTCGGCATGGAATTTGTGCTGGCGGCTCCTGAGGACTACCAGTTTGACGCGAATTTTCTCGGCCATCTCAAGCGGCTGCTGCCGACGGCGTCGATCACGCAGACCGTCGACCCGGCGGCGGCCTTGACGGGGGCCGTCGCCGTCTACACCGATGTCTGGGCGAGCATGGGGCAGGAGGCCGAGCGGGAGTCTCGCCGGCAGGCCTTTGAACCCTACCGCGTCGATGAGGCCCTGATGACCCACTGTCCCGATGCGGTCTTCATGCACTGCCTGCCTGCCCGCCGGGGAGAGGAGGTCACCGACGCTGTCATCGACGGGCCGCAGAGCGTGGTGGTCACCCAGGCAGCCAACCGGATGCACGTCCAGAAGGGGCTTCTCGCCTGGCTGCTCGGCCATCGCTGAGGCAGCCGGCGGGGGCCGGGTGGGCTGGGCTGACCGGGATGACTGCTGCGGCTCTGCGGTCGCGATCGATCCGCATGGCGCATCGACGACGAATGAAACGATTCGTCGGGTTGTCGGGAAAGGAATCCCGCCGGGGCGGAGAGGGGAGCGATTGCGGCATGGACTTGCTCAAACGAAGACAGGGGCTGCAGGTTGCGGCGCTGTTCGTCTTTGTCACGGCCTCATCCGGACTGGTGGCCCAACCGCCGCCCGAGTCTGACGTCCTGCCGGAGGATACCCGTGAAGCCTGGGAGCGAACCGACTACGGGAGCGGTCCAGACCGGCGGATCGATCTGCCCCGGCTGCAGCAGCGGGATATCTACACCTACGGCTGGATCGAGTACGGCCTCGGGGCGAACAATTGGGGAACGCCCTTCAATGGCCCAATCACCATGGCTGACCGGAGTTGGCAGGGTCAGCTGAATCAGCTCTATGTCGTCACTGAACGGGAAACCGACGCCGGCGCTGGCTGGGATCTCGGTGGCCGGGTCGATCTGCTCTTCGGCACCGACTTCTTCTACACGACGGCCCTCGGCTTCGACGCCTATCCGCTCCAGCCCCTCGGCATCGAAAACATCGCCTCCTGGGCTTTTTCGAAGGACTATGGCCTGGCGATGCCGCAGCTTTACGCCGATGTCGCCTACCGCGACGTCACCCTCAGATTCGGCCACTTCTACAGCATCCTCGGTTTTGAAGAGGTTCCCGCGATCGGCAACTTCTTCTACACCCATGCCTTTTCAATGCAGTTTTCGCCGTTTACCTTCACCGGGTTCCTCGGGTCTTGGCAGCCAAACGAACAACTGACGATCTACAGCGGCGTGACCACCGGGTGGAACAACTTCTTTGACGGTCAGCCGATGACCGGAGCTTTCGCGATTCTCAATCCGGAGTATCCCGGAGCGGGGAGCACCGCGAGCTATCTCGGCGGTATCGAGCTGGAGAGTCGCGACGGCTCGCAGACGCTGGCGATTGCGACCACGACCGGCAACGAGGTGACCACGATCAGCCGCAACCCGGCTGATGGGTCCTTGGTGGGCAACCGGTCGCTCATCAGCACCGTCTACACAAATCGGCTGAGCGACCGGCTGATCTATGTATTTCAAAACGACAACGCCTGGCAGTTCAACGCCAACGTCGCCCCCGGCAATGCCGGTCAGCAGCCGGGCGTCGCCCAGTGGTACTCATTCATCAACTACCTCTTTTGGGAGTTCAGCCCGAAGTGGCAGGGAGGGATGAGACTTGAGTATTTCCGCGACAACAACGGCTACATTGTTTCCGCGCCGCTCCGGAATGAGAGCGAGCTCGGCAATCCGGGCTACTGGACGGGTGGTTTCGCCGGCTCGTTCTGGGAACTGACCTTCGGCTTGAACTGGTATCCCAACAACAACTGGACGGTTCGTCCCGAACTGCGATACGACTGGTTCGCGCCGAATACGCCGACCACGCCGCTCCCCTATGGCAAGCCGTTGGGGCAGGAGATCGCAGCCGGCGGCAACCAGTACGGTCAGTTCTATGCCGGCTGTGATGTGATCTGGCAGTTTTAGGCTCCGTCTGAAAACTCAGGAGCTGGCTTCGAGCGGCTCAGTTGCCCTCTGGCTCTGTCCGTCTCCAGCGACAGATTTGCAATCTGGCTGCTCCGCCCACCCTTGCCAGAGACCAAAGCAGCTCACTCTCAATGTCCGCGGAAAAAGCCATCCATGGCCATTGCCCGCGGATGCGGGCGAACGATCGTCCACTTGGGCAACACCCGAAAACGCCGAGGGTTTTCGG
>Ga0180431_10006881_pt1 | contig 13417 bp, 12 predicted proteins | sample SS_ome_11_FD_132459 | JGI IMG/M metagenome (GOLD analysis project Ga0180431, IMG submission 132459) | Hypersaline lake sediment archaeal communities from the Salton Sea, California, USA - SS_1_MS_1 metaG | ecosystem: Environmental > Aquatic > Non-marine Saline and Alkaline > Hypersaline >... | reverse complement strand
GAGATCGAGTAGACAAGCTCTACGCGAGCCTCGGACCGATATCGCGTAACGAAATTCTATCGCTGCTTTTCGTTGGAGGCACGATAGCGATATTGAGTCTTCGTTCGTTCGTACCGGCTCTGCAGGCGATCGACAAGAGCGCTTTCATAATGCTCGCGGCCGTGCTGTTCTTTCTTTTCAAGATCGTCGACCTCGAAGATCTCGAGGGCACCTCGTGGAACATCGTACTTCTGTTTGGTGGCGCCATGAGCATCGGATTCTGCCTGTGGCAGACGGGCGCAGCCGAATGGATGGCAGTCCATTGGCTCGGCCTGTTCAATGAAAGCCACTGGCTGGTGTTCGTGATGGGCATGGCCGTATTCGTGCTGGTGATGACCAATGTGATCATGAACGTCGCGGCGATCGCGATATCGATGCCAGTGGCGCTGGTGGTATCACCCTATGTGGGCGTCGCGCCGGAGGTCATTCTCTTTGCATCGCTGGTGACCGCCGGAATGCCGTTCCTCCTGTTGGTGGGGGCGGCACCCAATGCGATTGCTTATGGCAGCAAGCAATTCACGACCGGTGAGTTCTTCAAGGCGGGCATACCCGCAAGTATCCTGTTGATCGTGGTTCTGACAGTCTTCGTGTGGTTCATTTGGCCGGCAATGGGAATGCCGGTGTTATTGCACTGAATGTGAGGTCCACCTTTGCCCAAGACTCCTAACGCCCCAAACTCTGCTGCGAATGAAATCCCGGCGAATGCCGTGTTGGTTAAGACCCCAGCCGACATACTGCATCCATACAGAGGAACCCCGGTAGAAGATCTCTTGGCATATCACAATCTCGGTGCGGATTTCCGGGACCATCCGAAACCGGAGTTGCTCATCGGAACATGCATGGACTACCGGGTGGCGTTCAGGTTGCCCAAGGACTTCGCATTCATAATCCGGGCGGGCGGCGCCAATACTCACGGACTCGAGTTCCACATATCGGCGGCGGTAGCGAATGGTGTGAAGACAATCTGTGTGATCGGACACGATCAGTGTGCGATGTGCGGCGTGTCATCCCGCAAAGACTCGATTGTCGCCGGCCTAGTCGAGCACGGGGGGTGGGAAGCGAGCACAGCTACAAGTCACTTCGACGAGTGTGCACCAAACGCTGACATAAAAAACTTGGAGAATTTCGTGCGCTCAGAGGTTAAACGCCTCAGCAAACGTTACCCCAGTGTTCTCGTGGCTCCGCTGCTTTACTCCGTGCAGAACCGCCTCCTGTATCAACTCGAACTCGCCTGACCCGCAGGGGGCGCCTCTCGCTTCTTGCCGTCGTCGAGGTAAGCGCGCTGATTGACCTCGACAGTAACATGCGCCAGCCTAGAAGACGCGGAGATTAGCGCCTTGTAAGCGGTCGGCGAGTGCGGCTGTCTCGCCACCAGTGATACGATCGCCGCGAACTTCCCAGGAGCGATCGCCCATACGTGCAGGTCTACAACTCGAGCATCTCCGTCCTCTTCGACGCAGCGTATTACACTGTCCCGTATCTCCGCCGGTGCCTCGCGGTCCAATAGCACCAGTGTAGTCGTCCTGATCAATCCCAACGACCATCTGCCGACCAACACGGCGCCCACGACGCCCATTGCGGGGTCCATCCACACGGCGCCATACCATTTGGCGACCAGTAGGGCGAATATCGCAAGGAGAGAAGTGAACGCGTCCGCCAGCACATGTAGGTATGCCGCCCGAAGATTGTGATCGGCGTGGTGAGCGCGAGCAGTACCGGAGTGTCCGGTTCCCCCTAAATCATCATGGTGGTGATTTCCATGGCCGCGCCCGAGTATGAGTACCGAAGCACCATTCACCAGCAGCCCGATGACGGCGACAGATATCGCTTCATTGAACGCTATGGCAACGGGATCCATGAACCTGCCCATGCTCTCCCACACCATCACTAGGGCGAAGATGCCGAGCAGGACCGCTCCAGTGAATCCACCGAGCGAATTGACCTTCCCGGTACCGAAACTGAAGCTGCGGTCGTACGCGTGCCTTCGCGCATACACGTACGCGCCCGCGTTGATACTGAGAGCCGCGGCATGCGATGCCATATGCAGCCCATCTGCCAGCAGTGCCATCGACCCGAACAAACGTCCGGCAACGATCTCCACGACCATCATTGTCGCCGTCAGCGCGATCACAATGAACGTGCGTGACTCGCCAACACGTTTAACGTCTTGGCCGAAGCCGTGGTCTAATTTCCGGCGATCAATTTCGTCCCGCGTCATTACACGGCATGCCCTTCGAAAAACATCTTAAGCCCATACTCCCCACCCTCAAGTCGGGCATTGATCAGGGCGGCCCACCATGAAAGGTACAATTTGCGTGGACATGACGTCTCGGGACTCAGACATCCACATCACCACCGGTCGCGACCCGTCCTTGACATATTACAGAATCATCAGTACCGTACAGATACTAACAATGTTACATATTGAGTATCTGCACCCAACAGCTAATTTTCACCGGGGATGCCCTTGTCCAAAGCTCAGTCTACTACCGATCCAACAGTCTTTCTCCCGCTCGCTCCCGCGGATTTCCAGTTGTTGCTCGTACTCTCTGAGCGCGACGCCCATGCCTATGGGTTGAGCAAAGCCGTGGAAGCCGCGAAGACCGGGGTCAAGCTCGAAATCGGCTCCTTATACAGACGGCTTACCCGGATGGCGGCAGACGGACTCATCGAGGAGAGAGAAGGTGCAGTGCCGCCTGACACACCCGAGTCTAGACGCCGTTATTACGGCATCACGAAACTAGGACGTCGAGTTGCCAAGGCCGAGGCTGCCAGACTCCGCTCTGTTCTCGAGCTGGCGGAGTCGAAGAAACTGATCGCGTCGCGGTGATACGATGAAGCACCTGCACCCACTCATGCTGCGCGTCACGGGTCGGATTCTGCAAATGCTGCTTCACGCGTACCCTGCTGCATTTCGCCTACGCTGCGGTACCGCAATGCTCGACCTGTACCGCGAACGTTTTTCCGAGGCCGTTCACGGTACGGGTGTTCTTGCCGGGGCAGCGCTGTTCGTTCGCACAGCAGTCAATTTCGTTTGGACCGGGGCAGTAGAAAGGATGGCCGGAATGCCCAAACTCAGTGTGGCACGGCCAGCCTCAGTGGGTGCAGTCTTGGGCGACGTCGCGCGCGGCGTGCGCTTCGCCTTAAAGGAAATAAAGAGTGCTCCCGTGCTCATGGCCGCAGCCCTGTTGAGCCTGACATTAGGCATAGGAGCGACAACGGCGGTGTTCGGCCTCGTCCACGCGGTATTGCTCAACCCGCTTCCGTTTGACGAAGAAGACAGCCTCGTTCGTATCTATCAAATACCGCACGATCGCCCGATCCGCATCAGTCTCATACCTCTCACCTACGTGGAGATCGAACGCCAGCAGACCGTGTTCTCGAGTTTGGTGGCACACCGTTTCTCAGATGCGGCTCTCCTGCGTGAGGACGGAATCGCAGAACGTGTCGTTGCAATATCTGTGAGTCGTGACTGGCTCGAGACTCTGCGGGTCGACCCGTTACTCGGACGCGGGTTCACACCCGACGAGACTGACGCAGGTGCCGATGCATCGGTTGCCGTAATCAGCCATCGCCTGTGGCAACGCGAGTTCGGCGGCGATCGCGGAGTTGTGGGTAGACAAGTCACAATCAATCAAGATAGCAAAACGATTGTTGGCGTGATGCCACCAAGGTACAACTATCCGTATCACGCCGATGTGTGGTTGCCGATGCGTGTCGACCCTGTCGGACGCGGAACGTGGGGTCTCAATGTACAGGGTCGGCTCGCACCAGGGGTTTCTCTGACACAGGCCGAAGCAGAACTCGAAGTCATCGGAACCCGCCTTGCGGCTGAGCACCCCGCGCGCCATCGCGGAGCAACACTGACTCCGATACCGCTTCGCGAAACTCTACTCGAGGGTGACGACAGGCTGGTGGTGGCACTTTTTGGAGCAGTGATGTTCGTCCTTCTGATTGTCTGCGCGAACCTCGCGAATCTTTTTCTGGCACGTGGAATCGACCGGCACCGGCAATTCGCGATGCGCGCAGCACTTGGAGCCAGCCGAGTCAGACTCCTGCGCGAGAACTTCTCGGAGAACCTGACCATAGCGCTCTTGGGCGGGTTAGGTGGATTCGCTGTGGCCACATGGGCCGCGCGTTTTCTGGTAACGCTGGTACCGGACGCCCTCAGTTACGTGGTCCCCGACGTCTCGCTCGATCGTACGGCCTTTTTCTTCAGCGCATTGTTGGCGACGTCGTGTGCTTTGATATTCGGAATCCTCCCCTCCTGGAGGACCTCTGACGCCAACCCCGCAACTGTGCTGCAGGCGGGCACGAGGTCCATCGCGGGCACTCGCACCTGGTCCGCAGACGCTTTGGTTGTGTGCGAGATCGCATTGGCGTTTGCGTTGCTGGCCGGCGCTGGGCTCATGGTCCAGAACTTCCGTGCGCTCAACGGACTCGAGCCGGGATACGAGACACCAAACCTATGGTTGGTCACAACCGCAATCGACCGTCCGGACTACGTGGAAAGTGCGCGACGAATACACTACGTCTCTGAGGTGGAGGCGGCAGTACGTGCACTTCCCGAAGTGGAAAGAGTCGGCACCACGTCAATGTTCCCCTGGGACCGCGCAAACACTCTCGCGCGAATCGAGGTGGAAGGACGCGATTTCGATCCGGACGAACGACTGCTAGTGAACCATCGCAGTGTGACACCGGGGTTCCTCGAGACAGCGGCCATTCCTCTGTTGTTGGGGCGACACCTGAACAGCAGCGACAGGACGGACGGCAACCCCGTGGTTGTTGTCAGTGAATCCACAGCTCGGTTCCTGTGGCCGAATGAAGACCCGATCGGCAAGCGAGTGCGCAACACGAGATCGACCGGAGATTCCGGCGCATGGAAAACGATAGTCGGCGTAGTCGCGGACGTACGTGAGTATGACACCCATCCGATGACGTGGTACGTGCCGTATGAGCAGACGGCAAACGCGCCCACAGCAGCAAACCTGGTGATCGCGGTGCGGGTGCGCGGTGAAGTGAACGCGGCACGGCTGTCCGGGGCGGTTTCGTCAGTCGACCCGACGCTCGCAATCCGAGAGGTCTTGCCTGCTACTTTGCTCCACGCTGAAGCATTCGCAGGAGAGCGTTTCACCACCGGTCTGCTGAGCGTCTTTTCGCTGGGCGGCCTCATCATGGCAGCCATCGGCGTCTACGGTGTGTTAGCCTATTACGTCAGCCGCCGAGTGCGCGAAATCGGGGTGCGGCTCGCCCTCGGTGCCAGGCCGAACATCATACTCCGCGAAGTCTTGTTGCATGGAATCACGCTCGTGGTTCTCGGCTTGGGAGCGGGGCTGCTCGGCTCTCAGGTGGCGACGAGGCTTGTGGGAAGCGCCATCCCTGAGTTGGGCCGCCTGAACATCAGCGCGGTGATCGTGGCGGCTTCGATACTCGGGTTGGTTGCGGTTGTGGCCTCCTACGTTCCCGCCCAGAGGGCAATGCGCGCGGATCCGATGGAGGTGTTGAGGGCAGATTGAGAAGTGCGTTCGAGCTTCTCGGTCGCCTCGATTGCGGCGGATCTCAATACGTCGACAACGCGAGGCCTGCCAAGAGCAGCACCCACCCGACCCACAACAGCCTATTCATTTCTCTGGATAGTCTTTCCCCTGCCGGTGTAAACTGCCCTGGAAGCCAAGGAAACCACCGCTGGAGTTTCGTTGGCTGAGGTCCTATGCGCTCGGACCGCAGCCGCGGTGCGAGATAGAAGAAGCGTCCGAACAAGACGGCACCAGCCGCATAACAGACTAACGCCAGCCAATCTATCAAATCACAGTCTCTCCGTGGGTGTTCTAGACCGATTGTAGCTGTCTCGCTGGCCGGCTGCAAGGGAAGGTGCTGTTGAATCGCTGCGGGCATGGGGATCTCGTACGCGTTGGCCCGAGCGCTGCGCAACCTGTTGTTCGAGGTAGCCGCCAATGACGCAGCAACCCTGGATGCTGCCGCACTGTGTCTGATGGTCACCGCAGGTGTCGCAGCGTGGCTCCCTGCCAGGCTAGCCAGTCCATTGGACGCCGCGGATTCACTGCGGCAGGAGTAGGTTACTCTAGAGCCGCAACGCTCTGCGGAAGGATCGGCGAGCCGGCGGGAAACAGGTCAGGTGGCTAGCGCAGAGAGATTATGAAACAGCTAGAGGGACTAGGTCGGATGGAAGAGTCGATCGCAGACACCCGGTACAGCCTGAGGGTGCTCAAGCGGAATCCGGTATTCGCCGCAGTCGCCATTGCAACTCTCACTCTGGGCATCGGGGCCAGCACCGCCATCTTCAGCCTGGTGGACGGCATCCTGCTGCGTCCACTCCCGTTCGAACAACCGCGCGAGCTGGTGACGGTCTGGGCAGATCTGTCCGAGATCGACGGCCCGAAACAAGAGTGGCTTTCATATCCCAACTACGAGGACGCCCGCGATTCAGGGATCTTCGAAGAGTTGGGCGCCTATCTCGAGTGGCAGACGACGCTGACTGCCGAGGGTCCAGCACAGGTCGTGCAGGGGCTGCAGGTAACCCACGGCACTCTGTCTCGGGTGCTCCGTGTGGCGCCAATGCTCGGTCGAGGCTTTCTCCCCGAAGACGACCGCCACGGCGCTCCGCGGGTAACTCTCATCAGCCATGGTCTGTGGACCAGGTTCTTTGCCGCCGACCCGAACGTCGTTGGCCGCACCATCGTGCTGAACGAAGTCCCGCATCAAATTGTAGGCGTGATGCCGCCCGGTTTCGCGGCGCCGAACCTCGGCGGCGCGTTCTCCACTCTCGTCAGGAATCAAGAAGTGTGGAGGCCCCTACAGGCGGAAGCCAATCCACAACTCGGCGGCAGAGGCAGCGCTCTGTTCCGCACGCTGGGACGCATTCGAGGCGGTATCTCGGTGGATCTGGCTCGCGCCCGTATTCTGGACCTGGGAGAGCGCCTCCAGAACCAATACCCCGAAAACAACACCGGCGTGACGTACAGCCTCTATTCGCTGCAACACAACATGGTGCAGAACCAGGCGACGGGGCTCTGGGTGCTCCTGGGCGCAGTGGGTTTCATCCTGTTCCTGGTCTGCCTGAATCTGGCGAACCTGATACTGGCCAGAGGCTCGACTAGGGTGGGAGAGATGGCGCTACGTTCCGCGCTGGGCGCGGGTCGCCGCCGTTTGATCAGGCAACTCGTAACCGAGAGCATCGTGCTAGCAGTTTTAGGCGGAGCACTCGGGTTTGCCCTGGCCTTCCTGGGCACCAGACTATTCGTTTCCCTCGCTCCCGCGGGCACTCCGCGCCTCGATTCGGTGGCGGTAAACGGACGAATCCTGATCTTCGCCGCACTCGCCACACTGGGCTCGGGCGTCCTGTTCGGTCTCTTCCCCGCCCTGCGCGCATCCACCGTCAATCTGAGGCAGGACTTGGGCCAGAGCCAACGCACTTCCGACTTGGGAGGCGGCTCGAAGTTGCGATCGGCGATGGTGGCGAGTCAGATGGGCGTAGCGCTACTCCTTCTCGTCGGAGCCGGATTGTTGCTGAAGACCTTTTCGGAGCTCAACCGTGTGGACCTCGGATATGATCCCGACGGCGTGGTGGCGGCGTTCATCTTCCTCAACGGCGATCGGTACCCGGAGGCCCAGGACCGCCACAACTTCGTCGATGAGCTGCAGTCAGGGATCGGAACGCTACCCGGTGTGGAAGCGGTCGGCATCGTGAGCACACTGCCGCTCTCGGGCGCTAACGAGGACACCGAGTTTCTCGTCGAAGGCAGGCCGGTCCCACCTCCCGGACAGGAGAACATCTCCTGGATTCGTCGCATCACCCCGGGGTACCTGGACGCCATGGAAATCCCAGTACTAGAGGGGCGGCCGTTCTCCGCTGCCGACAGTCGGGACAACGATGCCAGGGTAATTCTGGTGAACGAAACCATGGCCCGTAGATACTTCCCCGGCGAGAGCGCCGTTGGCAAACGACTCAACTTCAATAACCCGGAGGAACCGGTTTGGCGAGAGATAGTGGGAGTGGTCAAGAATGTGAAGAACTTCGGCATTCGCACCGAGAGCCCCAATGCCACCTATTTCCCCTACTCCCAGGTGCCGGGGCTCGGCCTGTTCCTCACCGCTCGCACGAGCTTGACCGATCCCGAGTCCCTGATTCCAGTCATGCGCGATCGGCTACGCGAGCTGGACAGCCAACTGGCTCTGGCGCAGCCCACGACAATGGAGAGAATGGTGGCGAGTTCACTGGCTCAGGAGCGGTTCGTCGCAGCACTGCTCTCTGTATTCGCCAGCGTAGCCCTGCTCCTAGCCACTGTCGGCCTTTACGGCGTAGTGGCCTACAACGTGTCGCGCGGCATGCGTGAGATGGGGCTCAGGATCGCGCTCGGCGCCGACGGAGGGCGAATCCAGAGGATGGTGGTGGGCAAGAGTTTGAGGTTGGTAGCAGCCGGTGCAGCGTTGGGGCTGGTGGGCGCCGTGGCTCTGACGCGACTCATGAGGAATCTGCTGTTCGGGGTCAGCCCCACCGATCCGTTCACCCTAGTGTTGACCACTGCCGTCCTGCTCGGCACAGCCGCAACGGCGAGTGCTATACCGGCCTGGCGTGCGTCGCGCGTAGACCCGGCACGGACACTCACCGTGGAGTGAAGAAAACAGGCCTGAAGCGTTTCATCGCTCTCAAACGGAACTCGCCAGGCGTTTCATGAAACGCTCTGACTTTGCCTAAACGTTCACGTTTACACCCTAAGTCGTTGTAGCACAACCACTTAACAACACATTCCGTCAATTACCGTGATTGGCACCGCCGTTGCCCCTTCGTACTCCATCAGCCAACGCAATCAACTGCAGCACAACAACAGAAGGGAGCAACCCAAAGACGGAATGAATTGGGTGTTGACAAACTAGCATTAGAGTACTTGTTTCCTACTAACACACCTCTTTCTCCAGATCGGAGACAGCACTATGCGGATTCCCAAGAAAGACGTGCCCGTCAAGATCGACCTTCCGGGCGCCACTGCCCGTCAGCAAACGGATTTCGGTGATGCCAGCGGCTACTCCAAGTTCGGCGGCGAGTACTTCTCATTCGCGGCAGGTACTGATATCACGGAACTGCTCCACGGCCTCGAAGGTGACATGTGCCAGTGCCCGCACTGGGGCTACGTGATCAAAGGCGAGATCACCACGACATTCTCCAACGGCGAGCAGGAAACCGCCACTGAAAGCGATCTTTTCTACTGGCCCCCGGGTCACACCGTCAAAGCCGATCAGGAAACGGACATCGTAATGTTCAGTCCTCAGCACGAACACACTCAGGTCCTCGACCACGTTTTGAGCAAGGTCAGTGGATAGGCGACGGCGTTGAATCAGGATAGCTAGCAGTCGAAATCGATACTGAACTACGCTCAGCCTAGAAATGTGACAGGGGCCGGTCCCCGGCCCCAGTCACGCTCCATTCGTCTCCTGCAGATACGGATCCTCATTCGACGCAACCGGCTCCCACAACTCGATCTTCCTGCCGTCCGCATCGAGAATCCAGGCAAATTTGCCATTCGGATGCTGCTCGATCTCGCCAACCACCTCCACGCCGCCTTCCTGCAAGGCAGCTACGAGCTTCTCGATTTCCGAAACCCGAAAATTGATCATGAACGAGGCCTCACCAGGTGCGAAATAGGTAGTCGTATCAGGGAAAGCTCCCCATACCGTATATCCGATCTCGTCAGGCCGGTCTCGTTCGCGCCACTGAAACGGGAACCCACCCCAGTCGCTGAACTCGATGCCGAGATGGGTGCGGTACCACTCCAGGGTTTTTGTCGGATCTTCACTCTTGAAGAAGATTCCTCCTATACCGGTAACACGACTCATTTCACTTTCTCCATGGTTGGCGGACGTATCTCCGGGCAGTTCTATATGACTTTGAGTTCTATGCCATCAGGGGATAGCTCGATCTGGACGCATCGAACCAGTGAGTCAAGCTGTGAATCGAACTTTCGCCTCAAGCCGCAGTCGATGCATTTGACTTCCGTCCCGAATGTCAGCCTGGAGTCCGGAAGGTTTTGGATTCCCATTTCCGTTATCCGGTACTCCAGTGCGTCATGCCGGCCGCACTCGGGACAGTTGTACGATCTGCATTCGATCGGAATCACATCGCCTACCAATTCAATCACCAATCCGCACGAGGCGCACGCTTTGCGTTGAGCCTCGCCATCAAGGAGGCCCTCCACACGATCACCTTCAAACCGACTTTCGTTGGAGGTAACATCAACTGATGACGGTAACGCAGCCGACGGGCCGCACAATTCGCAGTAGAATCCTGGAGTCACTGCAAACCCGTAGTGGCCGTCTTTGCGGATCACTGTCTCAGGCATACACAGGTCCCTTCTCTTGCATCTCGGTCAACCACCTTCTGCTCCCACTCGAGCTGTGAACGCGCGACCTATGGCAACTGTTCACTGGGCACCCACCATTCGCGTACCGTCGCCAGCAGGCGGCCGGCGCGAAATGAAATGCCAGGGTAGCCAAAGCAGCGAACCGAATCATGCGTCTCCTCTTTCACTGTGCACGTCGATCTTCGTGTGTACGTCGTTGGCGATTTGCATAGGAGCGGCTAGACTTGGGTTTTTCTGGATGGGCCATGAAATAAATACGTACCGCTTTACCGTTTTGTCAATGTCGAGAGCAACAGTCGAAACCTGTAATTCGGTCCGTATTGAGCGAAAACTGGTCAGCGAGCTCACGTCGTTCCATGACAGTGCTAAAATTCGGGAGGTCCTGCCCCTTGCGAACAGGTGAATCTGGAGGGTCCACACTGATAAGCGATCAAGCATGCTGATCCGAGAAGCTGTTCTCGCCGATGCTCCTTTTCTAGCCAGGGTACATGTGGACACCTGGCGTGCAACCTACGCCGGCATTGTGCCGGAAAAGGTGTTGGCCGGGTTCACGTACGCCGTGAGTGAACGACGCTGGCGTAAGAGACTTCGCGATCGCAACGACGGCAGCAAGGCCTTCGTGGTTGGAGAAGATGGTGGCGTGGTTGCCGGCTTTGTTGTGGCCGGTCCCGCCAGAGAAACAGTCGAGGACTATGACGGAGAGGTTTACGCCATCTATATATCGCCAGAGCACCAAGGCAGGGGCTGTGGGCGCGCATTAATGTCTATTGCGGCCCGTCACCTGCTCGCGGACGGCTTTCAGTCGATGATGCTGTGGGTCCTGCGCGATAACCCCGCATGCCGCTTTTACGAACGTCTCGGAGGTGCCCAAGTCTCCGAGAAATCGATCGAGATCGAGGGGACTCGTCTTGTAGAGATCGCATACGGGTGGCGGGACCTAAGTGCCCTCGTTACCCTCGAGGAGCAGTGACGGATAAATCCCACCCTTCACTCGTCCCGCAAGACCTTCGCCGGGTCGACCCTCGTCGCCTTGCTAGCTGGTAGATAGACTGCCGCCAGAACGGTCGTCGCCACCATTGCGGTGACGGAGACGTAAACCTCGAAATCAAAGTATGTCACGCCAAACAAGAAACTCGACATGGCTCGGCTCAGAACGACAGTTACCGCGAGCCCCAACACGATTCCTAGCGCCACAACAACTGCGCCTTCTCCGATCAAAAGCCTCACCACACCGCCTGGACTGGCCCCTAGGGCAACCCGGATGCCCATTTCCTTGAACCGGCGCGATATCAGGTAGCTCGTGACCCCGTAGACGCCGACGCACACCAGCACGAGAGCGGCCACTGCGAACGTGCCGATCAACAGTCCTTGAAACCTCTGCCGCTCGCTTGCCTGGCTCACGACGTCGTCCATGGTCTGTACCGACGATACGGGAACCTCTGGATCTAGCCGGCCTATCTCCTCCGCAACCACCCGGGCCATGTTCTTGGGATCTCCCGCCGTTCTCACCACAAGCGTCATCGGCCCAACAGACCAATCGGCCGTGGAAGGAAACTGGGAATGCGGCAAGTACATTGCCGTCGGAATGTCTTCGTCGAGGCTTGCCTGCTTCACGTCGCCGACCACTCCCACCACGGTGCGCCATATCGTATCGATATCCGTGGTCATGCGAAACTGCGCTCCGAGCGCCGAACCACCCGCCCAGTATCTATCGGCCATGGTCTCGTTGACGATCACAGCGTTGAGATTGCCTGCGCGATCGGAAACCTCGAAGAACCTGCCTTCTATCAACGGTACGCCGAGCGCCTCGAAGAATCCGTCGGTTACAACGTGCCAGTCTGCCTTCGGCCCCCGTTCCCCGAGTCCGTCCGGACCCGTTCCCCTAATGCGTATGCCCCAGTCTCCGGTAGTGCTTGCCAGCGGCAGGCTTCTGGCCGCGCCGGCGCTCGAGACGCCGCCGTATCCTCTCAGGCGTTCCAGGAGTCGGCTATAGAAGTCCCTTGCCGCGCGCTGCTCGGTATACCGCTCGCCCGTCAGGTTCACACGCATCGTGAGCACGTTCTGTTCGTCAAAACCCGTGTCGACGGACGTTAGGGCGAGCAGACTCTTGGTCGTGAGACCGGCACCAGTGGTGAGGGCAACCGCGAGTGCCACTTCAGCCGCGAGCAAAGCCCGACGACCTCGCTGGCGTCCGACATCCGCTGTACCACGAGCCCCGTCGCCCAAACCGGCGAACTCCGCTTCGGCGACTCCTGTGATGGCGGGTGCCAGTCCACACAGGATCGCTGCTAGCGCGGTCGCACAGACTGCGAACAAGACAACTCTGACATCGAGACCAACACCGTCCAGGCGGGGAATTCCCGCGGGGCTGGCTCCCACCAAGGCCTGAACTCCCACGTAGGACGCCAGCACTCCCAAAGCTCCGCCCAACACCGCCACCATCCCAGCCTCTCCGATGATGAGGCCCAGCAACGATCCCCGACCCGCACCGAGCGCCTGCCTAATGGCCAGTTCTCGTCGCCGTTGATCGGTGCGTGCGAGCATCAGGTTGGCGACATTGACGCAGGCGATCAAAAACACGAAGCCTACAGAGGTGAGCAGGATCAGAAGAGCCGTGCGCGCCGACCCCACCGCCTCATCTCGCACCGGGATTACGTATGCATTGAAGTCTCCGGGTAGTGTGCCGTATTCGCCAATCAAGCTCGTGGCGGTCTCCGCTACGGCGGCCGACGCCGATTCGACAGTCGCACCCGGCAACAAGCGCGCGACCGAGTTCAAGTAGTGGATATTCCGTTCGTCCGGGATCCCGATAGCCGCCGGCACGTAGAGTGACACGGGCGATCCTGTGAAGTCCAGAGGAAGTTTGAATCCCTTCGGCATCACGCCGACGATGTCGTAGCTGCTGCCGTCGAGAGATACGGTTTGCCCCAGCACTGAAAGGTCACCGTCGTACCTGGACACCCAGAACGAGTGGCCGAGTATGACGGCATTCGGGCCGCCGG
>Ga0180431_10006880_pt1 | contig 13417 bp, 8 predicted proteins | sample SS_ome_11_FD_132459 | JGI IMG/M metagenome (GOLD analysis project Ga0180431, IMG submission 132459) | Hypersaline lake sediment archaeal communities from the Salton Sea, California, USA - SS_1_MS_1 metaG | ecosystem: Environmental > Aquatic > Non-marine Saline and Alkaline > Hypersaline >... | reverse complement strand
ATGGACGCGAGCCAGGAGCGGTTGCGACTTGCATCGAGGCCGCAGGTGTTCAGAAACTCAGCCTCGTGCCGGAAGGCCTCGACCGTCTCGGGGTCTTTGGGCTTTTCGGCAAACCCGATGACGCGCTTGCGCTTGTTGAGCCTCATCACACCGAAGCCGTCCACGCTCCGCCGAGGAACCGCCACGGTCGAGACGGTAATGTCCGCTTTTGTCTCGACGTGTTGTGTGAGCATCCGGCGGTAGTCCATGCGGTACAACTGGTCGCCGGAGAGCACGAGGTAGTACCGGCGATTGTAGCGCTCGAAGTGGCGCATGCACTGGCGCACGGCGTCGGCGGTGCCCTTGAACCATTCGGCGCTGCCGGGCGTGAGCTCGGCGGCCAGCGCCTCGACGAAGCCGTCGGAGAAATGGTCGAAACGAAAGGTGTTGATGAGGTGGCGGTTGAGCGAGGCGGAATTGTACTGGGTCAGGACGAAAATCTTGTGGAGGCCGGAATTGATGGAGTTGCTCACCGGCACGTCCACCAACCGGTACTTGCCGCCAAACGGAACGGCGGGCTTCGAGCGCGTCTTGGTCAACGGGTAGAGGCGTTCGCCCTTGCCGCCGCCGAGAATAATACACAGGGTCTCACTGAGATAACGGTGAGGCATGCCGCTCGATCGCCCCAAGGATTCATCGTCCCAACACTATAACAACGATTCTGCACGCCTTTTCGTTCCCGCACAACCGGAAAAGTGCGCCCGCAGGGCCAACCACTAGGCTTGCCTTGGACCGGTCGGCTCGGCTACAGTCCGCACCGACGGAGACCGCCATGGGAATCATCACGCTGCTCACCGACTTCGGGCATGACAACTGGTTCGTCGGCACGATGAAGGGGGTGATCAAAACGATCAGCCCCACGGCCGACGTCGTGGACGTCTGTCACGAGGTCCCGCGGCACGACATTACCGCGGCGGCCTTCATGCTCCGGAACGCCTGTCCGCACTTCCCCGACAATACGGTGCACTGCGTCGTGGTGGACCCCGGGGTCGGCGGCGAGCGAGCGGCGATCGCCGTCGAGACCGACCGCTGCCGCTTCGTCGCGCCGGACAACGGGGTCATCAGCTACGCGCTCGACGGTCAGGAAGTGCGGCGTGCCGTGCGGATCGAGGACGAGCGCTACATGCGCACGCCCGTGAGCCGGACCTTTCACGGGCGCGACGTCTTTGCGCCGGCGGCCGCGCACCTCGATGCCGGTGTGAACATCACGAAGCTCGGCCCCGAGATGGAGCGTTTCGTCGAGCTCCCGCGCTCGACGCCGAGCAAGCTGAGCGAGGCGGAGGTGGTCGGCCATATCCTGCATGTGGACCGCTTCGGCAACCTGATTACCGACCTGCACGAGACGTTCGCGAACGAGCTCTTGGCCAAGGCGCGCGGGCAATATTTCCGGCTCCAGGTGCGCGACCACGAGGTGCATCGCCTCGTCGGCGCGTACGCCGAAGGGCGGCCCGGCGAGCTCGTGGCGCTCATCGGGAGTTCGGGCTACTTGGAGATCGTTATCAACCGCGGCAGCGCGCGCGATACCGTGGACATCGGAGAAGGAGGGGAGTTCATCCTCAAGGTGCTATGAAAATCTCGCTGAATGACAAAAACATGCTGGCCAAGACAATCGGCTCGAAACACGGCCTGACCGACGAGGACCTCGCCTCGATCAAGCCGGAAATCCCGCGTGTGCTCGACGAGGTCGAGGCGCTCCGCGCGGGCGGCCAAGAAACCTTTTTCGACCTGCCCTACCAGCAGGACGAGGCGCGGCGGATCAAGCGCGCCGCCAATGCCATCGCGAAGCAATGCGACAATTTCGTCGTGCTCGGCATCGGCGGCTCGGCGCTCGGGACAACGGCCGTGCACGCCGCGCTCCGTCATCCGTTTTGGAATTTGTTGGCCAAAAAGCAGCGCCACGGCCGGCCGCGACTCTTCGTGCTCGACAACGTGGACCCCGACTGGCTTGCCGCGTTCAAGGACACCGTGAACCTCAAGCGGACGGTCTTCAACGTGGTTACGAAGTCGGGCTCGACGAGCGAGACGATGGCGCAGTTCCTGCATTTCCGCGACGCGCTCGGGCCGAAATACGCGAAAAACATCATCGTGACGACCGACCCGCACGAGGGGCTGCTCAGAGAGCTGGTCAACAAGATGCCGCCGGCAAAACAGTACGAGTCGTTCGAGGTGCCGCCCGGCGTCGGCGGGCGCTTCAGCGTCATGAGTGCGGTGGGGCTGCTGCCGCTCGCGGTGGTGGGCGTGAACATCGAACGCTTCCTCGCCGGGGCGCGAGCGATGGATGCCGCGTGCCGCAAACCGACCCTCGACGAGAACCCGGCGCTGCGTTGCGCAACGCTGCTGTACCTCGCGCACACGCGCAAGGGCAAAGGACTCACAGTCATGATGCCGTACTCGCAGCGGCTGCGCGAAATCGCCGACTGGTTCCGGCAGCTCCTGGCCGAAAGTCTCGGCAAGAAGCTCAACCGCGCGGGCGACACCGTGCACGTCGGGCTCACGCCGATCAAGGCGCTCGGCGTGACCGACCAGCACTCACAGGTGCAGCTCTACGCCGAAGGGCCGTTCGACAAGGTCATCATCTTTGTCCGTGCCAAAGAATTCGACAAAAAGCTCCCCATCCCGAAGGGCCGCCCACCGATCCAGGGGCTCGAATACCTCGGTGGAAAAACCTTCAACAGGCTCATTGACGTCGAGGAACGAGCGACGGAGGTCGCGCTCGCCAAGGCCCATCGGCCAAGCTACACGATCACGCTGCCGAAGGTGACGCCCGAGACGGTCGGCGAGCTCCTCCACATGCTCGAGATGCAGACCGTGATGATCAGCGCCCTGTACAAAATCAACGCCTTTGATCAACCCGGCGTCGAGGAGGCCAAGGACTTTACCTACGGCCTCATGGGCCGCGCCGGCTACGAGCACAAGGCGGCGGAATTCAAGAAACTCGTCGGGAAATAAAGCGATCCTCTTGTTCCCCTATTGCCCTTGGATGAGAAGGTCGTAGAGGTGACCTTTCTCAAACCGCGCTGGGGGGCCGGCGGGGATCTGCTTCAGGGCAAATTCTCTTTCACGAATACGCACAGGGTCAAAGCAGCGCGTGAGCCTGCCGTTTTCTACTTTCAGAAGAATGAGGTTGCCCTCCGGCAGCCTGGCCCAATGCGCCTCCCAAAGCGCCGCCGGCATCCACCATTCGATCGTCGCGTCCTTGACGTTGATGCTGCGCGTCCAGTTCTCGTCAACCATGAACAACCGAGGCGGTGTTTCCCAACTTTCCGGGAACTGAAATATCTGTTCCAAAACGATCGGCGTGGCCCAGGAATAACTGTAGATATAGGTGTGCTCCGGAAGCTCATTTGTTTCGACGAGAATCAAGGTGCCGTCCGAAAGGTCCGGGCACTGCTCCAAAACCCTCGCGAAAAACCAGCGCTGATCCTTCCAGGACGCCCGAAAATCACTCTGGATTCGGACGCCGTACCCGACGAGCGTCGCAAAATATAGCGCAAGAACAAGCGTACTTAGCCATCGCAGCCGCCCGCGGGAACACAGACGATCACACCCATAGCACAGAGACCCGAAGGCCAAAGCGCTTCCAAGCGCGGCCGCGAAGTGGACGCTTGTTGCCCTTCCCCTCAGAATAAAAGGTGGAAAATGCGTAAAGGCAAATGCGTAGGCAAGAACCATCATGACGACGCCGACGACGAGACCGCGAGACGCGTCAAGCCACTCTTGTTCCGTCTCGACGGAACCGGACACATTCGCCAGGCTCGACCGACACCCGAACGTCCAGCGTGATCGCGTGCTCGGGAGTGAGACGCGGCTCCCGAACGCAAATGCAAAAAGGATGACGAAAGCCAGCATGCTCCCGACCGCGACAAAAAGCATGCCACCGTGCGCTTCACCCAACCACTTCAGCGTCACGAGCGGCCCATACACAAAGGAGAAAGCGCTGACGATCGGCCCGAGGCACATCCCGCCGATCACGTTGGCCCCGTCGAGCAGCGTGAGGCGGCCAACCCGTGATTCCTGGACAAGTTTTCGGAATAGAAAGAGGCACGCGAGAATGCCGACCAGAATAGCCACGTGCCTGATGAGCGATCGCGCCGTTTTCTTGCCCCATCCCCGTTCCATCAGGGGCAGCGCGAAAAAGGGCAAAAAGGCTGATTCGTACGAGAGCAACGAACCGAGTATGACGAGGTAGGACACCTTTCTCTTTGAGAGATAGAGGTGGCTTGCCACGAGCAAGAACATAAGCGACAACTGCAATTGGAAACAGTGCGTGAGCAACGGCCTCGTCGTGTCGGCCGGAAAGAGACAAAGCGCCAACCCGCCGAAGAGCGCCAATTTCTCCGGAAACCGGCGCCGGAGCAGCCGGTAAAAAAGGATCACATTGGTCACGACGATACAGAACCCGAAGATGTAGACGACAGGCAAACCGCCCAGGCTGGAACCGAGAAACGCGATGGCCTTCGGCAGCGCAAACCCTATCGGACGTCCTTGGGGCAACGTCACGAGGTCCGTGCGCACCGCACCGACGAGATCCTTCCACTGCATCCCCACCGTGTAACCGACAAAAGTGTAGTCATCTTCGTAAAGGCCGAAATCCCGGAAACACATAAAAAAAGCGACCCACGTCACCACAATCAGCAACACGTGGGCGCCCACGCTCGAAGAGAACCAGCCGCGCCGCGGCCGTTTATTCGGTTCCTTATCTCCGTTCAACGTGGTTGCTTTCCTCAACCTCGCCTTGCGATCCGCCGGGGCGCTCTTGTCGTCCGTCCGCCGCCTCGAAACGTTTTTGCTTCGCGCGCAGGATCGCTTTCGACAAAGCCACTTCTCGATGAGGGGACGCTCCTTCGTCGTCGTCCCGGAGGGAAATGTTCCGCGTCTCGGAAAGCCAATACAGCGGCCGCGCCTTGCCCTGCTCAAAAATGCGGCCGACATAGGCGCCGACGACGGCGAAACACAGGAGGTTCAACGAGCCGAAGAACAGCAGCAGGATCGCCACGACCGTCCATCCCGCAATTGCCCTGTGAAGAATGAGGTGGCCGTACAACACGACGAGGAGAACGACAAGGCTGGCCGTCCACAGGATCGCCGCCGTGTATTGAAAAAACCGGAGCGGCGCGGATGAAAAACCCATGAGCCCGTCCACGGCGAAACGAATCATCTTCCTGAGGGGATACTTGGTGCGCCCGGCATGCCGCCGCTCACGATCATATTGAACGACGCCCTGGCGGAAACCGACCAGCACGAACATGCCGCGAAGGAAACGGTGGGGCTCGCGGAACGCGCACGCCGCCTTCAGCACAGGACGAGTGAACGCCCGGAAATCGCCCACGTTCTCGAGAAGCGCATGAGGCGAGAGCTTGCGGATAAGCGAATAAAAGAGCCGCGCGGTTATCAGTTTGAATTTCGTTTCGCCCGCGCGGCCTCGACGCTGTGCATGGACGACGTCGTAGCCCTCGAGAATCTTGTCCAGCATGGGCCCAATAAGTTCTGGGGGATCCTGGAGGTCCGCGTCCATAGTGACGATGACGTCGCCGGTGGCGAAATCCAGGCCGGTGGTCAGCGCCATTTGGTGGCCCCGGTTAGCCGCCAGCCGCAGGACCTTGACCCTCACGTCCGCGGCGGCGAGTCGGTCGAGTATCTTCGGCGTCTCGTCGGTGCTCGCGTCATCAACAAAGAGCCACTCGAACTCATAATGGTCGAGCTTGTGCGCCAGGGCAGAGAGCCGCTGATACAGTTCCTCGAGCGTCTCGGCTTCGTTGTAGCACGGCAGGACGTAGGACACCTTGCTGACGCTCATGTTTCCCTCCGCAACCAGCCAAGGGCGCTTTCTCGTCTGGGACGAGCGATCTTCTTTTCTAGTGTAGTGGCCCGTTCTTGTCAAGAACGGTGACGGGACCATAGGGTTCGAGGATGGGGCGAAGGTGGTCGGCGCGGCCGACGACGACGATGACCATCTCGTCGGGCCGGATGGTCCGCTGGGCCATGGCCCGGGCCTCGTCGGGGGTGACGGCGTTGATCGCGTCGCGGTAGGTGTCCCAGTAGGTGTCGGGCAGGCCGTGGAGCTTGAGCGTGACGATGTGGCCGGCGACTTCCTCGATACGCTCGAGCGCGATGGGAAAGACGCCGGTGAGGAATGCCTTGGCGTTCGCGAGCTCCTCGGCCCCGACGAGCTCGTCGCGGATCCTGTCGAACTCGCCAAAGAACTCGTGGAGCGCGTCCGCGGTGACCTCGTTGCGCACGGCCGCCGACGCGATGAGGCTTCCGGCCTCGACGCGGGCGTCGGGTCGCGAGTAGGCGCCGTAGGTGTAACCTTTCTCTTCGCGGAGGTTCATAAACAGCCGGCTCGCGTAGCTCCCGCCGAGAACCTGGTTCATGACCTTGACGGGGACGTAGTCCGGGTGGCCGTACGCCACCGCGTGGCCGGCGAGGAAGATGTTCGACTGAACCGCGTTGGGGAAGTCCACGATGACGACGCGCCGTGCCGTGACCGGCGGAACCTTGACGGCGAGCGGCTCGGTCGGCTTCGCGGGCGTCCATGCGCCGAAGAGCGTCTTGGCCATGCGAAGCGTTTCGTGGCGCGTGACGCTTCCCACGACGACGAGACACGCCCGTGAAGGATCGAAGTGCCCGTCGCGGAACCCGACGAGCTCGGGGCGCGAGATCGCCGTGAGCGACTCTCTCGTGGCGTCGAGCGCCGCATAGGGGTGGTCGCCATAGAGGGCGCGGTAGCAGGCCTTACGGCCGAGGTAGCCGGGCTGGGCGTGCTTGGCGGCAAGCGCCGCGAGCTCGCGCCCACGAAGCCGCTCGAGCTCTTTGTCGGGGAACGCGGGCTGGAGAGTGAGTTCGGCGAGGAGCTCGAGCCCGTCAATGAAATACTCATCGAGCATCGAGATGGAGGCCTGGACCATGTCCTGGTTGCCCGCGGTCTCGAGCTCGGCGCCCATGAAGTCCACGGCCTCGGCGATTTCGTCGGCGCTGCGTGCGGCGGTGCCCTCCTTGAGCATGGCTGCGAGCACTCCCGAGAGGCCGGGGAGGCGCTGCTCGTCGCGTACAAGACCTGTTGTAATAAGCATCGTCGCGCACACACGCGGCACGCGCCGGTCCTCGCACACCATGACGCACAGGCCGTTGTCGAGCCGGTCCTCGGTGAAAGCGGGAAAGTGAAACTCGCCTGGAGCGCCCGGAGTGGGCGGTGCCGTCGGGAAGCGCGTCGCCTGTCCCTCGTTTGTCATGGTGCTGTGCCCGGCATCACTTCGACCGTTGTTCGGTTCCGCGCCCCGAAGTAGTCCTTCGCCACTCGCTGGACGTCCGCCACCGTCACGTCGAGGTATCGTTCAAGCTCCGTGTTCACAAGGCTCGGCTCGCCGTCGTAGAGCATGAATTCGGCGAGGACCATCGCGCGCCCGAGGCTCGTCTGGAGCCGGTCAAGGTACTGCGCCTTGACGAGGTTCTTCGCCTTTTGGAGCTCGTACTCCGTGGCGCCGCCCTCGACGACGCTTTGGAGTTCCGCTTCGATGATCGCCTTGCACTGCTCGTTGTCCTTGCCCTTCGAGACCGCCCAGATCATAAAAAGGCTCGGGCCGCGGACGAACTCGGCGAAGCCGACGCACTCGATGGCGGCCTCATGCTCCTTGATGAGCGACCGGTACAGGCGAGAGCTCCGCCCGTGGAGAAGGATGCGCTGCAGCAAGAGGAGCGGGTACGTGTCGGGCGTGCGCCTCGGCGGGGCGTGGTACGCGAGCCAGAAGCCCGGCAGGACGGCGCGCTCGTCGGTAAGCACCTCGTGTTTTTCGGCGGTCGGCGCGGGCTCGCTCGTGTCGGGCTCGGGCGGCGGCTCGTTGCGCGGGATTTGTTCGAAGTACCGCTGCACCTGCGCCAGCGCGTCGTCGTATTCGATGTCGCCGGCGATCGAGAGCACGGCGTTGTTCGGCGCGTAGTGGAGCCGGAAGAAGGCCTGCGCTTCCTCGACGGTGGCGGCGTCGAGATCCGCCATGTCGCCGATGACGGGGTGGCCGAAGGCCCAGTTTTCGCGGGCGAGCGCTTTGACGCGGAGGCTCGCGGGGCCGTAGGGCTGATTGTCAATGTGCTGGCGCCGCTCTTCCTTGACGGTGGCGCGCTGGTTCTCGAAGTTTTCGCGCGTGACCTGGAGCGAGCGCATGCGGTCGGCCTCGAGCCAAAGCGCCAAGCCGAGCTGGTTCGACGGGAGCGTCTCGAAATAGTTCGTGCGCTCCTCGCTCGTTGAGCCGTTCATTTGGCCGCCGGCGTTGGCGATACGCTTCATGTGCTCGGCCTTGCCGACGTGCTCGGAGCCCTCGAACATCATGTGCTCGAACAGATGGGCGAAGCCCGAGCGGCCGGGCGTCTCGTTGCGTGAGCCGACGTCGTAGTAGAGCGCGACCGCCACGCAGGGCAACGCAGCGTGGCGCGACAACACGACACGCAGGCCGTTCGCGAGGACGTGCTGCTGGAATTCAACCTCCATCGCCCAATTTCTATACTGCGCGGCCACGGGTTGTATAGCGCTTTCTCATGGGCGGCGAGACACAGTTGCCGCCCCTCGAATGAAGGGCGGCAACAGCGATGCGTTCCTGATGGCTGTGTTAGGCCATAAGCTTCTTGAGGTCCTCGATCGTGCCCCTGACGTGCTCGGCCGATTTCTTGAGGGCCTCGGCGTCCGCCTGACTCAGCTTGAGCTCGACGACCTGCTCGACGCCGTTGGCGCCGAGCTTCACCGGCACGCCGACAAAGACGTCTTTGATCCCGTACTCGCCCTCGAGCAGCGTGCAGCAGGGGAGCACCTGGCCCTGGTCCTGCGAGATGCTCTCGACCATCGCGGCGACCGCCGCCGCGGGCGCGTGGTAGGCGCTGCCGGTCTTGAGGAGCTTGACGATCTCGCCGCCGCCCTTGCGGGTGCGCTCGACCATGGCGTCAATCCGCTCCTGCGGGATGAGCGCCTTGATCGGGATGCCGCTCACGGTGGCGTAGTCGGTCAGCGGGACCATCGAGTCGCCGTGCCCGCCAAGGACCATCGCCGAGACCTCGCGCACCGAGCAGCCGAGCTCCATCGCGATAAAGCAGCGGAACCGGGTCGAGTCGAGCACGCCGGCCATGCCGAAGACCTTGTTCTTCGGGTAGCCGGTCTTGGAATAGGTGAGATACGTCATCACATCGAGCGGGTTCGAGACCACCAGCATGATCGGATCGCCCGGCTGCGCCGTGAGGCTGTCCACGACGGCGCCGACGATTTCGGCATTGACCTTGAGCAGGTCGTCTCGCGACATGCCGGGCTTGCGCGGCACGCCGGCGGTGATCACCACGATGTCGCTGTTCGCGGTGTCCGCGTAGTCGTTCGTGCCGGTGATGGTGACGTCCCAGCCCTCGACCGGGGCGCCCTCCATCATGTCGAGCGCCTTGCCCTGGGGCATGTCCTCGACGACGTCGAGCAGGACGACATTGCCGAGGTTCTTCTGGGCGATCGCGTGCGCCGTCGTCTCCCCCACGTGGCCGGCGCCAATAACGGTCACTTTCGGCAAACCCATGGTTCCTCCTCCTCCGATTTGGCTTTGATTCAAACATCCCGTGCCCGGCGCGGTCCGGGCTTGCCCGGATACTAGGCGACGGCCCCGCACGTGTCAACCGCCCAAGCCGGTCTCCTGCCGCTCCATCCAGCGCTGGAGATTCTCGCGGAAGGCGCAGCCAAGGCAGCCGCCTCTGTCCTTCGAGCAGTAATCCTTGAAAAGCTGGAGCAAGCCCTGGCGGAGCGCCGCCGTTTCGGACCCCAGAGGATCGCGTTCGACGCCAAAGAGGCGGTGGCGCATCATGCGGGTGACCTTGTTCCCTACCCCTTTCGGCGCCGCGTGGTAGAGCATCAGCAGCGCGCCCTCGAGCTCAGGGCGTGCTTGCCGCACATACAACAGCAGCACCGGCACGACGACGTTGATCATGATCTCATCGAGCCGGCTGCGGCCCACAAGCGCCACGGGCCTCGCAAGCCTATGCCCGCCCAGCACGTAGCGTCTCGACCAGTAGGCGTCGTCGCCCGCGGCGAAGAGCTCGGTCATGCGCCGTCGCACGTCGCGGCAGGCCTGGCTGACGGCGTTGCCGCGCGCGGCCTTCGTCCGGGCGAGCTGGTTTTCGCGGAAGCGGCGGTAATCCTCGTCGAAGCGGGCCGCGGTCTGGTTCAGGCCGTCGAGCATCGAGGCAAGCGTTTGGAGGAGTTTTTGGCGGCGCGTGCGCTGGAGCCAGTGGCTCGCTGCGGCAATCCGGCGCATGGGCGAATTGGCGGGCCGGCCGCCCGTGGCCCACGCGGCGTCGTCCATCGGCAAATACGAACGCTCACCGCGAAACGTGTCCCAGACGCCTTTGAGGAAGGTGTAGAACTTGCACGATTCGGCGTCCCACTTCGGTTCGGCCTTGGACGGCAAAAGGCCCGAGACGCCGAACAAGACGGCCTGAATGGCGTACTCGCCGGCGCCCGCCTGCTGGCCCTCGGCGAACTCGCGCAGCACCCGCAGCGGCACCCGCTCGGCCAGCGTTCGCATCGCGGCCTTGTTCGCCTCGTAGCCGAGCGCCTCCATGACCGCGCGGTAGAGCACCTCGTCGAAGTTTTGCTCGCGGAGCCAGCCGCCGAAGCGTGCGGCCTTTTCCTGAACGCGCCACTCGCCAGGAAGCATGATGAGGCGCGCGAGCTCGGCCCGCCGCAGGCGCCGCACAAGTTCGGCGCACTCGCCCATGCCGGCGCGTTTGCGATACGGATAGTCGTCGGTCTCGACCTGCCGCACGACGCGATCGAGCGGCTGCGTGAGTGTGCCGGCCAGGGCGACTTGCGGCAAGCGCTTCCCCGATGCCGTGGCGAGAAACGAGGTGCCCTTGTCGTTCCACATCGCCACGTGCAGCACAACGCCGTCATACTCGGCGCGCTTATGGTGGCCGTGTCCCGTCCAGTCGCTCGAGTTCACGTGCACCTCGACGGCGCCGCGGAGCACCTCGTCGCCCACACGCACGGCCGACTTGGCGAAGTCGGGGCCTTCCTCGAGATTCCACACGCCCGGCGACAACACGCTCACCGGCCGGCCATCAGCCGTCTTGAGCTCTTTGAGGAAACGCTGGCTGTACCACAGGCACGCGACGAGCCGCTCGGGAATCTTTGGGGGCCGAGCGCGCTTGCCCGGCTCGCGCACCATCAAGGCCGCTTCGGCGTGAAACGACGCGTACTCTTTCGAGAACTGATCCATGAGGGGGCGTCTCATTCGTGCTCGATGAAGCGAAGATACGCCTCGGCCTGATCACGCACAAATTGGAGCGTCCCGCCGGGCCAGCCAAAAGCATCAGACGGCGTCTCGAGGAACGCTTTGAGCTCATCGGCCACGCTGCTCCCCTGGCAGATAATTGTCCAGCCGACGAGCTTTGCAGCGACCTTGGCCACGTCGGTGCGCCCGGATTCGACGTTTCTCTTGTGGATGTCGCCCAGCATTGACAGCAGCAAGCGGGTATCCCAATGGCACGGACGCGGCACGGCGCCACACAGGCAGAACCTCGATGTCTGCCAGTCCGGGATCTCGTCGAGATAATAGATGTGAACCATCGGATCGAGGGTAATCGAGATTGAAGTGAACTCGCCGGGCACCGCGCCCTTGTCGCCTCCATAGCAGGCGATGGCTTCCTGGGCGCGGGTAAAGCCGTGCGTGTCGGCGCGCATGCGGCTAAGACGCTGCCTGAATTGTTCCGGCTGCAGTTGGAAGCCTCGAAGACCCAGTCGCCAGAGGTAACCGTCGGACGACAAGACGGCGCCCGCGAGGCGATCGAGCGAGGAAGTCGCTCTGAGCCGGCCGACGTCACGGCTGAGAGTCATCGAGGACGAGAGATCTTGCTCTTTCCACTTCGCGACGCCGGGATTCGGCGCCGCGCCCGTGAACTCGACGGCGTCCTTATGCAAAACCAACGCGCCGTAGCCGACTAGTTCCTGCGCGAGGGCCTTTCTGACGCCCGAATCAAGCGGCACGCGGCCCGCGAGCAAAAAGTCGCCCGGCAGGCCATACACCGTCGAGGCGATCCGTTGCTCGACGGGCTCGATGAAGTACTGGCTGCCGGCGGGACGTGGGGCCTCCTCGAGCATGGGCACCGTCTCAAGGCGGAACGGGTCGAGGCGGTTGCCATAGAGCGACTCGAAGCGGGCCATCACAAGCTGCGCTTGTTCCTCGGCCGCCGGAGCGTACAGCCCGAGCGCGGTGCGCACAAGCTCGTCGCCGCCCGTTGAGTCGTAGCGGATAAGGACGTGGCACTTCTCGGGCAGGAACCGGCGCAGCGGCGTGTCCTCGCTGGAGGGCTTTTCGGCCAGCACACGCGCATTTCGACTCACGACGAGCATCGGCCATTCGTCACGCCGCATGGCGAGCGACCAACCCCTTGCCCAGAGCGTCTTGAGACCATCCTCGCCGACCTCGCGTTCGACGACGCCCGGGGCTTTGGCGATCATCTCGAGCACGGTGTCCGCCACAGATGTCTCTTCGACCTTGAGCCCGAAAGCCAGCGAGGGGTCAACGAGCGCGGTGCGCCAGGCCGCATGTTCCGCGTCGAGGACGATGCAGGCCTCGTCGCCCGCCCACGAGAACGGGTCCTCTTCCGCCTCCCAGCCGACGGCCTTCCTGATCTCGCGCTTGACTGTCTTGGCGAGAAAGTTGAGGGCGATCTCCTCTCTCGACATGCCCAAGCCCTTGCCGCCGAACTGCAGCAGCCGCGTCATCATCGCGACCGAAAGGCCCGGACGCCGCATCAGCTCGGCGAACGTGTCGAAGTCGCTCGTCTTCCGGCCCGCCAACGCACGAAGGAGAGCGAACTTGAGGTCCTTCGGGTTGGGCCGCGTGATGGCGCGACTGAGCATCACCTCGTCGTTCCAGGCGAGCTGGGCCGCCGTGCCGCCGAGCGCGGGCTTGCCGTAGTGCGGCTCGCCTTGCTGGTCGAGGAGATCGGCGATCGGCGTGAGCCACCCGAGCCGGCCGTAACGCGTCGAGTAAAAGACCTGGAGATACGGGTCGAAGGCGTACGCGCCCGCGCCGGGGTGAACGGGAACGCAAGGCAAATAGCCTTCCTCGACGAGCGTTCCCATGATGGTCTCGAGCCGGCGCGCGCCGCTCAGAAGCGTTCCTCGGTCGCGCGCATACGAGGCGAGCGCGTCGCGCAAGAGCCGCAGGTGCGACGCGACGACGCCCTGCTCATGCTGAAGCGCTTGCACGCGCCGGTCCGTGAGCGCAAGCACCGCCGGCGCGCCGAAATAAACGAATACGTCCTCGTCGAGGTGCTCGCCCGTCGCTTCATTCGTAAAACCAGAGAGCAAAAGCCTTGTGCGAAAGTCGGAAAAGTCGTCGTTGGCGAGCACGCT
>Ga0180431_10006879_pt1 | contig 13418 bp, 8 predicted proteins | sample SS_ome_11_FD_132459 | JGI IMG/M metagenome (GOLD analysis project Ga0180431, IMG submission 132459) | Hypersaline lake sediment archaeal communities from the Salton Sea, California, USA - SS_1_MS_1 metaG | ecosystem: Environmental > Aquatic > Non-marine Saline and Alkaline > Hypersaline >... | reverse complement strand
TCGCAATCGCCACCGTTGCGTCGGCCTCGGCCGGTGCCGGCACGTTCGAAGCAGATGGCGGCTAGGTAGTTGCCGCTACGCTCGCTGAGCAGGGCCTCCTCGGTGAGGGTGCCGGGGGTGACCAGACGAACGACGTCTCGTTTGACGACCCCCTTGGCCTGGGCCGGGTCTTCGACCTGTTCGCAGATGGCGACCTTATGACCGGCGCGGATGAGTTTGTGCAGGTAGCCGTCGACGGCGTGGTAGGGCACCCCGGCCAGGGGGATCGGGTTGGTGCCTTTGTTGCGGGTGGTCAGGGCGATGCCCAGGACGCGTGAGCAGAGCTTGGCGTCGTCATAAAAGGTTTCGTAAAAGTCGCCCATGCGGAAGAAGAGAATGGCCTGGGGGTACTGGGCCTTGAAGTGGTGGAACTGGCGCATGGCCGGTGTAAGTTTCTTGTTTTCAGTCTTTTGCGTCATGTCGCCAGGTTGCCTGCTGTGGGGTTAGCCTTCGTGAAAGGCTTATCTTAATGAGGCCGGCGTAGCGACGCCAGAGCAATTTGGGCAAGGGCCTTTGCCAGACTAGCCCGGCCGGTTGGCTCGTGGTCAGCACAGAGCAGCCAGGGCGCACAAGGCTTGCCGCGGGCAGGGTGTCCCCTCAGCCGGGATATGGGCCCGCTGGCGGGGGGTGCGGCGCAGGCGGCTGCGGGGCGAAAGGATCGTGCTCGTGAGGGATGTCGGGGTAGAGCATTTTCCATTCGGGGCTGAACTGCTCAAGGTAGAGCAGGGAGTAGGAGCGGAAGAAGAGTGTGATGGGCAGAAGGATGACCGAGCCAAGGTAGGGCAGAGCCGCCAGGCAGCAGGTCAGTAAGGTGACCACGAAGGCGGCTATGCCGGCTGCGATCATGAGCAGGGCACGCATCAGGTAGAACAGCGTCAGGGTCCAGACGTGGCCGCGCAGGATTTCGTGTCGGAAGATGCGCACGCCCGCCATGCACGTCAGGTTGCGGCGAAACATAATGGGGACGACGAAATCAACGAGCACGTGTTGGCACAGGGCGAAGGTGAGCATGATCAGAGAGAGCAGCCCCACGCCGCCAATGAGGGCAAGGACGCCGCGGACGGTGAATGTCTTGTGTTGGATATCGGACCATGCCAACGCCAGGCCCGCTGCAATCACCAGCAAACTTATCAGGGTGGTCAGAGCCAACAAACCAAGGCGGAGACGAAACAGACTGCCGGCAAGCAGTTTGAAGCGGCGCCAGGGTTCTGCTACCTTGGCGCGGTTATGAATGACGTTGTCGAGGAGCATGAACTGACCCCGACTGCTCAGCCAGAGAAACAAGAGCGTTAATGTCACGCCCACAGTGACGACGGCTAAGGCGATTGCAGAGATCACCACGATGTGCTGACTGATCCAGTCAATAAGCTCACTCAGGTCGCCCGTGGGGGAGCCGGGACCCGGGGGGGAGCCGACGTTGTAATTGAAATTCGGGCCTCCAAAGCCGCCACTGCCGAGCTGGGCCAGAAACGCGCCAAAGCCAATGATGAACCATTTGCCCAGGTCGAAGGGGGTGAAGAGGATGGTGCGGACGGCGTCGAAGGCGACGCCGACGGGATGGGTGACAGAGATGTCACGGACCATAATGGTTGCCTCACTTTCCACTACGAAACGCCGTACTAGCGGTTTACGAAGCCGTCTACCTCACGCGATAGCCGCAAAACCAGAGCCTCTTACTGCTTGCCGGCGCGGTGACGCAGGTAGGCCGCGATGAAGTCATAAATGTCGCCGTCGAGCACCGACGTGGGGTTGCCCACCTGAAAGTCCGTACGGTGGTCCTTGACCATCTGGTAAGGCTGGAGCACGTACGAGCGAATCTGATTGCCCCAGGCGATTTCGCCCTTTTCCCCGTAAATCTTAGCCAATTCCGCATCGCGTTTCTGCTGTTCCAGCCGTTCCAGCTTGGCCTTTAACAACGCCAGAGCCAACGCGCGATTCTGGTGCTGCGACCGTTCGGAAACGCAATCGACCACAATGCCCGTCGGCAGGTGCTTGATGCGAACAGCCGTGGCGACCTTGTTCACATTCTGCCCCCCGGCGCCGCTGGCCTTGCAGTACAGTTCCATTTCGATGTCCTTGGCGGCGATCTCCACCTCGCTGGCCTCGCCCATATCCGGCAGGACGTCGACGGCCGCAAAGCTGGTGTGCCGCCGCTTGTTCGCGTCAAACGGACTGATCCGCACCAGCCGGTGCACCCCCATCTCGCACGAGAGGTACCCATACGCATAAGGCCCATGCACACGCAGCGTCACCGAGCGAATGCCCGCCTCTTCGCCCGCCGTCAGGTCCACCTCTTCGTAGCCATAGCCCATCGTGTCGAAGTAGCGCGTGTACATTCGCAGGAGCATATTGGCCCAATCGCAGCTCTCAGTGCCCCCTGCCCCGGCGTGCAGACTGAAAAAACAGTCCCGAGCATCGTGAGGCCCACCCAGCAGCGACGCCAGCTCCACCTGCTCCACCCGCTGGCTGAGCTTTTCCAACGATTCCGCCACGTCACGCTTGGTGTCCTCGTCGTTCTCCTGCTGGGCCAGCTCCCAGAGCAGGCTAAGCTCCTCCGTATCAGCCAACGCGCTCTCGAGCGGGTCCAGCAATGCCTTGACCGTCTTGAGTTGGCCCACCGTTTCCTGGGCCGCCTGCGGATTATCCCAGAAGCCCGGCTGGGCCATACGTTTCTCCAGCTGGGCCAGTTCCTCGTTCTTCGACGGTATATCCAGGCTGGCATGAATGGCCTTGAGCCGTTCGTTCAGCTCAGGCAAAATAGTGGGCACTTCGTCAAAGGCAGCCATGTGGTGCTCCAAAATCAAGGTTTGGCGTTGCTGGCCGGCTGGTATGCCGGCGCTGGGCGTCTCACGGGGGCCCTGCGGGTGGTCCCAGAGAAAACGCCCGGTAATTCTAGCGTCTTTGGGCTATCCAGGTCAATCGGGAATCGCCCTTGACAGCTGCGACGAAGCCGGTTAGTCTATCTCGCGTTATGAGGGTGGTTTAGGAATGGCTTGGGAGGGGGTTGTCCGCTGCAGGGCCACAGGTGCCTACAGGGAGTGGAAACATGACAAATGTGCACAGCCGATGCGCATGCCTGGTGTTGATGGGAGTCACCCTGTTGGGGCTGACCACGCCGGAACCCCTCATGGGGGCGGTATCGCGTAGGGACATCGATGCTATTCGCCAGAAGGTGGGGCTCGAAACGACCGACCTGGCAACGGTGCAGGCTTTCGTCAATGAGCAGCTTGATGCGATGGTCGGGGCCACCACGGAAGCGGCCTTGGCCGACGCGACACGCGAGCTGATCGAAATAGCCTGGCCTCTGGTGCGAGATGAAGCCACCGTTCAGGCTTATCGGCAGGCATACGCCGAGGCGGTGCTTCGCGACTTCGCAAGGCTTTATCAGCAGGGGCTCCAGCTCGGCGAGCAGCAGAATACGGCTCAACTGGGCGATCACCTGCGGCTATCGGCTACCGTGGTGCTCGCCAATACCGGCAATCCGAAGTCTCTGGAGCTCTTCGCGGGGCTCTTGGCTGATCCGTCCGCTCAGGTGCGTTACTGGGGCGCCAAAGGAATGGCCCAGCCCGAGTTGCGTCTCTATCTGCAGAGTCAGAACGCCGCGACGGTACGTACACCACTGCTCAAGGGCCTCACTGAGGCTGCCGCTAAAGAGACTAGTGCCGCCGTGCTCGTGCAACTGGCCTTGGCGGCTGATCTGCCGGCTGTGCCCGAATCGATACCCGTCGTCCAGGCCTGTGCCGCCCGCCGGGTCGCGCAATACAATACATGGCTGGTCACCGACGAATGGGCCGACACGCTGCTCATCCAGCGTCTGCTCGGACTGGTTCGAGGCGACGTGGCCAGCAACGACCCGGCTGTGACCAGAGCTCTGGTCCGAAACGCCGCCGATCTCTACAGCGCCGCCTTTGACCGCTACAGCAAGGCCATGAATTACGCCGAAGACAATCAGAGTATTCCGCTCCTTCAGCCCGCCAGCAAGCGAGCTATCGAGACGCTGCTCATCCAGGGCGAAACAGAGTTTCTGGTCCTGAGCGCCGCCGTTACCGGGCGCAGTCGACGGCCCAGGATGCAAGCGGCTCTGCCTCAGAGCAATTGGCCCTTGATCAACAAGTCGTTCGAAGCGCTGTTGAGCCCCCCCAGCGGCGATGTCGTCCAGGCGTTTGATATCTACCAGGGCAATGAGGGCCCCCTGAAACTGGCCGACCCTCCCGCCGAGCTCATCCAAAACGCCAAGACGCTCTTAGAGATTCAGAAAAAGACGGTGGGCGGCGAACTTTAGCCCGACGTTTTCACGGGGTGTCCCTTTCTGACGCGGGGCTTGTCCAGCTGCAGTGTTCCCGCCTCGTCAGTCTATATCTCGAGCACTGACTATCCCTGCGCAAGATGGTTCGTGGGGTCCAGCAGTGAGCCAAGAACCCACACGGGCGACTTTGCGGGGGCGTTCCGGAGTTGCCTGTCGCTTGTAAAGTGTTTTCATTGCTAAGCTTACATCGGTAACGCTCGAGGCGTATCACCGGTCCGAGCTCGGCAACGCAGCCAGCCGCGGGCCAAGACCACCGCTTCACCACCCCGCGGGAATCAGCCTTGTTCCGCTGAGCTGCTCGGCCGACACACAAGCAGAACACACAGACCCAATGGTGCACGCGTCCGCCCCCAACTCAACGACCGCCTGTGAGGTTTCCGGACTAGTCCAGTGGCCGATAGTTTACATCCATTGCCGTAAGACGCTCCAGGTGAGAACGAAGACGGCGTACAAAACTCTCGTAATCCTTGTGCTCCGGGTTCGTCCAGGCGATCTCCGCCAGAGCTGTCAGCCGCGGAAAGGCCATGTATTCCGCCTTCTTGGCAGTGGGTATGTACTCGGTCCAGAGCTGGCCCTGCACACCCAGAACGTGCCTGGCCTCGCCGGCGGTCAGATCCTTCGGGACTGGATCGTAACTGTAGACCCGCTCCAGCGGCAAAAACCCGCCGATCGCCGGGGGCTCGCCTTCCGGCTTGGCCTGATAATAGTCGAAGTAGGTGAAGCCGGTCGGCGCCATAACCACATCGTGGCCGGCCTTGGCGGCCTGAACGCCCCCCCGTTCCCCACGCCAGGACATCACCGTTGCGTTGGGTGCCAGGCCTCCTTCGAGAATCTCATCCCAGCCAATCAGCCGCCGACCGTGACTGGTCAGGAACGTGTCCATCTCTTTGATGAAGTAGCTCTGCAGTTCGTGTTCGTCTTTGAGTCCCAGTTCCTTGATACGCCCCTGGGCCTTCTCGCTGGCCTTCCACTGCTGCTTGGGACATTCGTCACCGCCGACATGGATAAATGCACTGGGGAATAGCTCCATCACTTCAAGGAGCACGTCCTGGAGAAAGGCAATTGTTTCCGGTTGGGCGTTGAATACGTTGTGGTTGACGCCCCAAGTGGTGTGCACGTCGAGCTTCTTGTCGAGATTGCCCAGTTGGGGATACGACGCGATAGCGGCCTGGGCGTGCCCTGGCATCTCGATCTCCGGAACGATATTGACATGCCGTTCCTTGGCATAGGCGACGATTTCCCGAATGTCGTCCTTGGTATAGAAACCACCATGACGGATGCCGTCATACTTTTCAGGTTGACTGTTGGCGTGGCCCACACGAGTTTCCTTGCGGTAGGCGCCCACCTGCGTGAGCTTGGGGTACTTGTCGATCTGCACACGCCAACCCTGATCGTCCGTAAGATGCAGGTGCAGACTGTTCATCTTCTGCAACGCCAGCAGGTCGATGTACTTAAGGATAAATTCCTTCGGCATGAAGTGCCGCGCCGTGTCCAGCATTGCCCCACGCCAGGCGAAGCGAGGCTTGTCTTCGATACGCAGACAAGGCACCGTCCAGGCCACCCCTTCCACCGGGGCTGCACGGCAAATACTCGGCGGCAGCAGTTGACGCAAACTCTGGATGCCGTAGAAGATGCCCGCTGACCCCGCCGCACGGATGATCACCTCCTTCGGTGTGACCTCTAATTGATAGCCTTGCTGACCCAATTCCTTGAGTTCTGAGTAATGCTGGAGCCGGATAACGCTGACGCTACGGCGGTGTCCGGGCGAGCGTATCGGCATCCTGTAGCCCGTGGCCGGTCGCAGGTACTCACGTAGTTGAGCCGCCTGCGCGTAGCAGTCGCTATTGGTCACAATCACAGTTCGCTCATTCAGGGTAAAGAAACCCTCGCCCATCAAGATCGACTGTGGCATGGGAACGATTGCCGGCGACACCGCTTGAGCTGTCACCGCCGAAGGGCTCAACGCAAAGACCAAAAGAGACGCCGAAAGACACGCGACGATGTGGGTGGTGGACATGTTTTTCTCTCCGTATGCCAAACCTGATAGGTCAATCCCTATACTATAACCCGTTTCGCCGCGGTTTCAACAACCCAGTCTCAATCCCGGCTGCGCTGCCAGGGCCGGCTGATTTGCCCCGCGCTGACAGGTGATAACCCAAGCCCCCTATCGCGTCTGACCCTACGTTGCCGGGCGCCATTTTCGGGCAAAGGCCTCGGTCAATTCCGCCAGACACTGCGCTTCCGGCGATGCAAACGGGCGGAATTTTTCCAGCTGACCGCTCTCTTCGCTGTAGAAAAGGGCCCGATGAAAGCCCAGCCGATTGGCGATGGGCGAGTCCGTCAGTTGGCTCGAATCGGCCGAACTCATCTGGAAGAGCACCCGGTTGTCAAATTCCCGCAGCGTCTGTCGGTCCAGCGTCCGTTGTGCTGTGGCTAGGGTATCCGCCCAAACCAGACTGTGCAGCCCCAGCAAGGGTCCCTCGCGAAGAATATCGGCAAACTGACGATCCGCACTGGCCGGACCCTCCGACGAGCCAAAACTAAAGTCGTCTTCATTACGCCGCAGAATACGGTAACGCCCCAGCCCATAAACGAACAGGTATAGCGGCCGCATATCGCTACGCTCGTGGTCGCGACGATGCTCAACATCCTGTGCCAGTTCCGCCACCACATCGGCCACCTCACGCCAGCCCACACTGCGACAATCCAGCCCGAACGTGTTGGCCAGACGCTCAAGAACCCCCTCGGTAGCTGAATCAGGCGCACTGCCATCCAGAACCACGTACTGGGCGCCCTCCGGCCCGTGATGAGCTGCCAGACTCAATAACGCCGCACTGAAGAGCCCCAATGCCGCCTCGTCGCGTTGACCCACGATGAGAAGATTGGCCCCGCTGAGCCGAGCAAACGCCACGGCCGTGGGATCCTTAATTGCTACCGGCTGGCCCAGCCACGCGCGTGCCGGTGACGCCGTCTTGGCCGCGCCCTCAACACGCAGACATCGGTCAATAATCCCGCTGTCGCAGATATCCGCCGGCACATTGCCCTCGAAAACAATCTGACGGCCCATGTCAACACGATGCTCCTGCGACAGGCGGGCCACTTGCTCAAGACACTCATCACGCTTGCTGTCCGCCAACCAGGAGATCTGAAAGGGACTGTTGCCCACAATCTGACCGCCCGAATCATTGTAGAGCGCCTCGCCCGGCCGGGTCAGCATGCGTGCCGCCACGTTGTCGTCGTCCATGATCAGCTGAGCGTCCGCCTCCGAACACTGCAGGGCAATACGGATCGTCATTTGCCCGATCGTGCTACGCGCCAAGCCTGACGTGCCCCCCAGCGTTTGCGAGCCCAGAATCACGTGGACACCAAAGGCACGACCCTGCCGTACCAATTGCTCCAGCGCCAACGCCGCGTCTTGCGAGAGCTTGTCATCTTCCGAGAAAAACACCTGAAACTCGTCGACAATCAGTACCACCCGAGGCAGTGGCTTGCCCGTTACCTCGCGGTATTGCGCCACGTCCTGAACGCCCACCTCCCGAAACAGCACGCCTCGCCGCGCCATTTCCGCGTCCAACCGCTGCAATACGCTCAGGCCGAACTCCCGGTCGCTCTCGATCGCCACGACCCGCGCGTGGGCCAACTCATGCGTCACGTACGTCTTGAACTCCACGCCTCGCTTGAAGTCGATCAGGTACACCTCCACCTCCTCCGGAGCGTACCACATCGCCAGGTTGGTCACAATTACATGAAGCAGAGTAGACTTGCCCGAGCCCGTCTTACCCGCAATCAGAGCATGTTGGGCAACTCCCCGGCCCAGTTTCAGGTACTGCAGACGCGTCGCTCCCGTTCGCCCCAGAGCAATGTTGATTTCACGGTCGCTCTTTTTCGTCCAGAGCCTGCCCGACGACGGCGCAATGGCCTCGAAGGGCACCTCCACCCGCGTCGCATTCCGCGCCGCCTGGCCTACCGTGTGAACGATCTGGCTGAGCCGCTCCTCCGTCGGGGGCGCCCCCAGCGTCACGGGAAACTCCTTGAGCACCTTATCCTGCCACACGAAGTGCCCCGCCTCGTACTTCAGGTGAATACTATTGGCAGCCAGATCCGCCACATCCAACCCGTCCGGCAGGCTCTGCCTCGCGTCATACGCAATGAGCGTGTAGACCCCGCACCGTTTGCCGCTGTTGACAATGCTGCTCAAACGCCGCGCCGCTTCTTCCGTGAAGTTCGACGGAAAATCCGCCAGAACCAGAAAACGGTAAGGCTCCGCCAACTCCCCCGCCTGACGGTTGTACTGCTCGATCGTTTCGAAGTCATTACGCAAATGCTTCTGGATGATCGTCTCCATATGGTCCGTCAGGTCGGCAAGCTGCTGCTGAATATGGGCCGCCTCGGTCCAGATACGACGACCCACCAGCGCCTCTTGATAATCAGCGGCGTGCATGAAGCCCGCAAAGTTCTCACCAAGCCCCACAGGGTCCACAATGGTAAAACGCACACGCCCCGGCGGCAGCGCCGTCAACAGACGCAACATGACGCTACGCAGGCACCCAATGGCTTCGTCGTGACCATCACGCTCGCTCTGTAGCAGCAGTGAGCAACGCTCCGGTATCGCCAGAACCGTAGGAAACGTGGCCACGCCCCCTGGTTCCCGACCGAAACACGGCCGGCCCCGCACCGCTTCCGCCAGCTCGCCCGCCCCTATTTGAAACTCGCCAAAGCCCACGATACGGCTGAAGTTCCCTGAAGGCTGCCACGTATCCCAGAGAGGATCGCTCCAGTCGGCCAGCAACGCACCGTCAAAATGACGCGTCTCCTCCAGCAGCTTTTCCACATGACCCACCGCCTGATCCCATCGCTGTTCCAGCTGTCGCCGCGATGCCTCGTAAAGCTCCTTATACCGTCTCTGCCTGCGAGCATACCGATCCTGCAGCCCACTCAACTGCTCCTGACGCTCCTGGTGCACCTGCTTGTCCGTCCGTGCGTGCTCTTCTTGGGCTTGCGACAGAGTGTGCGTGCGATTCTGGGTGAGGGCATCACGTTGTTCCGCATAACTGTTCTGAAGCGACTCCAGCGACTCTTGCCGAAGCTGCTGCGACATGGCCTTGCGGTTCTGAAATTGCTCCCGTGCCTGACGCAATTCGGCTTCGCGTGTCTCCACCGCCTCTTGGGCTCGACGCTCCAAATCGGCCAGCCCCAGCGTCTTGTGTCGCTCAAGAATCGCCTTGCCACGCAAAAGCTGCTGCTGGATGCCGCGGTACTGCCCATGGACCTGTTGGCGGGCCTTACGCCAGAACACCCGTCCCGCCAGAAGCACCCCCGCCAGACTCACTCCGCCAACGACTATCGCCAGCACATACCACTTCTCGACCTCCCACTTGGCGACATACTGAACCGCCAACGCCAGACTGGTTAACGTAGCACTAATCAGACCGGCTAGTACATAGGGCGTAATCCCCACAAAGAAACGAGGCGCACTGAGCTGGCCCAGCCTCTCGACTGCCGCCTCCACCGCCTCTTTCTCGGCCTCATACTCGCGACGCAGCTCATCGAGACCCAGTTCGCCCACGTCCTCCTTCGGCAAGCCTGCCACACTGGGCACCTTCTGCCGATACCACTGCACTGTCGCATCGGCCTGCTCAGCCAATTCTCCCAACTCACGATGGCTCGTCACAAGCAATCCCTCCAGCTTGCGACGATCCGACTGGCACGTGCTTACTGTTCCTTCAGCGATGTTCTCCGCCGTCAGAATATCGTATTCACACTCATGTCGCGCCTCACGGTCACGGGCCTCCGCATCGCCGACAATCCGGTCGCGTTCAAGACGCGTCTTTGCCTCCAAAGACTGCATGGCCTGCTTGTAATGGCCCTCAATGCTCTGCAACTTGCCCTGCGATGCCTCATCCTGCACCTGCCCCCGCGCGTCATAATGCCCCTCAATCTCCTTCGTACGCTCGCCAAAGCGAGCCTTGGCCGCCTCCAGCGAGTCCTGATACTGCTGCTCTATTTCTTCTTCGACGGGACGCACCGTCTCCGCCCGCAGCGTAAGAATCTCATGCAGAGCACTACGCTGCAATTCCAGATAGTCGCCATCTTGCCAGTTGGGCTTGTTGCGCAGATACCGTTCCAGATGACCTGACATCAGGCGACCTCCCTTGCGTAACCACTCTCTCTCATCGGTGTCTCCCGATGCCCAATCCGCATCCTCTTAAAACGCGGACCATTCATCTTCTATTGCCTCACTCGCGCCCTCGGCAACTGCCTGTCACTTGCAGTCACGCCGCACTTGCCCCAGAATCGTGTCCATACGCTGCAAGGCCTGCTCGCACGTGTTCAGCCCCGCGTGCAGTCGATCAAGGTACTTCTTCTCGAACTGCCGCGCGTTCTCGTCTCGCCAGTACTCCCTGGTCCGACTCCACCGCAACGCCAGATCCTTGGACGCCTGTTTGAGCTTTGCTTGGCTGGCATAAACGCCCATCCGTGCTCACGCCTCCACTTTCCGCTGCCACAATGTCTTTCCCGCAGGATTCACAATGGCCTCCAATCCCTTACTGTCCAGCACGACGAGAAAACCCGCCGGCAATCGCAACAGCTCGGCAAAGTCCGGCCGACGCTGCAGCAACTGACCCACCGAAATGGCTTCACATGCCGCCGGCTCTTGCCCGCCGTCTGCCTCCCACGCCAGCGCCGACCCGACAAACCAACCGCTATCGTCCGGCCCTGTCGAGATCACACGCTCGATATAAACCCGCGACTGCCGCCCAACACCTCGCGCCACGACCACACGCTGGCCATTCTCGGGCGATCCCGCCACGATGGCCACGCTTGACACACGCCGCCGCTGCTGCTCATCCAACGCCCCAATACCCGCCCAGTCGCTGGCTACGTCGCTCTGGCCCGCGCCCCTGCGCTCCGCCGCACCCGGCGTGCGTTGACGCAGTGACTGGTAATCTAGCACCGCTTCAGCCGCCCCCCCCGAATCAGCCTGCCGCGACCCCGCCTCCTCCGTGACCGTGGTCATACTGGCCACCCCCGGCTCGCCTGGAAACGCCGATTCAGCCGGAGGCGCCACGCTCAGATACTTCTCCAGAGCGATCACCATGGCGTCGATGTCCGACAGGGCTGTGGGCAGGTCCAACTCCACCGTATCGAGCAGACCACGCAAAACCGTCTTGAACGTAAAGGCCTCATCCTCCAGCTTCATCGCCCAACGCTGCACGTTGCGATACCTTGTCTCTGCCTCCGCCACTCGCCGCTCCGCCAACGCCACCGCCTTGCGTTCGTCCACATAGCTGTAATGCCCACCCAAAGGCGACGTCTCCAGGTCACGCTTACGCTTCAATGCCAGCTTGGCCTGAGCATAGGCCTCGTTGCGACGCCGAAGCTCCCCCTGCCAGTAGGGCCGCTGCTCCAGCTTCAGCCACATCAGCACCCGCTGCACCTCAGACACCGCTTCTTCCAATGCCGTCGACGCGCCCTGACCGAACTCGCATAACGCCGCCCGAAAATCCTGCAACACCTCAATCGAATGAACCCGCGCCGAGCCATTCATACTTGTGCCCTATCGCTGTTGGAGGTAATCGTCGATATGCCGGGCCTTCTTGACCAGAAACGAAGCATGCTGGTTGGACGATTCCACGAACCGGCTCAAAACCTTCATCGTCTGCTCGAACTCTTCGGCAAACTTGATCTGCTCCTGGTCCTGCCAACTCTTCTGCAGACCCAGCAACCGACCGTGAAGCCGGCTCAGCAGCCCTTCCAGCTCCCCATTAAAACGATTCAACTCGCGGGCAAATCGCCGCAGTTCCGCCGGATCAACGTCTGCCTTGGCCATAACCACCTCTGCCGCCCCTGAGCAACCTTGCCACGCCCGTCCACATAACGTACCGCTCCCGCCGTAACGCTAACACCTATTGTAACCAGCCTTGCAGCCATGTGCAAGCTCGTCCGAGCAGAGCCGGAAGCCCCCAAAAAAAAGAAAACACGCCCGACAGGATTCGAACCTGTGACCTACGGATTAGAAGTCCGTTGCTCTATCCAGCTGAGCTACGGGCGCAACTACCACCCTCCCCCGCTCAGCCTCTTATATCCCCTCCCGAGCCTTTAGTAAAGCCCTTTCTTGACATGACGCCAGCTGCCCAGCCCTGCCCATGCCCGCTCGCCCCGCTACCATCACTGTACCGGTTTGAGACTCACCAACTCCCGCTGTGCCTTAAACGCCAACGCACTCTCCGGCTCCAGCTCGCACACCGCCCGCCAACTCGCCCGCGCCCGGTCCACCAGCCCCATATTCTGCAACGCCAATGCCAAATTCGCCTGCACGTTCGCGTTGGCCGGGTCTTCCTGCTCCACCAGCTCCAACTGTTCCACCGCCAAAGCAAACTGCATCTTGTCGCAATACATCAAGCCCAGCTTATAATGCAGGTCCACCGACTCGGGCCCAACCTGCAGCGACTCTTTCAGCTGGTCGATCGCTTCGCCCAACTCCCCCGCTTCACGCAAGGCCAGCCCCAGGTGCATCTTGGCACGCACATACGACGGATTGATCTGAGCCGCCGACCGAAAATGCCTTATCGCCTCCTGCAGTCTACCCCGCCCACGCAGCAATAATCCATAGCGATAGTGCAGGTCCGCGTAGTTGGGGTTCGCCAGCAGGCTCTGCCGGTGACGCTCCAGTTGCACTTCCACCAGGTCGGTGCCCGTCTCTGCTACCGCCGATCCACCGCCCTCAAAGCTCAAATAGTCCCGCTGCGATTTCTGCGCCAGCGACACCTTCAACTGCAGACGCGCCATCTCCGCAAATAGCAAATTCGTGTTCGGCTCCAACGCCGCCGCCAATTCCAGCGTGTCCTGCGCCGCCGCCTCCTCCGCGTTGTATTTCTGTGCAATCCCCAGACCTACGTACGCCGTGATAAGACTGTTGTTGATCTCGATCGCCCTGTTGAACTGGCGGGCCGCCTCGTAAAAACGACCCATCCGAAGGTGTTGCGTGCCCAGCTTCACCGCCGCTTCCAGATAACCCGGGTGCAAATCCAACGCCCGGTGGTAATGCTCCACCGCACCCTCGTCGTTGGCC
>Ga0180431_10006877_pt1 | contig 13421 bp, 11 predicted proteins | sample SS_ome_11_FD_132459 | JGI IMG/M metagenome (GOLD analysis project Ga0180431, IMG submission 132459) | Hypersaline lake sediment archaeal communities from the Salton Sea, California, USA - SS_1_MS_1 metaG | ecosystem: Environmental > Aquatic > Non-marine Saline and Alkaline > Hypersaline >... | reverse complement strand
GGACCAGCGCATGTTGCGTGTCGATCTTCTTGCCGAGCGTCTCGAACTCGTTCTCGAAGCGGTCGGTGATGCGGTTGTTCGCGATGACCATCTTCGGGGCGAAGTACCCTTTGAGGATTTCCTCGGAGTACACGTCACGTAGTGGCTTACGAAGCTCCCACATGCGCTTGAGCATGTACCCCCGCGCGCCGAGATTCTTTGCTTTGTCTTTGAAATCCGCGACCTTGAGCCCTCGGAAGTAAGCGTCCCTCAGTAGGTAGAACGCGCTGTTCCAGCGGCTCTTCGCGAACGAATCAGGGCCGAAATACTGGTCGAGTACCGACGTGTAATCCGTGTCCTCTTTGAGTTCTTTGACAAAAATACGCTCTGTGTCCGAGCCTGCCGCGAGGTCTTTGGACGCCCTACGCAGACGGTCCCACTCCTTCGCGAACGCCTCGCCGGCTTTCTTCTTGGCGCGCATGTCCGCCTTGTACTGACGGCTCTCGGGCGTGCTGGCGCGGGGATTGTGCTCGCGGTAAGCGTACATCACTCCTCCGGTAGCAGAGGTGCTTCCGCTCGCGTCAGGACTTTGTGCGCTGCAAACTGTGCGACGTGGATGCTCGCCACGGTCGATCCGATGAACGACACGAGCGGGTCGTTATGCTCGTGGCCCTTGTAGACGAGGATTGCGCCGCCGATCCACGCCAGCGCATCCGTTGTCCACGGCGAGAGGTACGAGCAGTTCTCGTCGGCGGTGATGCCGCGCTCTCCCTCGAAGAAATACGCACCGCCGGCGGCCATGCCGAGAATGGTAGCAACGGTAGGACTCATGTGTTCTCCCATTCTTCGGTGTAGTCGAGCCACTGGTCCTTCTGGTACTCCGCAAGCGCGAACTCGTAGATGCGCTCGTTCTCAGGGCTCCGTAGCTCGAAGTCCAGCTCGCCCGTCAGAGCGAGCAGCGCTTGCTCAGGGCTCGTGAAGCGACGCGCGGTGGGGTTTCCCATCGCCTGCATCGTCGCAAAGAAAACTCCCTCCTTCCCGCTCTTGAACGCCTTGTAAAGCCCGAGAAGGACGTTGAAGGCGGAAGCCTGCCTTGCGCTATCGACGATCAGTCGAGAGGGCTGAAGGTCGTTCTCGATGGCAAAGAGGACCCCTCGAACGCCAACCCGGTACGGGATGTCTTCCCAGTAGACGTTGTAGACGTTGCCGGACGGATGCAGTTCGCCCCGGTGGAAGTCGCGGATCGCCTTTTCGGAAAAGAGGAGCTTCTCAGGGCGAAGGAGTACCTCGTTGATGCCCACGTCACGGGTGTGCCAGTAGCGTTGCATCGAAGAAAGCCGCTCGACGTCATACCCTACGTCCTCAAGGTCGCGCACCTCATCGGGGAGTATTTCCCCGAAGTAGATGAGGTCCACGTCTCGAATGCGCGGAATACGGTGGTACGACTCCGCGTCGAAGTTGCGCTTGGCCCAGTCTAGGAACGTCGCCCGTGCGCCGCCTCCCTTGATCCACAAGTCCTGGTAACGACGGAAAAAACTTCCGTACCGGCGAAAGAGGTCGTCTACCTGATCCGGGTGGCGTAGCGACGACGCCGGAATCTCGCGGATTGTCGGGTTGGGCAAACGCATCATGCAGACGCTTCGAGTGGGGGCTCGGGGGTTTCTTCGTCTTCCTCTTCGTCCTCGTCCTCGAACTCGTCGTCGAGGTCCGAGTGGCCAGACAGCTCGACGCTCAGAGGCGAGAGGTCTTCCCACTGGTCCACCGCGCCGGTGAGCCAGCCGTAAAGCCCCTGCCGCGCGCTCGGCTCGTCGCACATGACCACGAGAATCACCCCGGCGCGCTCTTCGGAGAGGTAGAAATTGACGTCCTCGACACCGCAGCCGAGGTCTATGAAGCGGTCGGTCAGCAACGCTTCATAGAGCTGCATCTGGTCGTAGTCGGTGGGCACCGCCATCGGAGAGCCCGTGATGTAGAGCATCGCCTCCGCGATGTCTTCTCCGAGGTAATTCTCGGCGTTGTCCATCGTCTCGACCAGTGCTTCGAGAATCTCCTGCCCGATGATCAGGGCGTCGAACAGATCCATCTCGAACTCGGCAGCGTTGTTCTTGCTCATGCTCTCTCCGTAGGTGTCGGGGTTATCCTCTACACTCCCCTCGGGGATCACAGGCGAAGTCCCAGATAAGCGGAGTGCCGCGTTCCTGTATACTCGCCCGTGACAGAGGCACAAGAGCGTTGGTAAACTTGCGGGCAAGCACTTGGCGCGCGGCACCTTGGGCCGCTCGCCATCCGGCTTCGAGTCCTTCCGCGCTCGCTGCCATCTCGGCTTCCCCTGCGGTGCCGGCAATGCTCATCGCGAGCTGCGTGGCGTTGATCGCGCCGCCGTCTCCGCTCGGACCAAGGTACCACGGGCCGGCGTTCTTCCCGTAGGTATTGACAGCGGTATTCGGCGCGACGGCGATTTTCTTCTCGCTCTCGATGATCTCCTGCACCGTCGGAGCAATAAGCGGCCAACGCTCCCCGCTGTTGGGGAAGAGAAAGAGGTACTCCGTCCACGTCCCGGCAGTCAGGGAGCCACCGTACACGCCCGCCTCCGTGAACTCCTTCACCGTCTCGATGTAGTTCACCCAGTCGGCTTCGAGCGCTCCCATCGTGTAGAGATTCCCCGAAGAGGCAGGCTTCCACCGCGTCATCGTCTCCCAACGCAGGTGCGCTTCCTTGTTGATCTCGAACGTGATCTCGTTGAGCACCGAGATCGACGCAGCACGCTCAGCTTGGCCCACGCTCGCAGGAACAGGGAAATATGCATTGTCCGGCCCGTAGATGCGCGCAACGCCCGCAGAGACGTGCTCAAGCTGCTTGCGCACGTAGCGCCACGTATTCGGCCCCACCCTCGTCATCACTGCCGGGACAAGTCGCTGCGCGATCTCGTCCAACTCGGCGGAAATCTCCGCTTCGGACATCCCGTATATCTCTGCCGCGAGCGCGGTCGGTGGCTCAGGTAGCCCGTAGAGCGCTTCGCGCGACTGCACATTGCTGGCGCGCTCGACATCGCTGTCTGCCCCAAAACCGCCGCTGTCTGCCCCAAAACCGCCGCTGTCAGAACGCTCTTCACTGCTGCCCCCACGGGAGGCGAGCAGGAGAGCCCCTCCCGCTGCTGCTGCGATTGCGATTTGCCAAGGTTCCATTCGTTACTCGAAAAAAGGGTGACATGCGCTCAGTCCCTCACGGGCACCGAGTATCCAAGGCTCTGACCGGGAGCGGTCTTTGTCGCCTAGCACAATCGCAATTTGCCGCCAGACGATGAAGGCGGCCCACCGAGCGCTTTTGCGCCCGTAGGAGTCGCCCCAGTATGCGCCCGCGAGGCAATCCGCGACTTCGTCATGGTCGAGCCCGTCGCCGGCCTCTGTGAGCATCGTGTGGTAGACGTGCTCGCCCCACTCGTGAGCGAGCGTTGCCTCATGGGCCATCCGCATCTGGAACTTCGGGAACATGAAGATCCAGCTCCCCTCCGTCGTCACCATGCAGATTTCCCCCATGCGCGTCGCGTACACGGGGCCGCGTCCCTTGGCGTGACACCAAAAGAGCACGATGGGCTGCCGCTCGATGTCATGGTCGTCCCACCACGCCCGCAGGCGCTCCTCGTGCGTCGGGAGCGTAAGGCTCTCCCACGGCTCCGGGTGATGCACCGGGCCGCACGCAACGAAGAGCATCGAAATGATGACGATGGGGACGAAGAGTCTCATGGCACTTCCGGCACGTCTGGCACGAGCCACGAATAGTCCACCGTCACGTTCTGCGTGATCGCCTGCACAGCATAGGTCACGCCGTCGAGCGGATACCGGAACCGGAAGTCCGTGGGCTTCAGCACGAACGACGAGTCGGGCTGCGAGCCTCGCACCGTCACAAACGGAGCGCCCTGCGTATTGAAGCCGATAGCGGCGACGGGCTCCCCGTTCGCGTAGAGCAATACGCCCGATGCGTTCGCGGGAGTCGCCCCCTCGAACGTGAGGTCGAGATAGGCCCACGGTGCGCCGTCCCGTTGCACGGCAGAAGGAAGCACGAGCGGTCTGGGTGGCGCTCCGGCAGTGAGAGGCAGTTGCGTCTGCGCGAACGGGCGCAGTGGGGCGTTCTGCCACCGGAGGATCTGGTCCAGCGACAAGTCCTCGCCGTTCAAGTTCTGAGGAAACGTCGGAACGAGAAAAGCCACAACCACGGTCGTCGGGCTCGAATTGGGAAGCCCTTGTGCAGTGATAGCAAGCTCTTCCGTCTCGGAAGGCACGAAGCTGATAAGCGCAGTCGTCTCGTACTCCAGCGCGCTCAACTCCAGCGCCGCTCCGTAGCGCTCCCCATCCACCGACACGACAAGGCTATCCGCAGCCACCACAGGAGGGGTCTGCGTGTACGCCCGAATCAGCAGGTGGTAGAACGGGGCACCGTTCAGTTCAGCAGCATTCGGCAGTCGTCCATTGAACGAGGGCGCACCGTTGAAGGTCGAGCCGTCTGGAGTTAGGATTAGCTCATCGGTCCCGGTGAAATCCACGGGCGCGGGAAGCGCCGTAGTGGTAGGTAGCAACGGACACTCGATCCACTCTTGCAGCGGAACCAGCGAAATCTGAGCCATGACGGTACCTCGAAAGTTGTTGACGATTCAGCCGGTCGCGGTGCCGGGAAGACCTACCAAGAACATCCAGTTGGAAGTCTTGGAATTTATAGCAAAATACAGAGCGCTCACCAACGGGAAAACCCCCGGAGCGCGCCTCACCGCACATGCGATCAAGCCGGTCGTCTCTGTCTCCCACCGCAAAGTGCTCGCTACGGTAAAAGACTTGGAGAAAGGAGGGCTCGTCAAGCGCGTCGGCAACGAGATCCTCGTCACCGCTGACGGTAACGCCCTCCTCGCTCAAAGAAGATCCAAACCCGGCTGCACGTGCGCGGGTGAGTCGCTCCTCGCAGATGTCGAGGGAGATAATCATCCCTGCTCGGAGTAGCTAGTCGCTGCTTGACGCGCAGAAAAGAACGCAAAGAGCCCGATGGCTGCGACAGCCCCGAGTCCAAAACCGAGCATAAACAACTCGCGCTCGTTCTGCGCAACCTGCATCTCGGCAAGCTCGACATGGCCCGCTTCGATCATCGGCCAGAGGTCATCATGCCCCGGCGTGATGAACTCCACGTCCGGGTAGCGCTGGGTAAGGTAGTCGTGGAGAGGTCCGTAGATTTCCGCGACTTCGCCGCTGGGGTTCGTTGCCATCAGAACTGCTCGTTGATCACGTAGAGCGCGCCCGCGAGTGCGGCCCACGGCAGAATCTTCTTGAGGGCGTCCCCCGTAGAGTCGCCGCCTACTTCCGTCTCTTCCGGTCCATCTCTTTGCGGGATCTGCTCTTCGGGAAGGTTCGGGTCTGCGCCGAAGATTTCCCCAAGGTCACATGTGGTCAGCTCCTCGGCGTTGCCCGAGAGGATGATCTGGTCAATCGAGCCCGCGATGTTGAGGTTCGGCGGAGCGTCGGTTGCCACGTTGGCCCCGACTACCAAGAGATGTTCTGCGATGGTCGGTACATCCAACGACACCGTCGGGGGGTAATATGCGATGGCGTAGCACTTACCTCGGCGCTCAAGGAGGACGACGAGCGAGTCGTCGTCGGCTAGCTCCCAGTCCCGAACCATCGTCTCCGCACCGGCGATGCGCTCAGCAATCGAGGGGCCTTCCTCGGTGCTGGAGTCCGCACCTGACGTGCGAAGGTTGAGCGTGGGAATATCCTCCCGTGAAGTCGCCGTAGGGCGCAACGGGATGACGTTCCCTGTCGCCAACGGCGGCTGCGAAATCCCCCCACTGCGCTCAGGAGGATCATCCCCACCGCCATATGCCGAGACGGCGGCGGGGTTGATAAAGCCGATGCCCATGCCTTGGCGGTCCCGGTGTGTGCGTCCCATCCTCGACTTGCCGGGGCGTTTTGGAGTGTCGTTACTCATGTCACTTTGCGAAGTAAGGGAACTCGAAGAGATTACCCGTCTCGGGGTTCAGCGTATAGCGCGTGGAAACACCCTCGGAATACAAGGGCGTCGTCCGACGATCAAGGAGCGTCCGGCACGCCTCCGCAACATCGGCGTCTTCAAGGTGCTGGGAGGCTTCGTAAAGCGCCCTGAGAGCCGAAGCGAGGTCCAAGTACGCAACGATATGCGAAGGACCGTTCTCGATCTTGGGCTTCTTTTGGAGGTACACATTGTCGGGAGACGCCACAGAGATGCGCTTCTTAGGACACTCCAGCGCAGACAACTCTACACGAGAGAGGATCTCGAAATTCCCGATGTTGCCGTCTGCGATGACGTGCTGAGGGCTGGAGTAGTTGTAAATGGTCCACAGGAGAACCAGTCCGCTGTCCGACTCAAAGCGCAGGCGATACGCCGCCGGCATTCGGCTCTTGTAGACCGTGCTCGGAACTTCCTCTGCCGGGAAGTATTCCCACTCTTCAAGGAGCGCTGCTGCCGCCTCGTTCGCGATGTCTGCGCCTTCGGGCGTGATGAAGGGGTATGTGGTCAGAGCATTGGTGAACGCTTCGGATGCCTTCTGCTGGTGAACGGTGATCGCCGTGACAACGTCTTCCGCGAGACTCAACGCCTCCTCGGAGTCGCCCTCTGCCGCGTCAGCCGCGACCATCTCAATCTCTTCTTCGAAATCCTCCGGGGTGGGGTCGTCCGTGTCCTCAAAGGGGTCTTCTTTCTCGCCTCCCTCATTCAGCGGGAGGTCGGGAGCCTCCTCTTCCTCGGCCTCGACGAAGTCCGGCTCCTCAATCTGGAGGTAGCGTCCGATCTGGTTGCGGAGGCTCCGTGCCAGCTTAGCGAGCGCGTCATCAAAGTCGCTCTGCTGCGTGTGCGCAAAGAAAGCGATGCCGCCTTTCGCGTCTTCTTCTCCGCTGCCGTACACGTTCCACGCGATGTGCGGCTTCGGGTTTTGAAGCGCTGAAAGCTGGACCTCGACGTTGGCAACCTCGAAGTTGAACTTCGCCCGGTCGTCGTCCCCTTCGACCTCGGAAGAAAGAATCGCCTCTCCGACCTCTTCACTGTACGTCCCTTCCTGCGAGGCGTCGAAGAGGTGACTTCGGAATGCGTTGAGCAAGATGTCCGACGGGACAACAAGTGCTTCTGCGGAGGGGCTTTCGACCACGCCCCCGCCGCCGAGCGCCGTCTCCATGTCCGTGTCTTTGAGAGATCGGTACGCGGCCCGGACGGTCGTCTTTGCGTACCGCGCCCAGTCATCGATCTCGTCCAAGGGGTCTTGCAGCATCACGGTACCCCCGGAGAAAAATACCGCGTTCTCGATACCGTCAATGATGTAGGTGAGGGTCTGCCGATTAGGCTTCGTCGCGTCGATGGGCGTAAAACGGATCTGCACCACGTCATCGACCAGCACCTCGCGCTCTACCCTCCAACGCGAGTACGGCTCGGGGAGCTTGCGTAGCTCCTCCATCGCGTCGTTGAGCAGGTGCTTGCCGATGAGCAATGGATTGCCCGTTTCGAGTTCTTCTTCCCGTGCGGTAGCGCGCTCGTCGAACGCTTCGTCCATCTTCTCTTCGAGGAACGTCTCCTGCGTCGTGGTCAGCTCGGCTGCCGGTGCAGCCGCTCGGGGCATCGCTCCGAGAAGACGGTCGATCTCTTCTGCCGCGCCGTCTCGGGCGTTGTCGAACTCCTCTTCGTCATCCGATGAGGACGGTCCTTCCTCAAAGGGAAAGTTGAAATCCCCGTGGACCCCGGTGATGCCGTTGCCCACGTCGCCCATTGCTTCCCACGTAATCTCTTCGGGGGACTCCATAGGTGCCGACGTGATAAGGCGCACGAACTTGAAACCGTCCGGGTGCTTCCACTGCTCGAAGCGAGAAAACTGCCCGGTGCCGGGGTCGTAGTCCACGCTCGTGGTGCGGTCTTCCCACAAAGGTGATTCCACGAACTCCGCAACGGCTTCGCTGAAAAACTCAAGGTTCTCTTTGAGTTCGTCTGCGTCAGGGCCATCGGGGCCTTCAGTAAGCGTAGGGAACCGGCCTTCGCGAACAGGGACTTCCTCTACGTCCTCCTCGAAAAACGCCTCGGTGATTTCGTCCTCGTCCGCGCTCCGCGCCACCGGCGTTGCAGGGGCGCTCGGAGTGACTGTGCTGTGGCGCTCCTCCGCGCTTGCGCGCCGTCCGAAGGCGTAGCGCTCCCGCATCTGATCGGTAATGTCCGCGTTCTTTTCCTCGAAAAACGCCTCCATGACCGACACAGGATACCCATCATACCCGAGCGTTGCCGCCTCATACGAGAGGCGGTTCTTCAGCAACGTCTGAAGGATCTTAACAGAAGAAAAACCCTGTTTTTTCATAACCTCAACCGCGTCAGCGGTGAGCTTGTTCATCCGGGTTGTGAACGCCGGGATGTCAAAATTCTCAAGGCTCATCAGGCTCCTCGATTCGCTCGGATGGTCTGGTGGAGATCGTAGAGAGATGCTCCGAGGCCGACAGCGCTCGTCAGAGCATATGCCATCGGGAGAATAAGAGAGGGGTTCGACCGCCGCGTCCCACGGGGGGACGAGGGATTCACATACCGCACGATTCCCTCGCCCTCGAACTGCTCATAGCTCATGCGCTTCTTAACGAGATCCGTCACAATGGTCCTGACGGCTCCGAGCGTCGTAAAGAAAGGCAAGTCCGTGAGGTCGGTTCCCTCGACCTTCTCGAACTCCTCAAGCTCTGATTTAGCCTCTGGGGAGTAGCTCGCGGTATAACGAGGGGGACCAAGGGTAATAGCGTTCGCGACCTTGTTGCCGGTAATGATGCGGCTCAGGCGCTTCTTTTCGCCTCGGTCGTTGACGAACCCGCTGGCGAGGATGATGAAGAGGGGCGTCGTGTCCGCAAAGAGGTAGCGGTCGTCCTTTGAGCGCTTCTTGTTCTCCTGCTCTTTCTTCGCTTCGAGTAGCTCGCGCGTCAGAGCGGGGAACGCCTGATTCATGTAGACGAGGCTCACCAGCATGGAGTCCTCGGCCTCGCGCGGTCCAAACGCCGATGACCACGGGCTCGCGTAAAACTGCGCCCTGTTCCGGTCGATGGGAGAATCTCGCCACAAGACATCCGAGGATAACCGAGGTGTTCGACGCACGGGGAAATACGGCAGCTTGAAACGGAAGATGCCTTGAACTTCCCTGTCTCCAATGGTGGCCTTCGGATTGAACGAAAGGACCGGAGCGTAGAGGTGCATGATGCCGTCCGGGTATTCCCGTGGGTACCGCTTCTCGAAGTACGCATCCACCTTACGGGCCTCGCGGGCTTTCCGCATCTCTGTCTGGCCTTCCCGAAGCGCCTCGTCGAGTTCAAAGAGGATTACGTCGTCCCTGAGTTCTGCCTCCGCCTCGCGTAGCTTTCCGCGCGCTCGGATGCGTGCAAGCTGCTCCACGTCGTCCAGCTCGTAAAGGACTTCACCTTCAGGGAGTGTCTCGTCAGGTACGAGTCCGTAATAGCGAGCGATGTCGTTGTACGCGCCCTGCATCAAGAGCACGTCGTCGGTAATGTCCTCGCCTTCGATAGAGTCCAGCAACGCTTTCATCACCGACATGAGGTCGTACAAGACGAGGTGCGTGTCTTCCTCTTCGAGCAACGTAACAACCGCCGGGGTCGGCTCCTTGCCCTTGTCTTCTTCCTCTTTCCGAACGCGGGTTACGCGGTCGATAGCTTGCTCAAGATTCTCCCGCACCTTCTGAAGACTCGGCAGCGTATACTCGAACTCGTCGAGGTCTTTCCACTCAGGAGCACCCGCGCGTGCCGCCTCGTAGTAACCGGCCAGCTCTTCGAGGTAGTCGTCAAGCACAGCAAGGTGCTCGTCTTCGGAGATCACCAAGTCGAACTTCTCGGGCTCCTTCATCCCCAACCATCGGTACGGCACCGTATCGTGGGGAGCGTTCATCAACGTGGAGTAATACTTCTGCGTCTTGTACGGGTCTTTCCCGGTGGAAACGTGAAAGAGAATGGTCTGGAGCTTGTCCTCGTTGTCCCGTCGGTAGCGCTTGAAGCGCACGCCGACCCCATGCTTTACCGCCACCATTTCAAGGCGGCGAATGAAGTCCGAGATGAACCGCTGGGCGTCGAGGAAAGAATCCTCGTCCATCATCTCGTAGGTCGGGTTGTCCTTACGGGCCGCCTTCCGACGCAGCTTCGCCATCCGACGCTTGTAGTAGTCGGTGCCGGGGCCGAAGAGTTCTTTGGCCCGCTTGAACTGCTTCCGAAGGAACCCTTTCGTGGGCTTGCTCATGTCCCTTATACTCCGTCCTCTTGAAGAAGCCTCATAATCATCTCCAAGTCGCCGGGTTTTTCCTCCATCACCGTTCCGTCGGCAAGGATCTCCTTACGCACCTTGCCCCGCGAGCCTCGTTCCACCTGCTCCTTGCGGGTAGGTACCCCCTCGCCGGGTGTGGGAGCTTTACCCTCCTTCCACGACTTAAACTTAGGGGTGTACGCAATGCTTACGAACTTCATGGGAGCCGCCATACACGAGGTCTTCCCTTGGTAATACCCCTTTCGGATGAGGTACGCGCCCATCTTGTCCTTGAGGTCTTTCCCGAAAGCGTCGCGGGGCAGGAAGTTCATCTGGAGACGGGAAGCGTCATCACCCTCCTTGAGTCCCCAGAGGCCCATCGTCACAAGAACCATCTTGTTCGTCGCAGTGCCCTCTTTGGAGCCACCGACCTTGTCCTCGATGTTGCGTTGCAACTGCTGGTGGAAGAGCGGGTTGTGAAGGATTTGCTCTGACACAGCCTCGTCGATCAGCTCCATCTCGTCGTCAGGGAGAATCTTCTTGGCGTCCGCGACTGTCGGGACGCACAGCGCGTCGAGTTCCGCTGGAGTGAGATCCCCCGTGCCTCCACTCGTGTCTGCTTCAAGGGCTTTCTTGAGCTGCTTCATGCGCTTGTCATTGATGAGCCGCGCCAGAGGCTTGAGTGAAGGCTCCAACCCAAAGCGCTTGATGAGAGAAGAGGGAATATTCGGGGCTTCCTCCCCGATCTCCGCGAGCATCTCCAGATCGTCCGAAGTGATCTTGTCAGGGTGCAAGCGGTACGCGGCAGTGTGCCCCTTCTCCTTGGCAGCGGGAGTCAGCTTGCTCTTCTTGATCTTCTTGCGACGGATCAGCTCCATGAGCGCGTCTTGGTAGCCCTGCTCATCGAGCTTCGCTACGCGCTCCACGTCGCCGCCTTCAAACTTGCCGGTGTTGGAATCGAAGTCGAAGTCCGCGACCGTGTTGAACGTACCGTCGAGCCTGCTCTTGCCTGCCTGCCGAACCAGAATGAGCGCAAGAAGACGATTCGCTGGGTCGGCCCACGCGGCGGTGATCTCCTCGTCTTCTTCTGGCTCCTCGGCAGCGGCGGCTCGTGCGGCGGCTTTCTTCGCGGCCTCGGAACGCTTGTCGGCCTTCGGCGCACTCTCAGGCCCACCGGAGGTTTCTCCGAGGGGAATCTTGTAGAGCTCCGCAATCGCTTCCGAAGTACGCTGCGGACCGAACTGGCCTTGTGGCGGCTGGCCTGCTCCCAGACGCAACGCTCGCAGAAGAGCCTTGAGTCCCTTCTTGGTTTCCTTGGAGTTGCTCTTGTCCTTGTAACCGTTGATGAGGATTTGCGCGGCCTTCAGAGCCGTCATCTTGCTGAGATCGTGGGATTTACCCGAGATCATCTCCAGAACCGATTCCAGCTCCTTCTTCGACGGTACCTCTCCTTTGGGTTGCGTAGCGCGGTCGCTCTTCGCCTGTGTCCGCTTCGCCCCTGTCGTCTTCGGAGCGTCCCCAGTCGGGACTGCGCCGGTGAGGGGCTCGCCGCTCTCCTTCCACTTCAGCGCCATCTCCGCGATAAAGCGCCGCGCTGCGGTGCTCTTGTTCGTGGCCTTGTTTGCCACTTCGGGATGCGCGTAGACATCTGCGATCCCGAGGCGCTTTCCAATCGCCTTGAGCGCCGACTTGGGAATGGACGTGCCGTCGATCTTCGCGGCTCCAGCGGCGCGGGTGCTATCCGACTGGGCTTTGTCCGCGATGAGCCGAATGTACTCGTCGATCTGCTGCTGCGTGTACTGTGTCGCGCGGCCCTTGGTCTTCTTGCTCGCTGGCGTAACGGGCTTGTCTTCGGAGAAATCCGTCGTCTCCACCGGCTTATCCGTCGGGCGGTCGGTCCCGGCGGCTGCACGGCGCAGACCCATCTCTTCGAGGCGCTGCGCGAACTGATCTCGCCGCACTGGCACTCCCGCGTTCTGCCACTGCGGACTATCAATGTCGATGCCCACGTAGTTGGCGAGCGCCGGCAGGGCTTTCTTGGTCGCGATCTTGCGTCGCTCCGAGTCGCCGGAAGCGTTGACGAACGCCGTGACCATCTCCGCGAGCTTGCTGTTCGAGAACTCAGGGAAAGACTTCTTCGCGGGCTTCTTCGGCGGCTTCGCGTCCTTCCCGCGCTTCGTGTCGCTGTCGATGACGACCTTGCGGTACTCCTCGGCAGCTTTCTCAAAGCGCTCCATCACGTAGTCGAGCTTCTCGTCCACCCGAGTGAGGATACGCTCCTCGAAGGTGTCGAGGGAAGCGGGCTCGGTGTAAGGGAGCTGCTCTTCTTGCGGAGGCGTCGTAGGAATCCGCGCGAAATGGTGCCCTCCGTACTGTTCGTGGGTACGCGGCTGCGCTGCAACCTCTGCCGTGGAGAACATGAAGGGGGCCATCCCGGCGAAGTTCGGGTTCGGCGTCCGGTAGCCGTGCTTCTTCGGGTCGAACGGCATGTAGTCTTGAACAATCCCGTCATCGACCTCGATGATGAAGCCCGTCAGATCGAGATCGTTCGCGTAGATGTCGTCAAACTCCTTCGCGAGCTGCCGCGCGGCCTCTTCGGGAGAGTGAAACGCTGGACCGATGGTATGGATCTCCTCTCCCACCCGGACCACTTGAGGGAAATCGTTGGGGGGATACACGACCGCGACGTACATGTTGGACATGGTTCTTAGAAGAAGATGGGAGTGGAGATATGCGTCCAGAAGTCGAAAGAGACGTCGGGAATATTCAGTGCGGTGGGAACCGCCTGAGCCGGGTCTACGACGGTTGCTCGAAGGCGAAAGATTACAGCGTACTGAACCTCGTCCACGAGGACGTGACGGTTCGCCTGCCCGCGCGACGGAAGGAACAAGTTTTGGACATCGGGACGCACAAGAGGGACCGCTGCACCTTGTCCCCCGATGGTCTGGAACGGAAGGTTTGTGTCGCGCTGGTACGTCGTCCCCTCGGGCTCCAGCAGGCTTCCGACGCCGCCAGAGATACCGAACAAAACGCTGAGGATCTCCAGCCCGTCTTGGTCCCCGTCAAAGTTGATGTCCGCGAACTCCATTGCAAGCTGCTTGGCGGCCTCCTCCTGCGAGTGAAAGCCCGGTCCAATGGTATGGATCTCTTCCCCCAAGCGAACTACCTGTGGG
>Ga0180431_10006876_pt1 | contig 13421 bp, 20 predicted proteins | sample SS_ome_11_FD_132459 | JGI IMG/M metagenome (GOLD analysis project Ga0180431, IMG submission 132459) | Hypersaline lake sediment archaeal communities from the Salton Sea, California, USA - SS_1_MS_1 metaG | ecosystem: Environmental > Aquatic > Non-marine Saline and Alkaline > Hypersaline >... | reverse complement strand
GTGGGGCGTTTCCGCATAATACACACGTGTTACCAAAGCGCACGTATCGCGGCGGAACGACCAAACTGGCATATCAAAACGTCATAAGTCTGTATCTAATGGCGCGTACTCAGTATATACTCGGAACGTACTGGTCGAGTTTTGCGTCATTTCCGACTGTGCTCAATCCGTCGATTACGCTCGAGACGATCAAAACCGGCCCACAGAAAATCAAGTTTCGTGAGTGTGTGATATGACACCGATAGGTATTCTGACACAAAATCGGCCCGGATATCTCGACGTGACGTTGCGGTCGTTATCGGCGGCACGCTATCCGGCGCGGCCCAGGGTTGTGATATTCGACGACGCCAGCACCGATCCGGTAATGCGTAAGTATTTATACACAACGAAAAAGGTGTCTGTGGAGCAGACGTGGCCACAGGATCAACGATGGATGCGTGCGATTGGATCCATTCGTTCGCGTAAAATCGTGCACGGTATTGCCGACACAGTGGATGTTGTACGTCTCAGCGGCACCCCGATGGGTGTTGTTAATGCATCATGTAAAGCGTTTCGGCAACTGCGTGACATGTACCCGGACGCTGCGCGCGAAAACGGATTGATCTTGTTGCAAGACGATGTGATATTCAACCCGGACTGGTTTACGCGGCTGCATATTGAGTGCGCCAAATTACGCTCACGTGGTGTGCCTTTGGGGCTGCTTGCGGGGCTGTTGATCAATCAGACAATCACGTCTAAGAAGTCTGCAATACCTATCACACGAAAAGCAGCAACGGCTCAGTGCTATTTTTTGCAACCTGCCGGACTCGACGCAGCCAGAAAATGGTTAGAAACGCGGCATAGCATCCGTAAGGGATTTGATGATAAACTGACGCTTGTGTTGCAACACCATTTGAAGGTTTATTTGATTAATCCGCCGGTGTGCCAGCATATCGGCGTGGCATCGCGTGTACGTAATCGTAAATGGCGTTGGTGTAGCGAGCGTGGGCGTATAGGGTATAACGCGAAGGGGCCGTATCCGTTAGCTGACGATATCACTTGTTTCAAAAGGAAATAATCATGTCGACTATGGTGTTTAAACTCGGCAAAAGTGGCATGTGTTGCAACACAAACCATTACATTCATGCATGCGGATATGCCGATGCTTACAAGTTGGATATCAAACCGATTTGGAAAGGCGGTGTGTATGCGCCGCCAGGTAAGGACGCCTGGCCGCAGTTCTTCAAACGGCCACAGTGTCGCGGCAGCGTGGTACAGACGCTCACACGGAGTTCACCCCTGCTGACCGATTTTGATTTCGCGGCACCGCGCGGAGATATTCTGCCAAAGCACTATCGCGACAAGTACAAGTGCTCAACCGTACTCATGCCACCCAGAAGCCGGCAGCGCGCGAATCAGCTGATTACCAAACATATCAAGCTGCAGCGCAATCTGGCAGATCAAATTAACGGCTTTGCTGCGCAACATCTTGCAGGCCGACACGTCGTTGGCCTGCATTTGCGCGGCCCGTTGCGTTTTCACGGCGGTGCGATCTATTTTAGTGATCAGCTTAATTGCGGTCATCCCAGTTATCCGGCGTATTTTCGTGAAGTGGACAAGCGTTTGCAGGACGACAGTGTTATTCTGTTGTGCACTGATGCTGGTGCTGTTGTAGAGACAGTGCAGGAACGCTACGGCGATCGTGTTGTGGTACCCAGTAAGATTCTGCCAAAGAAAGGCGAGCCACATCTGGCGAAGAAATTCAAACCATACGATCTGGGTGTGGATGTGCTATCAGATGCATATTTGCTGGCAAAGTCTGATATTTTCGTACACGGTAATTCCAATGTTGCGAATTTCGTACTTTGTTTAGCGCCGAAGATGCCTCATGCGGATATCTATGGTCATCTCTATCACAAACCAAAAAAGTAGGCATGCGACTTCGCCATTACATTTTGACACGGTACAATCTCGGATTGTACGAGCGGCATATTGACCCTGCTATATGGATGCCGTATCGCTTGAGATTGTTCCGGCGTTACTGTGTGCCAAGTATACGCGCACAAACCTGCCAGGCGTTCGACTGGCTCGTCGCAATCGATACGCGTACCAGCCAAGCGGATCGGCGGCAAATTGTCGAGGCTGCACCGAATGCGCGGATTATCGTGAATCAGAGCGCGTGTACTCTTAACCGATTCTGGTCGGCCCTCGTTTCGACGTTTGCAACGGCGGCTGGTGGGTGTGATCATGTACTCACTACGCGGCTAGATAACGACGACATGTTTGCAGTGGACGCGGTAGAGGCGCTGCAAACGGCGTGTCGGCGGAACACGCGATCACGTGCGCTAGATTTTCGCGACAATTTGTTTTATCACGTGCGTAATAAAAATCATCGATATGTTTATATAGAGCACGAGAATGCAGTTGGTTCAGCGTTTGTATCGTATCTTGAACCGTGCAGCTCGCGCTGCCATACGGTGTTATCACGCCGACACGGCGCGTGGACGCGGCCGCAATTTGTCGCAACACAGCGCACAATGGCAATTTGCCATCGCGCGAACCTCGGCAATCGTATACGTCCGCATTATAAACGCAGGAAATGGCCGCGCAGATTTCCGCGTCCCAATCAACCCACCTTGACGACACACGATAAAACGGAATATGATCAAGACGGTCACGCAAATTCCGGAGAAAACGATGAGTAACAATATATTTGTACTGTGTACGGGCCGCTGCGGCTCCATGACGATGGCAGAAGCTTGCAAGCATGCAACAAACTACAGCGCCGCCCACGAGTCTACCGCGCTCCGGCGTGGTTTGAAATACCCTGACAACCACATTGAAGTCAACAATCGACTTACGTGGTTTCTCGGAATCCTCGATCGGCAATTTCCGGATGCGCGTTACGTGCATTTAACGCGCGACCCGGAGGCTGTTGCGCTTTCGCACGCTAAACGCTGCGCACGAAAGCCCGCGGGAATTATTGATGCGTGGCGCGTCAAGATTCGCATGAGCTGGCAGGTAAAGCACGGTGCGCAAGAGCGAAGCCTGATGACAGATTGTCGCGAATATGTTGATGCGGTAAACAGTCTGATTGAGCTCTTTTTGCGATCGCCAAGTCGAAGCGGAAATCTGCGGGATCATTGTCATGTTGATATCAATGATCCCGACACGTTTGTCGCGTTTTGGAAATGGGCCGGTTGCGAAGGCAATATTGATGAGGCGGTACGTACGTTTCGTATTGCGCATAACACGGGGCGTGAGAAGGCAACCAAATCAAAGGCTGCGCGTATTGCGCGTCGGCGTAGTGTTGTACCGCAGGCCGGCGTTAAAATCACATCACGCAAACGCCAAAAGCTGCAGGCCGATGCGGTACGTCAGCAAGATCGCACGACAGCGGTAGCGCGCGCCGCGCGGGCGGCAAAAGCCGCGCGTGACGAGAAAATTCGACACCGTCGCCGAAAACAACTACAACGCGCTGCGGAGCAAGCGCGCCGGACACAGCCGCGGGGGCGGTACGGGCCACTCAAGCGCCGCGTATAGGGGAAACCACAATGCACGACGTTGGAATCTGTATTCCGTTTTTTGCAGCAAACGCGGCACCACGACGCAACGCAAATTTGCGGCGAACGCTCGAGGCGCTGCCTTGCCGTGACAAGCAACAAATTGTTGTCGTCGAGTGTGATCTTGGGCACGTTTGTACGGCTGATCTCGACGTTTCGCATATTGTGCAGGGCGATGCGTTGTGGCAAAAAGAGCGGTTGATGCAAATTGGCTGCGAGATCCTCATCGAACGCGGTTACAACAAAATGGTGTGCATGGACGGCGATTGTCTGATCGAGGATCCGAAATGGTTGGCTCGGGTGTCCCATAAGCTGGGGCGGTATCGTGCTGTCCAGTGTTTCAATTATCTGGAATCCGTGGGTGACGAACGCACGCTGAAGGGCACCGGCTCTATTGCGGAATTGAAATCAAAACACCGCATAAAACGTGTTGCAAGTGGTGGTATCTGGGCATACCATGCCAGTATCATCAAATATCCCGGATTGTGGCAGAAATGCATTGTTGGGAGCGGTGACGTGGCGCAGTTTGTTGGCATGGTTTCGCCCGGTGAGCTGCTAAAGGTGTTTAAGCACTGGGGTTACTCGGCCGCGTTTCGTACAGCAATGCGCGCTTGGGCAACAGAGTGGCATAAGGCCGTCGGTCGACGTTACGACTGCATTAACTGTATTGCGCGCTTCCAGCCGCATGGTCGTCGTGATGCCCGCGATTGCGGCGGGCGGCATCGGCTATTACACGATTTTGATCCGGCGACACTGGTGGCGGCACCTGGTCAAGGATTGCGTTGGCAAAATAACAACAAAGATCTACAGCGCCGCGTAGCCGCGTATGCGCGTAAACGCTCGGCGTAGTTGAATCATGCCTGAGCCCATTATCTATGTCCGGACCACGATTCGGTGGGACACGGTCACACGTACAGCGTTGGATCGTCAGGGCATGCATGGCAAATCCGCGACAGCGCTACGCACGTTTATTCAACGGCGCACAATCGATATTTGGAACGATACGTTTAAGATTGATTACTGCACGTTTCGGGCCCGTATTCAGGCGCTGGCTGAGCAGAATTTGCGTGCAACCGGGTTAGAGATCATCTACGGCCCGAATCAGTTGCAGCAGTTGTTACAAAGCAACCGGGCGGCGTGGATAATACCTGTGGATGACGACGACTTTTTTCATCCGCAAATTGGTGACGCGGTGCGACATCGTGACGGTGATGTGCTTCATTGGCGTGATTGGTATTTGCGGCGCGGGCGTGTAATCCCGCGTGCGTGGTTGGCGCAGTTTGCTACGAATGGTTATGCTGTGCGTGCGGCAGTTGTGCGTACGCGTGGCGTATCTGTAGTGATGCAGCATAAAGCAGCTCGTACACTGCTGCGAAAACAACGAATTGTGCGACTAGGTGGTCGGCTGTCCGCTGCGAATAAAAGCATAGCCAGTGTGCGTCATTTGTTGGAGTTGACGGATCCGGCACGCAAATCAATTGGTTTGCGTGAATGCGCGGAATTAATCGTGGCACGCCCATTTGCGAAAACGCCCGTTTGGTTAACGCCGTACGTGCGGGCGTTGCGCAATCTGCATTTGGGGTTGTTACATGGCTAAGAAAAAATTCGGCGTTATTAAATTGCAGCATCATTTGCCAGCAGTCGGCGCAACCAAGGGTGCGACGCATCGCTCGGGGTGGCCCTATTGTTTTCAGCTATTGTCGCGGCTGCACAGCGCGCGCGGCATATTGTTTGATGACTTTGTCGATAGAACGTTCGGTTTGCCGAATGGCGCATTCGACCGCTGGACGGCGCCTTGGATTGGGTTTTTTCATCGGCCACCGGGTATACCGGATCACTGCACACTTGCCATGCGGCCGGAAGAGATGTTCCGTACGCGGGCGTTCCAGATTAGTCGACGAAAACTCGTCGGCGCGATTGCAATGTCAGCGTACCATCTCAAATGGTTGAAGCGCCGGTTTAGGGTACCAACGTTGATGGTCAAATTCCCAACTGCGGCCGGCGTGCCGTTTACGTGGGATAAATGGCGCAAGAATGCGAACAAGACGCTAGTGCAGGTAGGTTCGTATCTACGTAATCTCCGCGCAATCTATCAGGTGCCAACAGATGGCCGCGTGAAAAAAGTGCACGTACTACAGGATGTGCCGTGGGTTCACGCGACAATGGCAATGTTGGATGCAAACGGTTGTTACCGCGAACGTCCGCGTTACGGCCATGTGCAGGTCATCAGCGGTTTGTCGAATCCAGCGTTTGATCAGTTATTGACGTCAAACGTTGTATTCCTTGAGTTGTTTGGCGCATCAGCGAACAATGCAGTGGTCGAGTGTATTGCGCGTAATACACCGCTAATCGTTAATCGGTTGCCTGCGGTTGAGGATTATCTTGGTAAAGACTATCCGCTCTTCTATACTCACTTATCTGAAGTACCGGTGTTATTGCGCAATGAGCGGCTCCGTGCGGGCTATGAGCATTTGCGTGCAATGGACAAGCGTGATCTGACCGCCAACACGTTTGTTCGACGCATTTACAAGTTCGTCAACGACATTGTATTGTCGTCGAATTTTACTGGTTAGGCTTAAATTTCACACATAATTTGGCCTAACGTGTAGCTGGGACTACCTTTCGGATCTCACCCCTCGTTTGGGTGACCACAACAGCCATTGCGCTCCGGGCCGCTGTTCCGCGATCATATAAGCGGTCCGGCAATCTTGTCTCTTCCCGAAAGGAGTGCGCACATGGAGGCTGCATTTGCGTGGTTAGGTCAGTTGATGACTACAATCGGGAGCATTTTTCCGACGTGGCAACACGTTGAGTGCGTTGACGCGGCAGTGATGATAAAGCGCGGGCGCATCGTGCAGAAGCTACACCCCGGCATCTACTGGTATTGGCCCTTCTGGACAACGATCTATACACAGCCGCGCAAACCGCAAACAAAGATTTTGCCAAACAACCCGATCATTACCGCGGATCGACAGCGCGTTACCGTTGGCGGTATTGTTAAATATGAACTGGTGGACGACGTTCTTGCGCTCGTGGAGGCACACGATATTGACGACATTGTTGTCGATGAGAGCGTTGCGGTGCTTTGTCAATTCATTACGGAGCGCGCACTTGACGACATTCAAACAAACCGTGCTCAAGTCAACGATGCGCTAACAGTTGCGGTTCGACAATGGCTGACGGGGTATGGCGTCAATGTGTTACGCGCACAACTCACCGCGTTTTCACCCGCGATTGTCTTAACGCACGTGAACAACCATAACACCGAACAGGCGCCCGTTGTTGAATAAACCGACAAAAATACGGCATTATATATTGACAGGGCTCTTAGATGCCTGAAATCGAACCATTCCACCTGCAATCGGTACCACATGAGGTCAACATGAAAGCGAACTAGTGACAAGGCCATATGAAGCCAGCGATGATGCGTTAGCATTTGAACGATACCACAGGAGTCCATACGACTGGCTCCGTTTTGACATCGAGGACGATGTTGTAGTCGTTGACAAATTTGGCGCAACACCACTCGGACCCGGGCAGTGCCGACGGATAGCCGCGTGGTTAGAGCGTGCAGCCAAGCAAATCCAAAAGACGAGAAGGGAAAAACATGCCCAAAAGAATCGACGCCCTAACGGACGAACAAAAGTCCCACTTCGACGAGTGGGTTGAAAAATGGAAGGCGGTCGGCCTGTCGTGCGAGCCGGCGAATTACGAGGTGGCGACCGACGCGGTGAACAAGTGCTACAAGAAAATCGAACGCCCGGAACCGATTTCTTTGCGGCTGCGATCGCCTTTTGCCGGTGTTTACGGCGGCCTGTTCGGGTCCGCGATCGTGGCTACGCATAAGGTCAAACACCCGAAGCGTCGCACGAGGAAGCGTCACGATACCGATCCGCGACAGCGTGATCCCGCCAATTTTCCGAACGAGGATCAAATCCGTCAATCCACGGAAGAGGAGGTCATCGCACAGTTGTCGTCGCTCAATTTCAAGATCGACGACGAGTTGCTCGCCGATGCGAAAGTTGCGATGCGGAAGTCGTTGTCCGATTGGACGCACTATCGCGGCGGCAATTTGTGGGCGTCTTGGTACGCCTACATCTCGTTCTTCCGCGACATCTGCGATTGGGAAAACGAGGGACTCGAAGCGTTTGGCTACGACGAGCAGTACGCGCTGAATGCCGGCTGGTGCTGGTACGGCGAGGACGTCGTTGGAATCGCGGATCGTCCGGAAGAGCTGCATTTTGACGGCGAGCAGCTTCATCGTGACGGCGGGCCGGCGGTCATGTGGCGCGACGGTTGGGCGATATGGAGTCTCAACGGGGTACGCGTTCCGCGATGGCTGGCAGAAACGCCCGGCGGGCAGTTGGACGTCAAGCGCGTTACAACGATCGATAACGCGGAGGTTCGTCGCGAGTTCGTGCGGAAAGTCGGTGTTGAGCGTATTTGCCACAAGTTGTCGAAAGGTCCGATCGATAAAGACGGCGATTACGAGCTGCATCAGTTCGATGTCGGGACTGGGCGTTTGTGGACTTACCTCAAGATGCAGAATCCATCGGTTCCCGAGGTCTGGCATCTGGAGGGCGTGCCGGCGGACATCACGACGGTGGATGCTGCGCTTTGCTGGCGCAACGGTTTCACCGAGGACATGATCGACGACGAGAACGGTGCTGATTGGTACCAGCAAGGCGATGTGACGCTGAAGCCGCGCGGTGCCAAGAAGTTCAAGCGCAAGCCGATTATTCAGACATAAGCGGCGTTGCGCATTTACTAGTTTGTCAACCAACGGAGGTATAAAGTGGCGAAACGTCTCGTGGTTATCAAGAAGTTTTTTGAGTCGGATTGCCCGGTGGTACCGGGCGGCACGCCGGTTCCTGGCGCTGAGACCACATCGCGGGATATCGTACAGATCAAGAATGATCTTACGCCGGCAGATGTGCAGCACGCGGCGGCCTGTCTCGGGTTGCAGGACGACGGTACCGGGAACTTTGTATAGGTGTGTTCACACGTGACTCCGATTGCTCCGCCTTGTCGCGTCCCACATATGCGGAGCGCGGCAAGGTGGTTATTTTGAATACGTATCAAGCAGTCGAGCAGGCACTTGATTACGCGTTACGGGTAGCCGCAGCTGCGACCGTGGACGTCGATGCAGTTGCGTGCGTTACATATGATGTGCAATCGCGCTGTTCTCAAGATATGCTTGTTTGGGTCGGTAATCTGCTTCACGAGCAGTTTAATGCGATCTATCAAGCGTGGGTATAGCGCGCACAGTGCAATTGATTACGCGTCCAACTGCGCGAATGTGGGCGCAGCGCGCACCATCGCGACCACGGCATTAAACAGTACGTATACTGTGCGTTTGAGTCGTATACGGTGGATGTCCATTATGGTTTTCCAGCAACTTTGTCAACAATTCGACAATATCCACCAAGCAAATGGCGGTACTTGACGTTTACAGTAAAATTGTTAAAATATGGGTTGTTGCCCGCGGCAGCAGTGAATAAGCGCAAGATCGACGTAGGTTTTGTGCGTTACGTGTTTACCTAGGTAAAGGAGTGAGCGTCATGAAGAAGCTGGACCACAATCGTCTGGCAGAGGGAGAGGTCACCGGCCATTTTCACGAAGCCGTTGGCCATGATGTGTCGGTACTGAGTGCCGACGGAACCACACCGGCTGTGTTGGATGCCCCGAACGGTGCGGAAGTCACGCATCAGGAGCATAACACTGTCAAAATTCCGCCGGGACAGTTCGACCGCGGGATCGTGAAAGAGTACGATCACGCCGAAGAAGAGGCCCGGGAAGTGCAGGACTAACGATCCTCGCCGACGAAACACGGGTGTAGCTATTTAGCGCACCCGTGTTTCCATTTTAGCTCTCAGAAAGGCCGACTATGCAATTCGAATATTCTGTTGATTGGATTTCGGCAACTCGTGTGCCAAAATGGAGAAAGCACCTCGTACCACGTTTCGCTGGCAAGCCAGTTGCGGCGATTGAGATCGGAGTATTCGAGGGGCGCGCCTCTGTATGGCTGCTGCAAAACGTGCTCACGCATTCAAAGAGCACACTTGTCGGTATTGATCCATACGTATATAAAAGTCGCCAAGAGATCGAAACACCCAAGTTGGATACTGCCGCAGAGTACGCCAAAAAGAATCTGGCGCAATTCGGTAGACGTGCAACGCTGCGAATCGAACGCAGTGAGGTCGTTTTACCCACGTTGCCGGCGCGTTCATTTGATCTGATTCGTGTTGATGGCGAGCATACTCTGAGCAGTACGCTGTCTGATATGTTTCTGGCTTGGCGCTTGTTGAAGCGCGGCGGCGTTCTTATCGTTGACGACTACGATAAGGCGCGCAAGAGCCGCCATATTAACGAATATGGCATCAGTTGTCCGCGTACGGCGGTCAATATTTTCCGCGAATACGTGAAAGCACAGAAACTGTGGATAGCGTATGATGTGGGGTTGCTAAAGAATTCACTGCATCGGGGGAGCATATAGTGTATGCACATACAGTCTGCGGGCGGATAGATAATTCGGTTAAGTTTGCGGGCAGATGGCTCTTTGAAATAGATTTAATAAGGCCAAGCTTGTTTGCATCAAAAATATTTACGCCGGGGCATGCTATTGCTGGTGCGGTTGCTGCGTGTGCCGCACTACAACCGCGAGAGTACACAAAAACATGAAAAACTACACACCGCACGCGGTGATGCAGAGGCGGGATAGGCACTTGTATGAGCGCGCGTTAAGCGCCGAGGTGCGTGTGCATCCGATGCAGGCTATACCGCAACTACATGCTTTACGCCGTAATCTGTGGCTGGGCTATGACCGGCTCATTGTTTTGCAGTGCACACAACAAATGCGTCGCGAGCGGGCTGATGTTGACTGACGCAGAGTGGAGCATACTACGTGCTATCCACGACGGTGCGGGCGATTACGTTGCGCTAGCGGATGTGCTGGGAGTGCCGCATACCGATGAAACACCGTGGAAAATGCAGATTCGGCACACGATTTCGCCGTTATACCATCGGTTTCTGATCGATGGCGATATTGAAGCGGCTGCTGTACCGGGCGAGCCCCGCGTATTCATCACCGAAAGCGGCCGCCACTATCTGCGTGAGTACGAAAATAGTTGCAAACTGTGAAAATCTCAAAATTACCCACTCTGATGGGGGTAAGGATATTGCATAGGCGGTGTTTTAGCGTATAATCGAATAATTGGTAGTGGAATCGGTTGCGATTCGATGCGTGGAGAGACGCATGTTATTTCGAGACGCGCTTTGTCTGGCAGTAGACGGCGCAAACTTCGAACGCGTGGTACGCATAGCGCGTGATTTTCGCGGCTGCACAACGACGGTCAAGGTTGGACCGACACTACTGCTATCGCTTGGCACGTACGCTGTACGGGGATTGAGCGAGCTTGGGATGCACGATATTGTGCTCGATCTGCGGCTATTTGGCCACTACAACGAAGTCTGGACGGCAGTAGTCGAGGCGGCGAAAACATTACGCGTACGCGCACTTGTTGTGCAGGCGTTTTGCGGTCCCGAAGTACTCGCGGCGGCCGTCGATGCAGCCCAAAAAACGACAATTACATCTAATCGCCGGGTTCCGCCGTATGTCATTGCGGCGGGATTGCCGTTTACGCTTACGGCACAAACACTCCATGCGCTGCAAATCAACGCAGCCAGCCGGCAAGACTATGTGTGTCACGTAGCCAACCTATGTCGCGACGCCGGTGTCGACGGTATGGTTGTTGAGTACGAGGATATCAAGCCGGTTCGCGAGGTTTGCGACTTACCGCTGCTCTGTAACGTCCGTCGAAAGGTGGTTGGTTACGAAGTAGCGTTGAGTCGTGATGAGTGCCGTGAGCCTGGGATTCGTGAGGTTTTGCGCGCGGGCGCAGACTGCGCTGTTTTGGATATGGAGCTAGTTGGGTACGATGCCGAGTGGTGCGCAGATATGGCCGCCAAAGATTTGATGCGAATTCGTCGGAGGGCAAAATGACCACTTGTGTGATGTATCTGATGTGCCGCGGACGTACCGCTAACGACGATGCCGTGAATCCGGTTTTGTTGGGGCGGCGACTCGAGCCGCGGCTATCATCTGTCGGCCGACAGAACGTCACCGATGTGGCAGCGGTGTTGCAGCGGCGTAAACCCACTACGATCTACACAAGTGCAGCCGTACGTGCTGTCGAAACTGCGAACATCGTGTGGAACAAATGCACTAATGCAACGTTTCGACTGCATTCTGCATTACAGCCAATCGATTATGGCAGTTGGGAAGGGCTGACGCTGCCGCAAATCATAGCGACTGATGGTACCGCATTCTCGGCGCAATTACGAGATCCACGTGCGCCACTCGGCAGTGCTGGCGAATCGTTGTATGCCGCGCAGCAGCGACTTTTGCCGTTCCTGCAACACTGTGCCCGGGTGCACATCGGCCAAACGATTATTGTCGTTACGCATTGTGTTGTAGCCAAAGTCGCGATAGCGGCTGCGACGCGACTGCCACTGCAGTACGTCCGAGATTTGGATCAGACACCGGGCGGCGTTAGCGTACTGCGGACGACGAACGGCAGCTTTGCATTAGGGGCAATCAATCAAAGTGTGTTAGAGGTCGATAATGAGCCGGAAGATGAAGATCAGCGAGCCTGCGCACCCGTCGGGTGTGCTGAATAAGCAGGCAGATGCAAAAGTAATTACCGTGCGAATGTCGCCGGAGCTGCATGCAGCGCTGGCCGATGAGGCGCACGAACGCCGCACATCGATTAACCAGTTGGCAATTGCGAAGTTACGGCTGTGCGGTCCACAACTGACACGAATGTTGCAACAAGCTGGAATAAAGCTTGTACGTCGCTGAGTTGTGCGTATCAAAAGTACAGTTTTTGGGTAGTCGATAATGGGAGATTTTGGTATGCTGAAACCGCTGGTAGCTTAGTCAGGCCGCTGACTGGTTAGGAGGGGCGAAATCCTACCAAGGATGGGGGATACGCTTCAGGCACCCGCAGCCATAGTTTGACTGAGGCGCGGCAGGTGGAGCGGTGGCCGCGGCAACTGGGTCACCGTGATGCTCAGAATGAGCAGGACTTCCCGACCGTCGTTAATCGATTGTAGGGGATGTCGGGAGGGGGCTACCAACCTTTCAGTACGGAGACGCACAACATGGCCGGTCGCTACGATCCCGTCTGGGTGGCAACTATCGCGTTTGTGATCGCTGCACTGGGCGGGATCGCTGCGTGTTTACGCACAAAAGAGCAAATCACTTGCAAACGGCTTGTTGCTGCTTTTCTGTATTCTGGGCTAATTGGTCTGTGCGTCTGCTTCATTTGGTATAACTATTTTGATGGTCAAGATAATATAATGTTTTTGTTGGGGCTCAGCGGGATTGCTGGCATTTGCGGTGCCGGCGCGCTGGACTTGCTGCTACTGCTATGGCACGGGAAGATCGTCATCAATATTCGAACCGATCCGGGTCATACTGAGAATGTCGATGAGCAACAATCCGTTGATAGCAAGGAGGCGTAACTGTGATTACGTTACACCAGACAACGCCGATGACAGCACAACAGGTCGCGAACTGGGAATGCCGCAAACTAATTTCGACCTCGCTGCTGCTCGGCTTAGGCGTAGCCGTATGCGTCCTCGGCGCGTTGCTACAGGGCGCGCAACAGGAATGCGTTGTGGCGTGCACGAAAAACGAGATGCTGTTGGATGTGTTGGCGCATGCGCCAACAGCAACCATTATCACCGATGAGTGCGGCCAAATTTTAGTATGGAACGCGGGTGCCGAAAAACTATTTGGCTGGACCGAGGCGGAGGTTAGCGGCTCCACGACCGACTTTCTCATCCCGTGCACGGGTGCGCGCAGTATCAATCGGC
>Ga0180431_10006875_pt1 | contig 13423 bp, 12 predicted proteins | sample SS_ome_11_FD_132459 | JGI IMG/M metagenome (GOLD analysis project Ga0180431, IMG submission 132459) | Hypersaline lake sediment archaeal communities from the Salton Sea, California, USA - SS_1_MS_1 metaG | ecosystem: Environmental > Aquatic > Non-marine Saline and Alkaline > Hypersaline >... | reverse complement strand
TCGTTGTTACGAAGATACATCAGTACCTCCAGATGACCTTCTCCAGCAGCAGCGGTACATGCTTGTTTATCCCAGGGACAATCGTTGTTACGAAGATACATCAGTACCTCCAGATGACCTTCTGCAGCGGCAGCGGTACATGCTTGTTCATCCCAGGGACAACCATTTTCATGCAGATACTTAAGTACCTCCAGATGCCCACCTTCTGCGGCAGCAGCGGTACACATATAAGCATCTTTTTGTACCGTAACAAGTGATGCACATTCTGATAATGTGCGGGTAGTTAATCTGATTAATGGTAAATACCATTCAGGTAACATGGTAATAATCATGACCAACAATTCAGCAGGCAGATCCATAGCAAAGTATAAGAGGGGGCTATAGTAACATTCTAATTTAAGGAAAATGGACAAAAAAAAAATCAATTTTACTCTCCGTATAATTCTTCAACCTTCTTACCTATGAATTCTTCAATATGTACATGGTTTTTATTGATGGCACATATCATCGCCTCCGAAAACTCACAAGCACCTCTATCAATTGCTAACTTAACTATATCTAAATGACCTTCTCTAGCAGCATTACGTAGAGCAGAATTTGCATCAGCTCCTTGTTCTAGTAAGAACAAGACGATATCGTAATGACCACCTTTTACAGCAATCCTAACAGCAGAACGGATGTCACATGCATTCAACCTCTTAAGAAGTGGGTTAAGATGATGAACAATGTTATAAAATTGCCTATTAATTAATAGAACGTCCATACACTCCGTAATAGGGATAAATGATACAATATGAGACAACATTTCAGGAGGTAGATCCATAGCAAAGTATAAGAGGGAGCTATAGCAAAAACGTGTAGGCTATAGCAACATTTTAATTTAAGGAAAATATACAAATAAAAATCAATTTTTTATTTCAATCTTATAGCCTTTTGATTTATAAAATCGTTTGCGGGCATAGCTTTGATTTACAAAGGTCTTAGAAAAATAGTCAACAACATCAATGATGATTGCTGGTATTTGATGTTGTTGTCGTAAGATACGTCCAACCATTTGCTCACATTCACGACGAGGTGTAGCTATAATTAGAGTATTTAAATCTTTTATGTTTAGCCCTTCTTCACAAATACCGTAAGTGCCTAAAATAATTTTTTTCTTTTTACTTTTTTCTAATTCAGTCTGCGACATGCCTCCAACAAATAAACCAGCAGAGAAATTATTATCACATAATTGCTTGTAAATATATTTTAATTGATATTTGCGATCAGATACTATTAAATATTTACGTTCAGGGACATCCATATCTTTAATTAGATTAACAATTAAGTCGCTTCTTACATTATTTTTAGAGATATTAGTAATCATAGAGGCAGTATTTGGCTTATTTGCATATTCAATAATAAGATGTTTTGATAATAACGGATCTATAACTTTATAATGTACCATATTGACGATAACATTACCATCATTAGCACCGCTGGACTTATACTTAATCATAACATTATCTGGCGGCACTATAGGTCCTAAAAATGATTTAAATACATGATTGATTTTAGTAACATTTCCCTTATGTGGGGTAGCCGTTAATCCTAACATGTATCTAGTACTCACATGTTGTAATGATTGACAAAATTCTCGGGCAGATAGATGATGAGCTTCATCAAATATAGATAATGTAAATCTTTTATAAATATCATGATATTCTTCCCCTTTATTAATGATAGTATGAACCGTAGTTAATACAATATCTTTATCATCTACGTCAATAATTTTTCTATGAATGAGACCAACTTTAGCATTAGTATATTTTTCAATTTCATCTTTCCATTGGGTTAATAAATTAACTCTATGCACGACAACTAAAGTTTTTCTGCTTATCTTTTGTGCTAAATAGATAGATAATACGGTTTTACCAACACCACAATCTAATTTTAGAATTGCAGAAGCATATTGCTTAAATGCTTGTAGTATATGTTTAAATGCTTCTTCTTGTGGGGGTCTAAGTTTAAAATTATCAATAATAAAATTAAATTTAATTTTTTCTCCTAAAGTCAGTTCATTTTTACAAGTTCTAACATTATTATTACCATAATTAAGTATACCATAATATCTGGGCAAAAACACATAATTATTATCAATAGTATAAATTCGGTAAGGACTTTCTATACCAATATAAGTTTGTGGTTGAATAGTGAGATCATTAAATATTTTTTTTTGATTATTAGATGTCAATTCAATTTTAAATCCTTTATATGTCAGCATTTATAGATAAATATGATTATTTTTTTAAATTAATATACTATCCATGTTCCATCTAAGGCACATTCATTTAATTCTTTTTCAAAACTTCTATTTTTTTCTTGTTTATTGTAAGAATTATAGTCATCATAATAGACAGTATAAACTCTTTTATTAAAAACACGACGTTCAAAAATATTTCTAAAATATTCATGGAATTTATAAACTTTATGTTTATTAGCATTACGTGCTAACCAAAAATCAGCATCATCTGCGCGATAAACTAAAAGATAACCTTTTTTAGACATTATAAAATAAAAAAATAAATTTTTAGCCAAATCGTTCCGCAATAGAATCAGAAAATGGTTTATATTTAATTACAACGGAAACACCGCCAGAAGTTACATTACCACCGAATGCTGATTGTAATACAACTGTTCTATTTTCGTGCGATGACCTCTGAATTCTAACAACATTAGTACTAGGGTCAAGACGTAGAAAATGAGTATAAGGAACATATGGTTCGCGAGTATTCGTTACTGGGCAATTGTTTTCATCTAAAGTAATAAAAGTTTCAGGTACGAATTGATTTAATTCGTCAGTAATTACGCCGGGTGTTCCCATTAATACGCGAGGGTCACCTTCAAATCCAACTGAAATACCTCTACCAGGAGTTAAATCTGTATTAGCATCTGCACGTCTGCGCATGGCAATTTCGGTTACGATATGACCTGCTGGAATTACAATGGGTGTTTTGGATACTTTATTGAGTAATTCATATTCGGTATTAGATTCTAATCTATTACCACTGGTATCAGAAAAGGGTCCAGCAATACCAAATACAGAAATCGTTGTCATTATATAATTACAATTGAAAAAAAAAAGTATTTAAGGAGTATTTAAAATGTTTTGGTCGCGTAAGCAAGTTAGGATAGCATTAACTTTAGCAACCAAATCCGCAAAATTATTATTAATTAATGTTAAGCGACTATTAACATCTACTAATGATGCTGCATTATTTCCAGTTCCATCAACACCAGAAACAGCATTACCAACATTAACCACTAAATCAGTTGCGGTAGCACCGGTATTATCTATTAAACTATTAATAGGAGAACAACCACTTCCGGAAGGTTTATTAACACAAACTTGAGTAAATGTTAAAAGACTAACACCAGAAGTAATTACTTCAACATCGGTAGCATTTTCTTGTGCTTGTGATAGACACCACATAGTATTTGCCCAATCAGTGCCAGATTTAATAAAGAATAACATTCCAACAAAAAGTTTGCCACCAGGATGAACACGACATAATTGCCATGGAGTATCTAAACTATTACCTTGTTGAACAATTTGCCATAATCCATTTTCTTCTTCATTAGTTTGATTAATAAGCAATAATAAATCTCCAACAGACACAACTGTTCCATCAACTGAAAGTGCACTAAATCCACCAGTAGTATCCGTCATTTTAAATCCATTGTGATCTACTGGAGATAAATTAGTATCATTTAAATAATTTACAGAAACTATTCTAGGGCAATCAATTGTCATTGTATATATAGAATCAAAAGAAAAAAATAATTAAGGTTTAACTTGTTCAAAGTTGATTTGACTTACACCAACCTCATCAAGATTATCAAGAGAAACAAAGAGTTGGCAAGCATGTGTGCTACCTACTTTTACGAATACAAGGAGTCCCTCAACTAAAGAAGCAGAATCTATATTCCAACGTTGTAATACGAATGGATTTAATGTATCACCAACTTGGGTAACTGTAAAGAGACCATTTTGTGTTAAATCACTTTGGTCTTTAAGAAGGACGACATCATTAACAGATGGAACGATAGAATCTAAAAGTAATAAGCCGGTAGTGTTAGCGGTTAATGTATTTCCACCATCGGATGGAATAACATCTAAATTAGTTGTGGATGCAACAACAACGCATGTAGTAGTAGTCATTTTTATATATTAGTAATCTAACATTAAAAAACAATTTTTTTCACGCATTTTTATGTTTATAGTATATATAATTAAAATGACTACTCTTACAATCACATGTATTACTACTGGAGCAATTTCAAATGCCGGAGTTCCTTTAATGGACATTCAAACTGGCAGTAATGCCATTTTACCTGCAGGATACACCGTCACCGAAGCTTATGCACAAGCAATTGGTTCAGTTCCTCTTACATCTTTCCGTCGTTTTGCGGTTGGTACTGAATTTGATGATAACCAATTTACTGGTGGTTTTAGCTGTGGATTGAGTACTAACTTCTTAAACACAAGCGATCATGCTGCATTAACTGATGTTGGGGGTGTTTCACCCAGTCGCCAATATGCATATACTTCTGATGCCGAATTTAGAGTTGAGGCAAAATGTTTTGGCAGCATCCCTGATGGACAACTTAAAATGGTATTCAAAATGAAACCCATGCCTCCTACATCTAATCCTCAATAAAATTTACATTAATATTTTTTTAAATAATCTTATTTATTAATATATAAATGACTACTGTTACTCTTTTTGGTATTGCCGGTCCCTTTAGTGCTATGAACCCTCTTCCCCACGACGGAAATGGTGTTTACATTGTTGATAAGGTTTGCGGAAACCCTATTGTCTTACCCCGAGGACATATTATTACTGAACTCTCTATTCGCAGACGTGGAACTGAAAATGACCCTGATTTAACTGCTGGTAAATCCGTTGCTATTGGTCTTGAAAGAGACCCCATGATGGGTGATCCGGCTACAGACCCACGTATGTTTACTGGAACTCCAGGTATTTTAACAGATGATTTAAATGATGATACTGTTTTAGACCCAAATAATAATAATGACCCAAGACGTCCATTCCGCGCATTCCAGATTAATCTTAATGCAACTACAACACCTAATGGTGTCCATCGTGCAAATACGCGCGATCGTCCTCTTGTATGTCAGTGCGCGTTAGGAAATGAAATTGACCAAGGTTCTCTTTCATTCATTATTAAATGTAAACCATTCTCTTCTTCTGTTGCGAAGCGCTTTGGTTAAATAATTTTTTTTTTGCAAGTAATAGTATAATGTTTTCAGATTTTACAGAAAGATACCGTAATCATTTTAGTAAAGAAAAAAATATATTTGTAGAATTATTAGAGAAAGACAATTTTAAAAATCTAGCAATTAGATTACTAGAAAATTATGATGAAATTGAAAATAAAGTAAATGTAGTAAATAAGCATAAGTGTGTTTATCGTAAATTATTTAAGCAATATAAAAAAAAGTTAAAGATACATAAAAATACAAAAATGCTACAATGTGATAAAGCTAAAATTAATGATAAAACCCCTATGGGAAAAGTTATGCTTATGACTAAAATTGATGAATTAAAGACCAAGTTTAAAGATACTCCATTAGAAGACAAAATAGAATTATTGGCAAAATATAAAAATAATTTCTATGAATTTGAAAAAGAATATAATAAATTATTGCCGTATGATTGTGAATTATTATTAGATAATATTAAACATAATATATCGCCATATTATATTGATTTTTATACATCATTTATTCCAATCATAATTCAAAAAGAATTAGAAAATAAAAAACAAAAAATGGTATGCTATTGGAAAGATTATAATAATGGATATTATTCAATTAATAGTAAAATTCCCATAAAACGTAATGTATCTATAAATAAACATAAACATGTAAAGTTATATGAAATTAATGAACCAATTAGACCCGGAACAGGAAAGACTCCTGTATCAAAAATTAATATACAAAATATAGAATTAGATAAATATAGAAGAATAATTGCTCGTATGGAACTTATATTAGATCAATCTTTTGATATTAATTTAAAACCATTTAATATTCAAATATTTGAATCAACACATAACAAAACAATTAATTGGTATGATAGAATTATAGTTAATAAAAATAAAGATTATTCTAATGAATTAATGTATAAGTATGTAGGACCATTAGAAGTCAATACTGGTTATACAATTGTTGGTTTTGGTAGTAGAGAAAATAAAATAACTATTTATCGTTCAGAAGAGTTAGATAAAGTATTAATACATGAATTTATGCACTTAATGTATATTGATGCCGGTCTTGTTAATGATCCTAAATTAATTAAAATATTTAAACGTCACCTTAAATATGATAAATTTTGCAGTGAATATAGTAAATATAATTATTGCGATGCAGATATTTGTGTTGATACATGTACTTATTCTGACAAATATAATGATGGTTCTATTTTAAGGTTAAATGAAGCATATGCTGACTTTTGTGCTGATTTAATTAATTCGTTTTTGTATGCAGTAGAATTAAAAGATAACTTTGATGATGCAATGAATTTATATTGTAAATTTTTGGTTAAAGAAATTAATTTTGCATTATTTCAAGCAGCTAAAATATTAATGTATTTTGACTTTGATTCTTATCATGATATATTTAAAAATTCATATAATAGTAATAAAACTGAGATATTACTAACTGATACATTGGGAGTTAATACGCGTTTTTATGAAAGAAAAAATAATAAATTAATTAAGCAAAGTACATGTTTATTCTCATATTTTATACTTAAAGTAGTATTATTATTAAATATAGATAAAATCTATGATGGATTAGAAAAAAATAATAATTTATTTAGATTTTTATCAACAGAAAATAATAATAATGCAAAAATTGTTAAGAATATAATTAAAGAACATCTATTAGATATTAACAATTTTGTTGATGTTTATATGGAAATTATCACATTTTTTAAAATAAAATTTGTCAATGAAATTAGTACGGTTGAAGAAGCCAATGAATATAAAAATACTATAGATGATACTTTAATGGAAACTATGAGAAGAAGTTTAATTGAATTAAAATAATTATTACAAATCAGTTTTCATTTATATAAAAATAAAAACTGATTTTTTTTTTGTATTAATATTTTTTTTTACCCAATTCAAAATGGCTATCCGGATAGGTCTTATCGGTAACGTTGATGTTGGTAAAACTACTTTATTAGGTCTTCTAACAAAGCTAAAATCAGATGAATATGATGATGGTAGGGGATATGCAAGAAGTAAAGTATTAAGATTTCCTCATGAAATTGAATCCGGTAGAACTTCTACGATGACTAAAGAACATACAGTAATTAATGGTAAAATTATTGAATTTGTTGATTTAGCGGGTCACGAACCATATCTTAAAACTACTATGAGTGGTTTGTGTGGTAGTTGTTTAGATTATGCTTTCTTAATTATTGGTGCGAATATGGGAACGATTGGTATGACTAAAGAACATTTAAATATAGCATTAGGATTAAAAATTCCATTAATTGTGATTATTACCAAAATTGATATAGCACCAGAAAAAAAATTAAAAGAGACCATTAGTGATTTAAAATTATTACTTAGAAGAGCCGGTAGTAAAACATTTATGGTTTCTATAAATGATGTACCAACATTACTATCATGTGTGTCAAATCCAAAAAAAACACCAGTATTACAAATATCAAATAAAACTGGTCATAATATAAACTTATTAAAAGAAATAATTAGTTCTTTGCCCAGTCATTATCAATTTAAAAATATTGATGGAGTAAATAGATTTTGGATTCATCATGTCTATAATGTACCCGGAACTGGTTTAGTTTATTATGGAATTGTTACCAGCGGAAGTATTAAAAAACTATCTAAAATTCAACTTGGACCATTTGATGGTAAATTTAAAGAAGTAATTATCAGGTCTTTACATAATGACGATAGACATGATGTTGATGAATTACATATGGGTCAAACTGGATGCATTGCACTAAGAAAATTCGTTAAAAATCCAATAAAAAGAAAAAACATTAAAAAGGGTATGATATTTTGCAATCAACCTCAATGTATTCGTGAATTTGAGGCATTAATTCTAATTTACCATCACACGACTACAATTAAATCTGGTTATAAATGTATTATTCATTGTGGTTTAGTTAGACAAACTATAGAATTCATGGAAATTAATACTGGAATATTGCGAACTGGAGAACATGGGATAGTTAAATGTCGTTTTGTATATCGTCCAGAATATTTGGAAGAAAATACCAGATTTATGATTAGAGAAGGAAAGACAATTGCATTAGGAATCATTAAAAATATTATCACAAGCTAAAATTAAATCTTGAGAATTAATAGCATAGTAATATCTAACATTATTTACCATTCTTTTATATGACTGCAATTTGTGTATAATAATTTTTTGTTTTTCTTTAAAATTCGGGACAAAATATGTTTTAATTACATTTTGCTTATCTAATTGGTCTTTAGATTCAGTAAAGTATAATTTATAAGAGAATAATGGAAACTTATCAGAAGAAACTATATGCAAATATGCATCTTTAATTTTTTTTAGTTTATTTAAAATTTTGGGATCATCGGAGAGCAGTCCCTTACTAATCAACTTTAAATAATTTTTGCGATTATCGTATAGAAATAAATCATACATTATTATATAATGTTTAAGAAAAAAGAATTAATATATTATCCTGTAAATGGTGATAAAGAAGCATATGAAAAAATATCAAAGAAAAAAGAATTCTATCTTAACAGAAGAAAAAAAATAGAAGATACTGATATTGAGAAATTATGTAAAAGAGAAGAATTTTCATTAATGCCTCAACAAAAGTTTCTTAAAAATTTTATGTCACCAGATTCGCCATATAAAAATTTATTAGTAGTTCATGGAACTGGTGCCGGTAAATGTGTTGTTGGTAGTACTTTATTAAATATAACAGACAGAGATATTACTATTAAAGAATTATGGGATAAGTATCATACGGAAATAATATTAGATAAAGAACATGGTGAATGGTCTAAATGTCGCGAATTATTTAAGATTAAATCATATGATACTCGCATGAATAAAGTAGTATATTTACCAATTAATTTTTTATATCGTCAAAAAATAAAGGAATACATCTATGATATAACATTAGAGGATGAAACTAATATAAAAATTACAAAAGCTCATAAGTTATATGTAAATGATAATGAGTTTAGCAACAAATTCATACTTAATAATACAAAAATCGGCATATTAGAGAATAACACTATTATTTTTAAAGCGATTAAGGATTTTAAGTTTTTATATTATGATGATTATGTGTATGATGTAGAAATCGAAACTTTACATAATTATTTTGGAAATAATATTTTATGTCATAACACATGTGCGGCTATTCAAATAGCAGAGAGTTTTAAGAATTATTTAATTAGATTAGAAGACAGAACTCCCAAAGAGATTACAAAAAAGGTAATAAAACCGACTATTTACATAATTGCTGGTGATGCTGCCATTAATAATTTTAAAAGCGAATTATTGGGAAAGTGTGTTGGAGAAGAATATATTAGTTTAAGTGAGAAGAAAAAGCTAAAAAGTTTATCTGAGGACACAAATGTAGAATTATATAAGAAAAAATTAAAAGAATACAATAAGAGACTAACATCTCGTTCACAAAATGGTTTTTATAAATTTCTTGGTTATCGTGATTTTCAGAATCGTACTATCGGCGAAAAGATTAAAGATGCTTCAGGACATGTTGTAAAAGATCCAGAAACTGGTAAAACGAAGAGAAAGATTAAGGAACCACATATTAATAATGTAAATAATTCATTAATAATTGTAGACGAAGCACATAATTTAGTAAATAGCAATCAACCTAATGATTGGGCTAAAGCTATTCATTATGTATATAAAAGGTCAAAGAATGTAAGATTAATTTTATTAACAGCAACACCAATGACACATAGACCAAGAGAGATTATTGATATATTAAATTTAATAAGATTAGATAAAAAAGAAGAACCATTAAAGAAAATAGATTTTTTTAAAGATGATAAGCTATTACCGGGTGCTGATAAAATCATTGCAGAAAAGTGTCGGGGTTATATTTCATATTTGCGTGGTTATAACATTTACACATATCCTAAGAAGATTGATATGGGAATATTATTAAATAAGAAAGGATTTAAATATACAAAATTAGTGACATGTCCAATGAGTAAACTGCATTACAAGACATATAAAAGTGTATATCATGGGAAAGTTGGCAGAGAAGAATGGAGTTTAGTTAATATGGTATTTCCTAATCCATCTGATCCAAATATCGGAATTTATAAGAATAGTGAGATTGATAACTTAATTAATGCACCTAAAGATTTTAAGAAGAAACATGGTATTAATTTTATAACGATTGGTGATACACATCAAATTACTGGCGATTTTCTTAAAAAGGAGAACTTAAAGAAATATAGTACAAAATATTATCAATTATTGGATAATTTAGATAATGCGATATTAAAGGATAATGGTCATTCATTTATTTATTCAAAAATAGTAATAGGAACTGGAACGAGATTAATAAAACAAATATTACTACAGAATGGTTATGATGAATATAGTACTAATTCTACAAACAGTTCATATGATACTATAAAATGTTATTATTGTGGAAAATTAGGAAAAAATCATGGTAATGACCATGTTTATTATCCAGCAAGATTCATTATTATTGATCGCGATAAAGAGAAACGAGAACAAAAGAGTTTAATTGAGAATTTTGTTTCGGATGAGAATAAAGACGGGCGCATTGCGAAAATTATAATTGGTTCTCCATTAACGAAGGAAGCTATAGATTTGAAGAGAATAATGTATTTACACATAACATCATTTCATGACAATTATTCATTATTAGCGCAAATTATTGGTCGTGGTGCAAGACATTGCAGTCATGCAGATTTAGAAAAAAATAAGAGATTTGTAAAAATCTTTAGATACGTATCATCACTGCCAGATTTAAATGATAAGACATTATCTTACGAGGAATCTAGATATTTGGATGGGGAGAAACATAACATAACTATAAAGCAAATAGAGAGAATATTAAAAATTAACGCGGTAGACTGCACTTTAAATAAAGAGGCAAATATGTTTCCCGAAGAGGTAGTTAAATATAGAAATTGTGAGACGAAGAAGAATCCTAAAAAATGTAGTCCATTGTGTGATTATACAAATTGTGATTATCAATGTTTTTATGAGTTACCACAAACATTTAAGTTAGACACATCAACCTATGACATTTATCATTATGCGAATGAATTGGAGATAATTACTAAATATATAATTAATATGTTTAAACAGTATCCAGTATGGACCATAGATGATATTATTTATATGATTTATAAGAATTCTAAGACATCAATAGATATTGATAAATTTAAGAATGCGGAGATACAGAATATAGAAAAAAAGAATCGTTCAGTCAAGACAATGGTACCAAAAGCCAAATCTTATATACAAACAATAAAAGAAGATATGGAATACATTGACATAAAATATATTTATTTAGCATTACAGAATTTAGTGGATAATAAAACAGTAATCCACAATACATATGATAATGAAGGTAAACTCATTAATGTTGGGTCATATTACATATTTCAACCTCTGGATAATAATAATGAAGATATTCCATTATTTGAAAGAAATTTGCCGATATATAATATTAATAAGACGAATATTTCTATGAATTCATATATAACTAAATATTACAAACCCAAAATAAAAGTTACAAAGGAGATGACCATAAATGAAATTAAGAATAAAATTACGGAAACAGATGATAGTGTAGATATATGTAAATTATTGGGTTCATTACCATTAGCTACACAAATATTAATATTAGAGAATGCGATAGAGTTAAGTTATCAATCATTGAATGAAAAAGATAAGGAATATACTAAAAGAATTTTTAGATTTTATAGGAGTTATTTGATAGATAATAAAAAATTCAAGGGAACATATGATTATAGATTTTCAAGAAAGATAGTGAGTGATTTATATAATGATAATAATGTGCAGATAATAGGTCACATATTAACAAAAGAACCAAAATGTTACATTAATAAGAAGTGGATATCATGTATATATGAATTATATAGTACAAGTAGAAAGAAGACAGTACGTTCTTACATTGATAATGATTATATAATTGGATATATTGATAAAACAAAACATGGCAAGATGGTATTTAAGTTACGTTATACGAATCCGGAAAACATCAAGAGTAAAGATAAGAGAAGGATTTATAAGGGATTTATTTGTAGCCAGCATAATAATAAGAAGGAGATATTGGCAATAGCGAAGAATTTAGGAATAGATAATTTAACAATTAAGAGTACTATACAAAAGATTTGTTGTAGTATAGAGGAAAAGTTAAGGAAAAATGAGATAGCGGAAAGGGCAAAACCTAATTCAAAAATTAAGTGGTTTTATGAATATATTGAAATAATGAATAATTAAAAAAAGAATATACTAATTATATATAATGCTTCTTGTTTACATAATTATTATAATAATTATTCTATTTTTGTATATGAGTAGAAGGACCGAAAGATTTTGTTCGTCATGCAGTGGACCGATAGTTCATAGATATAAATATGGAGATCCATTTTATCGTTATTTGTATAATGTCAGAAGAAAATATTGATATATTAAAATATATAAAGAAATATATACTTAATTTATATATATATGGATTTAGATTTTTTGACTAAGGAAAAGGTAATTATTGAAAGAGTTATCGTTGACCCAAAAGATTGTGATAATATTGTTCAAATCATGCAAGATTTCATTAAAAATAATAAAAATTATTGTCATCGTGATGGATTTGTGAGACAATTAAAGAAAGTGATAGCAACTAAAGACTTAATTATTACCAAAGACAAATTTGATGGTTCATATTATATTGATGTTATATTATTGGCGGATATATTAGAATTAAAACCTGGATCAGTATTATTTGATTGTAAAATTAAGATGTTAACTAAGGCAGGTATATTTGCTTATACAAAAGATAACCTTATTAAAGTATTAATTGCATCAGATAATATTGTTGATGATGTTCATAGTAAGTATAAGAAAGGAGATATGATCAATGTAGAAGTTATTGTATCAAAACAAACCATTCATGATAATGAGCTTACGGTTTTTGCAAAACTTCATGATTATAAGTTGATACCAAAGAACGAATTAGTTAGAACTTTTTCGGACGTAAAGTACAAGGAAAATAAAAATGAATTAAAATTAGTTGATAAGATTATTTATCATGAAGCATTAGGTTATCCACCAAAGTTACATTTATTTGAT
>Ga0180431_10006874_pt1 | contig 13425 bp, 9 predicted proteins | sample SS_ome_11_FD_132459 | JGI IMG/M metagenome (GOLD analysis project Ga0180431, IMG submission 132459) | Hypersaline lake sediment archaeal communities from the Salton Sea, California, USA - SS_1_MS_1 metaG | ecosystem: Environmental > Aquatic > Non-marine Saline and Alkaline > Hypersaline >... | reverse complement strand
TCGCCCAAGCAGATCTTCAGCGTGTCTGCGGCACTCATTCCCTTCCTTGAGCACGACGATGCCAACAGGGCGCTGATGGGTTCGAACATGCAGCGACAGGGCGTGCCGTTGCTGCGTCCCGAGGCTCCGCTGGTCTCCACCGGCATGGAGGGGGAAGTTGCGAAATACAGCGGCCAGGCGCTCTTCGCGGACGCGGACGGAGAGGCAATCTCGGTCACCGGCTCGGAGATTCTTGTCCAGGACGACAGAGGCGATGTGCACACATATCGGCTTGAGCGCTTCCTTCGCACCAACCAGGGAACTTGTATCGATCAACGTCCGCTTGTGTGCAAGGGCGACCGCGTGGAAAAGGGACAGATACTGGTGGACAGTTCTTCACTGCAGGGTGGACAGCTTGCGCTTGGTCGCAATGTCGTGTGCGCTTTCATGAGCTGGCGTGGTTACAACTACGAGGACGCCATTATCGTCAGCAACCGGATGGTCAAAGACGATGTCTACACCTCGATACATATCGAGAAGTACGAGACACAGGAGCGCAATACCAAGCTGGGACCCGAGGAGATAACGCGGGATATCCCGAATGTGAGCGAGGACAGCCTTGGCAACCTGGACGATGAGGGCATCGTGCGCATAGGTGCCGAGGTCAAGCCAGGGGATATCCTGGTGGGCAAGATTACGCCCAAGGGCGAGACCGAACCTTCGACCGAGGAGAAGCTACTTCGAGCTATCTTCGGTGAGAAGGTCAGGGATGTGAAAGACAGCTCGCTGCGGATGCCCCCGGGGGCTCGTGGCAGGGTGCTATCTACCCGCATCTTCTCGCGCGAAAATCACGATGAGTTGCCTGCAGGCGTGAACAGACTTGTCCGTGTCTGGGTCGTCCAGCGACGCAAACTATCCATCGGCGATAAGATGTCCGGCCGCCATGGCAACAAGGGTGTCGTATCCATAGTCCTTCCGGAGGAAGACATGCCGTTCCTGCCGGACGGAACTCCGGTGGACGTCGTTCTCAACCCGCTTGGCGTGCCATCCCGCATGAACATCGGGCAGGTATTGGAAGCGCACCTGGGATGGGCAGGCAGGGTCTTTGGATTCCGCGCTATCAACCCGATTTTCGGAGGCGCCAATACCCAGGAGATTGAGGATGAGCTCTGCCGCGTCTGGTTGGCATGGCGCGCGAGTGCTGTGAATATCGAGCCCGGCATTGCGGAGTCCGTCGATGTTGAAAAGCTGAGCAACTGGCTTGCCGAGCACGATTTCCAATCCGAAGATATCCTCGACCACAAGCGCGTTGGTGCCGCCAAGCGCACGGCGCTGTGTCTCTGGCTTGAGGACCTGGGTATCGATGCACGTGGGCGCAGCGACGAAGAACTCACCCGCATGGCCAAGAAGATGTACGAGGAGCGCCGGGAGTGTCCTCCCACTTTTGGCAAGATGTACGTGCGCGACGGTAAGACGGGCGAACCGTTCGATCAGCCCGTCACAATCGGTGGCGTGTACATGATGAAGCTCATCCACCTCGTTGAGGACAAGGTACATGCCCGCTCAACAGGGCCGTACTCTCTTATCACGCAGCAGCCGCTTGGAGGCAAAGCCCAGTTCGGTGGACAGAGGTTCGGAGAGATGGAAGTGTGGGCGCTTGAGGGCTACGGGGCAGCGCACACCCTCCAGGAGATGCTGACTGTGAAGTCCGATGACATTGTCGGCAGGGCACGCGCGTACGAGTCCATTATCAAGAACGAGGATGTTCAGAGTCCGAGTATCCCTGAGGCGTGTAAGGTGCTCTTCATGGAACTTCGTGCGATGGGTTTCGCAGTAGAGCTTCTGAACGAAGACGAAGAGAAGATCAACATCACCGGTGATATGAAGCCCCGACTCAGGACGAAACTGTAGAGAGAGGTCCAAAGAATAATGGTTCAGTTCGACGATATAAGTGCGATTCAGATAAGCCTTGCCTCGCCTGACCAGATACGAAGCTGGTCCCATGGTGAGGTTACTAAGGCTGAGACAATCAACTACAGGACGCTCAAGCCGGAACGCGATGGCCTCTTCTGCGAGCGTATCTTCGGACCCGTGAAGGACTACGAGTGCCACTGCGGCAAGTACAAGAAGATTCGCTACAAGGGCGTCATCTGCGACAAGTGCGGCGTGGAAGTCGCCCATTCGAGCGTTCGCAGGGAACGCATGGGGCATATCGAGCTGGCAGCCCCTGTCACCCACATCTGGTTCGCCAAGCTTGTGCCGTGCTGGCTCGGTATCTTGCTTGACCTCTCTCCGAAGAATCTCGAGTCGGTCATCTACTTCGCTCGCTATCTCGTGACGTCCATCGATCTGGACGGCATTGAGGCCAGAGCGAAAGAACTGATGGACACCGGCGAGCCCGAAGTCGCTGACAAGATTCGAGACTTGAAGCTCTACAAGCTACTGAATGAAGAGGAGTACAGGGAACTCAAGTCCAAGGTCGGTGATCTCTTTACCGCGGGGATGGGAGCCGAAGCGCTCTTGGAAGTACTCCGTGGGATCGACATTGACCAGCTTCACGATCACATCATGGACCACATCCATACTGCCTCTCGGCAGCAATATGACAAGCTCAGCAAGAAGCTGCAGCTGGTTGAGGCACTGCGAGAGAGCGGCAATCGCCCCGAATGGATGATCATGACAGTGCTTCCTGTGCTTCCTCCATCCTTGCGGCCAGTCGTGCAGCTCGATGGCGGTCGTTTCGTCATCAGCGACCTGAATGATCTCTATCGCAGGGTGATTAACAGGAACAACCGCCTCAGACGCCTCATGAATCTTGGTGCGCCGGAGGCCATCATACGTAACGAGAAGCGCATGCTGCAGGAAGCCGTTGATGCACTGGTCGACAACGGCCGTCGCGGTAGAGTCGTGACTACGGGCAACAACCACGCCCTCAAGTCATTGTCGGCCATGCTGGCGGGAAAGCAAGGCAGGTTCAGGCAGAACCTGCTCGGTAAGCGGGTCGACTACAGTGGCCGCTCGGTCATTGTCGTCGGTCCCAATCTTCGGCTGCACGAATGTGGCATCCCGCGTCGTGTAGCTCTTGAACTGTTCAAGCCTTTCATCATGCATAAGTTGATGGAGAAGGGCTACGCGAACAACGTCAAGGTTGCGCGTAGGCAGGTGGAAAGGGCCCGCCCCGAGGTCTGGGAGCTTCTGCAGGAGGTCGTCAAGGAACGGCCCGTGATGCTGAACCGCGCACCGACCCTGCACCGCCTGAGTATTCAGGCGTTTGAGCCGGTACTGATTGATGGCGACGCGTTCCAGTTGCATCCGCTCGTGTGTACGGCGTTCAACGCCGACTTCGACGGCGACCAGATGGCGGTACACGTGCCTCTGTCGAAGGCCGCTGTCAAGGAAGCCAGGGAGCGTATGCTCAGCGTGTACAACATGCTCCTGCCGAGCAACGGTATGCCGGCAACTGCGCCAGGGCTTGATATCGTCCTTGGGTGCTACTACCTCACCATTCCGAAGCCTGGCGCGAGCGAGCCTGAGAGGACGTTCAGCAGCCTCGACGATGCCAAACTCGCATTCGACTCGGGCGTCATCGACCTTGGCACGAACATCCGGGTGCGCTATGACGGCGGCATGCTGGAGACGACTGTCGGTCGCATCATTTTCAATGACGGTCTTCCACCCGAGATGCGGTTCCAGAACAAGACCATGAACAAGTCCGCGTTGCGCACCCTGGTGGCAGAGTGCGTGCGCGTCATAGGGCATGAGGCCACGGCCGCCGTGCTCGACAACCTTAAGCAACTGGGTTTCGACTACGCCACCCAGTCGGGCGTCTCCATCGCGATGAGCGACATCGAAGAACCACCTGGAAAAGTAGAGATACTCCGGGAAGCGGACCAGCAGGTCAGCGTGATTGAGGACCAGTACTCGAAGGGTTTCATCACCGAAGACGAGCGCTACGAGAACGTCGTGCAAGTATGGATGGATGCTACGGACAAGATCCAGGATGACGTCTCCAAGTCTCTTGACCGGTATGGTCCTGTCTATATGATGGCGAGCTCGGGAGCGAGAGGCAATCTCTCTCAGATACGCCAGATGGCAGGCATGAGAGGCCTCATGACCGATCCTTCCGGCAAGATTATCGAGTTTCCTATCAAGGCCAGCTTCCGCGAGGGCCTGTCCCCGATGGAGTACTTCATATCGACCCATGGAGCCCGGAAGGGCTTGGCTGACACGGCGCTCAGGACTTCAGAGAGCGGATACCTGACACGGCGTCTCGTTGACGTGTCCCAGGACGTTATCGTTACCGAGGAGGACTGCGGCACCACCGAAGGTACGTGGCTCTATGCTGAGAACTGTGGCGGAGCCTTGCCTCCGTTCAGCGAGCGCATACTGGGCTACCTCGCCGCGAGCCCTGTTGTCGATCCTAATACCGGCGAGATGATTGTCGATCGCAATCAAGAGATTGATGAGGACATCGCCAGGCGTATCGTCGAGGCGGGTGTCGACAAGGTCTACTTGAGAACTCCGCTGAACTGTCGCTGCCGGTTTGGCATATGCCAGCACTGCTACGGCAGGGACCTTGCAACTCGCTCTCTTGCGAAGATAGGCACCGCAGTTGGCGTCATTGCCGCACAGAGTATCGGCGAGCCAGGCACTCAGTTGACCCTGAGGACATTCCACACCGGCGGTATTGCCATGACCGGTGGTGACGTGACGACCGGTCTACCCAGGGTGGAGGAGTTGTTCGAGGCCAGGACTCCCAAGGGACGTGCCATCCTCTCCGCGATAGGTGGCGTTGCCGAAGTCGTCGAGGGCGACGAGGGTCGTGTAGTCAAGATTACGAGTACCTCCACGTATGATGATGAGTACCCCGTACCTCCCGGCACAGAAATAGTCGTGAAGGACAAGCAGGTCGTCGAAGTTGGCACTGTGCTCTTCCGCCCGGCGACTCAGACCGAGGACGCTCAATTGCCCTCGACCTATACTGCCGAGGATGGCGTTGCGCGTGTTTCGGGAAGAGCCGTCGTCGAAGGCGACATTGTTAAAGTGCGGTATGACGAGACCGAGGAGAGGGAGTATCCGATTCCGGCAGGCGCTCGCTTGACCGTCCAGACCGGCGGCCTCGTACACGTCGGTCAGCAGCTCACCGAGGGTGTTGTTAACCCCCATTCAATTCTGCGTATCATGGGCAAAGAGGCTACACAGCAGTACATCATTGACGAGGTCCAGAGAGTCTACACGTCGCAGGGTGTCGGCATCCATGACAAGCATGTCGCCTGCATCGTCAGGCAGATGCTGCGTAGAGTGGAGGTCATCTCCTCTGGGGACACGGAACTACTGCCCGGCGAGCTTGTGAACCGGTTCGACTACGAAGACGTAAATGCGCGTGTGCTGGCGGAGGGTGGAGAACCAGCCACCGCTCAGGCAGTATTGCTTGGCATCACTCGTGCCAGTCTCAACAAGGATAGCTGGCTGGCTGCCGCATCGTTCCAGGAGACGAACCGCGTCTTGGCCGCCGCTGCCCTGCGCGGAAAGATCGACAGGCTCAGGGGATTGAAGGAGAATGTTATTCTCGGCAAGCTTATCCCATCTCAGGACGTGGCGCGCAAGGAGCCAGTTCCGGTTCTGGCTGAGTCCACGGAAGACGAGGACGAGGAGACGCTGGGGTTGCTGTCGGCCTAGTAGGGCCAGACAGCGATACTCGGGCAATGCCGAAGAATGACTTCCAGGGAGACCGAAGAGGCCGGACGCCTGGTATCTGGCGAAGAAGCTGTTGAGGACGCACCGGTCGAGTATGGCCTGCGTCCTCAGCGTTTTGACGAGTTCATTGGCCAGACCAAGGTGAAGGAGCACCTGCGAATCGCAGTTGCTGCTGCACAGCAGCGCTCCGAGTCGCTCGATCACACCATCCTGCATGGTCCCCCGGGGCTTGGTAAGACGACGCTCGCTCACATCCTCGCGGCCGAGATGCGCGTTAGCGTCAAAGTGACCTCAGGGCCGGCACTGGAGCGCCCTGGCGACCTTGCCGCGCTGCTCACAAATCTGGATGAGGGCGATCTCGTCTTCATCGATGAGATTCACCGCCTTAGCAGGGTTATTGAGGAGAAGCTGTACCCCGCCATGGAAGACTTCGTCTTCGACATATTTCTTGGCAAGGGGGCTGGCGCGCGTGGCCTCAGGCTGAATCTTCCGCGGTTCACACTGGTTGGCGCCACCACCCGCTATTCGCTTCTCAGTCCGCCGCTCAGAGATCGGTTTGGCATCGTCTGCCATCTGGACTTCTATGACGAGGATGCAATAATGAGGATTCTCCGGCGGTCCGCCGCCATACTCAAAGTTCCCGCTGACGACTCGGGCCTCATGCTCCTCGCCCATCGCTCACGCGGCACACCACGCGTAGCTAATCGGCTGCTCCGAAGGATGCGGGACTACGCGCAGGTCGAGGCGGATGGTGTCATAGACGAGACAACGGCTACCGAGGGGCTGGCAAAGCTGGAGATCGATTCTATCGGCCTGGATGAAACGGACCACAAGCTTCTGCGCACCATTATCGAGAAGTTCGATGGGGGGCCGGTTGGTCTCGACACGATCGCCGCGGCGGCCAGCGAGGACGCAGACACGATCACCGATGTCTATGAACCCTATCTACTCCAGCTTGGCTTCATAGATCGAACGCCACGGGGACGAGTGGCCACGCGACGCGCGTACTCTCATCTTGGACTGCCGCTCAAGAAGTCCGCAACAGGGCAGCCAGGTCTCTGGACTGACGGCTAGTGCTACTCCCGAAACTCCCACAGAGTTGGCACCGACACCAGCAGCACGGCGGCTACCGACGCAACCAGACCCCAGAGTGAGGCCTGCGACCAGAAGCGCACCGCTACATATCCATTGACTGCTGCAAGTGGCAGCACCAGCGCGAGTACCTTGCCCCACCTGGGCCGGATTCGTGCGAACACGAAGCTGGAGATGGCCAGCACGACGAAGCTGGCGACCAACTCCCTGGCGTGATGGTGGAACTGCGTAGAGTCCAGGCTGCCGTCTTGAACGTCGAGGAGGCTGTTCGTGGCCAGTGTCCACGCGGTGATGATGGCCCAGGGCGCCAGCATCAGTGTGACGTAGAGGAGATCCCGCGACGCCGTTTCCTTGATTACATACACGACAACGAGTACGGCGCACGGTATGTACGCGGTGCCGAGCAGTGTCCACCAGCGTGTCGCATCAAGCAGCATGATGCCCGCGAGGACGACCGGGATCAGACAGTACCCGAGCCAGCTGAAAGACCACGCCGGTGCGCGTTTGGACACGGCCTGCAATATGCCGGTTGCGGCAATAACCACAAGGGCAATAGCGCACTCCGGGCTATGAGCGAAGTATGCTGTCAGCAGCATGGCGACCAGAAGATGAGGGAGTGACGTAAGAAACGCGTCTCGCCATGTCCCCTGAGAGTGTACTATGTAGAGGTCCCGCGCTATGGCGTGGGGGTCGCCGAACGCCTCGATGGCTTCCCGGCGCGCCTCATCCTCATCCAGACCGCGTCTGCGAAGCTCACTCTTATGGTCCTCGAGATGGCTCCGTAGCTCGCGGTCGATGCTCGACCGGTCTCTGCTATCTATCCGTACTGTGCCGCAGATTGCGGCGACGTATTCGCCAAGCTTCTTGTACATGAGATGCGTCAGTCAGTCGCGGGCTTGAGTACGGCCCTTACAGCAGAAGCAAAACCTGACCATGCATCGAGTCTCAGTTTCAGCGCCCGCTGACCCGCTTCAGTCAGACTGTAGTATCGGCGCTCCTGCCCACCTGGAATCGTGTCCCATCGCGCTTCAAGCAGGCCCTCCTTCTCCATGCGGTGCAAGGCGGGGTAGAGTGTGCCCTCGCGGAAGTGGAAGTAGCCGTTGCTCCGGGCCTCGATCTCGCGGATCAGTTCGTAGCCGTAGGTTGGATGGTCGCTCAGCACGCTCAGTATGAGGCAATCCGTGCTGCCTTTCAGTAGTTCGCGTTCGTAGTTATCCATCGGATCCTCCGGACTTCCGCTCGTTGACTACACTACCAGCCGTCAATTGCACTGTCAACGAGAGATGATTTGCCGCGCCTGTCGCCAATCACTAGAATAGGCGACCTACGTCACCGTGCAGGGAGAACAATGCATATACCAGAGTTGTTCGAGAACCGGATTCGCCAGACGGACACAATGCAGGAGTTGGTCCGTAGCCTTGACGAAGAGCCATGGAGGCTGCTGAGCGGTATCTGTCGGAGATATGAGGCAACGGGCCGACCTGTACCCGACCACTATCTGCAGTTGACGGGCTTCTTTGGAGAGACGATGTTGAGGGTCCTCTCCCAGGCCAACCTCGTGGAATGCAGGTCCGGAGGGCGCGAGTCTTTGCTGGTGTACGAACCGACGGCCGAAGGACTTCAGCTCTGGCGTAGTTCAGGTGCCGGGGGTGGCGCTTGACGTGCCTTTTTGATACTCACGCCCACATCGACCAGCTGGATGAACTGGATGCCGCGCTGGATTCGGCTGCCGGGCTAGGACTTGTTGGTGTCGTCGCTGTTGGCATAGACACTCGATCCAATGAACGCGTCTTGGAGTTGGCGATGCGGTGGCCCGGCCTCGTCTACCCGGCCCTGGGACTCCACCCCGGTGAGCTCGGCAGTCACACCGAGGCGGAATTGGCGGCAGCGCTTTCATTCATCGATTCGAACGCTGGGAGTGCCGTGGCAGTCGGCGAGATAGGCCTTGACTACCACAAGCGGATTCGTGCCATTGCCTCCAGAGAGCTCCAGCGGGAGGTCTTCAGTGAGGTTCTGTCGCTTGCTGTGAAACATGGGCGTCCGGCCCTCATTCACAGTCGTTACGCGTGGACCGATGCTCTTCAGGACACCCAGTCCTCGGGTGTGCGTGACGCCGTCTTTCACTGGCTTACTGGTTTTGCCGGAGTACTGAAGGGTATAATGGACGCTGGCTACTTCATTTCGGCCACCCCGGCCACTGAGTACCACGAAGAGCATCGCAGAGCTGTAAAGGCGGTGCCGATCGAACGACTGCTGGTGGAGACAGATGCGCCGGTGTGGTACGGCCGCGAAGAGAGATATCAGTCAGCACCTGCTGATATCCTCAGAAGCGTGAGGGCCGCTGCCGAAGTAAGGGGAATGGAAGTCGATGAGGTGGCGGAACGAACCACGTTAGCTGCGAAGCAGCTGTTTCGGATTGGTGCTTCATCCGAAGAATAGGAGGACTAACAACATGGTACAGGCTATAAACGGTGAGGAGAATTTCCAGTCGGCGGTGCTGCAGTCTGACATTCCGGTTCTTGTGGACTTCTGGGCGCAATGGTGCGCACCGTGCCTCGCGGCTGCCCCGGTGATAGAAGAGCTTGCGCGTGAGTACGACGGCAAGGTTAGTTTCGCGAAGGTCAATGTTGAAGACAATTCGACCATCGCGGCCAAGTATGGCATCGCGGCCATCCCTACGATGCTCATCTTCAAGGGTGGCGAACCCGCTCAGCAGCTCGTTGGCCTCAAGCCCAAGAAGGAACTGAAGAAGGTCCTTGACGGCGTCCTCGGAGAATGACGTCGCCATCGCGAACAGATAGCCCTGGCTGACTACGCTGGTTGACCGGGCTGTGACCACAGCCCGGTCAATTGTACAAACCACTGGGCCACCAGGGCCGCAACCGGTGAATCTGCAAGCACTGCGTCCATTCCGGTGATAGCCTGTGCCAGCAGCGCTATCGTCGCACCCCATAGCAGTATGGCGACGGTGGCCCCCGCGACAAGACCGACCGCACGGTCAACCATGCCGAAAACGGTCATCTGAATCAGCCGCGATAGCAGGGTCGCTGCCAGGAGGCCGAGCATGAGAACGCCGAAGAAGACCAGCGCGTACGCTGCGGCAGCCGACCATGCGCTGCCTTCCGGCCAGAGAGCCTGGTCCACCGTTTGGTAGAACTGTCCGGCCAGCAGAACGCCGGCGAACAACGCCGCGATGCCAACGATTGTTCTAACTATACCCTTCCAGAAGCCAATCGCCGCCATTACACATATTGTCAGGACTATCACAGTGTCGAGCCACGTCATCGGCATTCACCTGCATCTCGGTGCGCATCTTGTCAGGGCGAGCGGTTGTGGCTCCGTTCGAGTCGGTCGCCCGCCGGCACACGGACAAGTTGACCAGATTGTACAACGTAGAACGCATACCGGAGGCTAACGGTTCCTAAGACGTGCGAGCGCTTCGCGTTTTTCTCCGTCCTCGACTTTCGCGCGTCGCACCATCTCTGCGAGCACTGCTATGGTGTTGTCGTACACGTCTCGGTCCACGGGGAACGGGTAGCCATCTTTGCCACCGTGCGCGAAGGAATACGTCGCAGGGTCTCTCATGCTTGCCGGCGCCCCATAGATGATGTCGACCACCAGGGCCATTGCACGCATCGCTTTCTGTCCTATGCCGCGCTGTTCGAGAACGGCTTCAAAGCCGCAGACCCCTTCTTCGCGCATGTGGCTCATGAGCTTGGCCAGGCGAAGTGTATCGATATCGCCGATTGCCACATTCTCGCGCCTGGGCATGTCCAGCACTCTCAGGTGCGAAAGCTCATGCCTGAAAGACGTCTCGTTGAAGTCCGTTGGTAGCCTGCCGATGCAGGTACGTGCACTTTCGCTCTCCCGTGCCACGAGGTTGAGTGCAGCATGCCTGCCCTCGGCACAGATAGCTGCGTGGGGCTCACACGTGAACTCGTTGACCGCTTCTCCGAGCCAATGGTAGCGGCGCGCGTAGCGGTTCTCCGTGTTCATGCCCTGTTGGACAACTGCCCATTCGCCGTTGCTGGTGAAGAAGAGAGAATGGTGATACAGATTGTAGCCGTCTTGCAGGGCCACGTTGTCGACGCGTGCAGCCATCCGGCTGGCGTACTTGAGTCTTTCGGTCGAGGCGGACAGAAGATGCCCTACGGCATCGATGTGGGAAGGCGTGGCAATGGCTGTTCTGCCCTTTCCTCCGGCAACGAACAGCCCCAGTTCGCGCTCGGTGCCGGCAAGTCCTGCCCGCAGCGCCCCGCACACGGTGGTGGTGACTCCACTGGAGTGCCAATCATATCCGAGCACACAGCCAAGGGCCTGAAACCAGAATGGGTCGGAGAGCCTGCGCAACACCTCTACCGGGCCACACTCCACCACGATAGCTGAGACGATTCCCCTTGCCAGCCTGGTCATCCGCTGGAACAGCCATGGCGGTGCATGTCCACCGTGAAGCGGCAGATGCGCCAATCCTGTGCGCCGCGCTGACATGTTGGCGTCCTGAGGAAGAACTTGGATGGCCTCTCGTGTGTTGCCTAGTCCAGTGAGACCGGCTTCAATCGCGGGTTGGGAGTCACTCCCGGCATTCTGCCACGCTTCGCGATGGGCCGGCCGTCCACCTCATGGAGGTCCGCCGTGAAGTCGAGAGGTCTGGCGTCGCTGATGTAGCTGCCGACGGCAAACGTATCCACCGGTGCCGCCTCGTCGAGGAAATAGCGTATGCGGTCAGGGTCCAACCCTCCACTCACGGCTATCCCTACTTCGCGGTATCCCTCAAGGTCGAGCCACGCTCGTACTTCCTTTACCAGTTCTGCGGTGACTCTCCCACGTTCCGAAGGCGTGTCCAGCCGAACGGCATTGAGACGGCGCTCCATGGCCTTGGCCACAGCCACACTCTCGCGCACTTCGTCCTCGAACGTATCCACAAGCGCAATTCGAGGCACCCCCGGCGGCATCTCCCGGTCAAATGCCAGTGTTGCGTCCGCCGTCGACCCCATAATGATAATGAGGGCATGTGGGATTGTCCCTACGGGCGACGTGCCAGCGAGGCGAGCTCCCGCCGTACTGGCGCATCCACTGCAGCCTCCAACCAGTGCGGAGTACTCCATGGTGGCGACCACGGACGGATGCACGTGGCGTGCTCCGAAACTCAACACTGGCAATCCCCTGGCCGCCTCTATGCATTCTCTTGACGCAGTCGCCCATCCACTGGAGTGTGCCAGTATCCCGAGGTAGCACGTCTCATACACGCCGAAACTCTGATATGGCGCCGTGATCCTGAGCACAACCTCCTTGCGTCTGAAGGACTGTCCCTCGTCCAGCGCCCAGACCTCGGAATCCTCCTTTGGCAGGACTTGCCGCAGAAGGGCCTTAACCTGATCGATGCCACACAGAATCCCGTCCCGACGGGGGAACACTTCCATGGTGACAACAGGATTGATGCCTTCCTTCTTGAGGATCTCCACTGTCCGCAGGAAATAGACATCGGCGGTGTCGCCGGCCAACCAATCCTCCGGTATAGACCACTCGCGTGGCGAGGGCAGCCTGATTCGGGCCTCAACTCTTGCCCCGAGGACGCTTTGCATGTGGTCGAGCGCAAACCAGTGTTTCCGGTCATCAAACGACGCGACGCAGGAAGGAGGAACCTCGACGGCGTAGCCCAATCTTCGTGCATCGGCAACCGTGTGCAGCACGCAGATGTCCGTGCACACGCCGCACACTACTACAGTATCCACTCCTTCCCGTTTCAGGAGAGTGTTGAGTTCTGTGTCATCAAATGCGCTGAAGCGGCGTTTCTCCAGGATGTGTCCGGCAAGGCCGGCGAGTTCGGGAACAACCTCGGCCTCGTCAGTACCCTTGATGCAATGGGCCGGGAACTGAGAGAACTCGGGGTCATCGGGAGCGTGACTATCGCATACGAAGACGACCATCGCGCCGCGGGACTCCTCCTCCTTGATGAGGATAGAGACCTCGGGCAGTATGCGGCGGGAGCGGGCCCCGCAGTACAGAGGGTGGCCCTCCTCGAGGAATCCCCGAAGCATGTCAACTACAAGTACTGCCCTCGTCATTGGACTGTTCAAGACCTCCGTATTGTTAGAGCCGACGGTGCATTCAGTGTTTGAAATGCCGTGCGCCAGTGAAGACCAAAGCTGCGTCGTGGCGGTCGACCACCTCGATTATCTCGTTGTCCCTGACCGATCCCCCCGGTTCGATGAATGCCTTGACGCCGGCTTCCAGGGCAAGTTCAGGTCCATCCGGAAATGGAAAGAACGCGTCGCTTGCCAGCACGGCGCCTGCGGCTGCCTCGCCAGCCTTCTTGAGCGCAATGGCGACGGAATCCACCCTGGAAGGTTGCCCCGCGCCCATGCCCAATAGCACCTTGTCCTTGGCGATCGCAATCGCATTTGACTTGATGGACTTCACAGCCCGCCATGCGAACTCCAGGTCCTCGGATTCCTTGGCGGTGGGGCCTCGTTTCGAGACCGGACCGGGTGCCATCTCATCGGCGGCAACGTAATCGCGGGTCTGCACAAGGAAACCGCCGCGGACATGGCGGAACTCGAGTCCCCTATCCTCTTCGTCGGGAATCGCCACTCTGGCGATTCGAAGGCTCTTCTTCTGTGATAGTAAGGCCAGGGCGGCGTCGTCGAAGGCCGGTGC
>Ga0180431_10006872_pt1 | contig 13427 bp, 15 predicted proteins | sample SS_ome_11_FD_132459 | JGI IMG/M metagenome (GOLD analysis project Ga0180431, IMG submission 132459) | Hypersaline lake sediment archaeal communities from the Salton Sea, California, USA - SS_1_MS_1 metaG | ecosystem: Environmental > Aquatic > Non-marine Saline and Alkaline > Hypersaline >... | reverse complement strand
GGGAACACATTTATAACACAGTTAGACCACACCAGACGTTGGGATACCTGACTCCAAAGAAATTTTTGGATCAATGCAAAAGAGAGGAGGTCAGGTGTCACTAATCATATGAACGAGTACACCGCCTTGACAAACTGCAGGAATTATGTTACTGTTTCGCCACTAGGTAGTAGAAGTAAACTGGAAACCCATCTAACGGCAGAGCGAAAAGGCGAGAATTTGTAATACAATGACATTGCTTCACCTGTGGGCAGATGGCAGTCAGACGTTATAAAGAGAGGGCAGAGCTATGAAGAAGTTTGCGTTTGCTTCAATCGGGGTTATATTGACCTTCGGGCTGGTGGTATTCCTGTTTACCGCAATGCCTGCCGCCGCCGACCCGACGCCAACGCCGACGCCGACATGTCCGGCAATAACGCCGACGCCCACACCAACGCTGACCTCGACACCGACACCTACGCCGACATGGACATCCACGCCGACGCCTACGCTGACGGCTACACCGTCGCCGACGCCTACACCGACGCCGACAGGGACGGTGGTGATAGAATACAACATATACAAAGGGAACATCACGCTGGTATTATCCAATGCGGCGGGGACGGAGCTAAACATTTACACTGAGCCGATAGATAGCGGGGTGGTGAACATATCGTTTGCTGAGAACGTGGTGAATAATACGCGCACGTTCGTGCTGGATGCAGCAAGCCTGAATATCACTCCCGTGTTCTTCCCTGACCCATTAGGTATGGGGATGGACTTTAATCTGACGTTAGCGCTGGACGAGAACGCGGTAGGGACGCTGTATGTAGTGGATAATGTAGGGGATGTGGATGTATTCTCGCTGACGACGAAGGGTGGTTCCCCGCAGACGAATACCACGATAGGAGATGGGAATCTGGATACAGGTGGGTCGGTGCTGCTGCCTGCGGCGCTTAACGGGACGGCGGACGTATACTTGAACGAGAGTGTGTATCCTGGTGATGGGTACTTCACTACGATAATACTGCCGATGGCAGCGAATATGACGACGAATAAATCCGGGAATGAGATGTATGATGAGGATCCTACGGTGTACAATGGATCGCAACTCAACCTGTCTGGTGTAGCGTTTGACCAGAATGGTGGGCTGTACGATTACGTAGGGACCAACGGGGTGCTGGTGACGACGTTAGGGGCATATGATGTGTGGCTTCCGCAACTTGGGGGGTATATAACCTTCCAGGCGGGTATAGAGTGGTGGTTGTGCAGCGGGACGCTGTGCCCGACGCCTACACCCACGCCCAGCCCAACACCTACGCCGACGCCGACGGCTACACCATCGCCGACGCCGTCGCCCACGGAGCCGCCCGGTCCCGGAGATGTGAACGGTGACTACGTCATCAACTGCCTGGATATCACGCAGGTAGAGCTGTGCATCCTGTTCCCGGAGACGTATCCCAAGGAGGACTACCCCGGCTGGGATGCGGATGAGAACGGAGAGGGGCCCAACTCAGGGGATATCATGGCGGTGGTCCTGCGCATACTGGAGCAGTGGCCGCCGTAGGTTTGGCTCGGCGCTAGGGTTTGCGCCTCAGCTCGAACACCACCGGGTTGTCCGGGTCGGGGCAGGCGACTGTAGTCTTGTCCGGGTCCTTCTCCCAGGGGAACGCGCCGCCGTACTGCAATACCCCGGCGAAGGGGAACAGGGTGAAGAATGCCCATGAGCATATGCCCGCTGGTGTCTTATCGCCGATGACGAATTTATCGCCGACCTTATGCACGGCAGCGCATGTGCCTTTTTGCGAAATAACCTTTGCTACAACTTCTGCCATCGCATCCCTCCCGTTAAAATAGATATACGCTCGACGGCGACTTCAGCCCCCTTGTGCGCCAGCAGTGCCGCGCTCAGGTACTCGCCGATGAGTATCAGGTCCTCCGTGGGCAGGTACTCCGCTGCCGTCGCATCGAACAGCACGTTTACCGATGGCGACAGCCCTTCCTCGTCCAGGTACAGCACGACCGCCATGGGCAGGCGCGGCAGCGCCAGGAAGGTGAGCATCGCCGCTGCTCGATAGATATCGGCCGCCCAGCGACTCGCAGGCCTGCCTGAAGCCTTCGACGTCACCGCCGAAAGCCTATATCAGCGGGTTGATGACAGTGCGCTGGAATACGCCTAGTATAATTTGCCAGGCCCTACTTTTAATGATAAAGCCAAAAAGCAATGATGACCTAGCAAAGACACCTGCAGCTGTGATCCTAGATCATCCCTCCGCCCCTTCTATCAGCGCAATAAAAAATGCGTCAGAAAGAACACCGAATAGCATTACAACAGCATTCTTATCTACCCTACTGCTTTGATAGCGGGAGTATACCAATACGTGTAAACATACTCAACCCCCAATGCAAGAGAACCCGGCGACTACCCCCTATTGACATAAGCCCCCCGAGGGGATACCATAGCGTAATGGGTTAAGTCAAACGCCGGAATAGCCCGGCCGGAGGCAGCATGAACATTGTAGCTCAAGTTGCCATAGTAATAGTATCGGGCTATCTTCTGGGCAGTATCCCCACTGCCAACATCGTGATGCGGCTCGCCCGCCACCGAGACCTGCGCAAGATCGGCACGGGCAGCGTTACCTCCACCGCCGTCATGCTCCACGGCGGCAGGCTTATCGGCAGCATCTCGCTGGCCAGCGAGATAATCAAGACTTTCATATGTCTCACGATCGCATACTACGTATCCGGCGGAGCGCTGTGGGCCATGCTGCTCATGCTCGTTATCGCTTCCTTCGGGCAGATCTGGAGCATATGGCTGGGCTGGTCTGGCGGTCGGGGGCAAACGCTATTCGTTGCTGGTTTTCTGGTACTGTGCCCCCTCCCCTTCCTGGCATCCGTGGCAGTCTTCGCTGCCCTCTTCCTCGCCACCAAGCGTTACTATTTCAGCAACGTGGCCTGGCACCTTATCGCCCCGCCGATGCTGCTGCTGGCATATAAATTCAATCCGGCGATATTCGGGCTGGGCGAGCACACCTGGGGATACGCCGCCACCGCTGCGGTGCTGTGCGCTTTCTTCCTGATAAAGAACCGCCTGAAGAGCGACGATTTTGTGCAGGCGCAGGCGCTGGGTACCTACAGCAGGTAATGCGATGTTTTACATCTATCAGGGCATCATCACCGCCATCCTGTCGATACTCGCCGTCAACCTCATCCTCAACCTGAGGACGCTGCATCGACTGGGGAAGGACGATGGCGAGCTGCCCCGGACGCTGCCGCTCATCTCTGTACTCATACCCGCCCGTAACGAGGAAAGGAATATAATCGCCTGCCTGGACTCTCTGCTGTGGCAGGATTACCCCACTTACGAGATACTGGTACTGGACGATGGTTCCGACGATGACACTTCCGCCCTCGTAGAGCAGATATCGGCCAGACATCAAAAGGTAAGGTTGCTGCACGGCAAACCCCTACCTGAGGGGTGGGCGGGTAAACCCTTTGCCTGCACTCAGCTTGCCGCTGAAGCCAGAGGCGACTGGCTGCTGTTCACCGATGCCGATACGGTGCATGCGCCGAACATGTTGAGCAGCGCGCTGGCATATTCCCAAAGCCATAACCTGTCCCTGCTCTCCGGCTTCCCCATGCAGCTCACAGTCTCGTTCTCTCAGAGGATGGTCATCCCCGTGATTTACTTCCTCCTTCTCAGCCTGATTCCACTGTGGTGGCTGCAGAGGCTCAAAAAGCCCAGGCCGAGCTTCGCCTTCGGCCAGTTCCTGTTCTTTAAGGCCGACGACTATCGCGCCATGGGAGGCCATGAGGTGGTGAAATCGCGTATAGTGGAAGACCTGTGGCTGGGGCTGGAAACGGCACGCCGCGGCAAGCGTCAGGGGGTGGTTGACCTGTCGCAGGTAGTTGCCTGCCGCATGTATACCAACGTTGGCGAGCTGTATCACGGCCTTAACAAAATCTTTTACTCCATGACCTCGCTGTCGCCGCTGCTGTTCATACTGGTTATCATCGTTGGATCCGGCCTGTTTTTAGTCCCATTTGTCCTCGTAGCCGGACATTTCATCCCCATACTCCCCGACTGGGGCTGGTCAACGGTGATCGCCCTGCAGGTGGCGCTCACACTGCTGATGCGCCTGCTCATAGACCTGCACTTTAACCAGTCGCGGCGCTACCTCCTGTTGCACCCCGCCGGCGTGTCTTTCCTTGTGCTGTGCTGCTTCCGAGGTATCATCGGCCGCTACACCGGCTCCGGCGTGGAATGGAAGCAGCGTCACTACACGCCTGATTCGAAGGTCAAGTGAAGAATTAATCTCATGAACTGGAACACCAGGGTAACCCAACTGCTCGGCAGCAGATACCCCATAATCCAGGGCGCTTTCGGCGGCTTCGGCAGGTCCGACCTTGCGGCCGCTGTCTCAGCTGCCGGCGGCTTCGGCATCATCACCGCCAGCGCCCTGCGTACCCCGCAGCGACTGAAGGAGGACATCGACAGGGCTCGCTCCATGACCGATGCCCCCTTCGGCATAAACTTCTCCATCGGCCTGTGTCCCAACGTCGATGCCATGCTGGAGACGGCTATCGAGGAGCGTGTGCCGGCCATATTCACCTCCGCCTTCCGCGCAGATAACTACGGCAGGCGCGTACAGCAGGCGGGCCTCAAGTGGGTGCACAAGGTGGCATCGGTGCAGCACGCCATGGCCGCCGAGCGACAGGGGGCCGATGCCGTTGTCATCGTGGGACTGGAGGGCACCGCCTTCAAGAGCATCCACCAGCTGCCGACGCTGACCAGCATCACGACCGCCGTGCGCCACATCAAGATACCTATAATCGCCGCCGGCGGCATCGGCGACGGCAGGGGCGTGCTGGCCGCACTGACCATGGGAGCAGAAGGCGTGTATATGGGCACCCGTTTCCTGGCGACGACGGAATGCCCCATCTCCGACAAGCACAAGCAGGCGCTGGTAAACGCTCAGCCGTGGGACGCGGAATACCGCGAGCGCGCCCTGACCCCGCCACGTCCCGAGGAGTACCAGAAGCTCATGGGGGCGCGCGGCGACATACCCATGGACAAGTGGCTGCAGCAGCTGGAGAGCGTGATGTTCCGCCACACGCCCGACGGCCAGATCGACTGGGACAGTGGCATCGATGTAGAGGTGGCGCTGCGGATAGCCGGCGGCTCGCTGGCGGTGGGCGTAATCGACCGGGTGATGAGCGCCAGGGAGCTCATCGATACGCTGGTGCGCGACGCCGAGGCAATCGCAAAACGACTAACTCGATAGGTAAAAATTCGAGTCGCCAATCGAAGACATGCGAACTTCCATTTATCCTCTATTGACAAGCATATCCGCTAGTTGCTATTCTGAACACAGTATCTCGACATAAGAGGCAAACGTTGTACTGTCCGGTATGCAAAGACCCCATGATCATCGTGGAGCACGAGCGCATTGAGCTGGACTACTGCACCAGATGTCGCGGCGTGTGGTTCGATGCCGGCGAGCTGGAGTTGATGCTTGAAGCGGCGAACCTGGACGCTTCCCGTTTCAATATGAAGCATATCATGTCGCTGCCGGAGAAGAAGATCGACGAGGCAAGCCGCAAATGCCCCTTATGCCGCAAGAAGATGCGCAAGGTGGCCGTGGGCCACGAGCCGGAAGTGGTCATTGACGCCTGCCCCCGCGAGGAGGGCCTGTGGTTCGATGGCGGCGAGGTGGCACACGTCATAAAACAGTTAGTGAGCCTTTCGCCAAAAGAGAGCGGCGAGGTCGAGCCCGTGGTCACTTTCCTCGGAGAGGTGTTCAAGGCAGAATAACAGGCGAATATATTGGGAGGTGAAATATGGCAATCATAGTCGGAGTCATCATTGGGGCCCTCATCCTGCTGACGTTCATCATTTTCTTCGGCATCTACAACTCGCTGGTGAGGCTGCGCAATCAGGTGCGTAACTCGTGGTCACAGATCGACGTGCAGCTCAAGCGTCGCCACGACCTCATACCCAACCTGATCGAGACGGCCAAGGGCTACATGAAACACGAGCGTGAGACGCTCGAGGCAGTTACCAACGCCAGGTCTGCCGCCGTCGCCGCCAGCGGCAAGGGCGTCGGCCAGCAGGCCAAGGCCGAGGGAGACCTCAGCGGATTCCTCAGCAAGTTCTTCGCCCTCGCCGAGAATTATCCCGACCTCAAAGCCAACCAGAACTTCCTCGCCCTGCATGAAGAGCTGACTTCCACGGAGAACAAGATCAGCTTCGCCCGGCAGTTCTACAATGACAGCGTGATGAATATGAACAATAAGGTGCAGATGTTCCCTTCGAATATTGTTGCCAGCATGACCGGGTTCAGGGCTCAGGAGTTCTTCGAGATCGAATTGAAGGCGGAGCGGGAGGTTCCCAAGGTAAGCTTTTCCTAATATCGATCGACTCACCCCTGCGGATATGTGCAGGCCGATTAAGAGATGTTTGAACAGATAAGAGCCAACAAGATAAAGTCCCTGTGGCTTATCGTGTCGATAGGTGCCGTTCTGCTGGCCATGGGTTACTTCCTGGGGGCTGCTTTCCTCGACAGCGGTATCTCCGGCATCGTCCTCGCAACCATCGTGTGGGTCATCATGAACCTCATAGCCTACTATGCCGGCGACAGCATATTCCTCGGCATGGCGAGGGCAAAGAAGATACAGAAAAAAGACCATCCTCAGCTATTCAATATAGTAGAGGAGATGGTCATCGCCTCCGGGCTTCCCAAGATGCCCGACATATACATCATCGATGACCCGGCCCCCAACGCCTTCGCCACGGGGAGAAACCCCTACAAGTCAGCCGTCGCCGTCACATCAGGGCTGCTGAGGATGCTCAATCGCGATGAGCTGCAGGGCGTCATCGCCCATGAGCTGGGGCACATCAAGAACCGGGACATCCTCCTCATGATAATAGCCGGAGTCACGGTTGGAGCCATCGTGCTTATCGCTAAGTGGATGTGGTACCTGTTAATACTTGGAGGGGGAGGTCGCAGCAGCAGGAGAAGCAGCGGAGGCGGGGGGGGAGGAGGAGCAGCGATCCTGATCCTAGTGGCGCTGGTGTTCATGATACTTGCACCCATCTTCTCCCGGCTGATGTACTTCGCCCTCTCGCGGAGGCGTGAGTACCTCGCCGACGCATCCTCCGCCCTGTACACCCGCTATCCCGAGGGGCTGGCCTCAGCCCTGGACAAGATATCTTCATCGACGCATGTGCTCGCATCGGCAAACGATGCCACCGCCCCAATGTACATCATCAATCCATTGCATAAGGCAGGCCTCAAGGCCAGCGATCTCTCCAGCACGCATCCTTCCACATCGGAACGGATCAAGATCCTGCGCACCATGGGCAACAGCGCCGCCTTCGCCACCTACGACCGCGCATATCGGAAGGTGCATGGCGGTAGCGGCGGAGTGATACCCGCGGGAACCCTTAAAGGTGCTGCCGGCCTGGTGCAATCCCGCGCCGCTGCGGTTGAGGAGAAGAGGCCTCCGGCAGTGGAAAAGGTGGAGCGGGCAAGGGACGTCACCGATCTGGTGGAGAGACTGAATAAATATACCGCGCTCGCCTGCCAGTGCGGCACGGCCTTCAGGGTCCCGCCGGACTACAAGGGGAAAGCCATCAAGTGCCCTCGCTGCGGCCGGGACAACCCCATACCGGGCAGGTAAACAACAAACGACAGTGACTTCCCAACGACACCCACAGTCGATTTGATCTCATCCGTCATTAATCCACCAGCCAGGGGAACAGTATCGACAGTGTGGCTACAGCGAAGCCCAGCACTACCACTGCTATCAGGAGGGACGTTGAAATCCGCCTTTTCCCCTTCTTCTTCATCGCCAGCCTCCTTTATCGAATCAGGCAACCACTACTGAGGTAGCGATACTATACTCTCTAGCGGGCAAAAGGTCAAGACTGCATTTCCTTGATACGCAGGCGCGATCAATACAGGGACTGATTATCGCCGTGCAGGGAGTTCTTCTACCTATCGTTTCCAGGCAAATCGAAGCTACTTGATGTAAAGAGCCGCGTTTGCGAAATGATGTGCGGTGTTTCAGAGGCCATGCCGGTATGCTCATGCCAGTCTGACCTGCAGAACTCACCGATAAAACTGGCGATCCCTGCTATGCGTATCGCAGGACTATGCAGCCGACCGATCCTACCGCATAAAGCGGCTCTGCCACAGGTTCGCCCTTCTCCACCGTCTCAGGTAATAACCCAGCGCCAGACCGACGATGAACCCGCCCAGGTGTGCCTGCCAGGCTATAGCGCTCCCCGGGCTGGCCATGGGGATCACGGTGAGTATGATGAAGATGCCGATCATGGCGGCCCACAGAGGAACCGGCGCCGGTATGGGGAATATGATCACCCTGAGCTGTGGCGCAATGACCGCGAACGCACCTCCAACCGCGAAGATGGCGCCGGAGGCGCCCACCACGATGCCATCCCCCAGCAGGATGAACAGGAAACTGCCCGCTATGCCACCGATCAGGTAGATGGCCAGGAACCACCTGTCGCCAACAAGCCGGCACAGGTAACTTCCCAGAAAATACAGCGCCAGCATATTGAATATGATATGAAAATAGCCGGCGTGCATGAATAAACAGGTGATCAGTGTCCACGGCTCGCTGGTCCACTTGCTGGTTGTCAGGTCCAGCATCTGTACAAGGTCAGGCCTCGCCTGCTGGATGATGAACAGGACAACGTTTATCGCGATAAGCACGAGTATGGTCAAATCGTTATACTGTTTGAATCCTCTGTAGTTCATCCTGCCCTTATAATTGCATCCACCCAGCTACTTGTAACATGATAACTACAAGCTGACGCATTGGCAAGAGGCGGCGATGCGACCCGCGCCTGCTTCCTTGCACCAATCTTCGCCTGTGCTATGTATTGTAGATGCTGACTCGACCAGGAAAGCCGAGTGCAATCCAGAGTGTCAGGTTATCCCGATGTAAAAGCGGAAACCGATTTCTCGACAGCCGACGCTACGGCTAATCCGCCCTGTCTCGAACTGCGATCAGCCCGTTCAGGGTGCCGACGTATGCTATTCCGCCATCGGGGCCCAGCGCTATCGGAGCGTAGTTGTTGTTGTAACCTATGCCGGTGCCGGTAAGGAACCTGTACACCGTGTCACCCGTCTCGAAGTCCACGGTGGTGAAATACCAGGCATCGATCCTGTCGTCGCGCGGGTATTTGGTATAGAGGTATATCAGCCCCGACGCCAGTGACATCTTGGGCACCGGAGTGCAGGAGATCTCTGGGCTATACCAAACCTCATGGCAGGTGTAATTGCCAGCACCATCGGGGATCAGATCGACCCGGGCGACGCCGCCCACCGTCGACTTGCCGAGCGATGTCGAGCCGAAATCGGTGTAACCATAGTTGTTCTCCACGATAACCGAGTACTCCGTGCCATTTTGGCCCGGGCGCGCCACGCCGATGAGGGCGTTCTCAGTAGAGCTGAGGCCGTCCTCAAAAACCGGCGTGCTGCACACCAGCTCGCCGCTGTGGCGGTCGAGGAACAGTATGTTCATCCGGGGCTCGGCATTGTCCGCGATAGCGACCATGTCGCCGAACAGGTTAGGCGTGGTGCCCGACCCCTGGTTGATCATGCCGGACTTACGCTGGCTACCGCGGTCGTACTCCGTGCGCCAGTCCAGCACCGGCACCCCGTTCTCATCCGCATGGAAGCGGTACATGGCATAATCCGAGACTATGTAAACCCCGTCCTCGCCAACCGTGAAGGAGTTCTGCAGTTCTTCGCCCACGAGCTCGATCGTATGCACAGCGCCGTACGCCGGTTCGACTGTGCCCACGATACCGTATCGCGTCACGTACCACAACCGCCCGCTCCAGTCCGGCAGCGCCGCCCCCACCTTGTCCCTCGCCGGCAGTTCCTTGGGCACAACATGGCCGCTGAGGTCGTACTCTTGCACCAGGCTGAAACTGCAGGTTCTCTCGTCGAACCCGATCACCTGAATCGTATGGTTGTGCGTGGCTATGACAGCGCGATTCTGGTTATCGAGGCAGAAATAGGCGCCGCCGGAAGTGTCCTGCATAACACCTATAGGATCGTCGGCCCACTGGGCATGCCTTACGGGCAGGGCGTATATGTCGATCTCATCCAGCGTCTGCGGGTCCAGCAGCAGCAGATAAGGGCCGCTCAGGTTTACCATTACGGTCCATATCCTGCCGTCACTATCGAAAGTGACCGTGGCACACTGGGCAAACCCGCGGTAGGTGGAGATAACCTCTGGGTTGATCCCCAGCGGCCCGCTCACCTGGTATGTATCCGTCATGTAGGCATCGCAGTGCATATTATTATTGGCATTTGGCGCAAGGTACGGATGCTGCGACGGAACGATATTAGATACGGGATTCTGGTAGGCTTGGGGAAAATCCGGGTTTCTCATGAATCTCTCGGCATCAGTCAGCAGCGTGTAGTACTCGTCCTGCGGGATAGGCTCCGCCAGGACAGTTGCACTACAGGGCGCGACGGCTCCCTCACTGCCGACGATGATCCCGATCGCTATGAGGAGCGCTAAGGAAACGACCACTGCCAATATCGACAACAGCTTCCTTCTTGACTTCAGTCCGGCACCCAGGCGCATTATTAGCATAACTCTCCTCCACAAAAATCTATCGGTGACAGCGCAACTGACACGGGATGCGACCTCTTGTACTTAAATGCTGGCTACTCTTCAGCCCCGCGCTTGAAGACCTTCCCGATTTTACCCCACGATCTCTGGACCGTGAGCTTTATCCACCTGCCCAGTGCCTTCGATTTATCCACGAGCCAGTGCCACGCCCTCGACAGCCTCCCGGCGAGACTCGCGCCCACCGCTACCTCGGTAACAATCTCAGCGCTGGCCTCTGCCTGCTCCTCCCTAGCGACCACAGGCTCAGCCTCTGTTTCTTCCACTTCAGCGACCGCAGGAGCAGCCTCTGCCTGTTGCTCCTCGACAACCGATGGGGCAGCCTCCGCCCGCCACTTCAGTATGCCCCAGCCTGCAAGAGCGGCCACCGCCAGCAGGAAAACGATGCCGATAGCTATCGCCGTCCACGTCGATGAACTGACGCCGCCGCCGGCGGGGGGCGCCTGCGTGGCTGTAGGCGTTGGCGTCGGCGTACCGATGACCGTCCGGGTCGGCGTGGCAGTGGCGACAGGCACCACTGATGTCGTTGAGGCGGTCGGCACCGCTGTATGAGTTGCCTCAGGTGTCCCCGTTGGAGCCGCAGGTTGCCGCTGGTAATGCAGTATGGTGCCGTTCTCCCCCACGGCGAAAACATCGCCGCTGTCGCTGCCCCATATATCGAACAGCCAGTCCTTGTCGTCTAAGTCCATAGGCTGCCACCACTTGCTCCCATCGTAATACCAGATCAGGCCATCGCCGGTCTGATTCTCGCCGCCGACAACGAATATATCGCTGCCGCTGGTGCCCCACACGCCATAGAAAAACGGGATGCCGGGGCTGATCATCGGCGTCCATACAGTCTCGCATTTGATGACCGTGGCCCCGTCGCCGACAGCCACGATCTCTCTGGCGGAAAACCCCCACATATCATGGATGTCCTCTGCGACCCCGGATATCATCGGGAGCCACGCATTGCCATCGTAACGCAGCACAACACCACCATCGCCGGCAGCGAACACGCTCTGCGGCGAGCTTCCCCAGACACAGTTGAGGTTGGCTGTGGTACCGCTTTCCATCGCGCTCCACGCGCTGCCGTTGTAGTACAATATGGTGCCGCCATCCCCCACGGCAAACACGTCATCCATGGCGCTGCCCCATACCGCAGTGAGGTTCTCAGCGGTGCCACCTGCCATGGCGTAGGAGCCCCCGTGAGTATAGCGGCGTATAGTCCCATTCCCGCCAACCACGATGAAGTCCGTAGGCGATATACCCCACATGCCGTTGATGCCTGCCGATGTACCGCTTATCAGCGACTGCCACCCATTGCCATCGTACCGCAGCAGCGTTCCGCCCTCACCGGCGGCGAATACCGCCGATGACGACGTGCCCCAGATGCAGTTGAGGTCTTTAGTCGTGCCGCTATTCATCCGGCTCCAGCCATCCCCGTTTGCCATCGCGCCGGGGGGCATCGCCACGCTGGCAGCCAGCAGCAGGAGCGTCGGCAGTACTACCGTTATCGACTTAGACAGCGCTCGCATTACACGCATCGCCTCACCTGCTCTCGAATGTTTTATTCAGGGTAGGGCTAATATACACATTACGGGGCTTCAGGTCAAGGGGCGATCGACAGCAAACCACGACAGCGTATCCAGCGGCAGGTTGACTCACACCGAAGCAGGGGATAGGATATTGAAGGCATGCATCTTCGATAATGATCCCTTTACGATCAAGCCGACTCAGACAGCTTGAGCAGTATGGAGACCGACATGATTAAAGAATACAACCTGGAAAACAGGGCGGCCATAGTGACCGGCGCAGCCCGCGGCATCAGCAGGGGCATCGCACTCACGCTTGCGGATGGCGGCGCCGATATCGTGCCGGTGGATATGGCAGCTGACGAGAATGCGAATCTCGCCTCCGGCGTCTCCGACTTCGTTACCGGCCAGAACATATATATCGATGGGGGACTGACCTCAGGGAGATAAGCTTACATGTCATACGATCCCGCGTTCGAGAAAGCCCGGCAAGCAATGGCCTCACTGGACCCATCCGAGATGGCGCATAACAGCGGGGCGTCCTTCGACGGTGACCGATTCACCCTGCGATTCTTCAACCGCGACTTCACCGTACACTATCCCGATATCCATGTAAGTCAGCCGGATGTCGACAGCGAGCCCCCCGTATGGCTGCAGCTGACCCTGCTGCACTACCTGACCCACGCCAGCGGGGCGCTGCCGTCCGCCTTCCATTGCCCCACCAGCAACCTGCGCGGCGACGAGTGGATCGCCTACCGCCAGCTCCCCGGCGCCATGTCCGCTGGCGGCGTATTCCAGCGCACTGTCATCAACCCGCTGATACAGGCTTTCGGCAGCGACATCGATGGATTTAAGAAGGCCTGCGAGTCGCTGGGCGGCCGATGCCTGTCCAGCAACGGCGATGCCGCATTCACTTTTCTGGCGCTGCCGCGACTGCCCATGGCAGTCGTGCTGTACCTGGGCGAGGAGGGGCTGCCTCCATCGGTCAACGTGCTGTTCGATGCGACGGCAGCGGAGTACCTGCCTGCGGAAGACCTGATACTCATCGGCGAGTACCTGAGCGCGGCGTTACTGGAGCACAAGGGGCTGAAGTCACCGTCGAGCGTATATCTGTTTTAACGGGAGGGATGCGATGGCAGAAGTTGTAGCAAAGGTTATTTCGCAAAAAGGCACGTGCGCTGCCGGCCACAAGGCCGGCGATATATTCGTCATCGGCGACAAGACGCCAGCGGGCATGTGCTCGTGGGCGTTCTACACGCT
>Ga0180431_10006870_pt1 | contig 13428 bp, 12 predicted proteins | sample SS_ome_11_FD_132459 | JGI IMG/M metagenome (GOLD analysis project Ga0180431, IMG submission 132459) | Hypersaline lake sediment archaeal communities from the Salton Sea, California, USA - SS_1_MS_1 metaG | ecosystem: Environmental > Aquatic > Non-marine Saline and Alkaline > Hypersaline >... | reverse complement strand
GAAGGAGCAGGATCCCACTACGACGAGGAGTGGGGGATCCCTTATGCTTCTTCTCCCTCTGGCTCTACCTCCTCACTATCATCCCCCGCCTCAGCAGGCTCCGCATCGGCGGCCACGGCCTCCGGCTCTTCCGCCGGTTCTTTCGCCGGCTCTTCTGCCGGTTCTTCCGCCGGTTCTTCCGCCGGCTCTTCTGCCGGTTCTTCCGCCACGGGCTCTGTCGGCTCTAGACGGGTCCTGGGGCTGACCTCTGGCATGGCCTGGGTCGCTGCTTCCGCCTCGGCGACCAGCGCTTCCAGAGACTCGCCCTGCTTAAGCCGCTCAAGGCGGGCCAGCGTCCCTTTGTTCTTCAACAATCGGAGCACCGCCTCCGTGGGCCGCGCACCGACGTTCAACCAGTATAATGCCCTGTCTTCATTGATCTCCACCGTTTCCGGTTCGGTGCGCGGATTGTAGAATCCAACCACCTCAATGAAGCGCCCATCGCGGGGAGACCGTGAATCAGCTACTACCACCCGATAGCTGGCCTGCTTCTTGGCGCCTACGCGGCGCAATCGAATCTTAACCATATTCCTCCCTGTCGTTATCTGTTTTCCAAGTCATCAATCTACCCGAACATGCGCATCAACCCTTGCAGCCCCCCCTTGCCCTTCCCCAGTTGCTTCATCACCCGCTGCATCTGTTGGAACTGCTTCAGCAGCGCATTCACCTCTTGCACCGTCGTGCCGCTGCCGCGGGCGACGCGCCTTTTGCGACTGCTGTTGAGGACGCGTGGGTTGCGTCGCTCCTCCGGTGTCATCGAAAGAATAATCGCCTCAATGTGCTTGAACTGCTTATCGGTGACCTCGGGCGTCACTTCCTGGGACAACTGGCCCAACCCGGGCACCAGGTCAAGAATCTGGCTCAGCGGCCCCATGCGCCTGACCTGCTGCAACTGCTCCAGGAAATCGCCCAAGTCGAAACTGGCGTCGCGCAACTTGCGCTCCAGTTGCTCGGCCTGCTTCTGGTCAAAGGCGGATTCCGCTCGTTCTATGAGCGTCAGCACGTCGCCCATGCCCAGGATACGAGAGGCCAACCGCTCGGGGTGAAAGACCTCCAGCGCGTCGGTCTTCTCACCGGTACCCAGGAACTTGATCGGCACGCCCGTGACGGCCCGCATGCTGATGGCCGCCCCTCCCCGGGCATCACCATCCACCTTGGATAGGATCAATCCGGTCAGCCCGATACGCTCGTGAAAACCTGTCGCGATATTCACCGCTTCCTGCCCGGTCATCGCATCGGCCACCAGGAGCGTTTCGACCGGCTTCACCGCCTTCTTGACAGCCGCCAACTCGCCCATCATCTCTTCGTTGATCTGGAGGCGACCGGCGGTGTCCAACACGACCACGTCACAGCCTCGCTGGCGTGCCTCGCGGGCCCCGTTGGCACAGATCTGAGGTGGCTGCGCGTGCTGCCCCTCGCTGTGGACCGGCAGTCCCAGTTGGCGCCCCAACACCTCCAGTTGTGTGATAGCAGCCGGGCGATAGGTATCACCGGCAACCATCAGCGGCAGATGACCGCCATGTTTGAGATGACGGGCCAGTTTGGCCACCGTCGTCGTCTTGCCCGAGCCCTGCAGCCCGACCAGCATGATGACGTAGGGCGCAGGCCCTCTCAGTTCCAGTTGCCCCGGCTCGCCCAGCGTCTCAATCAGTTCCTGGTGCACGATCTTGATCACTTGCTGGGCCGGGCTGAGGCTCCTGGTCACCTCGGCACCGACGGCCCGCTCACGCACACGGCCGATGAAGTCCTTGACGACTTTGTAATGTACGTCGGCTTCCAGCAGCGCCAGGCGAATCTCGCGCATTACCTCGTCGACGTCCTGCTCACGCAGGACCCCGCGCTTACCCAGCCGCCGAAAGACGGCCTGGAGTTTACCGGTCAGGTTCTCGAACATTGCCCTCCGACTGGCAGCAGGCCAGACAGCCGATCAAATATATGAGGCGATTGTAATGGAAAAGCCCTGTTTCGTCAAGTTTTCTAGCGCCTCACAACCGCCCGTGCGTCCACCGCTGCTCCATTCCGCTCGAACACCAGCATCGGGTTGACCTCAATCTCGACCACCTCAGGACATGCCACCAGCAGCCGCGAGAGCGCCAACAGCGCCTCGATGACCGCCTCGCCGTCCACCGCTGGTTCGCCGCGCACACCCCCCAGCAGACGGCTTCCCCGTACCTCGGCGATCATCCCCTCGGCAGCCTGGCGGGTCAACGGAGCTAGGCGGAACGCGACGTCCTCGAAAACCTCCACGTACACGCCGCCCAGCCCGAACATCACCACCGGTCCAAAACTGGGATCGCGCTTGCCGCCCAGGATGACCTCCCGCCCCCCGGAGAGCATGCGCTGCAACAGAACCCCCTCCACGCGCACTCCTGGCACCCGTTCCGCTACCCGCGCCACGAGCGCCGGAAACGCTCCCCGCAATGCCTCGGGGCTGTCGACGTCCAGCACCACGCCCCCCACGTCCGACTTGTGCGGGAGGTCGGCCGAGAGCGCCTTGAGCGCCACCGGATAGCCGATGCGACTCGCGGCCGTCAGCGCCCCCTCGACGCTATCCACCACCGCCCACGGGGCGGCAGGAATACCGAAAGCCGCGCACAGCGCCAGCGCTGCGTCGGCCATCAAGACGCCATCGTGGGCCAGCAGTCTCTCAACCTGGCCCGGCCGATCGAGCGTCGCAGGGGACAAAGACGGCAAGCGCCCTGCGCCAGTGCAGCGGTCGCGCGAGGCAGCCAACGCCCGCACCGCCGCCTCGATCTCGGTGAAGACGGGATAGTCCGTCTCCTGCTTGAGCCCTTCGACCTCTTCCTGCGGCGCAAAGGCGCACAACACCACCGGCTTGCCCAGTTCGTGACTCAACTCCTGGACCCGGCGGACCAACGCGCGGGACATCTCGCCCTCGAGACCGGAGCTGTACGTATGCACCAGCAACAGGGCATCGGGATCCAGGGCCCGCAGGCACTCCTCCACGATGCGACCATACAGGCCAAAGTCAAAGATGGCACCCAGGTCCAGCGGGTTGGTCAACGTGATGACGTCGGCGCGGAACATGCTTTGCACTTCGGCCAGGAAATCACCCGGCATAGGGACGAGTCGAAAGCCATTGGCTTCCGCTGCGTCGGCCGCTACCACCGCGTGTCCTCCGGAACGCGCGACGATGACCAGGTCGCGACCTCGCACCGGCGGCAGTGCGAACCCCTGGGCCAGCGCCACCGCGTCGTCGAAACTGGTGGCCCGGGCAAGCCGGGCCTGCCCCAGCGCCGCGTTGACGATGCGATCGTCATTGGCAAGCGCCGCCGTGTGCGAGAAAGCAATCTCGGCACTCGCCCGCCCGGTGTTCGCCTTGTGAACGATGATCGGCTTGGACGACGAGGCGGCCAACGCCATCAACCGGCGCCCCTCCTCAATGCTCTCCAGATAGAGACACACGATCTCGGTGCCGGGGTCATCCAGCAGGAAGCTCAGATAGTCCACCTCGTCCAGGTCGGCCTTGTTGCCCATGCTGACCACCTTGTTGACCCCCAGCCCGGCCTCGCTGAGCAAATAGAGATAGGTGATGGAGACTCCACCGCTTTGCGCCAGCACCGAGACCGGGCCTCGCCTGGCCGACCGTTTCTCAAGCAGCGTAAAGGGTAGACACAACCCATTCTCCATGTTAACCACGCTGATACAGTTCGGGCCGACGAAACGGATGCCCCAGCGGCGCGCCACGGCACGGACCTGCGCCTCCAATTCGCGCCCCGCTTCCGAGAACTCGGCGAAGCCGCCCGATTCGATCACTACACGAGAGATGCCCTTCTGCCCACAGGCCTCCACCAGGCCAGGCACCGTTGCGGCCGGCGTCAAGACCACGGCCAGGTCCACGCCATCAGGCAGCGACTGCAAGGAGGTAAGAATGGGAATGCCGTGCACCTCGCCGCTCCGCAACCCGACAGCGTGGATGTCGCCCTCGTAGCCGAACGCCAGCAGATTGCTGATGATGGTGGTCGCCAGGTTGTCGGTCCGCTCCGAAACACCGACGACCACGATACTATCGGGATAGAAGATCTTGTCCACCGCGTTGCCTCCCGTCAAGACTGAGGAGATTGTAGCAGAGAGCAGGTAAAATGCCAACCAGAAAACTACGAAAGCCCTCATTTTTGTGGTACAATTATGACGTAGACAAGAAGGGAGAATGATTATGTCAGTCATAAAGCTGTTGCAGCGCAGTGAGCTGTTTGCCGACCTACAGCCCGAACAGATCGAGCAGATCGCCGCTCTGAGCCGTGAGGTCGTATACAATGCTGGCGACATCATCATTAAGGAAAACGAGCCCTCCGACGAGATGTACATCATCCGCGACGGTATGGTCGAGGTACTGGTCTCCCAGGGCGTCGTCCCTGACGTACCCGGCCCTCCCCAACTGTCCACCCTCGTCCGCCTGGGCCAGGGGCAGGTTTTTGGTGAAATAGCACTGGTGGATCGTGGCGCGCGCTCGGCGACGGTGCGCTGCGCGCTGGACGGCACCGTGCTGGCGCTCATCCCACGCCAGGCTTTCTGGTCGCTCTGCGATAGCGATAATGAAATTGGCCACGTCGTGATGCGCAACATCGCCGCCGACCTGTCGTTCAAGCTCCGCCACCGCAACTTGCAGGCCAGGCTGACGGGAGAGCCGGCGTGATCTACAAGGTCAGCTACTTCGTCGTTGGCAGGCCAGAGGTGGGAGCGATCGTCAACCTGACCACCCCGCCGAACGTCGGCGATCAGGTAAAGCTGGGGAATGAGATGTTCCAGGTCACCGAAGTCATCGACCTGATCCCACCGCGCGGGGATTTCGCCTACCTCCACGTCACATGCCAGCCGGTGCAGGAGCCGACAGCGCCGGGAGTGGGTGCTGCCATAGACCTGTCATACCACCCGAAAAACATCCACCCCCGTGCATACGTCGCGCCAAACGCGACCCTCATCGGCGATGTGCACGTCGCCGCTGGAGCCAGTGTCTGGTTTGGGTGCATCCTGCGGGGCGACGAAGCGCCCATCACCATCGGTGCGCGCACGAACGTCCAGGACCTGACGGTCATCCACGCGGATGCAGGCACACCCTGCACACTCGGGGAAGGCGCGACTATCGGGCACCGCGCCGTGCTGCACAGCGCGACTGTCGAGAACGGCGCGTTGATTGGCATCGGGGCCATCGTGCTGAACGGCGCTGTCGTAGGGCAGGAGGCGCTGATCGGGGCTGGCGCGCTGGTGCCCGAGGGCACGCACATCCCCCCTATGCACCTGGCATTGGGTGTCCCAGCACAGGTCGTGCGGGAACTCACGAGCGAGGAGATCGATCATATGCGCTCCGTGGCCGCGCAATACGTTGCACGCGCCCGGGCGTTCATTGCAGCTAGCAAGCAAGGAGAGTAACCATGTCAGTCATCAGTCTATTGCAGCGCAGTGAGTTGTTTGCCGGCCTACAGCCCGAACAGATCGAGCAGATTGCTGCTCTGGGCCAGGATGTCGTCTGCCAAACCGGGGACATCATCATCAAGGAGAACGACCCCTCCGACGAGATGTACGTCATCCGCGATGGCATGGTCGAGGTGCTGGTCTCTCATGGGGTCGTCACCGACGTGCCCGGCCCCCCAAAACTGGCACCCCTCGTCCGCCTGGGCCAGGGACAGTTCTTCGGCGAGATGGCGTTGGTAGATCGTGGCGCGCGCTCGGCGACGGTACGCTGCGTGCAGAACGACACCGTGCTAACGCTCATCCCTCGCCAGGCCTTCTGGTCGCTCTGCGAGAGCGATCATCACATCGGCTACGTCGTGATGCGCAACATCGCCGCCGACCTGTCGTTCAAGCTCCGCCACCGCAACCTGCGGGCCAGACTGTCGGGAGGGAGAGCGTGATCTACAAAGTCAGCTATTGCATCGTGGGCAGACCGGACCTGGGGGCGATCGCAAATCTGAACACCCTGCCGAGCGTCGGTGATCAGGTGAAGCTGGGCGATGAAACGGTCGAGGTCACCGAAGTCATCGAACTGATCCCACCGCGCGGGGACTTCGGCTACCTTCACGTCACCTGCCAACCCGTGCAGGAGACAACGCAGACCGGTCCGTAGGTACGTCCACCGGAAGCGTCCCTGCCGGCAAGGACAGCGAACCCTTCGCCTCCGCTCTGGATGGCGCTGGGCGACTTGACAGAAGTCGTCGTTGACTGTATACTATATGCAGTTGTACGCATATAACAGCATCATGAAACAGTCTTCTTACCGTCAGGCGGCTCGTCTCTATCACTTGCTCTCACACCCGGCTCGACTGCGCATCCTGGATGAACTGCGGCGCAGCGAGGCGTGTGTCTGCCACCTGCAGGCCATGCTGGGCCGGCCTCAGGCCTACGTCTCGCAACAATTGCGGGTGCTACGAGAGGCCGGGGTAGTCACCACCCGCAAGGATGGCCTGCTCGTATATTACCAACTGGCGGACCCGCGAGTGGAGCGGCTGCTGGCGGAAGTCCTGGGGCCGGCGGGAGAGCCGACTCGCCCACCGAATTGCCCATGTCCCAAGTGCACCTCCTGCAGCCAGTAGCGGGCCACAAGCGTCTCGTATGCAAACACAGATTGCACCTACAGTTGACTTGCAGCCCAAATTCGTGTATAGTTAGACCAGAGCAGGAGGGGTCGTGGATCGAAAACGCGTTCTGATCATCGACGATAGCGCCGAGACACAACAACTGCTGGCCGAACTGGTGCTTGAGCCCGGTGGCCATCGACCCATTGCGGCCCTGGATGGCAAGGAGGGACTCCGGCTGGCCCTGGAGGAACTCCCCGATCTCATCATCCTGGACATGCAACTGCCGAAGATGAACGGCCTCCAGGTGCTGGAGGCACTGCAAGAACGGCGCGTAGGCATCCCCGTCATCTTCACGACCGTCCGCGAGTCCCCCGAGCTGGTAGTGCAGGCCTTCCGACTGGGCGCGCGCGACTACGTCATCAAGCCCTTCGACCCCCAGGAAATGCAGGAAGCGATCCAGCGCGCCCTCACCTCCGCCACATTGCGCGAAGAACACGATCAACTCACGCAGCAACTGGTGGAGGCCAACGAGAGATTCCAGCGCCAACTTCAGGAACTGAACGCCATCTACGCCATCGGGCGGTCGGTCACGTCGCTGCTGGACCTGAACAATGTGCTCAACCGCGTGGTCGAGGCCGCGACGTACCTGGCGGACGCCGAGGAAGGCATGCTTCTGTTGCCCGACCAAGAAGGCAGCGAGCTCTACCTGCGGGCGGCCAAGGGCGTCGACGAAAAGGTGGCCCGGAGCCTGCGCGTGCGGGTAGACGACAGCCTGGCGGGGCGAGCGATTCAAACCGATCGTCCCGTGCTCATGTCCGGCGAGCGCGCCAAGGTCACCACCGGCTACCTGGTCCAGTCGCTGCTCTACCTGCCCCTGCGGGTGGCCGACCGCGGGGTGATCGGCGTGTTAGGAGTCATCAACCGTGAGAAAGTGCGCTCTTTCTCCGAGCGAGACATATTCCTGCTTTCAGCCCTGGCAGACTACGCGGCCATCGCCATCGAAAACGCCCGGCTTTTTGAGACCGTCGAGGCAGAACGGGCCAAGTTGGAGACCATCCTGCGGGAGGCCCAGGAGGCCATCATCGCTGCGGACAACGACGGTAACATCATGCTGTGCAACGCGACGGCGCGGGCCACACTGGATCTGGTCGGCGCCGACATCCTGCACCAGCCCGTCAGGGAAGCCATCCCACACCCCGGCCTGCGAAACATGTTCGTCGACGCTCAGAAGACGGGCAAGGTAACCCACGGCGAGATACCGCTGGACGACGGGCGCACGTTCAACGCACAACTCACGCCGATCAAAGGGATCGGGCGGGTGCTGGTGATGCAGGATATCACGCACCTGAAGGAACTGGATCGTGCCAAGTCGGAATTCGTCGCCAACGTCTCGCACGATTTGCGGACGCCGCTGACGACGATCCAGGGCTACATTGAGCTGCTTCCCCGGGCCGGGCCACTTAACGCCCAGCAACAGGAGTTCGTCCTCCGCGCTGGCCAGAGCATGGAGACCATCACGAACCTGATCAACAATCTCCTCGACATCGATCGTCTTGAGGCCGGACTGACCCTGCAGATGGTTCGGTGCGACCTGGCACGAGTGATCGTCGAAGCGATTGAGGACTTTCGCCAGCATGCGGAGGAAAGTGAGCGGGAATTGCGCTGGGAGATACCCGAAGGGTTACCGCCCGTACAGGGCAATCCCCACCGCCTGCGCCAGGTGATGGACAACCTGCTCAACAACGCGTTCAAGTACACGTCCGAAGGCGGATGGATCGCTGTGAACGCAGTCAACGACGACGGGTACATTGTGGTAAACGTGGCCGACAACGGCATCGGCATCCCCCAGCCCAACAGCCCTACATCTTCGACAAGTTTTACCGCGTGGAGTCAGAGGAGACGTTGGGCATCGTAGGCTCCGGCCTGGGCCTGGCGATCGTCAGGGCAGTGATCGAAAAGCACAATGGGCGGGTGTGGGTGGAGAGCAGGCCAGGGGTAGGCAGCGTCTTCAGCTTCGTGCTACCCGCAGCTCGAAACAGGGCGCAACAGACGGAAGAGACGTGACATTGGCCGATAATTGCATCTCAACGGGGTGCTCTGCCGAGCGCCCCGCTTGTGTTTCTACGTACACTACGCACAGCGTAGGGTTTCCGTAGGTTTAGCGTAGGATAGACGTCAAGTCCCATCCAATAAGCTATGGTAATATATAGGCAGAGTCAGGGGCGGTTTCTCTTCTTCTCCTCCTTTTGGTGAGGGCCGGGGTACAGCGACCCCGGCTCTCCGTGTGTCTGGGCCCCACCACCCCAAACTCGTCCAGCCGGAGAAAATTGACTTCCCCCCCATTCCAGTGTAATATAAGGGTCCAGGGGGGCGACGTGGCACATCACCGCGCACTATCCACACAAGAGGAGGCGACAGGCGCTGGCATCCTTGCACTGCGTCTGATTGTCGTCGTCTCCTGCATCTCTGCCGTCGTTGCGATCATCCACGGGGCCTGGGAAGCCAGGTCTCCTGCTGAAACCACGCCGGAGGTCAGTGCGCCTCCCGTCTCATCTGACGCTACGGCCGCTGTCCTACCCGCCAACTCATCCGCCAGCCTTATGGCACCCGCCGGCCAGTCCGCCACACCACCCCCCAACCCGCAACCATCCACCAGTCAATCCACCGGCGTGCCACGCCTTGGTGTCGTCGCCGGGCACTGGGGAAGCGACCAGGGCGCAACGTGCCCCGATGGCCTGGCCGAGGTCGACATCAACCTCGACGTTGCACAGCGGGTCGTCTATGTCCTGCAAGCCCTGGGCTACCAGGCCGACCTGTTGGCGGAGTTCGACCCCAGGCTGGAGAATTACCAGGCCGACGCGCTCATATCCATCCACGCCGACTCCTGCGAGGACTTCCCCAACGCTACACCGCCAGCCAGCGGATTCAAGGTCGCGAGCGTCGAGGACAGCCTGGTGCCGGAGGAAGAGAAGCGGCTGGTCGCATGCATGGCCCAGTGCTATGCCGCCCGCACTGGGATGTACTTTCACGCCAACAGCATCACCCACGATATGACCCGCTACCACGGCTTCTACGAGATCGACGGCCAGACGCCGGGCGCAATCATCGAAACTGGTTTCATGCGAAAAGATCGTTCTGTGCTCACCCAGCGGCCCGATCTGGTGGCCCAGGGCATCGTGGATGGCATCATCTGCTTCGTCGGGGATCCGAACCCGTAGTACGTCTCGTCCCGGCAGATCCGATTCCGAAACCCAAAACGCATGGGGAATCTCTGATGGACAGCATTGAGCCGCTGCTAAAGGCCGGGCAGATCGCAGCCCGAGCCGGTGAGAGGGCCAGGGCCCGGCGCAAGTTTCGCACCGTGCTGATCCTCGACCCCGTCAACGTGACGGCTCTGTTGTGGCTGGCGTGGCTCAGCGACGATCCCCGGGCCAGCCTGGCCTACATCGCCCGCGCGCTGGCCCGCGATCCCCACAACCCCCGTGCTCACGCTGCGCTGCGCTGGGCCCGCCGGCGTGCCACCCTCCCCACGTCCCCAGCACCGCCCCCCTCACCCCCGTCCGCCCTGCCGACGCTCGACGCCCAGAAAAGCACGAACCGGGTTTTTTGGAAAAAACCCGGTTTATTGGCTACCTTGAGCTTGCTCGCCATACTCATCGGCGGGGCTTTGATCTGTTCAATGCCGGACAGCCTGCCAGCGTCAGCCGCCCTGGCTCCCCTCCCCACACTCTCCCCCCCCTCTTTCCCCCCCGCTCGCGGGGGGGATGTAAGGGGGGGCGCCCCCGCTACCAGTGTGCCCACCCTGACACCCACCATCACTCATACGCCTACGCCTCGCCCAACCGAGACTGGCACACCCACCCAGCTCCCCACAGCCACGCCCAGCTCCGCCCTACCCACCCCGGCGCCACTCCCGCCGACGGCAACGCTGGCCCCATCATCCATTCAAAGCAACGTGCGCTGGATAGACGTGGACCTGACCCACCAGAGACTTACCGCTTACGAGGGACAGAAGGTGGTGCGGACGACGCTCGTCTCTACGGGACTGCCGCGCACGCCCACGCCCACCGGCCGGTATCACATCCACATCAAGCTGCGCTACGATGACATGAGCGGCCCGGGCTACTACCTGCGTAACGTGCCCTACACGATGTATTTCCACGGAGGATACGGCCTGCACGGCACCTACTGGCACAACAACTTCGGCCACCCGATGAGCCACGGCTGCGTCAACCTGCCCACACCAGAGGCGGAGTGGCTCTTCAATTGGGCCTCAGTGGGGACCCTGGTCAACATCCACGACTGATCGACGAGCCCGCCACACTCACACGCGCAACCCCAATACCTCGAACGCAGGTTCCGGCTGCGGGTGCCCTTTGAGTTCCACCATCCCGACCATTCGCGCCTCGACGTAGCCACGCACCAGTCCGTAGACCTGCTGACAGATCAGGATCTGCCCCCCCTGGGCATGCTCTTGCAGCCGGCGGCTCATGTTCACCGCGTCCCCGATGACGGTGAAACTCATCAACTGAGACGCACCGATGTTGCCCACCAACACCTCACCGGTGCTGATTCCCAACCCAAACTGGAGCCGCGAGGCCGGGGGAAAGCTTTCATGACATTCATCGACCGCTCGACATATGCGCCACGCCGCTCGTACGGCTCGCAGCGCGTGATCCTGCTGTGGGAGAGGGGCATTAAAGTACGCCATCACTGCATCACCCAGGAACTTGTCCAGCGTTCCCCCCGCCTCCAGAATCGCCTCAGCCGCCACGGCGATGTGGCGGTTGAGGACATCCACCAGGACCTCAGGCGCAGCGCGGGTGCTGAAGCCACTGAATCCCCGGATGTCGGCAAAGAGGATCGTCGCCTGCTGGCATACGCCGCCAAGGCAGACGGCCTCAGGCTGGGCCATGAGCTTCTCCACCACGCTGGGAGCGACGTAACGCTCGAACAGCCCCCGGATCTGTCGTTTTTCACGCTCCTTCGTCTGTTCAATCTGTTGCACCAGGCGCGCGTTCTCAATAGCAATGGCGGCGTGGTCGGCCAAGACCATGAGCAGGCGGCGGTCGTGGTCGCTGAAGGAGCGGGCCGTGACCTTGTTGCTCACACACAACACACCGATGGGGCGGCCACCGACGTTCAGCGGTACGGAAAGCATCGCGCCGGTCGTCGTGGCATCCCCCTTACGCATCGCATCAGCCACCAGTTGATCCTCTGTGCGGCGGGAAACCTGCAGCTCCTGGCCCTTGGTACGCCACTTGCGCACGCGCTCCTGGAGTCCGTCCACCCGCTCGTCCTGCATGAAGATCGCCCCCTCCTCAGAAGCGGTGATGTAGAGCGCGGCGTCCACGATCCGTCCCAACAACTTGTCAAGGTCCATCAGCGCCGTGACTGACTTCCCAATGTGATACAGGGTGTTGAGCTCACGCAGTCGCTGCTCCAGTTGCCGCTTGGACTGCATCAGCCGGGCAGTGAGGGCCTCTTTCTCACGTTGCAGTCGCACTTCCTTCAGTGCCCGCTCGATCGCCCCCAGCATCTCGTCGGCCGCGAAGGGCTTGATCACGTAATCACGCACACCCTTGCGGAATACCTCGGCGACGATGGCCTCTGATCCGTGGGAAGTCATCAGGATCACCGGGATTTCGGACCGCCGGGCACGCAAGGCATCAAGCACCTCGAACCCATTCATCTTGGGCATCTCGAGGTCGAGCAGCACGAGGTCGGGATTGCCTTTGAGGACCTTGCGCACTCCCTCGGCGCCGTTGGTGGCCTGCACGGCCTCGAAGCCGTTTGGTTCCAGGACATACTGGATGACAAAATCGCGCATCTCGCGGCTGTCATCCACGACGAGCACACGGATATCAGACAAAGCTACCCCTCACGCTTCCCGTCTTGTTGTACGCCGGAAACTCGCACCGGCGGTCTCTCACCTAGTATACCATAATCGCGCAAAACCTCACAGAGACATACAGCACGTCCGGTGTTTTCCCACCGCGCACAGCATCAAAAAGCCCGCCTTCTGCTCCAAGGCGGGCTTTCAACCCTTGCTCAGGCTATGATCGTCCCTTTGTCATTGCTCCTCAATCTCATAGCTGTAGGACCCCATCTCCGTCGTCACGGGCGCTAGGCCGGAGATGGTGATCACCGCCTGGTCCGTGCGACCTTCCAACGGAATCGTCCACTCGCCGACCTGATCCTCGCTCAGTTCCAGCCGCTGCACCGTCGTTTCGGGACCAAAGAGGATCAATTGCACTAGCCAACGCTGCGGTAGCACGTTGGCGTGACGGATGAAGCCAGCAGGCTCCCACCCATCCCCATCTTCCTCGAGATCGCTGAAGTAGTCAATCTCGGGGATCGCGATGTCGTCCAGGACGAAGCCGGGACGGTTGACCGCGTCATCGGTGATGTACTCGAAACGGACCCACACCTCCTGCCCGGCATACGCAGACAGGTCCACCCGTTCTTGGATCCACTCTGGATTCCCCCCGCCGCCGCTGCTGCCAGTGTAGGCCCAGCCGAACGAGTTGCCGTTCGGATTAGTGCCGGTCCCGGAAGGCGTCGTGAGGACCTCCCAGGTCTGTCCTCCGTCGGCGCTGATCTCCACGTAAGCGTAGTCCCAGTCCTCCTCGATGTCGTACCACACCCAGTACTCCAGCGTGGCCTCGCTCACGTCCGAAAGATCGAACGCCCGCGTGAGCGTCATGTCCGAGTCATCTCCCCGGTTTGACCACCAGAAGTAGCGCCCGCTGTGAGCGGTGGCCTCCACCAGGCCGATCTGGGTGGAGCCGATGAAGCGAAACGTCAGCCGCCGCTCGCCGCGCAACTCGATGTAATCAGTGCCGTGCTGGTG
>Ga0180431_10006868_pt1 | contig 13430 bp, 11 predicted proteins | sample SS_ome_11_FD_132459 | JGI IMG/M metagenome (GOLD analysis project Ga0180431, IMG submission 132459) | Hypersaline lake sediment archaeal communities from the Salton Sea, California, USA - SS_1_MS_1 metaG | ecosystem: Environmental > Aquatic > Non-marine Saline and Alkaline > Hypersaline >... | reverse complement strand
TCTGAGCGCCGGCTCGACGGGTTCGTCCCGGTAGCTGCGGACGCTGAACCGTTGGTGGATGGCAGAGAGCATATCCATGGCTGCCCTGTTATGCCGGCACTTGCGCAGGCTGCTCCTCGTCGGCCAGAACCGCCTCGAGGGCTGAGATGGCAACCTCAATCATACCGTCGTCGGGCTCCCGCGTGGTCAGTCGCTGGAGCGCCAGGTTCGGGCGAACGAGCCACTGCATCCAGGCCCGGTCGGCGAAGCGGGACGTGAGGCGGAGGATTTCATAGGAGATGCCCGTCAGGACGGGAAGGAGGGCGAGCCGGCTGACGAGTCGCCAGAGCAGAGTCGGTGGATCCAGCGGCGCAAACAGGAGCACGGATAGGAAGACCAGCGTCAGTAGAAAGGACGTCCCACAGCGCGTGTGCGCCTTGGGAAAGCCCCGCACGACGTCAACGGTCAGGTCCGTGCCTGCCTCGTAGGCGTTGATGGTCTTGTGCTCCGCCCCGTGATAGGCGAAGACCCGCGCAATGTCGGGCATGTGTCCGATGGCCCAGATGTAGCCCACGACGAGTATCAACCTGAAGACACCCTCCACCAGGCTGGTCAGCCATTCCGAGGGGAGGAAGGGCGCCAGCAGCCCGGCGACGAAGGACGGTAGGAGCATGAAGAGACCCACGCCCAGGCCTATGCCCAGGAGGGCTGTGCCCCAGCTCGCCGGGCCCGAGAGGGAGGCCTCCTCGCCGACGGCCACGTCTGCTGAGGTCATAAGGGCCCTCATGCCCAAACCCAGGGCGTCCCACAGCATGACGAGCCCGCGCAGGAAAGGGATGCGGCTGATGGGACCGCGGTAAAGCATCTCGTTGAGGGGCTCGGTCTGGACGACAATGTCGCCCTCGGGGCGGCGCAACGCCACGGCCATGGTCTGCGAGCCGCGCATCATGACGCCCTCAATGACGGCCTGACCCCCGTAGTTGAAAGCTCTTTCTGTTGAGGTCTTGTTGTTCATAGAAGCGATTCTACATTGGGCGGCTAGGCCTGTCAATCGAGAGCTGTGAGGAACCACGAAGGGCATGAAGCATGTTGCTGCTTCCAGGTGCTTGAAGGACACGGGACGAGGGGCTTCTGGTCCTCGACGCGATCATCCCACGGGAAACGAGGACTGACGGCGGGGCGTTGCCGGGCTAGACGTCCTATGATAGTATTGGCTGATCCAGGACGCCCGGCTCGGGGGGCGGCATTGCGCCCGGAGGGGCGCCAGGGGGCCCAGATGACTACTCCTCTGCTCCAAACGAAACTCTATACCCCACCTCTCAGGCCGCAGGCGGTCCTACGTCCGCGCTTGATCGAGCGCTTGAACGCGGGTCTGCTGATGCGAGGCGCGTCTGTAGCAGGAGGGCTTTTCTTTCGGAAGCTCACGGTCGTCTCTGCCCCGGCGGGTTTCGGCAAGACGACGCTCTTGAGTGAATGGGCTCAAGCTCTGAATGACGCTCGTTGTCCCGTCGCCATCGCTTGGCTTTCGCTTGATGAGGGTGACAATGACCCGACGCGCTTCCTGACGTACGTGATCGCTGCTCTGCGGACAGTGCAAGCCGACGTAGGTGTTGCAGCCCGGCACCTACTTCGGTCACCGCAACCGCCGGCTGCTGAGGCCATCCTATCGACGCTGATCAACGATATCGTCAGCGTCACCTCTGGCGACCGACAGGAACGCCCATGTATTCTCGTCGTCGACGACTATCACCGCATCACGGCCCGACCCGTCCACGAGGCCCTTACTTTCTTGCTTGACCATCTGCCGCCGCAGATGCACGTAGCCATCGCCGGTCGGGCCGACCCGCCCCTCCCCCTGGCTCGCCTGCGGGCGCGGGGACAATTGACCGAGCTGCGTGCCGCCGATCTCCGCTTTGCCCCCGACGAAGCCGCTGCATTCCTGAACGACGTAATGGGGCTGGGGCTGTCAGAAGAGGGCATAGCAGCTCTAGATGCGCGTACAGAGGGCTGGATTGCAGGACTTCAGATGGCCGCGCTCTCGATGCGAGGGCGCCAGGATGCAAGCACGTTCATCAAAGCCTTCAGCGGCAGCCACCGTTTTGTCCTCGACTATCTGGTGGAGGAGGTGCTGGACCAGCAGTCCCCATCTGTGCAGGAGTTTCTGCTCAGCACATCCATCCTTGAGAGGATGACCGGCCCCCTGTGCGATGCGGTCACGGACCGAAGCACCGGCAGGATGACTCTCGTGCAACTGGACCGAGCCAATCTGTTCTTGGTTCCCTTGGACGACGAGCGGAGATGGTATCGCTATCACCATCTCTTCGCCGATCTACTTCGTAGGCGTCTGGGGCAGACGCAGCCCGACCAAGTGCGGATCCTACACAGGCGCGCCGGCGAATGGTACGAGAAGAACGGGCTGATCGCAGAGGCTGTGAGCCACAGATTCGCAGCTGGGGATGCAGCACGCGTAGCAAGTCTGGTCGAAGGCAATGCCTTTGCCATGATGGAAACCGGCGAGTTGACGACGTTGCTAGCGTGGTTTGATGCGCTGCCGGAAGAGATGATTCGGTCCCAGCCGTGGCTTTGTGTTGCCTATGCTTGGGCCCTTATCTACAGTGGGAGGGTGGATGCTCTCGATCCACTTCTCCTCCAAGCTGAAGAGACTCTGCTGGAGACTTCGACCGGTCTGTCCGGCATCGACCAGCGTGCCGCGGGGCACATCAGTGCAATTCGCGCCTACTTGCTGGTTCTCAGAGGCGATATGGAGCGGGGAGCGGCCCTCGCTCGCCGTGCCCTGGCCCAGCTACCCGCGCAGGATGGAACAGCGCGCGGCTGGACGGCGTCGCTGATGGGTAACGCACTCCGATGGAGCGGCGATCTGGCGGCGGCGGATCGGGCCTTCTCCAAGGCGAGAGCCTTCACTGCAGCGGCCGGCGATCGTCACGTGACCGTCGATGTTCTCTGTGATTGGGCCGGGCTACGAGTTATGCGAGGGCAGCTCCACAAGGCGGCGGCGACCTGTCGGGATGCGCTGTCCCTTGCCGAGGATTGTGCTTCGCTGCGGGGGCGGCCCTTACCCGTCGCGGGGTACGCCCACACCCGCTTGAGTGCCGTGCTGCGGGAGTGGAACGACCTCCCGGGCGCGTTGCGTCATGCAAGAGAAGGCATCGTGCTGTCTGAGCGATGGGGATGGACAGAAGCCTTGGTGGGCGGCTACATCAGTCTGGCGAGGGCGCTCAGCGCGATCGGGGATATGGATGGTGCACTCGACGCCGCTCAAGAGGCCGGGCGAGTAGCGCGCGGCGTTTCGAGTTGGTTCGAAGCGCATACGGCGGCACTGGAAGCGCAGCTGCAGTTGGCGCACGGAGACACCGAGGTAGCGTATCGTTGGGCGTCGCAGGCAAGCACAGCGCCCACGAGGAGCAGGCCTGGTTTCGAGTATGAGTTCGTGCACCTCACATTGGCCCGGATCCGCATTGCTCAGACCAGGCTTGACGAAGCTCTGGATGTGTTGGCATCCCTGTTGGCGGCGGCAGAAGCCGCAGGCGCGACCGGTTATGGGATTGAGATCCTTGTTGCTCAGGCAATGGCTCTCCAGAAGCAGGGCCGGGGAGACGAGGCGTTGGCTGCGTTGGACCACGCCCTCTGCCTCGCCGAGTCGGAAGGTTACGTGCGCACGTTCATAGACGAGGGCGCGCCCATGGGCCAACTACTGCGGCGGGCGGCGGCTCGGGGCGTCAGGTTGAGGTACGTGAGTGCGCTTCTAGCGGCACTAGGCAGCGATGCCAATCGAAGAGGCCCTGACGTGACGCTGGTCGAACCGCTGAGTCCGCGCGAGCTGGAGGTGCTGCGAGTTCTCGCCACCGGCCTTTCCAACAACGAGATCGCGGAGACGCTCTTCATCGCCGTCGGTACGGTCAAGCAACACCTCAAGAGCATCTACGGCAAACTCCAGGTCCACAGTCGCACTGAAGCCGCCCACCGCGCCAGGGACCTGGACCTCTTGTAGAGCCATCTCGATCGATCCAACATCACGCGCACGGACCACAGAGTGCTCGTCCTTGCCCGGTTTCCCTATCAGGTCAACTGACCTGGGATGAGCGAGATCGAGGCTGCTCAACCAAACCTTCTTCTCCTCCCGGTTCTGTCTCTCTCGCCAATACCCCCTGCGAATACCCCTTTCGGGGCAAGACGCCACGTCCGTGGGTTGGTAGCATGCTGTCACGATTCGGCCAGAGGAGGTGCGCGTGATGACCGACGGGCGAGCATTTGACGAGCGAGCAATCTACCAGATCACGGTGAAAGGGATCATCGACCAGAGCTGGTCGGACTGGTTTGACGGATTTGCCGTTACGCCGCAAGCGGACGGTGCCACCCTACTGACGGGGCCGGCAGCGGACCAGGCCGCTCTGCACGGCCTGCTGGACAGGATACGCGATCTGGGCCTGCCCCTTTTGTCGGTCAAGAGACTGGAGCATGGAGGGCCGTCGCCGACCAGCGACCCAAGTCCAAGAAGGAGGTGGCAGAGATGAATCGTCGGGAGAGACGACCCCCTGGCTGGATTCAGGTCGTCGCTGTCTTGATCCCGATACTCGGTTGCCTCACGGCTATGGTCATGGTGCATCGCTGGTTCCCCGGCTTGCCGGGAACCCTCGGGTTCGAGACGGACCCGGACAACCTGACCCAGGTCGTGGTTCCCGGCTCGCAGGAGATCACCTTTACCGAGGCTGGGGCGTACGGCGTCTACTACGAATACCGCAGTGTCGTCAATGGTGTCGTCTATGCCGCCAGCAAGACGCCGCCGGCCCTGGCCTGCAGGCTGACGTCGAGGGACACCGGTGACGACATCCAAGTCGCCCCCGACTATGTCCCGACCAACTGCTACTCAGTGAACGATCGGGAGCGCGTCGGGGCGTTGATCGGGAGCATCACTATGGACCGGCCGGGCGCGTACATTTTCTCCTGCCAGTACGCGCACGGCGGGTCGGAACCGGACGTCGTGGTAGCCGTCGGGCCCAACTTCGTGTGGGAGTTCTTCGACATCGCGGCCAAGACCATCGTCACAGCGACGGCTGGCGTCGCGGTGCTGGTTGGCTCGGGTATCCTTGCCGCCGTCATCCTCATCGTGGCGGTTGCCAGACGCCGCCGAGGCAGTGGGGTCGCAATGGCGGCGTGTCTAATGGTGGCCGCCGCGACCCTGTCTGGCTGCATGCCCGCGCAGGCACAGGGGGCGCGGAGGACAGTTGCACCCGGCGCTTGCTGCGATTCGCCTTTCCAGGGCTGCACCATCTTCACTGTCTCGCAGGGCGATCGGGTCTTCTTTGGCGGCAACGGCGACTGGATCAACTTCGAAAGCAACTACTACTGGGTCGATCCAGGCAGTGACAGACGCTACGGTGCCATCTACTTCGGGGTTCCAGACAACGTACAGCAGGGCTTCAATGAGAAGGGGCTGGCCTATGACGCCAACGGGCTGCCCCGGGTGCCGGTGCACACTCACCCCGGTCGCAAGCCGATCTATCGGGGCCACTCCAGCTCTTTCATCCAGATCCTGCGGGAATGTGCTACGGTGGAGGAGGTCGTCGCCTGGGTGCGGGAGCATCGGTGGCACCAGTCAATGCACTACCAAATGCACTTCGCTGACGCCACTGGCGACGCCGTGGTGATTAGCGCCGGGCCGGACGGACAACTGGCGTTCACCCGGAAACCGGAGGGTGACGGCTTTCTCGTCTCGACGAACTTCAACCTGGCCAACCCGCTGAATGGGTCCTACCCCTGCTGGCGCTACGACCGGGCGGAAGCCCTCCTCAGAGAGATGGAGATCAAGGATGAACTCACGGCCGAGCGAGCGGCCTCAGTGCTCGATGCTGTGCACGTCGCGTCGCCGAGCAGCTTCACAATCCTATCGCTGGTCGGGGACCTGCCGCAGGGCTTGGTCTACGTCTACCTCTTCCATCAGTTCGACGTGCCCATCGTCCTCAACGTCGCCGACGAGATCGCCCGGGCCCCGGATCCCGGACCTCTGCGCGACCTCTTTCCACCGGCGACGGTCAGCCGCGTGGACCGGGCCTATGAGCGGCTCATGGCGCGGTCGGTGCGCTGCAACAGGCTTGGCACGGCGTGGCTTGGACTGGTCGCCGTGTCCCTAGTCGCCCTCCTCCTTCTGGCGAGATCAAGAGGCCAGGCTCCTGGCCTCTGGGCCCTTGTGGTAGCCGTGCTGGGCCCGGTTGGCCTCTTGTTTTGGCTGTTCGCAGCAGGCGAGCGCCGGGCCAGTGCCTTCGTAGAGGTCGCGGGTGACCTGGTGCCCTACGTCGTCGGGATGGTGGCGGCGCTGCTGGCGGCTGTGCGTGTGCCGGCAATCGGCCAGACATCTTCGCTCCAACTCCTCACGTTTTTCGGCCTTCCGCTGTTCGTTGGGCTGATCCTGTACCAAGGACCCGTCCTGGCCCTGGCCACAGAACGGGGGTACATGCGTATGCTTTGGGAGCGCCTGCCCACTGTGCTCGTGTCGACCAACCTGGCTCTGGCGGGACTCCTGGCTGTCGGTGCACCGCTGGTGAAAGCCTATCTTAACACCTGCGGCTTCAGCACTCGGACCGCCCTGATGTGGTGGGCCATCTATGTCCTCGGGGCAGCGGCGGGTGGACTGCCGCTCTACGGCTACCACACCTGGGCTGTCCGCCAGGGCTTCGCCGCATGGTCGACGCTCCTTCTGGACACCAGTGGGGCGGCTGGCGCGACTACGGTCTCCTCCCCACCTTGGCGCAGCCTGTCTTTCTGGGTTGTACTCAGCTTCGTGGCCCTGGTGACCGGGATTGTCCTGGGGGCCGTGGGTTCAAACGCAGTCGAAGGGTTGCATTGGTCATAAGCTGGTGCTCTAGATGAATAAGGCCGAGACAGCTGCTCTCACGCAGAGCGCGCAGGCAGAAGAAACCGAGTCTATGCGAGGGTTCCTCGCGATCTGGACCGGTCAGGCCGTATCAGTGTTTGGCAGTGAGCTCGTACAGTTTGCAGTGATCTGGCACCTGACGGTCCAAAGTCGGTCCGCCATCGTGCTGACCCTGGCGACACTGACCCAGATGTTGCCGCGAACGGTGCTGGGCCCGTTCATAGGTGCGTGGATCGATCGCTGGAACCGCCGCTATGCGATGCAGATCGCCGATGCGTTGACGGCGTCGGTTACGATGGCGCTGGCCATCTTGTTCTACCTGGGCCTGGCAGAGATCTGGCACATCTACGTGCTACTATTCGCTGCCGCTCTAGGGCAGACGATGCACACCTGCGCGTTCACCGCGTCCACCACGTTGATGGTCCGCACCGATCGACTGACGCGCGTCGGGGGGCTGAACCAGGTACTGGAGGGGATAACCAGAATCCTGGCTCCCCCGGCCGGGGCGTTGTTGATTGAGTTACTGCCCATCCAGACCATTCTGATCATTGACGTGGCGACAGCACTGGTCGCAGCGATCCCCTTGTTCTTCGTTGACGTCCCCCAGCCGGCCCAGGGCACCACGGGCGAGCCGGCGTCGCTCTGGCAAGACGTCAAGGGGAGTCTCGATTACGTGTGGGCATGGCGCGGACTCGCGATCGTCACCGGCATCTCGACGACCGTGAACTTCCTGCTCGTGCCGGCCTTCTCGCTTCTTTCGCTCGTCGTCCTGGAACGGTTCGGAGGCGGCGCACGACAACTGGGATGGATGGAGGGCGCGTTTGGCATTGGTATTCTGACCGGCGGCGCGATCCTCGGCGTGGGGGGGGGTCTGAAGCGTCGGATAGACACTGTCATCGCTGGGACGGGACTCCTGGGCTTGATGATGGTGCTCGTCGGGGCCGTGCCAGCGAACGGCATCCTCGTGGCGATTGGGGCCATGTTCCTGGCCGGCATTGGCCTCTCCGTGGGCAATGGGGGAGGGCAGGCTCTGCTCCAGATGTTGATTGCTCCCGATATGCAGGGGCGGGTGTTCGCGACGCTTGCCGCGCTTCGTACGTTGATGACACCCTTGGGACTAGCGGTGGCTGGCCCCTTCGCGGATCGATTTGGGGCGCAGTCGTGGATGTTGGGCGCTGGCCTTGGCATCACGATCATGGTCACCACGGTGCGGTTCATCCCCGAAGTGGCCAGCATCGAAGCGCACGCGCGCTCGCCGGAGGCTTGATCGGTGGAAAGAGAACGAGCAGAGATCCAAGAGATGGTTGATCGAGAAACGGAGGCCTGGGACACACAGGACATCACATTGTTGCTGTCCGTGTTCCATCCGCACATGGTCTGGCCATGGCCACCGACCAGTGATGATCATGATCCGATCGATTGGGTGATGGTACTGGGCAAGTTTGACCAGCAGCGCTGGACACGATTCTACGAGCAGTTTTTCCGGGAGCACCACCTCGTTCACAACGAGAGGAGGACGATCAGAATCGAGGTATCTGACGACGGGGACGGCGCTCTTGCCGTTGTGGACATTAACACGCTGTGGGTAGATACCAGGCACGTCTTGAAGCACTGGCTGGGCCGAGTGTGCAAAGTGTACGCTCTGACGGGCAGCGAGTGGAAGATGACCATGCACACAGGGGCCCTGAGGTACTAGACTATGGACGAGACCAGAATGCAGCCAAGCAAATTGCGGCCCGGGGATAAGGTGGCTGTAGTCTCCTTGTCCTGGGGCGGTCCTGCGACGTTTCCACAGCGTTACGAAACGGGCAAGCGCCAGCTACAGGATGTGTTTGGACTGACCGCCGTCGAGATGCCCCATACTTTGCGCGACGCGACTTGGCTCCACCAGCACCCTGAGGCGCGAGCTGATGACCTTATGCGCGCTTTCGCCGACTCCTCGGTCAGGGGCATCGTGTCTAGCATCGGCGGCGACGACTCGATACGCATACTACCGTTCATAGATCTGGATGTCATACGCTCAAACCCCAAGGTCTTTCTTGGGTATTCTGACACAACCGTCATTCACCTGGCGTGCCTCAAGGCAGGCATGGTCTGCTTCTACGGGCCGTCCATCATGGCGGGATTCGCCGAAAACGGCGGCCTGTTCCCCTACATGGTCGATTCGGTGCAAAGGACCTTGTTTTCGTCGGCGCCAGTCGGGCGCATTGAGCCCAACGCCGCAAGCTGGACGGCCGAGTTCCTCGACTGGGCCGAGCCTGAGCTCCAGACGTGCAAACGAGAGCTCGCTCCATCGGCAGGGTGGAGGTTTCTCCAAGGGGAAGGCGTCCGTCGCGGGCCCTTGATTGGCGGCTGCCTTGAGGTGCTTGGCTGGCTGCGAGGCACAAACGTCTGGCCCCGCCCCGAGCTATGGCGGGGCGCAATCCTCTTTCTAGAGACATCCGAGGAAGCACCTCCGCCAACTGCAGTTGTCCGGGAACTGCGTGTCTACGCCGCGATGGGGATTCTCAGGGAACTTGCGGGGATTCTATTCGGCCGGCCAGGGGGCCCGGTCCCGCCAGAGCGATTCGATGCATACGATCGGGCCATAGGCCAGGTCATTGACGAGGAAGAGGGATTACGAGACTTGCCCGTGATCACACGGATGGACTTTGGACATACTGACCCGATGTTCGTCCTGCCCTATGGCGTACAAGCCGAGATCGACTGTGATGCACAAGTGTTAACCATCATAGAGAACGGCGTTGAGGATTGAGGGCGGTTGCGGCAGTCCGGCGGGCGGCAGCCCGATCAGCGAGCACAGAGGTGTTGCCATGAAGAAGATATGGTTGGCTGTAGCCGCAGTGATTCTGCTTGCTCTCCCCTTGATGGGCTGCGGCAAGCAGGTAGAGCGGTTCACAGCCTTCACCCACGTCAATCTGGTTCCCATGACCTGTGAGACGATCATTGAGAACCAGACTGTCCTCGTCGAAGGGGCGAGAATCGTGGCTGTTGATGGGTCTGATGCGCTGCGCATTCCCAAGGGCGCGACGGTGATTGATGGGAGCGGCGCCTACCTGATGCCAGGCTTGGCCGACATGCATATGCATACGCGGCAAGATTGGGATGATCAGGACGTCTGGCCGGTGCACCCCCTGGTCCTGTATCTCGCCAATGGTGTGACCACCATCAGGGACTTCGCCCCCCAGGGATCGCCGCTCATCTATGTGCTCGAATGGCGCGACGAAATCCGCGCTGGGACTCGCGACGGGCCGGCTATCCTCGCCTCCGGCAGATTGCTCTACGCAAGTCCCCTGGACGATCCAGCGGGCATTGTACGCCGGAACCATGACCTGGGCTTCGATTTCGTGAAACTCTATTCCTACTTGTCGCCCGAGGACTACCACGAGGCCATGGCGGCTGCGGGGGAGCTAGGGATGTACTCTAGCGGGCACATCCCCTACGCGGTCGGCCTGGAGGGCACGCTCCACGAGGGGATGGATGAGGTGGCGCACGTGGAGGAGCTGCTGTTCGAGTTCATCGATATCGCACGGGATCAGAATCTGAGTCCGGAGGCGTGGCTATCCCACGTCGCTGCAAGTGCCCTGGCTCAGTGGAATCTCCCCTCTCCCAGTCTCCTGGGCGATGTGCAGGCGGAGGAGTCGGAGACCTTGATTTGGATCGTCGATCAGCTCCGATCGGCGGACGTCCCGGTCTGCACCACGATGGTCATCGACGACGTTATCCAGCGGAAGCTATTCCACTTGGCGGAGTTCGCGGGCAGACCGGAGAACCGCTACCTCCCGTCCCAGTACGAGGAGAGCCTCAAGCGGGGAGAAGAGAAGCATCAGGTGCAGTTTCGCGGCATTGAGGATCTGGCAGCCTTCAAGCACGATATCGACCTCTGGATCCTGGATGGTCTGAGACGTGGCGGGGTCCGGCTACTGTTGGGCACAGATGCTGGCACGGGCGGTATGGGGATCGTTCCAGGGTACTCTCTTCACGATGAGCTGCGCATTCTGGTGGAGAACGGCTTCACACCCTATGAGGCCATCGCCACGGGGACGGTTAACGCCGCCAGCGTCGTGGAGAGGATGACGGGGGAGGGTGATTTCGGCACTATCGAGGAAGGGAAGCGGGCCGACTTGATCCTGGTGGAGGGTAACCCGCTTGAGGACGTGACGACGGTCACGGCGCCCCTCGGCGTCATGGCTGCCGGTCGCTGGTACGCCCAGGAGGCGCTGGCCGAGATGATCGAGCCGGCTGGTGATTCCGCAGTGGGCAAGGAGTGAAGGAGGTACCCTACTATGAAGCGTCGAGTTCCGTGGTGGTTGTTCGCCGTCATTGCTGTCGGGGCGCTGCTCGCCTGCGGCACCTATCTGGGTATCATGTCTGTGGAGGGGCCGTCGACCGGGCACCTCGTCCGGGCTGTTGTTTTTGGTGTACTGGGCCTGGTCATGCTCTGGGGCGCAACGCATAGTTCCGTCGGGGGCTCATGAAGGGCGCTCTCAAGCGAACGGGTGATGGGCATCAGGCCGAGCCGAGAGGCATGTTGCGTCGGGTCGACAGAGATCATGAAGTGTGGGGTATCCCAGGGGGTAGGCATTGACCGAGATGCGGCGTACGGCCGTGGTACAGCACAATCGCGTCGCGTGGGACCGGGAGGTGGAGCTCGAGAACCGCTGGACGATCCCTGTCGACGCAGACACAATCGCCGCTGCCAGACAGGGCCATTGGGAGATTGTTCTGACGCCGTCAAAGCCGGTCCCCAGAGCGTGGATCCCTAATCTTGAGGGTACCGACGTCCTCTGCTTGGCCTCCGGTGGCGGACAGCAAGGGCCTGTGCTTGCTGCAGCAGGCGCAACGGTGATCGTGCTCGACAACTCGCCCCGGCAGCTCGACCAGGATCTGCGCGTGGCCAGGGAACATGGGGTCGATCTCAGCGCGGTCGAGGGTGACATGGCTGACCTCTCGATGTTCCCCGATGGGTCCTTCGACCAGATCGTCCATCCGGTGTCGAACTGCTTCGTCCCCGATGTCCGACCCGTGTGGGCCGAGGCCTTCCGCGTTCTACGCCCAGGAGGTTCGCTACTTGCAGGCTTCAACAACCCGGTCGTCTATCTCTTTGACTACGATCTGGCCGACCGGGAAGGCATCCTTCAGGTGAAGTACGCGCTCCCCTATTCTGATCTGACCAGTCCCAGCGCTGAGGAGACTCGCCGGTACGTGGAGACGGGTGCGCCCCTTGAGTTCAGCCATACGCTGGAGGATCAGATCGGCGGGCAGCTGGACGCGGGCTTCGTGTTGGTGGGCCTGTACGAGGATACCGACGGTGCCGAGGAGGGTGATCTGCTGAACGACTTCATGCCCCCATTCATCGCGACCCGCGCGCTCAAGCCCTGAGTGGCACGCGTCGAGGCTGCCTCCGCCCGTGGTCGATCCAGGTGGGCCGAGCACAGGCGGCGAAAGGGCACGGGTTCACCGCGCGGACCTGTTCTTGCGTACGGGGTAGAGGCGCTGGTCTAGCCTTCGGCGGCTGACGGAGGAGGTCTTTCGGTCGCAAGAGCTAGGGATCCGACAGGAGCGACTGTGAGCGATCCAATGAGAGCATCAGGATTGGAGGTGTGCAGTCAGCGATTCCTTGCGGGTTCTGGCTCATGGGAACGCGGGGCCCATGCACCAAGAAAGCCGGGTCCTTGGACCCGGCCTCCGCACATAGGCTCAGTTGTCCCGTCGAGATCAGCCTACCAGCCCTTGAGATAGTCCGTCCATTCGTCGATGTCGTCGGTGTAGCGGCCGAAGACGTACTCCGCCGTCGGACGCGGCTCGAACGGTTGGCGGCGCAGCGCAAGGCTCGTCTCGGCGGGGGCGCGACCGCCCTTGCGCCGGTTGCACTCCGGGCAAGCGGCCACCAGGTTCTCCCAGTCATATCCACCGCCTCGGTGGCGGGGCACAACGTGGTCGATGGTCAGGCGCCTCACCTTTCGTCCGCAATACTGACAACGGTAGTCGTCGCGGCGGAGAATCTCGCGCTTGCAGAGGCGCACGCGCGGGCGGGGGCGACGGACCATGTAGGATAGACGAATGACGGAGGGGCGCTCGTAGGTGCGGGATACTGTGCGGATCACCCCCCGGCCGTTCTCAAGGACGGTCGCCTTGCCGGCTAGGACCAATCCCATGGCCCGCCTTGTGTTACAGACGTTCAGTGGTTCGTAGTTCCCGTTGAGCACGAGAACGGGTTCGCCCAGCTTCACCTTGGTCCCGAACGCGCACCTCCTTCAAGCTGCTAGATTCCGCGTCCCGCCGAGTCCGTGGTGGATGTGGTATCGATGGAGCCTGGACGTGAAGCGTCTCGACATACGGCATCCAGACGTGTAGCGCGCGGACGTGGATTGCTCAAACACTCAGGTCTGCACCAACGAAGAGTATAGCACACTTGGTGCCCAGCGTCAACGCTCCGCTGTGCGCCGGATGCACTAACGAGTTGTCGCGGACCGACCGCGGATTGGCTAGAGATGATTCGTGACAGCAGACAGCCTGTAGAGGCCCATGTTCACGTCGTTTCCGACTTCCACCGCAAGAT
>Ga0180431_10006865_pt1 | contig 13434 bp, 11 predicted proteins | sample SS_ome_11_FD_132459 | JGI IMG/M metagenome (GOLD analysis project Ga0180431, IMG submission 132459) | Hypersaline lake sediment archaeal communities from the Salton Sea, California, USA - SS_1_MS_1 metaG | ecosystem: Environmental > Aquatic > Non-marine Saline and Alkaline > Hypersaline >... | reverse complement strand
GTCTGTCCGGCGTGTCGTCAACCTGCTCAGGCCCTCCGTCTTCGTCCTTGTGGAAACAGACATATGGCCGGCCCTGCTGAGAGAGCTGAAAAAACGAGGGGCACGGCGGGTCCTTGTGAACGGCCGTATTTCACCCAGGACCTTCAGATCTTACCGGAGATTTGCTCCCCTTGCCCGGATCCTATACGAAGGGATCGAGGCATGCTTGATGCAGAGCGCCGTGGACCGGGACCGGCTTTTAGAGATCGGGGTGGAGCCCCGCAAGGTGGTGGCTATGGGGAATATCAAGTTTGATCGCAACTGGGTCCCTCTGGGAGAGGAGGAACGGCAGTATTGGGAACGCCTTATAGGCCTAAATCCTTACCACGAGGTATGGGTTTCCGGAAGCACCCACCCGGGGGAAGAGAAAATCCTCTTGGAGGTGTTTAAACGCCTCCGTTCCGTTTTTGTCAATTTGCATCTGATTCTGGCCCCCAGAAAGATAGAGCGGTCAGCGGAGGTTCGGCGGATGGCCCGGGACATGGGCTTTCAGAGCCTCCTCAAGACTGAGTTGCCCAAGGGCCCCGAGCCACCCCATGTGGTGGTACTCAATACCCTGGGGGATCTGAGCAGGGTATACGGGCTCGGCAAGGTGAGCTTTGTGGGGGGGAGCCTGGTTCCCTTTGGGGGACATAATCTCCTTGAACCGGCCAGCTTTGGTGCTCCCGTTGTCTTTGGTCCCCATACCCATAATTTTGAGGTCATGTCCGAGTTGCTTGTAGAGATAGGGGGAGGATGGCGGGTGAGGAGCGCTGAAGAGCTTTACCGGGTTATGACCCTTCTCCTTCAAGATTCCCAAAAATGCAGGGCCATGGGCGGCCGTGCAAAGGCCTTTGTAGAGCACAACCATGGGGCACTGGAAAGGGTTACGGCCTTTATCCAGGAAAGTCTGTGACACGGAGACGGGAGAAGGGGGCGTTGACAAAACAAGGGGTGCAACACATGAGGGGTTTTCTCAGAGGGGGGGGGGAGGCTTTCAGGAGGGCTTTTATCCCGGGTTGGTCCCGTATTCACGGGTCACGATCCCTGACCCTTTACAATCCCATCCTGGCTCCCTTTTCCCTGGTTTACGGACTGGGTGTAATGTGCCGTCTCTGGGCCTATCGGTTGGGTCTCTTTGGCAGAAGACGCCTCCCAGGGTTTGTAGTGAGCGTGGGAAACCTGACCACAGGAGGAACGGGAAAGACGCCCGCCGTGATCATGCTGGCAAAGTGGGCCCAGGCCGAGGGGAAAAAGGTCGCCGTGCTCTCCCGTGGCTTTGGGGGCCGTTATCGAGATCAGGTTTTGGCCGTGTCTGACGGAAACCGGGTTTTGGCCGATCCCAGGGCTGCGGGCGATGAGCCCTGCCTGCTTGCCGAGAAACTACCGGGGATTCCCGTGGTCCTGTCCAGGAAGAGATATCGGGCCGGGCTTTTCGCCCATCACCGGTTCGGCTCTGACTTCTTTATTCTTGATGACGGCTTCCAGCACCTGGAGTTGAAAAGCGATCTGGCCTTCGTCCTTTTGGATGTGGACCGTCCCTTCGGGAACGGGCACCTCCTGCCGTGGGGCCCTTTGAGGGAACCCATTGGGCAGCTGCACAGGGCGGATGCGTTGATTCTCACTCGCTTCAACTTCTCCCCTTCCGGGCATGCGGCCTTGAGGCATATGAAAGAAAAATTTCCAGAAATACCGGTATTTTGTGCGAGCCATTTCCCGGAAAGGATTGTTTTTCCCCATACGGGTCAAGACAAGGCCCCGGCTTTTTTGGAGGGGAAACGGGTGTTGGCCTTTGCCGGAATCGCCCGGCCCGAGAGGTTCGGGGAGACCTTAAGAGCCCTTGGGGCGGAGGTGGCCTTTTTTAAGGCCTTCAGAGATCATCATGTATACAAAAGAGAGGAGGTCCAGACCCTTATCCAGATGAAAGAGGCCTACCGGGCCCAGTATGTGGTGACCACCGAGAAGGACTGGGTGAAGGTGGGTGCCCTTAATGAGACATACGGTGAAATAGGCTACCTGAATATCAGGTTTGGCGTTGTTTCCGATGAAAACCGTTTTTTCAAAATTATCCAAAATGGCTTCAGAGATAGACAGACCCTTTGACTCGCATATGTATGCCTTTCTCAACTTAATGGTCCGGCTCGGGTCCTGCATCCCTTTCCGGGTCTGCCAGTTTTTGGGGAGAATGCTGGGCGGGGCCTTCTCTCTGATCGTGTTGGGCCGGACAGAGGTCTCACTCCATAACCTGGGCCGGGCCTTTAAGGACAGTTTGAGTGAGCGGGAGATCAGAAGGCTTAACAGGCGGGTGATAACCCACTTTGGAGAGATGTTTTTTGAGATCCCCCACATCCTGAGGCTTAATTCGGAAAACCTGGAGCGCTATGTGCGCTTTGAAAACGAGGAAAATCTGCTTTCCGCCCAGGCCAAGGGCAAGGGGGTATTCATCCTTACGGGTCATTTTGGAAACTGGGAGCTCATGTCCGCAGCCACGTGCCTCCGCTACGCCCCCAGAAGTGCTGTGGTGGCGAGACCCCTTGACTTCTCCCCGGCGGATCGATTAATGGCTGATCTCCGTTCCCGGTTCGGAACCGTAATCATCCCCAAACAAGGTGCGGTCAAGGGGATCCTGAAGGTGGTGAAGCAAAGAGGCATGGTGGGAATTCTGTTGGACCAAAACGTGGCCTGGTATGAGGGAGTTTTTGTACCCTTTTTCGGGAATCTAGCCTGTACGAATAAGGGCTTGGCCCTCTTGGCCCTCAAGACAGGGGCGCCGGTTGTTCCCGTCTTTTCCGTCCGGGATCACGATGGGAGGTATAGGGTCATCTTCGAAAAAGAGGTGAACCTCATCCGTACGGGGGACATGACCAGGGATGTAGAGGAAAATACGGCCCTTTTTACGAAAATCATTGAGCGATTTATCAGAGAGTATCCGGATCACTGGTTCTGGTTTCACAAAAGGTGGAAGACAAGGCCCTTTTCTCCTCTACCCTGAAGGCGTCCATCGGAAAGGGGCCTGTCTCTTTCGTTTTCAGGAGCTGGAAGAGGTAAATGATGAAAATTGCTTCTCCTGGGGATGTCCCTGTGCCCCGGCTCAAGGCCGGGGGTCAGATACCGAAGGCCAGGATCAGACGCATCCTGGTTCGCACCACGAACTGGGTGGGTGATGCCATTATGACCCTTCCGGCTCTTGAGACCCTGAAGACGAATTTTCCCCAGAGTTACATCTCCGTTTTGGGAAGGCCGTGGGTTTTGCCCCTCCTGGAGAGCCATCCCGCAGTGGATCAGGTTATTCCTCACACCAGGAAGGGAGGGGGACTTAGCCAGATAACCGGGTTGATCCAAGGGGCCCGGGAAATCCGCAAGGGCGGCTTTGATCTGGCCGTTATCTTCCAGAACGCCTTTGAGGCGGCACTCCTGTGCTATCTGGGGGGGCCCCCATATCGGGTAGGCTATAACACGGAAGGGAGGGGGATTTTCTTGACCCACCGGGTCAAAAGAAGCCAAGAGGTCTTAAGGGTACACCAGGTGGAATACTACCTGGCCATGCTTCGGGCACTCGGATGGGAGGCGCAGGCCCGTAACCCCGTTCTTCATGTATCTCCCGAGGACACAAACCGCACCCACGAGCTCCTGGATTCCATCAACATAGACAGAAGCGCGTTTCTCCTTGGTCTCGGCCCAGGCGCGGTGTATGGAGGGGCCAAAAGATGGCCCCCGGAGCGCTTTGCCCGGATCGGAGATTGGGCCTCAGAGAATTGGGGGGCCCGGGTCCTGGTCATGGGGAGCGGCATGGAGCAGGATATCTGTAAACGCCTTTGCCGATTGATGACCCATGAACCGGTCAATCTGTGCGGCCGGACCTCTCTGGGGGAGGCCATGGGCCTGATCAGCCGTTGTCATATGTTTGTGAGCAACGACTCGGGCCTGATGCACATGGCTGCCGCTCTAAGGATTCCTACAGTGGCTGTATTTGGTTCAACAGACCCCGTCGCTACAGGACCGCGGGGGGCAAATGTGAGGGTGGTGAGACATGAAACGGCCTGTGCCCCGTGCCTGAAAACAGAATGCCCTACGGATTTTCGGTGTATGTTATCCATTGATCCGGAGGAGGTCTGGCAGGTCATGGAGGATCTCAAGGAGTGTATGTCATGAGGGGCCCCGCGGTTTTTTTGGACAGAGACGGCACCATTAACGAACAGATGGGATACATTAACCACATCACCCGGTTTGTTTTGCTTCCGGGGGTGCCTGAGGCCATAAGGCTATTGAACAGGCACGGGTATCTCACCATTGTGGTGTCCAACCAATCAGGGGTGGCCCGCGGGTATTTTCCCTTGACCCTGGTTGAGAAGGTCCATGCCCATATGAGGGCCTTGTTGGAAAAGGAAAGGGCGGTTATTGATGACGTCCTGTTTTGTCCCCATTATCCCGGAGGCAGCGTTGCGGAATACAGCCTCGATTGCCCGTGCAGAAAGCCGGAACCAGGGCTTATCCATAGGGCCTGTAAAAGGCATGAAATCGATTTGAGCAAGTCCTATGTCATCGGGGACCGGTGCACGGACCTGGAAATGGCCCAAAGGGGCGGCATCAAAGGCATTCTGGTGAAAACCGGGTACGGTCTCGGGGATATGACCCATGTCTTGCCACGGGTATCGCTCAAACCCGCTTATATTGCCGAAAATCTCCTGGAAGCGGCTCAATGGATCGTCGGGGTGGGTGGGGGAAGGGCGGATTCCGTAAGATGAGACCTCCCGAGAGCATCCTCATTGTGAAGCTGAGTGCCATAGGGGATGTGGTTCACACCCTTCCATTCCTGGAGGTCCTGAGAGAGAAGTTCCCCTATGCCCGAATTGACTGGGTTGTGGAGGAAGAGGCCTCTCAGATTATTGGAGGCCATCCAGACCTGGATGCCATGATTGTCTCCGGCAGGAAGTCATGGCAAAAGAGGCTGGTAAGAAAGGGGGGGCCTTCCTTGGTACTCCGTGATATGGCCCATTTCTTCAGACAGCTCAGGAGCCGTGAATACGACCTGGTGGTGGATCTCCAGGGGCTTTTCAAGTCCGGTCTCCTGACCGCCCTTTCAAGGGGCAAGCGCAAGCTGGGCATGAGCGGGGCCAGGGAGGGGGGGTGGCTTTTCTTTAATGAGAGGCCTGTCCCGGTGGACTACAATGAACATGCCCTGGATCGGTACTTGAGAGTGGCCCGGCACCTGGGTTGTGACATCCATTCATGGAAAGGGGACATTCCCCTGGAAAGGGTTCACAGGGCCCGTGTGGAGGAACTCCTTGAAAGAGAGGGCCTGTGCATGGACCGGATCATTGCGTTCAACCCCGTTGCCCGGTGGGTGACCAAGTTGTGGGACCCTGAACGTTTTGCCGCCCTGGCGGACAGGATACGTGTGCATTTAGGCTGTGAAATTGTATTTACGGGGGGCCACCGGGACAGACCGGTCATAGAGCAAATTTTGTCCATGATGAGAGAAGAGGGGACCAACCTTGCGGGCCGAACAACCCTGAAGGAACTGGCCTGTCTTTACACCCGGTGCAGGGCCCTGGTGACCACCGATACGGGTCCCATGCACATTGCTGCCGCCATGGGCTGTCAGGTGGTGGCCCTCTTTGGACCTACGGCCCCTTGGCGGACCGGGCCCTATGGGCCGGGGCATGAGGTGATCACGGCCGGGACGGAATGCAGTCCCTGTTTTAAAAAGAAATGTGTCCACATGCGGTGCATGAAAGAAATTACGGTAAATGATGTCTTCTATGCCTTGGAAAAAATATTAGTAAAATAAAAGCTTAAAAGATAAAGCCGTTAATCCACTTTAAGTTTTCTAAGGAAGATCCTAACCCCGTGGAACTGAAAGGAGGACCCATGGCCATTAGCAAAGACCTCTTGGATATCCTGGCATGCCCCAAGTGCAAGGGGGACATTCACTTGAATGAGACCCAGGACGGGCTCATATGCGAAAACTGTAAATTGCTCTATGAGATCAAGGATGACATCCCGATCATGCTTATTGACGAGGCCAAGCCCCTGAAGGAATAGGGTAGCCCCCATGGGGGCTTAAATCAACACCAGGCATCTGTTGGAGAAGGCCTTTAGCCAGGAATCGCCCCCGCGGTAAGCCTCACGGGTGAATTGGGGGAGACGGACAAGGGAGTGGCTTGTGCCGGCAGAGAGGGTCTCCTCCTCCAAGGCAGGGGCGGAGAGTCCTTGTTTTTCAATGAGTTCCAGGATGCACTCTATGACTTGGCGGTCCCAAGTGACCAGGACACTGTCCGGATCAAGGTAGTCTCCAAAAAGGCCGAACCAGGCCTCAAAGACCTGTAGCAGGAGATGTCTGTCCTGGAAAACGCCTCCTTCCGTCGGTGGAAGATCTGAAAAGGAGGTATTCAAAGGTGCCTCCTCACCCATGGCCTCGGCAAGAGGGGACTCCTGCCTCCTAACCACCGAGAGGCCCTCTTCCACCTGCAACTGGTTTTCCTCCATTTCTCCGGCCAGGTGAAGGATAAGGTGCCACTTTAACCCCTCCGTGTGAGACGATTCGTTTTTCTCCTCTCCCATGCGGCGGATCATGCGCCTGATCTCCCAAGGGGTCTCCTCTGATGGGGGATCGTTTTGGAGGGCCCTTAAAGAGGCGGCATACCCATTGTCCTGGTTATGTCGGATCCACAGCCTGTATTCCGAGAGAAGGCTCTTAAAGTGGGGGCCGGGCTTCAGGGCCTCGGGAGGGCGGCGGAGGCTGACCAAGGAGGCGGAATCCTCTGGCAAAGGCGGATCTTCCATGAACCAAGGCAGACAGAGGATGAGTGATCCGAAGAGGACCCGAATCTGGGCGAGGCCCCCCTCGGGCACATGGGAGTGGGGAAAAAGGATGGGGGAGATGTGGGACCTCGCCGACTCCATATGACCTTAATCCTCCTGAAGCTCCTTGAGGTCCTTATAGTAGTCGAGGGCCTCCGGGTTGCTCAAGGCGTCCTTATTGAGAACTTCCTGGCCTTGAATCACCTTCTTGACCGCCAGTTCCACCTTTTTCATGTTTAAGGTGTAGGGAACAGCCGGGATCTCGATAATCTTGGCCGGTACGTGGCGGGGAGAGGCGTTGCTCCTCAGGGTGGTCTTAATGTGTTTTTTGAGGTCCTCTGTCAGCTCATGACCCTCGGCCATCTTTACAAAGAGGATGACACGGACATCGCCCTTCCAGTTCTGCCCTACGACCAGGCTGTCTTCAATTTCGTCCATCTGTTCCACCTGGCGGTAGATTTCAGCCGTTCCGATACGAACACCGCCTGGATTGAGGGTCGCATCCGACCTTCCGTAAATCACCACACCGCCGCGGTCGTTGATTTCTATGAAGTCACCGTGGCGCCACACATTGGGGTATACGTCAAAGTAGGCGGCGTGATATTTTGATCCGTCCGGGTCGTCCCAGAAGTAGATGGGCATAGACGGTGAGGCAGCGGTGCACACCAGTTCGCCTTGCTGATTGATAACGGGCTTGCCGTTATCGTCATAGGCCTCCACTTTCATGGCAAGACATCTACACTGGAGCTCCCCTGCATAGACCGGCCCCATGGGGTTGCCCCCGGCAAAACATCCGTTTATATCCGAGCCGCCGGATATGGAGGCCAGCTGGAGGTCTTGTTTTACCTCGTCGTAGATATAATGAAACCCTTCCACGGACAGGGGAGAGCCTGTAGAGAGAAGAGCCTTCAGAGCCGCCAGATCATAGCTCTTTCCCGGCTTTACCCCTGCATTTTGAAGGGCTGCGATGTAACCGGCGCTGGTACCGAATATGGTGATCCCTTCATCCTGTGCCATCTGCCAAAGGGCGCCCGGATCGGGGTGAAAGGGATTGCCGTCAAAGAGGACAAGACTGGCGCCCACCCCCAGAGAGCTGGTAAGCCAGTTCCACATCATCCAACCGCAGGTGGTAAAATAAAAGATGGTATCATCCCGCTTGAGGTCTGTGTGGAGCATGAGTTCCTTGAAATGATGCACCAGAATACCGCCAGCACTCTGGACCATACATTTGGGGAGCCCGGTGGTGCCTGAGGTAAACATGATATAAAGCGGGTGGTCAGCAGGCAACTGCTCGAATTCGATCTCAGGGGAGGGCTCCTTGCTCCTGAAGTCTTCATAGCGTACGGCCTTAGAAAGGCCGCTGATATCCGGGTCCTTTTCGGTATAAGGGACCACCACCACCCTTTCAATGGAAGGCAGGTCTTTCAGGATATCGCCCACCCGGCCCAGGGAATCGAAGGTCTTCCCTTTAAAGGCATAGCCGTTGGCCGTAAAGAGCACCTTGGGTTTGATTTGACCAAAGCGGTCCAGAACGCCTTTTATCCCGAAATCGGGGGAACAAGAGGACCAAATGGCCCCCAGGCTTGTGGCGGCCAGCATGGCGATAATGGTTTCGGGCATGTTAGGCATAAAGCCCCCTACTCGATCTCCCGGCTTTACCCCAAGCTCCCGTAAGGCCTTGGCGACCCGTGCCACCGCGTCGTAGAGCTCCGCATAGGTCATTTTAACGGAATCTCGTCCTTCTCCCTTGAAGATTAAGGCCACCTCGTTATCGCGGTACCGGAGCAGATTTTCAGCAAAATTAAGACGGGCTCCGGTGAACCACTTGGCCCCGGGCAGTTTGTACGGATCGTCCACCACCTGGTCATAGTGTTTGGACGTCTTGATTTGTGCAAACTCCCACATGGCGTCCCAGAAATCGGGAATATTCTCAATTGACCACTGGTACAAGGGGTTATATTCAGTGAAATTCTGATCGTACTTATCATTGATAAAGTGCATGAAGCGATACATATTGGTGCTCTTGATCCTTTCTTCGGACGGTTTCCACAAGAGCTCGGCCATGGCTAACCCCCTTTCCATGATGAAATGTTTTAGGCGAAGCTGTTTTTAATCCAAAGCCTTCCTATATCACTGATTAACCCTTTTTTCAAAAAAATTTTCTTTCGCCCTTCTTGGTGCTGAAATGCGCCAGGATCTTGAAAGGTGGTTTAGTTTCCTTTTGCCTTGACTATGTAAACCAATTGGACTAGATAAAAACGTTTAATTTCTCGAAGGAGTGTCAAGGCATTCAAGGAACCAGGAGGCGTTTGCATAAGGCGCACAAGGATATTTTTATTTAAACATGGAAAAACGCAGTGAACTGATTGAGGAACGCCTGAAAAAGGCGCAGAAATTGAAGGCCATGGGGGTTAAACTCTACCCTGAGGGCCGTCCTGTTGATTTGACCGCGGCCGAAGTCACAGATCGTTTCGGCCCTATGGACGACGGCACCCTCAAAAGGGAGAGCGGGATCTACACCTTGGCTGGTAGGATTATGTCCCGACGGGACTTTGGGAAGGCCTCTTTTATCCACATCAAGGACCGGACCGGCCGTATCCAGGTCTATGTGCGGAAAGACAAGGTGAGCGAGAAAACATTCAGCGTGTTTAAGCTCATAGATATCGGGGATTTTGTTCGCGTCAAGGGGACTGTTTTTCGTACCAGAACCGGGGAACTGACCATTCTGGCCCAAGGCCTGACGCTTCTGGGGAGATGCCGGCGGCCCCTGCCCGAGAAGTGGCACGGCCTATCGGATGTGGAGACCAGATACCGGCAGCGCTACCTGGACCTGATCGTCAATGACCAGGTCAAAGAGGTCTTTATAAAGAGGAGCAAGATCATTCAATCGATCAGGAGGTTTCTCACCGAAAAAGATTTCCTGGAGGTAGAAACCCCCATGATGCAACCCATCCCGGGAGGGGCTACGGCAAGGCCTTTTAAGACCTTTCACAATGCCCTGGGAAGGGAGCTCTACTTAAGGGTGGCCCCGGAGCTTTACCTGAAACGACTCATGGTGGGCGGGCTGGAGCGGGTATTCGAAATCAACCGGAACTTCCGGAACGAGGGCATTTCCATAAGGCACAATCCCGAATTCACCATGCTGGAATTCTATGTGGCCCATGCCGTCTACAGCGATCTCATGGAGCTTACAGAAGAGCTTTTCATGCGTCTCGTTCAAGAAGTGGCGGGCGGGGTGGTGATTTCCTATCAAGGCCAGGAGATTGATTTCACCCCCCCTTGGCGCAGGATGTCTCTGTTTGACGCCTTGAGGGAGATAGGAGGGGTCAATGAAGAGGTCCTTAAAGACCACGCATCGGCTGTCGCCTTTGCCCATGACAGGGAGATCGCCCTGACCGAGGGTATTTCCCACGGAGAGACCCTGACCAAGCTCTTCGACCATCTGGTGGAGCCGGAGTTGAAGACCCCCACGTTTATTTTCGGTTATCCCATCGAGGTTTCTCCCCTTTCCAGGCGAAACGAACAAAATCCACAACTGGCGGATCGGTTCGAGCTCTTCATCGGGGGCAAGGAAATAGCGAATGCCTTTACGGAGTTGAACGATCCGGAGGATCAAAGACAGAGATTCGAGGCCCAGGTGGCCCTTAGAGAGGCGGGCGATATAGAGGCCCAGTTCATGGACGAAGATTTTTTGAGGGCACTGGAATATGGCATGCCCCCTGCTGCGGGAGAGGGCATTGGCATTGATCGGGTTGTGATGCTCTTGACCGATTCTCCCTCAATAAGGGACGTCATCCTTTTTCCTCATATGAGATCCAAGTAGGACGCCTGCGCCCATGTTTTTCGAGCTTTTCCTCGGATTGAGATACCTTAGAGCCAAGCGGAAGCAGGCCTTTATCTCCATAATAACCATCATTTCAGTGCTGGGCGTCATGGTCGGCGTTATGGCCCTCGTGGTGGTCCTCTCTGTGATGAATGGATTCCGGGCGGACCTCATGTCCAAGATTCTTGGGGTCAATTCCCACCTTCTTGTATTGAACGTGGGAGGAGAGTTCGGCGATTATCAAGCGTTAAGTCGAAAAATCAGCCATATGGAAGGGGTGGAGGCCTCCACCCCCTTCATATACGGTCAGGTGATGGTCAATAAGTCAGGGAACGCATCCGGAGCCCTCCTGAGAGGCATTGATCCTGTAAGCGTGACCAACGTACTGAAAATAGGGGGAATGATACGAAAGGGCGCCCTCGAATCCCTGGAACGGAAAGTGGATGGGCTCCCCTCCATCATTGTGGGCAGTGAACTCGCGAGGCGCATCAGGGCCGCAGTAGGGGAATCATTAAAAGTGGTTTCTCCTGAAGGAAAATTGACACCTCTTGGAAGGAGCCCGAACACGCGCGTGTATAGGGTTTCTGGTCTCTTTGACTCTGGCATGTATGAATATGACGCCTCCATGATCTATGTGTCTTTGAAAGAGGCCCAGGAACTGCTCGGCCTGGGAAATCAGGTGACAGGACTTGAGATCAGGACCGATGATGTGTATAAGTCGGACAGGGTGGCCGAAAGGATTGAGGAGACTTTGGGATATCCCTTTTGGACCAAGGACTGGAAGGTCATGAACAGGAGCCTGTTTTCGGCCCTCAAGCTGGAAAAAATCACCATGTTTGTCATTTTGACCATGATCGTCTTGGTGGGGGCCCTCAATATCATCAGTACCCTGGTCATGGTAGTGATGGAGAAGACAAAGGACGTTGCCATCTTGAGGGCTATGGGGGCCTCGGCCAAAAGCATTATGTCCGTGTTTATGTTCCAGGGGTTGCTGGTAGGCATTGTGGGGACAGGGGCCGGCCTCCTGGCGGGTTTGGGTATATGCCAGGCCTTGGCAAAATATCAATTCATAAGCCTGCCCTCAGACGTGTACTATATCTCCACCCTGCCGGTTCAGGTGGAATTTGGGGATGTGGGCATGGTGGCCGCAGCTGCAGTGGGAATTTCTTTTCTGGCCACCCTTTACCCTGCCTGGTACGCCTCCAGACTCAACCCCGTTGAGGCCATTAGATATGAGTGAACAGGGGTCAGGAGCAGAGAACGCACAAACACCCTTGCTTGCCCTGGCAGGGGTATGCAAATCCTTTCCTCACTACGGAGTCACCATTGAGGTCTTAAAGGGGATTGACGTGTCTGTCCATGCGGGGGATAGTGTTGCCATCGTGGGGGCCTCCGGTGTGGGCAAGTCAACGCTTCTCAATATCATGGGAAGCCTGGAACCGCCCACAGAAGGGGTGGTCAGATTTGAAAACAGGGACCTATATGAAATAGATGACAAGGATTTGTGCCGCTTTAGAAACAGGGAAATCGGCTTTGTTTTTCAGTTCCACCATCTTCTTCCGGAGTTGAATGCCCTGGAAAACACCATGATGCCTGCCATGATTGCCCGGTGCCCCAGGAGAAAAACCGTTGGTTTGGCGGAGGCGGTCCTGAAAAGGGTCGGGCTGGGCGGGAGGCTTACACACCGGGCCGGAGAACTCTCCGGTGGTGAACAGCAGCGGGTGGCTATCGCCCGTGCCCTGATTATGAGGCCCAAGTTAATCCTGGCGGATGAACCTACGGGAAATCTGGATTGGGCCACGGGCCAGGAGATCGCGGATGTCCTGTTGAATCTAAGTCAGGAAGAGGGGGTGGCCATGGTCATTGCAACCCATAATCAGAAACTGGCTCAAAAGATGACGAGGCAGATGGAGATCGTTGAGGGGCGGATTTACTCCGCTGCCCGGAACAAGCTATAAAGGGTAAAGATCATTTCTTTAAAGAAAAGGTGGAGGCTATGATAGGGCGCGTTATCCGGCTCCAGGCTATACTGATTTTGGCTTTATGCTTTTTTGTAAAGCCCCCCGAGGTCATGGCTAAGACAACGGGGAAGGTAGCTGTTTTGCCCTTTAAGGTCCATGCCCCAGAGGCCCTCAGTCATCTCCGGCTGGGCCTGCAGGAAATGTTGACCATGAGGATGGGGGAAAAGGGATATGAGGTGATCAACCCGGAGGTGGTTAATGAAAATCCTCTCGCCTCCATGCCCCAGTTTGAAATGGAAGACCTCGTCAGGCTCGGTGAGGAGTTGGGCGCCCAATGGATGGTAGTGGGTAGCATGACCCAGGTGGGCAAGAAAATGAGCCTGGATCTAAAGGTCGTGGATGTTACAGGTGAGAGACCGCCCTTTTTCCTTTTCATGGTGGCGGACAATATTGACGCTCTCACGGACACGTCTAAAAAAATCGCCACCAATATCGATCACCAGATCAGCAGGGTCGTGCAAGTCGATGCAGTTCGGGTGCGGGGAAATCAGCGTATAGAAAAGGACGCCGTTTTGGCGGCTGTTCGGACAAAAGCCGGGGATGTCTTTGACTATGAAAAGCTGGATAAGGACCTTCGCGACATCTACAAAATGGGATTCTTCAAGGACGTAAGGATAGAGACAGAAGACGGTCCCAAAGGAAAGATCGTTATCTTTGAGGTTGTCGAAAAGCCCTCCATTGGCGAGATTGTTTTCGAGGGAAACAAGAAGTTGGATGATGATGAACTGACAAAGGAGATAGGGATCAGGCTTTATTCTATCTTGGACT
>Ga0180431_10006863_pt1 | contig 13435 bp, 6 predicted proteins | sample SS_ome_11_FD_132459 | JGI IMG/M metagenome (GOLD analysis project Ga0180431, IMG submission 132459) | Hypersaline lake sediment archaeal communities from the Salton Sea, California, USA - SS_1_MS_1 metaG | ecosystem: Environmental > Aquatic > Non-marine Saline and Alkaline > Hypersaline >... | reverse complement strand
CCACGCAAACCACCAACCCCCTCAATCCCCCGAAAGACAAAAATCTCGTATCCGTAAAAGGCTAAATCTCATCAATATCCTTCCGAAAAAACATTACCATGCCATTAACCGGGAATCAGGGATTTCAAATGTTTCCACAACACAACGCTTGATTGTGCTCGCACTTTATATATCCTTTTTGAAATGGCGTAAAGCCAGGAATTTCCGGCAAGAAAATGAATCGCACCATTACATATAGGCTAAGCGTTACCCTGTCTCTCGCGCTTATGGCGGTTATTTTGGGGGCGGCAATCCAAGAAGGCCGTAAGTGCCGCTTTTGGCCCGGCGTTCGAGCTTTGTATCCGTTACCCTTCAGGTGGGAATCCTTGTCCGAAGGGTTTGATCGGACGGTTTTGAAATTCAATGGCAGGACTTTGGGCCATGAGCCGCCGCGCAATTACATCAAGCGCCGGGTCGAGGTGCTGGTGTTCAGGATTGATACGGCTCGTTTTCCCTTGCGGGTGATGACCGCGCGGGGGTTATTTGGCACGAAAAAGGCCAAATTATCCAAAGTACACGAAAAAACAGGGGCCTTGCTTACCATCAACGGCGGATACTTCTCCGGCACGGGCGATCCGATGGGAATGGTCATAAGCGACGGTGAGCTACGTAACCCCTGGAGTGAAGAAGGCGGTTCGGGAGCAATCGCAATGTTCGGATCGGTGCTCCGCATAGATTGGATCAAGAAGATCACCGAGGCCGCCCCGCCTCCGCAACAGGCCCTTCAAAACGGCCCGTTGATCGTCGAGCCGGGAGGGGAGTGGGGGATGATACACCGGCGAGACAAATACTTTCCCCGAACGGTGGTGGCACTGGACAAATCCGGCAAATTGCTGGTGGCGGTCACCCGCAAGCTTTACAGAGAAGAGAACTCCGGCGGCATTAACCTCTACGAGGCCGCCGCCATCCTTTACAACACCGAAAAAATCGGCGGCCTGGAAGCCTTCGTCGCAATGAACCTCGACGGCGGCACATCGACGGGTATGCAACTGACTTTAGGCGATCATCACGATCGAATACCCGTAAATATCGGATTACCCACATTTATTTGCATTATGCCCCCTCCGTAAAAAAGTTCCCCGGCGTTTTTGCCACATTTTCGCCACATTTTTCCTCGAAATCGCCACGTGTATGCCATCGAAACTTCCCCCTTGAATTGTACAAATCAAGAAAATAAAAAAGAAGGGGGAAAAAATGATTAAACGAATCATGGTCATAACGCTAATAGTTGTATGTACTTCATTGTCATGGAGCTACTTATCGCTCGTTATGAACGTTCGGACCGCAAAGGCCGGATACGCCTTATCCGACGCCGTCGGTGGGTTATGGGGCACCGAACACAGTCAATTGGCGCCCCGGGTCGTTGAATGGGCCGCCCGCAAGAAAATCGAAATGACGGAGCAGGAGAAGTTCGCCCTCATTAAAAAGAGGCAAACGGAAGAAAAGCTCCGGGCGAAACGCATGCGCCGGCAGCGGCGAAGGGTCAAGGTAGGTGAGGAAGAATTCTTCAAAATCGTGCGGCAACGCCAAAGCGACCCGCTCGAGCTTGCCGGCAGTAATATCACCGTATTTCTGAAGTTGAATCACCGGAAAAAGGGATTGCTCTGGTTCGCAACTTATACGGTGGATTTCAACTCGAATTACACCATTGAAAACCCGCTCGATCATCCAATCGAGGTGGTGATGGAGTTTCCTTTCCCAAGTGAAAGTGCCGTATATGACAGCATGGCCGTTTCCACTCCCGGCCTGGATGACTTCCGGTACCGCACCGAGAAAGATAGGATAATCGGCAGCTTGGCTTTGGCGCCGAAGGCGACTCAGATGATACACTTCGGTTATCAAACGCGCGGTCTCGATCAATGGACTTACCGGTTTGGCCGGGAGACCAAAATGATCAAGAATTTCACGCTCGCCATGCAGACCGATTTCGACGCCATCGATTTCCCTCGGGAATCGATAAGCCCTGACGACAGAATCCACCGCACCGACGGGGAAGGATGGAAGCTTATTTGGGAGAAGGAATCGCTTGTCAGCGGTTTCCAGATCGGTATGGTAATGCCCCAACGTCTCAATCCGGGGCCTTTGGCCGCCGCCATGAGCGCTCATGCGCCGGTATCGTTGCTTTTCTTTTTCTTCCTGATTTTTCTGTTACAGGCTTTGCGCGGAATAAAAATTCACCCGATGAACTATTTCTTTTTGGCCTGCGCATTCTTTTCGTTCAACCTGTTGTTTTCCTACCTGGTGGATCACATGGAAATCAAGCTTTCGTTTATAATATCCTCGGTGGTATCGATATTTCTGGTGGTATCTTACCTCAGGTTGGTGGTTGGGACGAAATTTGCCCTTATTGACGCCGGATTGAGCCAGTTTGTATACCAGATACTCTTCAGTTTCGCTCATTTCTACGAAGGATACACCGGTCTTGCCATTACCATAGGAGCGATCCTCTCCCTGGCACTGGTAATGCGCCTGACGGGAAGGATCGATTGGGAAGAAAAATTCAAGGATATGAGCCTGCATGCGCGATTTCCGCACAATAAGCCGGCTACGATCAAAAATGAAGGCTCCGAGGTCTAAGCTTACGATGGGTTGCAAGGCAATTTATAGTAACCGATAGTTAAATGGTACTATTGTTGCCAGTTTTTGTTACCCTGATTCGGCACGATTAAAAACAGAGGTTAAATGCCATGACGCAAACCATTCTCGTAATCGACGACGATCCTCACATCCGCGAAATAGTGGAATTCGCTCTCGCGAAGGCCGGCTTTCGCGCGATTTCCGCCGAGGACGGTAAGGCCGGCATCAAGGCATTCGAAGAACACCGCCCGGACCTGGTGGTACTGGACATCCTGATGCCGGAGATGGACGGGACGGAGGTGTGCAAGCGCCTTCGTGAGAAAAGCGGCGTCCCGGTAGTGTTTTTAACCTCCGTGGATGAAGAAGTGGATCGGATACTGGGCCTCGAGATGGGCGGTGACGACTACGTGACCAAGCCCTTCAGTCCCCGGGAATTGGTGGCTCGAGTGAAGGCGGTCCTGCGCCGCTCGGCGCCTCCACCGGCCGATACGCAGCCGCGTATCCTTTCCAAGGGAGCGCTGAAGCTCGATCTCGAAAAATACAAGGCCTTCCAGGGAGAAACCGAAGTGGTGTTGACCGTGACCGAGTTCCGAATATTGCAAACACTGCTGTCTTACCCCGGTAAGGTTTATTCCCGTGCGGAACTTATGGATCGCGCGTATCCCGACGGAAATATCGTGTCCGACAGGACTATCGACAGCCACATCAAAAGAATCCGCCGCAAGTTCGAGGATGCCGGCGCAAATCCGATCGATACCGTACACGGGATAGGATACCGTATAGCGGAGTGATGAACATGCGGCGACTGATCCGGAAATCCTATCCGCTCTGGACCCTTTTTATGACTATCAACCTGATAGTGCTGGCGCTTCCCATTATCGGGATCGCTTCATTGCGGATATTTGAAAACGTGCTGCACCGGCAGACGGAAGCCAAGCTGATTTCCGAGGGCGCTTACGTCCAGGCGCTTTATCTGTCCGCATTGTCCAAGACGCTGTCCGGATTGTCGATGGAAGAACCTCTGATACGCACCGTGCTTTTTGCGCCCAGACCGACTGACGACAAACTTCGACCACATTTCCCGACGTTGGACCTTGCCAAGGTCAAAGTCATGCCGCCTGCGCCTGACGCCAGGCCGCACAAATATCCCGTCCACCCGGCAGCGCTGAGGGCGGGTGAGCTTATTCAACCGATATTGAAAGAAGCCCAACTTCAAAACCTTTCAGCCGTCCGGGTGCTCGACATCCACGGCGTGGTCGTCGCCACCACCGGCAGCGAACTTGGGGAGGATTTATCTCACCGATACGAAATCGGGCAAGCCCTCAAGGGGCATTACTGCTCGGTTTTGAGAGAAAGAGTCAGCAGTAGTCCTCGACCGCCTTTCGGTTCCATCAGCCGCGCTTCCCGCATCCGGGCATTTGTGGCCATTCCCATGTTGGACGGAAAGCGACTTGCGGGAGTGGTCTATCTGAGCCGTACCAGTTTATCGCTGTTTCGCGCGTTGTGGGACATTCGATACGCAGTTGCATTGACGGTGATGCTCGCGGTGACAATGGCCATCAGCTTATTCCTTTCCTATACCGTAACCAGGCCCCTCAGGTCGATTATCCGCCAGGCTCAGCGTGTTGCGGCGGGCGAGGAGGGAGTGTCGCTCGAGGTCGGCAGTTCGGCCCCGACCGAAGCTCACCAGTTGTCGCAAGCGCTGTCAACGATGCTGGAGAAGCTCAACCAGCGGATGGAATACATCGAGGAATTTACACGAAACGTCTCCCATGAGTTTAAGACTCCGCTGGCGGGCATCCAGGGCGCTATCGAGCTCTTGAATGAGGGATGGGAGGATATGACCGATGAGCAGCGCTCGCGCTTTTTGAATATCATCGACGCGGACGTCCGCCGGATGGATCGCCTGGTGCGAAGACTTATCGAACTGACCCGTATCGAGATGGCGGCGCCGGCAGATGCCGCCACGGATATAATCGAACTTATAACAAACCTGGCCCTGCGATACACCCAAAAGGGTCATTCCGTAAAGATGGAAAAGAAAGTCGAGCAAGCCCGGGCGCAGATCGCTCCCGATACGGCTGAAACCATGTTTGTAAATCTTGTGGACAACGCCGTTACCCACGCACCAGGCGCGCAGGTTACCGTGGTGGTCGATACCGGCCCTACGGTCGTTATACGGGACGAGGGTCCGGGAATATCGCCCGGCAATATGCCGCGCATATTCGACAGGTTCTTTACCACCGCCCGGGATAGCGGCGGTACGGGACTCGGGCTGGCTATGGTAAAAGCTATCGCGCAAGCTTATGGCGCGACTGTAGACGTAGAATCGGATGAAACCGGTACGAAGGTTACTGTAACGTTAAAGCCGGCAGACCAGGCAACCTCGGATTAAAACTTTCGAGAAAAAGCCGGCGTCACAAGAGGAGGAGAACAATGAAACGAGCAATACGTATACTAACCTTTTTTATCTTTGCCGCAATAATACTGGCTCTGGTCTTCGGGCTGAGCTGCGAGCCGGGGAAAAACAAAACCCCGAGACCGGCGGAGACGACGGTAAAAAAAGTAAAGATAGAGACCGTATCGGAGGCAAAAGCGCCGGAACCTCTCTCTGTGAAAATATCTCCATCGGGAGAGCTTCACGAGCTGCCGACCTCCGTAGTGGTACGGTTCTCCCGCCCGGTAAGCATTGAAGATATGAAAACGGGTTCGCAGCTTGATCCGGAAAAAATACTTAAAATCAGGCCGCATACCAAGGGCAAATTGTACTTCAAAAACAAAAACACCATAATCTTCAAGCCCGAACAACCCTTCGCATTTAGCACTACCTACACCGTCGAGTTGCTTCTCAAAGAGACGGACAAAGGCGGACTCATTTTGTCGGGGCCGGGTCCCTGGAAGACGCGGTTCAGTACGCCGCCGTTCATTCTGAGAAAGGTGGTGTTGAAAAAAGCCGATAAGAAAAGCCGCGAAACCGAAGTGTTGTTAATTTTCAGCGGGCCGGTGTCGGCAAAATCGTTTCGGGAACATCTCGAGGTGAAAATTAACAACAGAAGGATCGGTAAATTCGAGGTCGTGACTCTCGACCGGCCGGAAGAGGTGCTGGTAAAAACCAAGCTTACCCGGATAAGTCATCGAGACCGCCTCAGGGTAAAAGTGAATGAGGGAGTCCGGAGCAGGGATGGAACGACACAAACGGAAATGTCTTACGAGCGCGCTTTTAAGCCGGCTAAACCGAAGGCGGTCAGGATCAGTTCCGTCTACCTGAAAGAGGGTGCTAACGGCCATTTCCTGGAAGTTACGTGTTACGACTACTCGGAAGAAAGATACTGGAATCGTTGCGACATTCCCGTCGAGGCGCTTCGCGAGACGGTGCATATTAATCCTCCGGTGGGCGCCACATTCATTCCCGAAAGGCGCGGTTGGAGAATATTCGGGGACTTCCAACTGGGAGATTATTCGCTCACAATCGAGGCCGGGTTGAAATCGAGGAATGGTGGCGTACTCACCAGAACGTACACCAAGAAAATAAGTGTGCCGCTCAGGACGCGAAAAGCTACCTTCGCGACAAAAGGCCGTTATCTCCCACGGCATCGCCTCGGCGCAGTTCCCATAAAGCATATCAATGTGGAAAATCTGAAAATTATCGTCCGGCGGATACCGGAACGGAATCTCGTATACTGGCTTTCCGGGAGCAGGGAAAGGGCGGACGATCGCACCTCGGACATTATCGCATCCAAAAAATTCAAGGTTGAGAAGAGGCGGGACGAGGAATTAACCACATGGGTCGACCTGAGTGAATTGGTATCTACCGATGCGCGGGGAGTGTTCGAGTTTTCGTTGTACGGCGGCAGCAGTACGGACGCGATACGGCTGGTGCTGACCCAACTGACACTGGTGGCCAAGCGAGCCGGTCCCAAGGGCAGGGATCTGTGGGTTTGGGTACTGGATTCCGAAAAACTGACTCCGCGCGAAGGCGCCGTGGTGGAACTGTTGACCACCAGCAATCGCGTGCTGACCAGTGGGATCGTGGATGCGCAAGGATTGGCCAGATTCGAGAATGTGGCCGACCCGATAAAAACCTCCGATAAAGCGCCTTTCGCGATAGTCGCCCGCACCGGAGACGACCTTACCGCCCTTAAGTTTGCCGACCTCGAGCTTGAGTTGAGTGAATATCCGGTGCGCGGGACGCCCTATCGCGCCGGCCAACCTTACCGCGCCGCTATTTACACGGATCGTGGCGTATATCGCCCGGGCGAAACCGTGCATCTCGTCTCCATCGTCTGGGAAAAAGGGAATCGCGCGCCGGACAAGGCGCTACCGGTCATCGGATACCTCAGGGATACGCGGGGCAAGGAAGTCGAACGCTTGAGCGGTCGCACGAACACATCGGGCATGGTGAGCTTCGATTTCCACATGCAGGATTACGCTCGCACCGGGAAATACAGCTTCGTCCTGAAAATCGGGGGCAAGAAGGTAGCCCAACACTCGTTCCTCGTCGAGGAGTTCATGCCCGAGCGACTGAAAGTAAAAGTTTCCCCCACTTCGGACGGCGTCACGATAAAGGAGCCTGCTCAGTTTAAGGTGGAAGCCAGGTACCTGTTCGGGGCGATGGCCGCCGGAGAGCGTGTGGAGGCGACCTGCACCCTCGAGCAGGGCAACTTCGAGCTCGATAAATATCCAGGTTATTCCTTCGACGTGTGGAGACCCGAACCCTTCCGGCCGCTGCCGCTCGGCAAAATCAGCGGCCGCCTGGACGACAAAGGCGTCTTGACCGTGAATTGCGCGGCGGTCAGCGACATCACGACATTCATCGGGCCGGGTAAAGTAACCGTAATGGTAAGTGTGTTTGAGGCGGGCAGCGGCCGTGTGTCGGTCGCCCGATCATCGATGCCGATTCACCCGGAGCGGTTCTACGTCGGCCTGAAAACCTCTGCTACCGGGGCCAAGGTGGGCCGCAGCGTCGAGGTGGAAGGCGCGGTGGTTAACTGGGACGGCGAGCTTGTCCAAGATTTGTCCACCGTCGTAATCGAACTCCTGGAAATTCAATCCGAATGGGTGTGGGAACACGACCCGAATTTAGGCCGCAGCACATGGCGGAGATTTTTGAGGGAAGTAACGCTGGGAGAAGACGATGTGACGGTAAAAGAAGGCCGCTTCACGTACGCATTCGTACCTTCTCATTATTCGTACGGATTTATAGTACGCGCCAGAGCCGGCGAGGTCGTGCAGGCCGACCTGTATCTGAGGGGTGAAGGATACTCATGGTGGTGGGATGGAGGGTACTCCCCTCGAGCGGATCGGACTCCGAAACCTTCAGTCCCGGTAGGATTAAAAATTGATGCTCCCGCTTTGGCTGAGGTCGGAAAACCGACCGAGGTGGCAATTACCCTGCCATACCCCGGAAGATTGCTTTTCACGGTCGAGACCGACGAGGTGCTTGAATGGCGCTGGATCGATGTCGAGGGCGGGCCTTTTACCACAACCTTTACACTCGATAAGTTCGCCCCGAACATCTACGTAAGCGCATTGTTGATAAAAAACCCGTTTTACGAAAGCTCCGAAGCGTTTATCCCCGGCCGGGCTTTCGGCGTCCGGTCGGTCAGGGTCAAGCCGGAGCAAAACGAGTTTGCGCTCAAACTGACGCTACCGGAAGAAGTGCAACCCAATCGCGAGCTGGTGATCGAGTTGGACGCCGGGGTTCAAACCGGTCCATTGTTCGCCACCGTAGCGGCGGTGGATGAGGGAATTCTTCAACTGACCGACTTCAAGTCGCCAGATCCGTTGCGAGTGATGTTCAAAAAACGCGGCCTGGGGGTGAGGACCTTCGAGACCGTCGGTTGGACACTCCTGATGCCGCCGTTTTCAGGCTCGGACAGTACGGGAGGAGGCGAAGGCGCTGAGGAAGATGGGGAAGGAAGAAAGAAAAGAAACGGCGCCGAAGCCCCGGGGCGTATTCATCCGATAAAGCCGGTGGCATTATGGTCGGGGCTGATCGAAATGGGCCCGGACGGCAAGGCGAAGGTGAAGTTCGACGTTCCGACGTATCGTGGGGAGTTGCGCGTGATGGCCGTTGCGGCGGGAATTTCCCGGATCGGCAGGGCGAGCGCGCCAGTTAAGGTTCGTGATCCACTTGTGCTTCAGCCGACTTTCCCGCGATTTTTAACGGCCAAGGACAAGTTTGTGGTTCCGGTATTTTTAACCAACCTCACCGGCCACGATGAAAAGGTCGAAATCGCGCTAAAGACCGGCGAGGGAGTACAAATCGAGGACGCGGCGACTAAATCCATATCTCTCGCCAAAGGCGCTTCCGGGACAGTGACTTTCCTGTGCCGCGCGGTAGCCGCTTTCGGCGCGGCGGAATTCGAGGTCGTGGCTACGGGCAGCGAAACGGTGTCGCGTGATAAGGCTCGTATACCGCTTCTGCCCTCCGGAAGCGTAATTCAGGACATCCATGTCACTCAGTTGAGACCGGGCAAAAACGACCTTACCAAATTCCTGAAAGGATGGATGCCGCAGTACGAGCAGACTATCGTAACGGTTATGCCAAACAGATATGCAGAGGAATTGAATCACCTGAAGTACCTCGTCCGGTATCCGTACGGGTGCGTCGAGCAGACTTCTTCGAGCATGAGGCCGCTGCTTTACATCGGCAACCTTGTTTCAATGATTGATCCCGAAATCCTGAAGAAGGGAAGCATTGAGGACAGGTTTATGCACGGGGTGAACAAGCTTTTCAACATGCAGACCTCGAACGGCGGATTCGCATACTGGCCCGGCGGGGAAAATCCAACTTACTGGGGAACGGCTTACGCTACACACATTCTCCTGGAAGGCATCGAAGCGGGATACCCGATAAGCAAGTACCGGGTGGACGAAGCGGTCAACTTCATTAAAAACACACTCACCTACAAACGAAACTATGAAGACCGCAAACGGGGCTATTCCGTGACCAATTCGGAGCCTTATTTGCATTTCGTCCTCGCCAAGGCGGGGAAAGGCCGTCCCGGCAGAATACGCCGGTTGATAAAAAACCCGAACAAAAAATGGGGAGGGCTCAAAGAGGAAAACATGTTCCTGCTCAAAGCGGCGCTTTACCTTTCGGGCGACAGGACATACGAAAAAGACCTCCAAGAGGTTCCGTTGGAAATTTCGGACAAGCGTATCAACGGATGGGCGTACTGGTCGGATTTGCGCACGAAAGGGTTGATGCTGAACATCATGGAGGACCTTTTCCCGAAAAGCGAAACGAACGAGTTGTTGGCCCAGTCCATCGCAAAGCGTCTGAAACAGCGCAGCGGATATTATACCACCCAGGAACTCGCATGGTGCGTAAGCGCACTTGGCAAAAGAGCTGCGGGCGGAGCTAAGTCATGGTCAGAGCCGATTTTAAGCATCGACGGCCATGTGATAAATCCACTGCCCGCCCCCAAGAAAGACAGCCGGATGCGCTCCTGGCAAATTGCAGGCGCGAGCCGGGCGAGGCAGTTTTCGCTAAGGGTGGACTCTATCAATGACGGCAGACTGTATGCGCTTGTTCGAGTCGAAGGCTTAAAGCCGGGCGTGCCGCCGGTCAGGGCTGATAAATACCTGAAAGTGAGACGCCGCTACCTGACAGCCGACGGCAAGCCGGTGGACACGAAACACATTCACCTGGGCGACCTGGTGTACGTCGAGCTGACGCTCGCCAACCTTACCAATATGGGCATACAAAACGTGGCCGTGGTGGACAGGTTCGGGGCGGGGTTGGAGATAGAGAACCCGCATCTAAAGAGAAAACACATGGCATCGTGGATCAACACCACTTCCATATGGAAGGCGGACTACTCGAATATGCGAGACGACCGGATCGAAATTTTCGGGCGCCTTAATCCAAAAGAAACAGTGACGGCGGTTTACATACTTCGGGCCACGCTCGGCGGGAAATTCTCAACGCCGCCCTTGCGCGCCGAGGTTATGTACGAACCGAGACAATTCTCACAACAGCCCGGCGCTCCCGTGACCATCATCGACGCATGGGGCGCACTGACCGACTGATGCAAGGCTGCAAATCGGGAGGGTCATAAAAGAATTTAATAAGAGGAGAGACAAGGGATTTAAATCCCTTGCCTAAAGGTATGAGTGCCATGGACAAGCCCTCTAGAGCAGAGCTTGTCCGTGCACACCGGTCGGCAGGGAGGCGCGTACGGGCGACCGGCCGGTCGCCCGTACGGGTCCAGCACCAACTTAGTACGATGTAACAATGAGGCGTAAACGGCTTATAATCATCTTGTTTGCCTTTGCGGCAGCGGTGCTGATAGCTGCACTGGCGGCGGCGTGGTTCGTGCCGTTGCCGGGCAGGCTGGCGATACCGGGCTCGAGGGTTATCGAGTACGCCGACGCAACGCCGATGTGCGTTTTTCTGAGCGGAGACGATAAATGGCGCATCCCGGTAAGCATAGAGGACGTTGACCCCGACTACATAACCGCCCTGATCCAATACGAGGACAAGCGCTTTTACCGACATCCGGGCGTCGATCCCATCGCGGTAGGCCGCGCCATAATCCAGAACCTTTCCGAGCGGCGCGTGGTTTCCGGAGCAAGCACCATCACCATGCAACTGGTGCGGCTGCTCGAGCCGAGACCTCGAACGTTTCAATCGAAGTTTATCGAGATGCTTCGCGCGATGCAGCTCGAACTGCACCTGAGCAAGCGGGAAATCCTCGAATATTACCTTCAATTTTTGCCCTTCGGTAAGAATGTCGAGGGAATCGAGGCGGCGGCACATGCTTACTTCGGGCATCGGGCCGGGGACTTATCGGCATTCGAGATAGCGTACCTGCTCAGTGTGCCGCAGTCGCCTTCGGATAGATACCCGACTGCCGAGCACGTCGAAGATGCGAAAACGGCAATCGCCGGGGTAGCCCGCCGTCTCGAAGAAGCCGGCGCGTTTGACGAGCGGGAGGCGCGGGAAGCTTCCGCCGGCCGGCCCCCCGCGTCGCTCGAACCGTTCCCACGGGATGCCATGCACGTCGCACAATACCTGGCGGGCAGGTACCCGGAAATGAGGGTGCGAAGCTCGATCGGAAAAGAGGCGCAATCCCTGCTCGAAAACGTGCTCGCGAGCTATCGGAGCGAGTTCGAGTCGATGGGTATCCATAACGCTACGGCAATCGTCATTGATAACAACAACGGACGGGTGATCGCGGCGGTGGGGAATTTAGACTTCGGCGATGATGCGCACCAGGGGCAAGTCGTCGGGTTTATGGCCCCACGCTCGCCGGGGTCGGCGATGAAGCCGTTTATTTACGCTTTGGCAATAGACAAGGGATTGGCACTGCCGGGTTACCTGGTGGCGGACGTACCGGTGCGTTTCAGGGGATACGAGCCTATAAATTACGACCGGAAATATCGAGGAGTGATAAGCCTCGAAAACGCGCTGTCCAAAAGTCTGAACATCCCTTTTATCAACCTGCTCAACGAGGTTAACTTACCGGAATATCTGGCATTTCTCAAAGACGCCGGGATAACGACGTTGGTGAATAAACCCGATTATTACGGCCTTTCAATAGCAGTCGGCGGAATCGAGGTGAGACCGGCGGAGCTTACCAATATGTTCGCCATGCTGGCCCGCAACGGCGAGTACCGCCGGCTCGCATGGACGCTCGAGGAAAAATCGGTTCCGAGGCAATTGATATCTCCCGGAGCGGCTTACCTCACCAGGCAAGCTCTCGAAATAAGGGACAGGCCCGATTTTCCCGACCGGAGGCGCGCTTCACCGCCGGTGGCGCATGTTTTCTGGAAAACGGGCACCAGCACCCACCACCGTGACGCCTGGGCGCTGGGCGGGAACCTGCGATACACCGCAGGGGTGTGGGTGGGCAACTTCGATTCAAAACCCAACCGATACCTGGTGGGCAGCCGGCGGGCGGGGCCGATATTGTTCGACATCATCGAAGGGCTGCCGCAGGACGGCGGATCGGCCGAGCCGGATCGGCCCACTTCGGACTTGATACCGGTGGAAGTTTGCGCCTTTTCGGGCCGAATCGCCAATAAACATTGCCCGCATCGCAAAACCGTGCTCGCGCTTCGGACGAAGTTGCCGACCGGGCTGTGTCCGTATCACGTCGAATACTGGGTGGATAAGAAGACCGGGCACCGTCTCAACCCGCTTTGCCGTGAGGGGCGGGATGCCGAATTGCAGGTTTTCACCGTTCTGCCCGCCTCGGTACGGCGATGGATAGGCGACATCAAGCTCGATGCGCCCGCGCCGCCGACGCTCTTGCCGACATGCCCTCATGTGAGCCGAAGCTCCGGCCTCAAGATACTCTCTCCAAAACATAACGCGGTTTTCTTCCTGATTCCCGGCCTCAAGGCCGATCAGCAGGAAATTCCGCTCGAAGCCGAAGCGGGCGCCGATGTGGGCGAGTTGTTCTGGTTTGTAGACGGCAGGTTCCTCGCTTCGAGCGCGCCTCACGAGCGAGTGTGGTTGCCGCCCAGCCCCGGCAAACACGAAGTGCGCGTTATCGACGCCTCCGGCAGAAGCGATACCGTAGAAATAAAAATCATGCCGCCCGGGTGAGGTCGTTTTTCTCTACCACAAAGACACGAAGAAACACAAAGTTTTCATTTTTTCTTTTGTTTTGTCGCTTTGTGGTTTATGAAAGTGTATGGGGAAGACAAGAGAAACATCTTTGTCATTGTCGATCGGGTACCCTTAGCTCAACCCCTCCAGCGTCGTCGGGTCGTGGAAATGATTCTGTGCGCGGGTGATGGGAAAATCTTCCCTCACTGATCCTTTTAACAACCAATCAAGAGCGGGTCTGGTGGTTTTCCATAT
>Ga0180431_10006862_pt1 | contig 13436 bp, 10 predicted proteins | sample SS_ome_11_FD_132459 | JGI IMG/M metagenome (GOLD analysis project Ga0180431, IMG submission 132459) | Hypersaline lake sediment archaeal communities from the Salton Sea, California, USA - SS_1_MS_1 metaG | ecosystem: Environmental > Aquatic > Non-marine Saline and Alkaline > Hypersaline >... | reverse complement strand
TTCCTCAAACGGGTGACGATCCCCGACGATTTCAGCAACCGGGTGATCAATGTCCATCCCGCCCTGATTCCCTCCTTCTGTGGGGAGGGCATGTACGGCCACTTCGTCCACGAGGCCGTGCTCGACTACGGGGCCAAGGTCAGCGGGTGCACCGTCCATTTCGCCGACAACCAGTACGACCACGGCCCGGTCATCGTCCAGAAGGCCGTGCCCGTCCTCGAAGACGACACCCCCCAAACCCTCGCCGCCCGGGTCTTCGAGGCCGAGTGCGAAGCCTACCCCGAAGTGCTCAACCTCATCGCCGCCGGCCGCCTCACCCTCGACGGCCGCCGGGTGCGCGTCCGCCCCGTATGAGGGCAGGGTGGTTGTGGCTGGCGCGAGACAAGGTGCCGGAGCCTTGGGGCCACCCCCCTGAAGTGCGGGGTAGCTGGCATTTCGCGTGCGGGTAGTCCCTTTCGAGCAGACGAGCGCTACGGGTATCAGCGCCGCACCCTTGGACAAATGGCGCATCAGGACAAGGGGGCCAAGTGCGCCGCCGCGGCACCGCGCGCTTCAACCATGGGTGCCATTTCGACACGTCCGAGAAGACGGACGCCTCGAAGCGGCGCCATGCAGCCGAATGCCGAGTCAGCCAGCATTCGGCGCTACGGGAACCGGCGGAGTGCCGGGATTGGCCGACCCAGGCAAGCCCGATAGAATACACTCTATTGAGCCTCGCCTAGCCAATGAACCGAGGGCTTCCAGCGGACGCCCGGCGCACAAGGGCCCGGTCCATGTCGGCCGATTATTGCCAATGCAAAGATCAATAGAGCCTCAATAAGCCAGTCGCTGTGGGAGATTGGTCGTGAGCGAGAACCGCGAAAACGTCGCCGATCGCGCAAGGCGGATCTATGAGGAGCGGCTACGTGCAACGCTGGAAGAATCGCACATGGACGAGTTCGTCGCGATCGAACCCATTTCGGGCGAGTACTTCCTTGCCGACACACTGAGCGAGGCAATTGGCGCATCGCGGCGTAAATACCCGGACAGGCTTGCCCATGCTCTGCGCGTTGGTCACAAAGCCGCGATTCACTTTAAGTTTCAGATTCGATGAGGGGATCGATCGACGCAGACGGGCGTGCACTGCTTCGCGTCGGAATTGCCGCGGAGCGGGCGACGCAACCCGTCGCGATCGACGCGTGGATTGATACGGGCTTCACAGGCGATCTCGTGCTGCCCCAGCCAATCATTGACCGTCTGGCGCCGCGTCAGTCGGGAACGGTCGATGCCATTCTGGCAGACGGGTCGCAAATCGAGGTGAAGACCTTCACGTGCTTCGTCAACTGGTTTGGCGAAGAACGTCGTCTGGAGGTGGTCGCGAACGACGGTGACTACCCGTTCCTTGGAGTTGGGTTGCTACTCGGCCTTGAGCTTCGGGCCAACTACCACACGATGGCGTTGTCGTTGACGTCGCCGTCGCCGTCGGCGCCTGGCGCCGGGCCACGGGCGGTCACTGTCGCGAGTCGACCGTCTCTGGCCGCAGGTCGCCCTCTCGCCGGCGCGACGTGCAGTCAGGGCAGCTTCGGCTCCAGCGGCGTGCTGCCATTTTCCTCCGTCACCGGGTAGAGGGCGTTGTGCTCCCTCATGCTTGCGATCAGTTCCTTCATCATCCGGCGGAGCTGATCGGGACGGGAGGGGGCGAGGTTGTTCGACTCGAAGGGATCGGCGGCCAGGTTGTAGAGCTGGTAGTGGGAGTTCTCGGAGGCCTCCGACGGGAAGAAGTGGTAGATGACCTTCCAGTCCCCATGCCGGTAGCAGGTGAAGTAGACGCTCCGATGCGGCGAGTGCGGGTAGTGCATGAGGAACGTCTCCTCACGCGCCCCGTCGGGCTTGCCCGCGAGAAGCACGTCGAGCCGCGAGCCGTCGACGATCTGGCCCGGCGGCGAGGGAACGCCGGTCAGGCCGAGGATCGTGGGAAACAGATCGTAGATGGCGGCCTGCTGGGTCTGGATGGCTCCGACGGCGATCGGGAGACGCTTCTGGTGTGGGTTGCCGCCGTCGGCCTTGGCCCAGGCGGCGATGAACGGCACGCGCATGCCGCCCTCGTAGTGGGCGCCCTTCTTGCCGCGCAGCGGCGCGGCGCAAGCGACCACGTGCTGATGGCCGAGCGGGGCGTCGGTGCCGTTGTCGCCCAGGAAGAAGATGAGCGTGTTGTCCGCAACGCCAAGGGCGTCGAGATGGTCCAGGACGTCGCCGAGCGACTTGTCCATGCCTTCGATCAAGGTGGCAAACGCCTGGGCGCGCGCCGGCTTGCCGGAGTCTTCGTAGTGGGCGGCGAAGCGCGGATCGGAGTCGAACGGCGCGTGCACCGCGTAGTGTGCCAGATAGAGGAAGAAGGGCTTGCCCGCCTCGACGGTCTCGGTCAGACGCGCCTTGGCCTCGAGCGTCAGCGCCTCGGTGAGGAAGGTCTCCGTGCCGTGGTATTTCTCCAGGTGCGGCACGGCGCTCGACGCGCGCCGCTTCTGGCCGTGGCCGTAGTTCTTCATGCCGTAGTACGTGGCGGGCGCTCCAATCGAGCAGCCGGCCACGTTGACGTCGAAGCCGAGGTTCTTCGGCTCGGCGCCCTCGAACGCGCGCGGTCCGAAGTGGGCCTTACCCACGTGGATCGTCCGATAGCCGGCTCCTCGCAGCAGCCCGGGCAGCGTCACGTCGCCCTTCTTCAAGCCCGTCCAGTTCCATTGCGGCGGGCCGAACGGACCGCGGTTGTCCTTGTCCGGGTTGATCCAGTTCGTCGTGTGATGCCGGGCCGCGTTTTGCCCGCTCAGGATGGAGATGCGCGTGGGCGAGCAGACGCTCATGGCGTAGAAGTTGTTGAACCGGATCCCCCGCGTCGCCAGTCGCTCCATGTTCGGAGTGCGGTAGAAGTCGTTGAGGGGATACCGCTTCGGTTTGCCCGCCTCGTCGGTGAGGAACGGGACCGAGGTGTCCATGACGCCCATGTCATCGACCAGGAAGATGATGACGTTGGGCTTCGCGGGGCTCGTCTCGGCAGCCTCGATGCTGGTCACCGGAACGACCAGCAGGGCGGCGGCGCATGCCAGGAGCCTGAGTCGGATTGCGTTGTTCATGGGAGCTCTCTCGCGGGTAGGTGGTCAACCGTGCGGTTCGACTTGCCGGCCGATTCGGCGCCTTAGGAACGGCGCAGAAATCACTCCCCTGTACTCCTCACGCTCCGCGTGAGGCGGGCGTCACGCGGAGCGTGACGAGTACGAGAATGCGGAAGTTGCTACTCGGCCGGCCCTTACCAGTCTAATGGTGCCGGACGCCGTGCCACAATACCCTATCCTTCCGGCACACCCCCGGCCGGCGCTCCCCGCGCAGCGGGGCTTCCAGCCGGAGGGTTGACGCTGGCGGCGGGCATCGCCCATAATACCCCCGTTCTGGTGGTGTCTCTGGGCCGCATCGCGCGATCTGCGCCGACGGCGGCTTTGTCGGCTGGTGGGTGGCTTCGTGGGGGCGGCCGACCCCCCGGGATGCTCGTCCGTTGCACGCGTCCGATTCCGACCGTCCGCGAAGCGACCGGGGGTCCCCCATTGCACGCACAACGGTCACGCACGTTCCAACTGACGTACCCGTCGCAGGGGAGGTTGCAGACCGTCCGGTTCAGCCAGGGGCGGGTGTTGATGGGACGGGGCGCGGACTGCGACGTGATGCTCGCCGCGCCGGACGTCTCGCGCAAGCACGCGGCCATCGAGCGGGACGAGCAGGGCTGGACGATCGCCGACCTGGGCAGCCGGCACGGGACGTTCGTCAACGGCCGGCGCATCGCCAGCCGGCGACTGGAGGACGGCGACCAAATCACCCTCGGCCTGGGAACCGACTCCGGCTCGATCCTCCGCTTCCACCTGCCGCCGCCTCCGGAGGAGGGCGGAATCCGCTTCGATGATCGGGCCACCAAGTCGAACATCCACCTGACGATCAACGTCGAGGACTTCGAGCGGGCGATCGACCGGCCGGCCGAACCACCGGTCGCCGGCGAGCCGGGCGGGGCCGACCGGCTCGATGCTCCCGTCGCCCGGCAGGCCAAGCCGCCCGGCCCCGACACGCTGCTCGACGCGATCGCCGGCCAGACGCCGCTCGATCGGCCTCGCGTTCCGATCATCGGCCTGTTCAAGCAGATCGGCCAGGTGCTGCTTACGAGCGACGACCTGGAGGAGATGCTGGCCCGGGTGGTCGACCTGGCGCTGGGGAACCTGCCCGCCGAGCGGGGCTTCATCTGTTTGTGCGACGAGGCGACCGAGTCGATCACGCCCAAGGTGGCCCGGGTCAAAGGCGTCGCCCAGGGCGAGTCGATCAACATCAGCCGCAGCATCGCCCGGGAGGCCATGCGCGCCAGGCAAGCCTTGTTGGTCAGCGACGCGTTGACCGACCGCCGGTTCGCCCAGTCGCAGAGCATTCGGTTCGAGGGGATACGGGCGGCGATGTGCGCGCCTTTGTATCACGCGGGTCGGGTGGAGGGGCTGATTTACGTCGATTCGCTGGGCTGCGACCGGTTCACGGCGGCCGACCTGGAGCTGTTGACCGCCCTGGGCGTGCTCACGGCCGTGGGGATCGTGCAAGCGCGGCTCCGCGACGACGTCACCCGGGAGCGGGCGATCCGGGCGCGGCTGGCGCGGTACAGCTCGCCGCACGTGGTCGAGCAGATCGTGGCCGGGGCGGGCGGGCTGGAGGACGCCATGCTCGCCCAGGAGCGCGAGGTGACAGTGCTCTTCGCCGACCTCAGCCGGTTCACCCCGATGGTCGAAGGGGCCGAGCCCACGCAGGTGGCCCGCGTGCTCAACTCCGCCTTCGAGCAGCTCACCCAAGCCGTGTTCCTCTACGATGGGACGTTGGACAAGTACCTGGGCGACGGGCTGCTGGCCATTTTCGGGGCCCCGCTGTCGCAGACCGACCACGCCGAGCGGGCGATCCGGGCGGCCTTGCTCATGCAGCAGGTGCTCGACGAGGGGGGCATCGCCGGGCCGAAGGGCGAACGCCTCGAAATGCGGATCGGAATCAACTCCGGGACGGCCGTGGCCGGCGACATCGGCTCGGTCACGCGAAAGGACTACACGGTCGTCGGCGATGCGATCAACGTGGCCAGCCGGCTCGAATCGTCGGTGGCCAAGCCGGGCCAGATCGTCATCGGCCCGGCCACCTACCGGCGCTGCGGCGACGCCTTCGAGCTGCGCCCGCTGGCCGAAATCCGCCTCAAAGGCAAGCAGCACCCGATCCAGCCGTATCTGGTCGTCGGCCTGAAAGCGGACGCGCCGTCGACCATCAGCACGTCCCGCGGCGTCACCCGGGGCGATTGACTTGCCGCCCGCCTCTTCGCCTTGTCTCCAGGCCGGGAACCAGTGAAGGCCTGCGCAGCGCACCCAAGTCGGCTTCAGCCGACCAGATGAACGCGACTGGGTAACGCCGGCCGGATGACGACGACTGGGTCCGGCGCCCACCCGAAGCGTTGCGCGATCGCTCCTTCGACGCTCCCCTCACCCGATCGCTTCGCGGTACTTCACGCACGGCGTCCACGACCCGAGGGGGCGCCGGCAGCCTTTGCAGGAAGTGGAGCCTTGGCGCCGCTTGCAGTAGCTGTTGACGACGTACTCGAAGACTCTGGCGTTTCGGATGGCGAAGGCGATCTCCTCGGCGATGGAGAGGACGATCAGACGCTCTTCTTCCGTGAACGGGCCGCCGTCGGCCTTGTTCAGGATCTCCAGCACGCCGATCCGCTCTTCGCCCGCCGTCAGAGGCATCACGATCATGTTCCGCGTCTGGAAGCCGGAGTCGGAGTCGATTTTGCCGTAGAAGCGCGGATCGGTCTGCACGTCGTTGATGACCTCCGACTGCTGGGTCCGCAGGACGTGGCCGGCCAGCCCCTTGTCGGCCGGAAACGTGGCGCCGGCCAGGACGGGCTTGGCCGGCCCCTCCGCCTGGTAGAAGTGGAAGTTCTCCTTCTTGTCGTCCAGAAGCAGCACCGACGCCGCCTCGGCCGCCACCACGTCCATGCAGCAGTAGAGGGCGATCTCCAGCGATTCTTGCAGTCCCAGGTACTGCGCCAGCATGGCGCTGACGCTCAGGTAGGCGTTGAGATGGGCAAGCTGCCTTTCCGATCGGGCCCGTTCCATGAGACGATCGACCGCGGTGGTGACCGTGCGGAGCGTCCGGGGCCACAGGTCCGACCGGGTGGAGGCCGGGTCCTCGTGCGCCACCAGGCCCAGCAATCCGAGTGGAGTCTCGCCTTCCCGCAGCGGATAGAGCAGAATCCCGGCGTCGGGCCTCCGCGTCGCGTTGGCGGCTAGAGAGACCGGGTGGAAGCCGTCCTGGCTCGAAATCCGGCCGAACTCCTCCGCGCAGAGCCGCTCGATCTCCGAGGCGACCGGGGCCGGAAGCCGATGGGGTAGGAACCGGCGCTGGGGCAGCCGGGAATCGATCACGAAAAGAAACGCGCCGGACGCACTCGTCAGACCGGCCACCCCCGGCAGCAACCCCTCGGCCAACTCCTCCAGGCTCCGGGCGTTGATCGCCGACTCCGTAAGGTCCACAAGCTGCCAAGCCACCTCGGCCGAGGGCTCGGGCAGCCGATTCTCAACCGACATAATGGGCCTCCGACGGGAACCGGGGGAGAGCGAATGACCCTTCCCGACGTGCGGCAGACACGCCACCAACCCCTTATCTAACTCCCTTCCCGGCAAGCGTCAATTCCCTGTTGGCGGGAATGCCCGGCTTCGGGGGGGCTCCGCCCAGTCGCGGGTTCGGCGGGGGCCAGCCGGCGCTGCGCGGTCTCCGTGCCCGAGGCGGGCCCGACGTGCCGGGCCGGGCCGGAGCAGGGGGCCGGCGGCCCGGCGTCCTGCCGGGCCCACCCGGGGGCGGGCCGTGTATTGACAGCGACCCGCAAATCTGCTACCCGTAGTGCCTTATCAGACGGGTCCATGCCAGTTGACCTCGCTTGGTGCATTTTTCCAGGTCGCGAACCGTTCGGCCCAGGTCGAGCCTCCGCGAATCCGTCCAGTCGATCCGCGTCGGTAGGGCATGGAACCCACTGGAAGTACGGCCACGCGCCGTGCTCAGCGTCCCGACGCGCAATCTAACCGTCCGACTTGGCACCAAGACTACCCCGGAGGCGAGGAGGGATTTCTATGGTTTTGGACCCCACCAAACATGCGGACTGGGAGATCGCCGAAGAGGCGGAATCGCGGATGAAGACCTGCTACCAGCTTGCCGACGGGCTGGGCTTGACCAAGGACGAGCTTCTCCCGCACGGCAACTACGTGGCCAAGGTCGACTACATGAAGGTCATCGAGCGACTCGAGGGCAAGCCGGACGGCAAATTCATCGAAGTGACGGCGATCACCCCAACCCCGCTGGGCGAAGGGAAGTCCACGACCACGATGGGCCTGCTCCAGGGCATGGGCAAGCGCCAGAAGCAGGTCGTCGCCTGCATCCGGCAGCCCTCCGGTGGACCGACGATGAACATCAAGGGCTCGGCCGCCGGCGGGGGCCTGTCGCAGTGCATCCCGCTCACGGAGTTCTCGCTCGGGCTGACCGGCGACATCAACGCCGTGATGAACGCCCACAACCTGGCCATGGTCGCCCTCACCTCGCGAATGCAGCACGAGCGCAACTACTCCGACGCCTTCCTGGCCAAGCGGAACGTCACGCGGCTCGACGTCGACCCCACCAACGTCGAAATGGGTTGGGTCATCGACTACTGCGCCCAGGCGTTAAGGAACATCGTCATCGGGCTGGGCGGCAAGATGGACGGCTATGCCATGCAGAGCAAGTTCGGCATCGCCGTCTCCAGCGAGGTGATGGCCATCCTCTCCATCTTCAGCGATCTGGCCGACCTCCGCGAGCGCATGGGCGGCATCGTCGTGGCTTACGACAAGAAGCGCAACCCCGTCACCACCGAAGACCTCGAGGTGGCCGGGGCCATGACCGCCTGGCTCCGCGAGGCGGTCAACCCCAACCTGATGCAGTCGCTCGAAGGGCAGCCCTGCTTCGTCCACGCCGGCCCGTTCGCCAACATCGCCGTGGGCCAATCGTCCGTGGTCGCCGACAAGATGTGCCTCAAGCTGGCCGACTACCACCTGACCGAGTCGGGCTTCGGGGCCGACATCGGCTTCGAGAAGTTCTGGAACGTCAAGTGCCGGTATAGCGGAAACGTGCCCAACGTGTCGGTCATCACCACCACCGTCCGCGGTCTGAAGCATCACGGGGTCCACGCCGGCGCCCTGCCCTGCCCGCCCGGCAAGCCGATCCCCAAGGAGTACTTCGAGGAGAACATGGCGTGGCTCGAAGACGGCGCGGGCAACCTGATCCAGCACATCAACACGGTCAAGAAAGCCGGCATCAACCCGGTCGTCTGCATCAACCGGTTCCATACCGACACCCCGGCCGAAATCGAGCTGTGCCGGAAGATGGCCGAGCAGGCGGGCGCGCGGGTGGCCGTTTCGGAGCACTGGCTCAAGGGAGGCGATGGGGCGCTGGAGCTGGCCGACGCGGTGATCGACGCCTGCGAGGACGCCGTCGATTTCCAGTTCCTCTACGACCTGGATACGCCCGTGCGCCAGCGCGTCGAGCGGATCGCCCGGGAAGTCTACGGCGCCGACGGCGTCAGCTTCACCCCGGAGGCCGAGGCCAAGGCGAAGCGGTTCGAGTCGGACCCCAAGTTCAACGACTACACGACGATGATGGTCAAGACGCACCTCAGCCTGACTCATGACCCGGCGGTCAAAGGCGCGCCCCAGGGTTGGACGCTCCCGATCCGCGACTTCCTCACCTACGGCGGCGCCCGGTTCATCTGCCCGGTGGCCGGCAACATCTCGCTGATGCCGGGCACGTGCTCCGATCCCGCGTACCGCCGGGTGGACGTCGACGTGAAGACGGGGAAGGTCAAGGGGTTGTTCTAGGCGCGTCAACGAAACTCCCCTCTCCCGCAAGCGGGAGAGGGGTTGGGGGTGAGGGCGGCCTGGTCTGCTGGAGTGTCTTGGTTCGTTGCAGGGCAGGGAGAACTGGAGTGCGTAGGGTGGGGCGAGCGGAGCGAGACCCACGTCCGGTGCAACGAAATGACTGGAGTGATTTGGCTGGATACACGGCAGGGAGTACGCTCGCCAAGACGCAAAGACGCAAAGGAAGACAATAGAGATAGAAGAGTGGAAGGAGACCGAGAAGGGCGGATGTGGTTTGGCTCGCCAAGGTGACGGAAGAGGGACAAGACGGGAGAGACGCCGCGCGTTTCGGCAGTGCGTTTGCGGTTCGTGAGGCGAAGCAGCTTCTCGCCGGCAATCGAGCTTGACCGACGCGCCCGGAAACCCTCTCTTTCCTTTGCGTCTTTGCGCCTTGGCGAGATCCCTCTTCATGATTGAGGTTTGCATAAGAACGATCGCGTGGGTCTCGCTCCGCTCGACCCACCCTACACGCGACAGGCTTGCAAGGAGTCTCTCATGACGGCGGAAATCATCAGCGGCAAAGAGGTGGCCAAGGCGATCCGCGCCGAGCTTGCGGAGGAAGTGGCCGAGCTGAAGGAGAAACAGGGGATCGTGCCGGGGCTGGCCACCGTGCTGGTGGGTGAGAATCCGGCTTCCGTCTCCTACGTGACGGCCAAGAACAAGGCGTGCAAAGACCTCGGCATGCAGTCGTTCCAGCACACGTTGCCGGCCGACACGAGCGAGGAGGATCTGCTCAAGCTGGTCGACGAGCTGAACGACAACGACGACGTGCACGGCATCCTCGTCCAGCTTCCGCTGCCGAAGCACATCGACGAAAGCAAAGTGCTCTACATGATCGACCCCGACAAGGACGTCGACGGCTTCCACCCGGTCAACGTCGGCCGGCTGGTGATCGGCGAGGAGATCTTCCCGCCCTGCACGCCGGCCGGCATCCAGGAGCTGATCGTGCGCAGCGGAACGCCCACCGAAGGCGCGGAGGTGGTCGTCGTCGGGCGGAGCAACATCGTCGGCAAGCCGATCTCGATCATGATGCTCCAGAAGAAGGCGGGCGCCAACGCCACGGTCACCGTCTGCCACACGCGCACCCGCGACATGGCCGCCCACACGAGCCGGGCCGACGTGCTCATCGTCGCCGCCGGCAAACCGAAGGCGGTCACCGCCGAGATGGTCAAGCCGGGCGCGGTGGTGATCGACGTGGGCGTGAACCGGGTCGGCGAGAAGCCGAGCAAGAGGGATCCTAACCGGATGGTCGCCCTGCTCGAGGGGGACGTCGACTTCGACGCCGTGAAGGAAGTGGCCGGCAAGATCACGCCCGTCCCCGGCGGCGTGGGGCCGATGACGATTACCATGTTGATGAAGAACACGGTGCGTGCGGCGAAGCTGAGGTTATGAAGTTGGGGCCCCACTCCTCGTTCCCAGGCTCCGCCTGGGAACGCACTAACCCGAGGCTCCGCCTCGGACGCGCGATCGCCGATGCTCGCGCGGTGCCGCGTGGCGTGGCGCAGGGAGGACTGCAGCCGACTGGCTGCAAGTGTGTTGTCCAGACATGGACGAATGATAGAATTGCCTGAACGGGAAGCGCGAGCCTGCGCGCAAAGTTTGCCCAGCACGTCACTTAAGGATCGGCCCCGGTTATGGCTTCGGATACGGTGATTCATCCGACGGACGCGTTTCTGGCCGCGGTCGAGGCCCGAAGCGGCCAGCCCGTCTCGCGCTGCTACCAGTGCCGCAAATGCACCAACGGCTGCCCGGTCCGCTTCGCCCTGGACGTGATGCCCAACCAGGTGATGCGGATGATCCAGCTCGGCCTGGAGGACGAGCTGTTGCGGTCGAAGACGATCTGGGTGTGCGCGTCGTGCCAGACGTGCACGACCCGGTGCCCGAACGACATCGACATCGCCCACGTGATGGACACGCTCCGCCAGATGAGCCGCGCCTCGGGCGTGCCGCCGGGTGAGGCGAACGTGGTCAAGTTCCACAAGGCGTTTCTCGATTCCGTGCGCCGCCACGGCCGCGTCAGCGAGCTGGAGATGGTCGGCTTCTACAAGCTGGCCGCCTTGGATTTCTTCAACTTCGCCGACACCAAAGTCGCGTGGGAGATGTTCAAGCGCGGGAAGCTCAAGCTCTTGCCGGAGAATATCAAGAACAAGGCCGAAGTCCGCAAGATGTTCCAGAAGCACAGAGAGGACTAGTCGGTGGAGGCCTCGTACTATCCAGGCTGTTCGCTTCATGCCATGGCGACCGAGTACGACCAGAGTATTCGGGCGGTGTGTGAGACCCTGGGCGTCGACCTGGTGGAGCTGCCCGACTGGAGCTGCTGCGGCGCCTCGTCGGCCCACTTCCTCGACGACGAGCTGGCCATCCGGCTCCCGGCCCGAAACATGGTGATCGCCGAGCGGGTCGGGCGCGAGGTGCTCGTGCCCTGCTCGGCCTGCTTCCAGCGGCTGAAGCACGCCGACAAGGAGCTTCGCAAAGACGCCGCGCGCTGGACCGACCAGCCCTATGAAGGCAAGGCCCCCGTCTATCACGTCAACGAGTTCCTCGCCCGGCCCGAGCTGATCGACGCAATCCGACGCAACTTGACCAAGCCGCTGGCGGGGCTCAAGGGCGTGGCCTACTACGGGTGTCTGTCGCAGCGGCCGCCGAAGGTGACCGACGCCGAGGACCCGGAGAACCCGACGTCGATGGACCGGCTTCTGGAGACGATCGGCATGGAGGTGCGTCCCTGGTCGTACAAGACCGACTGCTGCGGCGCGAGCCTCACGCTGACGCGGACCGACGTGGTTCACAAGCTCAGCGGCGACCTGTTCGAGGGCGCCCAGGAGGCCGGCGCCGAGTGCCTGGTGACCGACTGCCCGATGTGCCAGTCGAACCTCGACACGCGCCAAGCCGACGTCGAGGCCGAGCGGCAGAAGCGATTCGGCCTGCCCGTGTTCTACCTCACCGAGCTGATCGGCCTCGCCTTCGGCGATGACCGGGCGTCTCGTTGGTGGAAGAAACACGTCGTCGACCCGGTGCCGCTGTTGCGCGAAAAGGGGCTTGTGTGAGGAGGTTGAGGGTTGAGGGTTGAGGGTTGAAGTGCTTGGATGAGGGCGCAGGGGTTGCGTGAGTCGAGAGCGGAGGCATAGTACGGGTCGCGTGTCTCTTGCGCGCGAGCGACCGCACGAGCGGCGCGCTTGCCGGATTGCGCTCGCGGGAGATGTGAGACGATGAACCAAAAAGACCGTCCCCACGCCTGCAACCCTCAACCCTCAACTATCAACCCTCAACCCCCCAGCATCCGTTGAGGCTGAACCACGATGGCAAGTGCGAGCAAACAGCACGGCAAGCGTAGGATGACGGGCTCCGTGATGGTCGTCGGCGCCGGCATTGGGGGGATGCAGGCCTCGCTCGATCTGGCCAACGCCGGGTTCCACGTCTTCCTGGTCGAGCAGACGACGGCCATCGGCGGGCGCATGGCCCAGCTCGATAAGACGTTCCCCACCAACGACTGCTCGATGTGCATCATCTCGCCCAAGCTCATCGAGGTGGACAAGCACCTGAATATCGACCTGATCACGAATGCCGACGTGCTGGGCGTGGAGGGCGAGGCGGGCGATTTCCGCGTCAGAGTCTGCAAAAAGCCTCGATTCGTCGACCTGGAGAAGTGCAATTCCTGCGGCGACTGCCTGGAGAAATGTCCCGTCGAGGTCCCCAGCGAGTTCGACGAGGGCACGATGCCCCGCAAGGCGATCTTCAAGCGCTATCCGCAGGCGATCCCCGGCGGCATGGCCATCAGCAAGAGCGAGCGCCCGCCGTGCGTGCTCACCTGCCCGGCCCACGTCAACTGCCAGGGCTACGTCGCCCTGATCGGCGACGGCCGCTTCGCCGAGGCGTACGAGCTGATCCGCGAGCGCAATCCGTTCCCGTCCGCCTGCGGTCGCATCTGTCACCATCCGTGCGAGGGCGAGTGCAACCGCAAGCAGTTGGACGGGCCGGTGGCGATCAACCCCCTGAAGCGATTCGCGGCCGATTGGGTCGCCCGGAAGCGGGCCGAAGGCGAAGACGTGGCCCCGCCGCCCCGGGGCCAGATCGACCCGACGAAGCCGAAGGTGGCCGTGATCGGGGGCGGCCCGGCCGGACTGACCGCCGCCCGGGACCTCGCTCTGCGCGGCTATCCGGTCACGCTCTTCGAGGCCCATGAGCGACTCGGCGGCACGATGCTCCTCGGCGTGCCCAGCTACCGGCTGCCCGACGAGATGATCGAGCGCGACATCGCCGACGTGGTTGCCTCGGGCTTCGACGTGAAGACCCAGGCCGCTCTGGGCCACGATTTCACCTTCGACAGCCTGAAAGAGCAGGGCTACCAGGCCGCCTTCGTGAGCGTCGGGTGCACGCGCCCCGCCACGCTGGCCAAGAGCACCGACGGCTCGGACATGAAGGGGACCGACCTGCAGGGCGTGCTCCTGGGCCTCGACTTCCTCCGCG
>Ga0180431_10006861_pt1 | contig 13436 bp, 12 predicted proteins | sample SS_ome_11_FD_132459 | JGI IMG/M metagenome (GOLD analysis project Ga0180431, IMG submission 132459) | Hypersaline lake sediment archaeal communities from the Salton Sea, California, USA - SS_1_MS_1 metaG | ecosystem: Environmental > Aquatic > Non-marine Saline and Alkaline > Hypersaline >... | reverse complement strand
TGGGGCATGACGAAGGAGGACATGTGCAAGTTCATGGGCAACAGCGTCGCCGCCGCCATGGTGAGCGACAAGGCGTCGGTCTTCTGGGCCGGCCTGGAGACGCTGCGGACGACCTGGGGCATGACGAAGGAGGACATGTGCAAGTTCATGGGCAACAGCGTCGCCGCCGCCATGGTGAGCGACAAGGCGTCGGTCTTCTGGGCCGGCCTGGAGACGCTGCGTGGTGCGGACGTTGCGGTCGCAAACTTTGTCTGCGGTGGCATCGCTGCACGACTCCAAAGAGGCGACGGGTCGCGTATTGCCGCGGTTGTGGCCCGCCTCGGTCTGAAGCAGGCAAAGACGTTGTTGAGGAAGCAGCCACTGCTTCAAGTGTTGCCGGAACTGGTGGCGTACTTGGAGCGGACGCGCGATGACGAGTTGCGTGAAGCCATCGCGTCTCCGGCAAAACGCAAGGTTTTAAATGCTGCGCTGAGGGCATCGCGGCAGTGAGTCTGTACAGCTAGACCGGGTTCTACGACGCGCCAGGTGCTTCATGATGCCTCGCACGGCCGTGCGCAATTCTGGCAGCGGTATCCCCAGCTCGGCGGCAGCCGCCTCGAGCTTCCGGGAGCAGAGGTGGTTGTTGGACCGGCCTGCGGCGAGCACGGCGGCCTGCTCCTCGAGGGTGAAGTTTTGCCAGGCGAAGGAGGGGTCTACCTCGGCCTTGTACATGGCCAGGATGTCGTTGTGGCTGAGCACGCCCGGATTGCAGCCGTTGTAGCAGCCGCGGTAGCCCGCCAGCGCCATCTCGAGGAAGAGGCGCAGCAAACCGTTGTCGCCGTCGAGCACGCTCATCGAGTTAGGTATGCTACAAACCTTCTCGTAAGAGGCGATCTTGGTGAGGAAGCTGCGCGGGTGCAGGTCGTGCGTCAGCGGCATGCGGATGCGAAACCAGAGCGCCGAGTCGGCAAAGAGGGCGCGGAGCAGGCGGTCCGTGGCCCCCTTGACGCAGGAGTAGGAGGAACCCGTGAAGTTGGGCTCCGCTTCGTCCGCGAAGCCAGGCACCTCTTCCTGGCCAATGGCGTCCAGGTCTGCGGCCTCGAAGATGCAGCCGGTGGCGATGCTGGCGAAGGGCACGCTGAGCTCGCGGCAGGCGCCGGCGAGGACCAGCGGCGCGACGAGGTTGTCCCGCAGGTTCTCCACGAGCTTGCCCGGCTGCTCCAGGTAGTCTATGGTGCCGAAGGTGCGTTCGCCGCAGACTCCGTGCGTCCGCCCCAGGGCGGCGAAGACGAGGCGCGGCGCCACGCGGGCCACCTCCGCGCGCACGGCCGCCGCCTCGTCGCCGCGCGCGGTGGCGGGCAGAAAGCGCAGGCCGCGGGCCTCGACGACGCCCTTGAGGAGGCCACCGATCCAGCCGCCGGCGCCGTAGACCAGCACCGTCTCCATCGCGCGCTTTGAGAGAGAATGGGATGCGCAGGCCGGCCCATAGCAGACGCGCCTCCTCTGGAAAGACAAACCTGAGGGCATGCCCAGCATCCTCGTCACGGGGGGGCTCGGGTTCATAGGCGCCGGCTACGTCAACCTTCTCCACACCACGCGACCGGCGGGGTGGGACATCGTCGTGCTGGATGCCTGCTTCTACGCGGCCAACGAGGGGCGGCTGGCGCGGGAGGTCCGCGAGGACCCCACCGTTCACATTGTCCAGTGCAACCTGCTCTCGTGGTCCCGCATTCTCATCGAGCTCAGCCGCCTGGAGGTGCGCGAGGTGGTGCACTTCGCGGCCTACTCGCACGTCGGCGCCAGCTTTCTCAACCCCCTGGAGTTCTCGGTCGACAACCTCCTGGGCACACAGACGCTCCTGGAGTGCTGCCGACTGTACGGCAAGGTGGAGCGCTTCGTGATGGTCTCCACCGACGAGGTCTACGGCGAGAGCGCGACGACATTGGACGCGCAGCCCTTCGCGGAGGACGCCCCGCTGAGGCCCACGAATCCCTACGCGGCCAGCAAGGCGGCCGCGGAGATCATGGCCAGCACCTACGCGCGCTGCTACGGAATGCCCGTGGTCGTGAGCCGCGGAAACAACGTGCTCGGCCCCGGCCAGCACCCCGAGAAGCTCGTGCCCGCCGTCATCGCGCGCTTCGCGGCGGGGCAGCGCGCCCGGGTCGAGGGCGACGGCTCGCAGCTGCGCAGCTTCCTCTACGTGGAGGACGTGGCGCGTGCCGTGGACCTGCTCCGCCTGCGCGGCGCGCCCGGCGAGACGTACAACATCGGAGGCCGCGAGGAGCACAGCGTCCTCGACGTGGTGCGCACTATCCTCGAGGTCATGCACCCGGGCGCGGCGCTGGAGGACTGGGTAGAGTTCGCGCCAGACCGCCCCTACCAGGACAGGCGCTACTACGTGACCTCGGCCAAGCTGGAGGCGCTGGGCTGGCGCCAGGCCGTCGCCCTGCGAGAAGCGGTGGAGCGCATCGCGCGCGTCTCGTCGCTGACGGCCGTCAGCACTGACTCCCGAAGGGAATGAGCTTGGTGAGCGGCTCCCAACCTCCCATGTTTCCCGACTTGAATTGCGTCGCCGGGCACAGGCACTCGCGGCCGCGCCCGGTTTTCCCGGCGCCGTCGCACAGCTGCCCGGGCATGCACAGCGGTATCCGATCCGCGGGGGGATACCGCACCTCGTAGCCAGGTTCCCCCCTGCACGTCCCTGTCTCGAAGATGCTGTCCCCGGCCTCCGCGCGCTGCTGCTGCCACGCCTTCTCCTCTGCCGCTCTCCTTCGTGCGTCGATGCGCTGGATCGCGCCCGCTCTCGCCTTACGGAACCCATGGCGGTGCGGCAGCGCCGCGATCAGACGGTCGCGCTCCTCGAAGGCGCCCCGTGCGCCGCGATGGCCTGCCTGGCGGCGTCGCGGGCCCAGAACGAGACGACGGGCAGGCGCACCTGCTCCTCCCCCATGCTTTGTTATCGGCCCCTACTTTGGGCCACCGGCGAGGATCTCGACGCCGGCGTGGGGCGGCTCATGCCAGAAGGGGGTCCAGAGCGTGCGCAGGTGTGGGGCGCGGACCAGAGCGGCCACGTAGGAGAAGGAGGAGCGAGCCGTGACGAGCACGGTCGCGTGGGCGAGCGCGGCCAGCGTCTCCACCGCCGACGCCTCGCGCTCCGTGACGACCGTCCGCCCGGGGGCGCGGAAGCAGCTCAGGTCGTCCACCTCGCGCGGAGGCGCACCAGAGACGAATATCAAGACGGGCAGCTTCCCCTGCTCGCGCTCCAGGAGAGCGGCGAAGGCGCTGCTGTGGAGGTAGCGCTGCTTAAACTTCGTGACCTCCCCCGCGCGGAAGTGCAGCGCGAGGTAGCTCTCTGGCAGCCACGTCGGAAGCTTCCGCGCCCACTCGGCGCGCAGCGCGCCGAGCACCTCCTGCCCGTGCTCCCCGCGAACGAGGCGCGAGCGCTCGGCCAGCGAAAGGCGGTCGAGGCCAGCATTCGCGTCCCTCTTCCCCACATCGAGGTGTGCGCACTGCTCCCAGTCCACGACGCGCTCGTACGGGAAGAGCGCCTCCAAGCTTTCGCGGCGGTAGCGCAGGTGGTCGTCTTTGCTGTCCGCCCCGACGCAGGCCCAGGGGTCAGCACAGCTGCCCGGCTGAGCCTGCAGGCGCGAGAGAGACTGCCGCGCGAAGCAGTCGAAGTTGCGCAGGACTTCTTCGCCCGCGAAGGCCACGACGTGGGGGTGCTCGAGGAGAGCAAGGAGCACGCCCTGAAGCCAGGCGCCGAGGAGATCCGCACGGTACGCGAAGATTATCGTCTCCTGCGCGCCCGCTGGCGGGGGCAAGGGAGAGCGACTCCGCACGCGGAGCACGCCGCCATGGCCGTGGAGGGCGCGCAGGGGGCGCAGGAACCAGCTCGAGGCGCTGACTGCTCCAAGCAGGACCAGACTGAGGACAATGGCACATAGAGGCGCCGCAGAAGGCGGCATCAGCTCCCGCTTTACTGAAACCTCGCTTCCCCCCAGCTTCGCGCGACAAACTCTGCGAGCTGTAGGATTGCTATGGTATCGTGCCCGCCATTTACGGTGGCGATCCGTTTGGGCTGCTGCTGTTGCTGCTGCTGGCCGGAGATCCACTGGTCGATGGCCAGTGCTGCCGTGCCGCGGTGGGCTTGCTGGCGAGGCTTCGCTTCAGGAGCAAGAGGGTGTCGAACCCCGTGAACAGGAACACGGGCGCGCACGCGAACCTCAGCGGAGGAAAACGCGAAGCCAATATGGCGGCGGCGCTCGAAAAGGTATTGCTGCCCACCCACGTGATATCGGCCTCGCAGCCGAGCTGAACGAGCTGCCATGCCAGCCTCGCAGCGAGGTATCCGCCCAGACTGTGCCCGACGAGAGCGATCTTAGCTCCACTCTGGCCCTGGAGCCGCGAGTGCAAGGCCTTGGCGACCTCCTCGATGTTAGCATCCATGTATCTCTGAGCGCTTCGGAGCCTGCTCTCACTATCCCTCCGAGCCTGCGCCACCACCGCGACCGTCTGGACGGGCGGTGGAGCTCCGTAATGTTGGACGCGCCTCGTCACCTCAGTGGCCAAAAAGTAGGTAACGGCGAGTGTGACCGCATTGCCGCCGCACAGCATGAGAAAACGAGGCGGCTTGGCGGATTCCAACTGAGCGGCATCGATGGCCGCGTTTCTGCCGACGAGATAGACGGCGCCTTGCCCCGGGAGCTCATGCCAGGCCTCCAGCGGCATTGGCAGAACTATGCGCTGCACCACCACGAGCAGAAGCGTGCAGACGCCCGCCACGCCGACCAGTCCTTTGGCCGCTAGAGGCAGGCGCCTGCCCGGCGGCGCGCTCGGTGGCAGGGCTCCAGGGCACGAATGTTTGCCTCCATTCCTTTATGGTCACGCAGCAACCGCTTGTAGCGGCCGCGGAGCACGGGGAGTCGCCAAGACCTTGGTTCGTCCGCGGGCGGCCAGAGCGCGGGGAGCGACGGGCACTTCGCCTCAGGCCGCCGCCGCTCGCAGCAGCGCTGAGGAGGACTGCACCTTGGCGCCCAGCCCGTCCACGAGCTCCACACCCTGCTCGCGGCACACCGAGGCCTCGGGAATGGCGTCATTCTGCTGGTCGCCGCCGTTGGCGAAGACGTCCGCATGGAGGGCGGCCAGCGTGCGGCAGACGCTGCGGTCGGTGTCCACGCTCTCGACCACGGCGTCCACGCAGGAGAGGGCGCGCATGACGCGCACGCGGTCCCGGGCGGGCATGAAGGCCCGCCCCTTCTTCAGCGCCGCAGACGTGCCCAGCTCCCGGGCCCGCTCGAGGTACTCGACGTGGCCGCGGTGCAGCGGGTCGAAGTACCCTGAGGCCACCACCACTCTGCGCATCTTTGTTGGCGAGCAAGAAGGCCCAGGCCGCGCGCCGAGCTACTGTCCGACGAAGCGCCACACGGCCCCCAGCGTCCGCGGCGCCCTGGAGACGACGTGGTGCGCCCAGTGCGCGGGGATGTACAGCCCAAACCCCGGGGCCAGGAGAAGCCTGTAGCTCGAGCCCGGCGGGCATTCCGCGCCCTGCTGGTAGCTCCTGCGGTAGCAGGGCGACTTCGTGTCGCGCGCCGCGTCCGGCATGGCGCCCGGCGCGAAGAGCGCGACGTCCTTGGAGCCCGCCGTCTGCGCCAGAATTCCTGGTGCGCCATCCCAGTGCAGATTCGTCGTGCACCCCTCACTCGAGAGGTAGGGCGATAGGTTCGAGAGGTCCGACCACCCCAGCTTCGCCTCCTCGGCGCGCCGGCTCTCCTCGCCAGCCGTCCCCCGCAGGTAGACGAAGCGCGCGCCAGCAGGCCTGGCCGCGGAGTTCTCGAAGAGGCGCAGGGCCGCCGGCGGTGGCATCCGCACGCTCGCGTGGGCGGGCTGACAGCGCGGGTCGCCACGGCACGCCTCTTCCGAGAAGCCCACCGCGCCGCTCAAAGAAAGCTCCGTGTGGCGCTCGCAGCTGCCGTAGGCACCGAAGACGCCCGAGGGGGAGAGAAGCACGTTCACGCTCGCGACATTCCAGGCCTCGGCCCAGTCGCCCACGTCGGGCGTCTCCGGCAGCCCGGTCACCAGCCAGGGCGCGTCGCCGTGCGAGGAGCGGGCCTGGCGCACGTCCTCGACGCGCACGACGAGCAGCGCGGACGGCAGGCGCGTGGGCGAGCTGCGCGGCCGCGCGAACGCGAAGCAGAGCACTAGGCAGAGAGCGACGACGAGCACGACGAGGCCAGCGACTGACGGCCCCATGCTTTATTTGGCCCGCCCTTCGAGCACAAGGCGACAAGCGACATCTCCGCAGCTCGCGCACGGCTCAAGCTCGGGTTCGGTATTTCATCACCGCCCACCGCGCCATGTCGGGCGACCTCTGGGAGCACCAGGAGCGCGCGCTCGCCGCAGCGACCAGCCAGCGCCGTCTCCTCATTGCCCATGCCTGCGGCGCAGGCAAGACGCGCACTGCGCTGGAGTTCCTCGCCGCCGAGACGGCGCCCGGCATGCTCTCCCTCATAGTGGCGCCTTTGGGGGCGCACGACAGCGCTTGGTGGAGGGAGCTGCGGAAGCTCGGCCTGGCCGAGCGCTGCACCGCGGTGCGCAGCGCCGGCGCGCCCCGCCCGGCCGGCGCCGACTTCGTGCTGACGACGCTGGAGACTCTGCGGCGCGCGCTCCTCAGCGGCTGGCGGCAGGATGCACCAGTGCTGGTGGAAGACACGCCGGGCTGCCTGCGCCGCCGCCTTGCGCACCGCCGCGCCGAGGGCCACTGGCTGCTCGACGGGCCTTACGCGGCGGTGGTGATCGACGAAGCCCACGAGGTGCGGCAGCCGCGAGCCGGGCGCGCCGTGGCCGCGCGCATCGCCTGCGCCAATGCCAGCGCGGCACTCGGCCTGAGCGGAACGCCCGTCAACCGGCACCCGCAGGAGCTGCGCGCTATCCTGCAGACGCTGGGCGTGAGCGACCTCACCGAGCCCGCGGCGCACGTACACCAGCAGGCGCCGCTCGGGGCGCGCGCGGCCGAGCCTGAAGCACTGCACGCGCTCTATTCCCTCGCAGACCTGACACCGGCAGCCGCGCGCCTCTACAACGCCCAGCTTGTGAGCGCGCGCCAGGAGCTGGAAGAGGCGACGAGCGCGTCCTGCGCGCGCGTGCACAGGTGCCTGCAGCGTCTGGAGCTCGCAGCAGCGCACCCGGCACTGCTCGAGCGCTCCATTGCCGGCCGCGCCTACAGTGAGGCGGACGCAGCGCGCATAGCGGCCGAGGGCTCGCCGGCACTCCGGCGCCTGGAGGCACTTCTGGCGGAGCTTCAGCGCGGCGGACACCGTTTGCTTGTCGTCAGCGCGCCGCAGACTCACCTACTGCGCGCGGCACGCAGCTACCTCGAGCCGCGCGCCGCAGTCGCATGGTTCTGGTATGCGGGCTTCCAGACGCCACCCGAGCGCGAAGCCGCGCGACTAGCCTTTGTGGGCTCCACGCGACCGGCGGTGCTCCTGCTCTCTCAGAAAGCCGGGGGGCAGTCGCTCAGCCTCGTGCCGGCCACGGCACTGATCTTCATGAGCGTGTGGTACACCCACTTTTACGCAATATGCTTGCTAGTATGCGAACGCTGTGCACATGATTACGGAAGCGTCGCACGCATCTTCGCATGCATCGCATGCGCTTTCCTGCTTCATCCAGGTACACACACGCGGCCCACGACCAGACAGTTGCGCGGCTCCGCCGCCCAGGGCAGCAGGCGCCGGTGCAGGTGGCCTACGTCGCCGCGCGTGGAGGGCTCTTGGAGGCCATCCTCCGGATGCAGCGGGAGGACCGCCCGCGCGCGGGAGCCGTCATGCGGGGCGCGGCCACCGCGGAGGGCCCGTGCAGCGGCCAGCTGCTGGCCGCCTGCGCGCTGGCCCCAGGGGGACGCTCAGAGAACCCCCGCGACAATGACGCCCGCGCAGAGGGCCCAGATGGCTGCGGCGGCTGCCCCGCCGACGGCCGCTCCCGCATGCACGCCAAGCGCAGATGCGAGGGGGCGGACGGAGGCCAGCCAGACGCCCACAAAGGCCATGGCCGCCAGGTAGTAGAGCAGCAGGAGGCGGAAGCCTTCGCACATGCGCGCAAGCCGCGCCTCTGCGGGCGAGGAGCCCGCCAGGATGAGGTAGGCCGAGAAGACGGCTGCGAGAGGCACACCCAGCACGAAAGTGGCGATGTCTTCGCTCTGCAGGGAGGCCACCTTGACGGAGACGGCGCCGATGGCGCTGCCTCCCGCGAGAAGGAGGGCCTCGCCCGCACTGGGCAGCACGAGCGGCATCCTTTACAGGGGAAGGAGGCGCACCAGTACGGCGTCAAGGTCCGCCTCAACCACCACGGCACTGGTGTCCGCGACCCCGAGGCAGAAAAACACGCGAGCACCCGCGACGGCGATGCCGTTCAGGAAGTGGAACCCCGAACCGAGCGCTGCCTGCGCCTCGGGTGTGCTTCCGACGAAGCGGAAGGGTGCGGTGGACGCGCGCGGAAGAAACGGCGGCGCCCCATTGAGCAGCACGAGTCCCTGCAAGTAGTCCGGCAGTTCGCCTACACCTAGCCCACGGAGGTTCTCTGCGAGGGCGTCGGGCGCCAGGCGCAAGTGCCAGGCGGCGAGGAGCCCCTGCGGCACGACGCACGCCGCCGAGGAGCCGCGGGCGCCGCGGGGGAGCTGGCGCGGCAGCGGCGCCAGCGCCACGTCCTCGCAGCGGAGGCGCGCCGGCAGCGCGCCGTCGAAGCTCTGCGAGCGCAGGAGGCGGAAGGGCGAAAGGCTCTGCACCCAGTACAGGTCCTCGCCGTGGGGGATGGGTATCCAGTTCTTCTGCACCTCCTGCGCGCCCTCGGGGAGCTCTAGGACGGCCGCGCGCCCCTGCTCGATCGACAGCAGGGTCGACGCGAAGGTCTGCGCAGGCCCGGCCTCGTGCGCGCCGGCGAGCAGGTCGCCCCGGAAGCGGAAGAGCCGCGCGTCCACCTGTCCGCGGAGGCCCGGCAGGACCCTCAGGGGCTGCGCCGCGAGCTGCTCGACGGCGCCGCGCGCGAGCACGACCTCGCTCCGACCATCCCGCATCGGAGAGTCGCGCGCCGCCAGCCACGCCTCCCCGCCCTCGTCGAGCAGGAGCGAGGGGTTGTACACGCCGCGCAGCAGGCAAGTGAGGCGAACTGGCAGCTCGCTAGCGGCCGCGCCATAGCAGCGCCGCGGGCGTGCGGGCGCGCGGACGAGCAGCAGCAGCACCGCGAAGAAGCAGAGACAGGCGGCCAGGCCGGCGCAAAGGAGACAGTCCTGAGCGCTGGCGAGCATGTCTCTTTCTTCCTGGGGCAGCAGGGAAACGGATGCGCGCTGGCCTGGCAGTCGCCGCGCTGCTGCTGCTCCTCTGCGCAGGGGGTCTCGTCGCGGCCGGCGCGCTGCGCCGCCCGCGCGCGCTGCCCAGCGCCGCCCCTGAGGTCGTGTGTCTCTGGACCTCCGGCGCCCCAGTCATCAACCCAGCCTGCGATCGCTCGACACAGTGGAGCTCGCGGGTGCCCGTGGAGATCCTGGAGCTGCGAGACATATTCGGCGACATCCTCGTCCTGCCAGCGCCGAGCCTCGCCCGCTTGCGCGACACACTGCCGCCGCGCGTGCGTGTTCTCATCTACAGCACCAATTTGCACTCCCTCGACTTCGCCCTCGCCGTGGAGCGCCGGGTGCGGCCGCGCGTGTCGGTGGTGCTCTCGGACGAGCACAGACGCCGCCCCGACCACCTGGCCCTCGCGGCGCCTTGCGTCATGCGCCAGTACGCGGACAGAGGCTGGGAGTGGCCGGCGCACGTGCGGCAGCTGCCCATCTTCACGCACTGCTGGGATGGGCTCGCCCCAGGCTCCCTCGCGGACGCTGCGCGCGGCTACGCCGAGCGAAGCCTGGACTGGTGCTTCGCGGGCACGCCCAAGGGGGACCGAGGCGAGCTGTGCGCCGCAATGGGCCGCGCCTTCCCCTCCCACTTCGCGGGCCAGACAGAGCCCGAGGAAAACGCCCAGCTCTACAGCACGTCGCGGCTGGCGCTCAACCCGCGCGGGAACTCCAGTCTGGAGTGCTCACGAGCCTACGCGGCAATGCGCCTGGGATGCGTGCCCGTGGGGAAGGCGGCCACCTGGGAGGTGCAAGAAGCCTTTGGGCGGTTGCGTCCTCGGAGCCCACTCCTTGACTTGTATGCAGACTCCACAGAGGGGATGGTGGAGTTGGCGCACAGACTCCTCGACCCCCCTTTCTGGTCGATGGTCTCCGCCAGTGTGCGAGCCTGGGACGCAGAGTGCCTCGCGGAGTTAAGAAGTGCGGTGGAGCGCGCCTAGTCGGAGTTTGAGGGACCGAAATCTTGAGCTCCTGCGACGACGAGCGCAGTCTTCTGGGAAGGGTGGACGCAAACGAGAGCAGAGGCCACGGCCTCCTGCGTGTCCTCAGCCCAAGAGGACGAATTCGACGCGAAGAGCGAGCATGCAAGTCAGCCTCAGGCACAAGCGGGGAAGCCAAGGGAGGCAATGTCAGAGCAATGCCAGCACGTCGAGGAAAGCGGGGAACCGTGCCGTAAGCGTGCTCGGAAGCGGTGCCAGCACGTCGACGAGGGCGGGGCGCCCTGCCGCCGGAGCGCTGTAGGCAAGACGGACTTCTGCAAGACCCACGGCGGGGGCAGGCGCTGCCAGCACGTCGACGAGGGCGGGGAGCCCTGCCGCCGGAGCGCTGTAGGCAAGACGGACTTCTGCAAGACCCACGGCGGGGGCAGGCGCTGCCAGCACGTCGACGAGGGCGGGGAGCCCTGCCGCCGGAGCGCTGAAGGCAAGACGGACTTCTGCGTCACCCACGGCGGGGGCAGGCGCTGCCAGCACGTCGACGCCCACATCCTAGACGATGGGGCGCCTTCCGCCCGCTACTGGGGAGAGGGCATCTGGCTCTGCTGGGGCTGCTTTGCGGCACTGCACCCCCTCCTCGCAAAACTCAAAGTGCGGAAGGAGCACTATGTGCTGGCCGAGCTACAACGCCTGGTGTGCGAGCTGTCCACGGCACGTGTCGTGGTTTGGGATTGCCCTGTGCCTGGGGGCTGTTCCCTACGGCAACCAGACAACTTGTTCGCTTGGGAGCAACGGTACCTGCAGGTCGAGGTTGACGAAGAAGGACATTCTGGAAGAGACTGTGAGGAAGAGGACGCGCGGCTTGAGATCATCGCCGCCGACCTCGGGCGTCCTGGGTTGGTAGTGCGCATCAACCCCGATCAGCCGCCCTGCTTCCGGCACATGCAGCTCTCCAACGGCGAGAAGGCGCGCCAAGCAAGCAAGCGCTTTGCACCTATGATGGAGCGCGTCGCACGTGACGTGCGGGGTTGGCTTGCACGAGAATTCGTTGAAGATCAAGTGACCCGGTTCTTCTACGATGGAGGAGAAGTTTGAGGCACCACTTTGAGGCGCACAGAGAAGACGCCCGAGCCGTGTCGGCCACAGCGTGGCCTCCCCCGCCCGGCGCACACCTGCAACCATGGCGCCCGAATCGGAAGCCCTCCCTTCGAGATGGAGCTTTTGGCGGAGGAGTGGGCTCGTGCGCCTTCGCGCCCGGGTGAGACAGGGGAAGTAGGAGCGAACCTTGCGCGACCGATGGCAGCCAACGTACGTCTCTCTCTGTGCGAAGACTTCCCCAGCGGAGCTTGGTTGGGACGTCTACGAAGAGGCCGCAGGCCTCATGGGGCAGCACAAGACGTCCCACATGCTGCTCGAGGTGCTGGGCTTCAAGGCCATTGTCTGCAGCCCTGCGCTCGGCCTCGAGGACCACCTCCCCACCACGCCCTACTGCGGCCCGTGCGCACCGGCCAGCCTTCGAGTGCTCGGAAACGACACGACGCCCCTGAAGTCTCCAGGCGGCCTCTCGCATTTCGACATCAGAGGCACTGCGGGAGAGGCGCTGTCGCACTGCATGACGGCCGCGACGTACAGGAGGCTCTGCGCCACAGAGGAGGAGCAGGCTGCTGTCGAGCGCGCTGTGGAGAAGGCTATGACGGACGTGGGGGCGGCCGCCATGCTGCTGCCAGCTGGGGCGCCGTGAGAGGCTGCCGGCAGGTTGCTTCGCAGCAGCGGCGAGTCGGACGCGCGTCCGACCGTAGCTGCGCAGCGCCAACGTAGACGGTTAGGCGGCATCTTAGGCGTCTTGCACGCACGGTACAGAGCTATTCTCGCGTTTTGGATGAAAAAAGGGTCGCGCGCTCCAGCCGTGGCTTGATTGTAACCCCGCGCCCCCTCCGCATCCTGCCAACCTTTCTTCTCGGTCTTTCCCTCCTCCCCGCGCCCCCAAAGGCCCACAGGTCGGATTCGATCGGGACACATCGCACAATCATCCTTCTCTCGGGATTCACAGACGGGAGACTCGCACATTTGCCGGCGGAGTGCGGCCGAGAGCTCTTCGGTCGGGGAATAAGGGAACGGGCGCAAATCCATGCAGAAGGAGCTCGAAGGAAATCCATTGGTCAGTGCGCCTGTGTAGCAGGCGCCACGGCTCTCCTTAAGAATTGCGGCTGCCCCCGTGCGAAGGCACTTGAACCACTCGAGGAATATGGCCACATTTTCACCTGAATGTAGGAGCGCCACCGCTTTGGCGACCGTGCCGCCAGAGATGCCAATCGCTTTGTTTCGCCGCCCCAGGAGAGCGCTGTAAATCGCAAGGGGCGGTCCATAATAGTCAAGGATAATGATGTTCAGACGTCTGGATAACCCAGGCAATCGAGGCAGAATGCGGTCCACCATTAATGTGTCGATAAATGGTTTAGGATGGTTGAACACAAAGACGAGACTGCCATCAGCATCTGAAACTGTCCAGCCGCGTACGTGGAAGGGCTGCCTCTCCCACCAGAGTACTACTCCGACGGCCACCAGCATGAGCGTAGCCAGAACAGTGAGGGCGATGACACCAGCATAATGCATATCTCGAGTCTTCCGCTTTACCCATAGCCGCCGACTAGGCGTCCCTTGTCCGCTTCCGCTCATCTCTCTCTCCTCTCCAAAGTAATCCAGCCTGTCATCCGGCTGCCGACGCCCCTAGTCGACTCATTGGCGCCGCCTTCCAAGAAGGTATGTTGCACCTCGCCCCCCTTCCCTTTTGACTCCGCCCGTCACCCCAACCTCCCCACCCTTCCTCTCCACAACCTCCCAGCCTGCCAACTCCCCTAGCCATCCAGCCTGCGAAACCCCTAGTCAACTCGTCGGCGCTACCGTCCGAGAACCGTCTCTTCTCTTCTCCAGCTCCTCCTCCTTCCTGCACGCGTTCTTCCTGCCTCCCCGTTGCCAAAGCCAGCCTCCCTCTCCACAGCCATCCAGCCTGCGAACACCCCTAGTCAAGTCGTCGGCGCTACCGTCCGAGAACCGTCTCTTCTCTTCTCCAGCTCCTCCTCCTTCCTGCACGCGTTCTTCCTGCCTCCCCTTTGCCAAATCCAGCCTCCCTCTCCACAGCC
>Ga0180431_10006860_pt1 | contig 13436 bp, 8 predicted proteins | sample SS_ome_11_FD_132459 | JGI IMG/M metagenome (GOLD analysis project Ga0180431, IMG submission 132459) | Hypersaline lake sediment archaeal communities from the Salton Sea, California, USA - SS_1_MS_1 metaG | ecosystem: Environmental > Aquatic > Non-marine Saline and Alkaline > Hypersaline >... | reverse complement strand
GTGCTCAATACGGCGATGGCAGGCGGCATCTACCAACCGGTGACTATCATTGTGCTGAAGATCAAGGAGCTCAAGTAGATCTGGTGGCTCGTAGGGATAACCGCTATTTGGAAAGGTGGGTCAGATGACCAAGATGACATTCATGACGATGGCAATGATTGCGCTTGGAATGCTTTGCGCTTGCGCGATGGCGCAGGACGCGGAAGGTAGTCTGACGCAGCCGTTTGAGAGCGCGTACATCGGGAATGATGCGACCGGAAGCCACGTGATTGCACTGTGGCAATTCATGCCCGGCAAGGAGACCGAGGACGGTAGCCGGCATGGACATGACCTGCAAGTGAAGGGCGCGGAATTCAACGAGCAAGGTCGCTTCGGTTCGTGTCTGGAGTCCTTCCGGGGCTGGCCTGATACGGACGAGAAGCACGGCGTGGTGGTGAAGAACCACGGCACACTGACGCCGAAGGGCGCCTTCACCATCGAGATGTGGCTCAAGCCTAAGGCGGACCTGGACGGCTACCCTGAGTCATTCCTGATAGATAAGAAATATGTCGCAGATACGGACTACCAATTGACACTCAGCCCGGCGGACAAAGCCGGCAAGCGCAATTTGCGATTGCGGCTGGGCTTCGGCTCCGAATCGGAGGTCTTCACCTCGGAATCCATCATCTATGAGCAGGGTGTCTGGTACCATATTGCTTGCACCTATGACGGCGCGGGTACGGTTCAGTTCTTTCGCGATGGCATCGTTCTGGGACGAGTCGAGAAGCCCGGTCGCGGTGCCATCGTGGCCGGTAAGCACGATCTGACTATCGGAGACCGCGTCGGCAGCTATTACCACGGTTTCCCCGGCTATCTTGACCAGGTGCGGATATGCAACGGAGTGCTTGAGTTCTGCAGTGTGAAAATGGAAGTCGCCTCGCACCGGAAAGCGTTTCTGCGTATGGAGAAGGATGCGCAGGTGCAGTTCGAGGTGACGAACCTGCAGAGGCAAAAGCTGAGCGGCGCGGTGGTCAAGATTAGTCTTGACTATGGGCCGTACCAGCGATTCGAGCTTCCTGAGATTGCCGGAGGAGGCAGCGCGACAGTCAGCTACGCGTTGGATACTTCCAGCAGGCCAGGCCAAGCCAAGCTGATTGCGCAGCTCGAAGTACCTGGGGATGAACCACTCGTCAGTCGGCAGAGCTTTGATCTACACATCGTGCCAAGGCCTCTGCCCCATCGTATGCCGGTGGTCATGTGGGGCGTGAACGGCGTGAGTAACGTGCTCGAGGAGATGGATCGGCTCAAGGACATCGGCTTCACCCATTGTCTCGGTCTCAGGGCTGATTTCGGGAAGATATGGGACGCCGGTGAGCCGGTCCAGGCAGCGAGTGACGACCAGGTTGCCGAGGCATATGACATGCTGGACAAGGCCCTTGTCAATGACCTGCATATAGTCGAGGGCCTCTCACCTGGCAGATGGGCCGTAGACAAGGAGGAATTCCGCCAGGTGGATCGTGACGGGAAGCCCTACGACAGCGATCGCATCTCGGTCAACGGGCTGTATCCAGAGGTGCAAAAGTTCTGCTACAACGTGGGCGCATCGGTGGCACAGACATATGGTGAGTTCCCGGCGTTTGAGAGTGCCCTAATCCATACGGAAGTGCGGGGAGCCAGCAAGCCTTCCTTCTCCGAGATGGACAGGGCGGCCTTCCGCAAGCACTCCGGGCTCGATATACCTGCCGAGATCGGCACCGCCCGCGGGGTGCGTTACACGAATCTCAAGGACTTCCCAAGCGACCGCGTCATTGCCGATGACCACCCGATTCTAGTGTATTACAAGTGGTTCTGGGAACGCGGCGACGGGTGGAATGAGCTGCATACGCAATTGCATCGGGGCCTCCAGACGTGTGGGCGCGAGGAGTTCTGGACCTTTCACGACCCGGCCTGCCGTGTGGCCAGTAAATGGGGTAGCGGCGGTGAAGTAGACTTCCTGTCGCACTGGACATACTCGTATCCTGACCCAATCCGTATCGGGCTATGCACTGATGAGCTCTTCGCGATGGCCGCGGGCGGTCGCGAGGGCCAGCAGGTCATGAAGATGACGCAGGTCATCTGGTATCGCGGCCAGACGGCACCGATGCCGGGTACCGAGGCACAAGTCGTAGACGCGACCTTTGATGATCACGATCACGGCCCGAAGGCGAGCGACAAACCGGACCAAGGCAAGTACCGCGCTCGCTGGGAGAAGGAAATCCCCGATGCGGCCTTTATCACGATCGCTCCGATGCAGATGCGCGAGGCGTTCTGGACGAAGATGGCCCGCCAGATCCAGGGCATCATGTACCATGGCTGGCAGTCCCTAGTCTATACGGGGACCCACTCATCATACAGGCACACCCATCCGGGTACCCACAGGGAACTGAAGCGTCTCGTTGAGGCGGTGCTGCAGCCGCTCGGCCCGGCCCTGATGCAAGTCCCTGACCGCCAGAGCGATGTGGCATTCCTCGAGAGCTTCAGCTCGCAGATGTTTGCGGGACGAGGTACTTATGGCTGGAACGGTGGCTGGGCTGGAGATGCGTATCTGATACTCCACTATGCACAGTTGCAGCCCCAGGTCATCTATGACGAGACGATACTGCGCGACGGCCTAGCGCACTACAAGGTGCTGGTGATGGCCGATTGCGACGTCCTGACCGCTAGCGTTGCGAAAGCCGTGCAGGAGTTCCAGGATCGCGGTGGGATAGTCGTCGGTGATGAGAACCTCTGCCCCGCGATCAAACCTGACATCCTTCTGCAAAGCCACACTCGCCCCAAGGAAGCAGACATGGCTAAGAACATGAACCTGGAGGCAGCCGAACACTTACGTACGGAGCTCGATGCCCACTATAAGCGCTATGCCGGCTCATCCGACCCCAATATCATCACACGTGTGCGGCGCTACGGCAGCACCGATTACGTGTTTGCAGTCAATGACACCCGCGAATTCGGCGACTATGTGGGCCAACACGGATTGGTGATGGAGCGCGGTTTGCCACTCGATGCCTCAGTATATGTCAACTCTCCCAGCGGTCATGTCTATGACTTGGTCGGACATCGGGAGCTGCGCGTTGATAAGGCTAAGGAGCATCTGGCCATCCCCTGGCAATTCGGTCCATGCCAGGGCCGCGTCTTCATGATTACGGAGCGGGCGATAGACAAAGTGGAAGTCCAGGCCCCACAGACGGTCAAGCAGAAGCAGACCGTCACTGTGAACATCGCAGTAGTTGATGCAGCCGGCGACACAATTGATGCCGTCGTGCCGCTCGATGTGCAGATACGCGACGCCGACGGGCAAAAAGCAGAGTTCAGCGGCTACTACGGCGCAACAGGCGGGAAACTGCAGCTCAACCTGGATATTGCGCCGAATGATGCACGGGGCATGTGGCAGGTCGCGGTGACGGAGTTGGCCGCCGGAGCTACCAGCTACGCATACTTCCGGGTAATCGAGTAGCTCGACGCGCCTACTCTATGGGGCTAACCACCGGGCCGCTGAGTATGTCGGCGAACTCGACGGTCAGATCGGGTCTGCCGATAGCCGCGAAGACCTCCGCCCAGCGTTGCCGCTGGTTCTCATGCACGAGTACCGGCACGAAGCCCAGCCGCAGATACGTTTTCACTGCCGGCAGACGTGGGTCATCGGTCGAGAGCATGGCGTCCCGGCGGCCCTCGCGGCGGAACTGGTGCAGTACGGCGAGACTCACCCAGTAGCCCAGATGTTGGCCCCGGTGTCGGGGAACGACGGCCACCATGTGGACTTGCCCGGTCTGTTTTCCCCATTTGGGTGAGTCCCATGCAGAAGCGGTTGCTACGGGAATCTCGTCACGCACTGCGAAAAGCACGCGCTCAGGCCGGAATGCCTCATGCTGCCTCAGCCGTGTGTCAAATTCGCCCGCCTCAGTCTCGCGCTCAAACGCCGCAGCAACTATCTGCTCCCAGGCCGCCCCGTCGCTTTCATCGCGGTAACAGCGCAGCCCATATCCGTCAGGTAGTCGCACATCCGGTAGCCCGTCGAACCCTGCGCGCCTCATCACAAGCTGTGGCTTGAGCCGGTCGTCACCCATGGCAAGATCCACCCTCGTTTCATATATTGCTATGTTTACATTTCGTGCCGCAATGGCTTTGTTCAAACCCGATTCGCGATCGCAGCTGCCAGTTCCTCCCTGAGATGATGCGGCATTCCTGAAAGCCTCTGTAAAGGTATTCCGGTCTGCCAACTCGAAACTGCATATGGGTCACTTGTTCGTGATATTACCTGCTGAAAACCTGGGAGATGCCAGACATGATGGACCTGCAAAACTTGACCATTCCGCCTGCTGATTATGACGCCGATGCAATAGGGCTTCCGCCGTTGGAAGTCGGGCCGACGTTGGCTGACTGGGAATGCCAACGTGAGGCTATCCGCAAAAATTGGGCAGTGTATCTAGGGCATGGCCCCGATCCAGCTCCCCTCGAACCTCAGATCCTGGATGAGGAGGATCTGGGTGATGTTACGCGGGCGTTAGTCACTTATCAGGTGGAGGAAGGATGTCGGGTAACTGCTTATCTGATGACGCCCAAGGATAGCCCCTTCTGCCCCGGCTGCGTTGTGTATCACCCTACGACGACCATGACAATAGACCAGCCAGTGGGATTGGGGACGCGCAAGCCGTTGCAGTTTGCCCTGAATCTCGCCCGTCGTGGCTATGTGACGCTTTCACCGCGCAACTACATCTGGGATTACTGCGACAGACAGGCCACCCAATGGGCCGAGTACGAAGGCATGGTTGAGTTCCTGTTGCAGAGATGGCCTGAGTGGACGGGCATGGGCAAGATGGTGTGGGACGGTCTCCGTGCTATTGACTACCTGCTGGCAATGGCGCAGGTTGATGCGTCAAAGCTCTGCTGTATCGGCCATTCGCTGGGTGCGAAAGAAGTACTGTACTCGATGGCGTTCGACGAGCGGCTGAAGGCGGGTATCACCTGTGAAGGCGGTGTGGGCCGAGCGTTCACCAACTGGGACGCTCCCTGGTATCTCGGAGAGCAGATACACGAGCACCCTGAGCTTGACCATCACCAGCTTCTGTCACTGGCCGCACCACGCGCGCTGCTGGTCATCGGCGGCGGGGCTGAGCCGACCCGCAAACCCACGGAGAAAGGCCCGGGAGCGGACACGATTCTGACATGGAACTACCTCGAGGCCGCACGCCCGGCGTATGCACTGTACGGTACTCCGGAAAAGCTGGGCTATCTGCTCCATGACAAAGGCCATGACCTCCCTGCCGAGCACGAGCATATTGTGTATGAATGGTTTGCAGAGTGGCTGAACGAGTAGGACAATCAGCCTGGGTGACACGATTTCCGCGATGGAGGAAATAGATTGAGCGAGACAGCGATAGACCGGCTGGCCGAATTGCTGACAGACGCGCGAGATGCAGTAGCGTTGACCGGCGCCGGCATCTCCACTGAGAGCGGAATTCCGGACTTCCGGAGTCCCCAGACCGGTCTCTATGCCACTATTGACCCGATGGAGTATCTGTCAGTGGATGCCCTTAACACGCGCCCCGAGCAATTCTGGAAGTATTTCGTAGAAATCTTTGTGCTTCCCGAAGCGGAACCCAATGCCGGTCACATGGCATTGGCGTGGCTGGAGGAAAACGGTTATCTGTCGGCGATCATCACACAGAACATAGATGGGCTGCATCACAAGGCCGGCTCGCAACTGGTCTTCGAAATACACGGACACCTGCGGACGGTACACTGCACCGTTTGTGAGCGCACGTGGCCGATGGAAGAAGCGGTTTCGCAGGTACAGGCGGGCAAGCTGCCCTCATGCGGAGAATGTGGAGCCGCACTCCGACCTGATGTGGTTCTCTTCGGGGACCAGATGCCGGCGGCATTTCAGGAGGCTTTCAATGCTACACAATCCGCTGACCTGGTAATGGTGGTCGGCTCCAGTCTCAGCGTATCCCCCGCCAACATGCTCGCCTTCCAGGGCAATCGTCTCGCAATCGTCAATCGCGATCCCACCGCCGCCGACAACGAGGCTGCTCTTGCTATCCATGCTTCAGCCGGACAGACGCTGACGGCACTGGTCGAGAAGCTCACCACCGCAGCGATCTAACACTGCATTGACCTGTCGCGGCCAGGAGACATATCGAATCTTGAAAGTTACAGTTCGCTTTGTCGGTCTGGGCTGACCGGCACAGGAGGTCATCAGCGATGACGAGGCATGTTTATGCACTGGGGCTTGATTTCGGCACCAACTCCGTGCGCGCTTTGCTCGTTGATGTTGACAACGGCGAGGAGATCGCCACTGACGTGTATGACTATCGCCGCGGCGAGCAGGGCGTTATCTGCGACCCTGGCGACCCCCATGTGGCTCGCCAGCATCCGGCTGACTATCACGAGGGCCTTGTTGCAGCTGTGCGCGGGGTGCTGAACCAGGCGGCCTCGGCGACCGATTTCTCCCCCCAGCAGGTCATCGGCATCGGCATTGATACAACCGGTTCGACCCCCCTTCCAGTTGATGCAGCGGGCACGCCGCTCGCACTCACGGCCCCCTTCGCCGATGACCTGAACGCCCTCGCCTGGCTCTGGAAAGACCACTCCAGTATGGAGGAAGCCGAGCGCATCACGGACCTGGCCATCGAGCACCGGCCCGAGTACCTGAGTAGGTGCGGAGGCACGTACTCGTCGGAGTGGTTCTTCTCCAAGGCATGGCACTGCCGCAACGCCGCGCCGGAGGTGTTCGCGGCGGCTTATAGCTGGGTCGAACTCTGTGACTACATCCCTGCGCTACTCACCGGAGAGACTCATCCGCAGCGGCTGAAGCGCAGCGTCTGTGCCGCCGGTCACAAGGCCATGTACTCCGCTGAATGGGGTGGCCTGCCGGATGCGGATTTCCTGGCAATGCTGGACCCGACGCTGGCACAGTTGCGCGGACGTCTGTACCGGCACGCCTATGCTTCGGATGTCGAGGCCGGGAAACTGTGCCGCGAATGGGCGCAGCAGCTCGGTTTACCTGAAGGCATACCAGTAGCAGTAGGGGCATTCGATGCGCATTATGGTGCCGTCGGAGCGGGTGTCGGTACCGGCAGCCTGATAAAGATAATCGGCACCTCAACCTGTGACATCACGGTGGCCCCAAAGACCGACACCTCGGCGGAGATTCCGGGCGTGTGCGGCATCGTTGACGGCTCAGTTGTACCGGGCTACTACGGGATCGAGGCAGGGCAATCCGCCGTCGGCGACATCCTCAACTGGTTTGTTACGTATGTGTGCGGTGATGCGGGCCTCCATGAGAAGCTGACTGCCGTGGCGGCAGCACTCAAACCTGGCCAGAGCGGCCTCTTAGCCCTTGACTGGAACAATGGCAACCGCACGATTCTAGTTGACGCTCGCCTGAGCGGTTTGCTGCTGGGACAGACGTTGCACACCACCAGGGCTGAAATCTATCGCGCGCTAATCGAGGCAACGGCATTTGGTGCCCTGACAATACATAACCGGCTGCGGGAGTACAATGTCAACATCGAGCGGATCATCGCTTGCGGCGGCATCGCTGAGAAGAACCGCCTGTTCATGCAAACGTATGCGGATGTTTTCGGCCGTAGCATCGAGGTATCGCGCTCGTCACAGACTTGTGCCTTGGGTGCGGCGATCTTCGCTGCCGTAGTGGCGGGTTCGGAACGAGGCGGCCACGATACCACCGAGCAGGCACAGGCAGCGATGACGGGAGTCAAGGTGGAGAAGTATCAACCGGACCCGTATCGCCATGCGGTCTATGCCGAGTTGTACAAGCTGTACAAACGTTTGCATGACAGCTTCGGGGTCGCAGGGCACCGTGAGCCACTGGCCGATGTCATGAAGAAGCTGCTGGCCATCAAATATGATGTCGCTGAATAATCCGGTAGCCCCACCGTTTGCGGAAGGGATTGCTGATGCTGGATGAACTGAAGCAACAGGTTTATGACGCGAACATGGCGCTGCAGCGGGCGGGCCTGGTGCTGCTGACGTGGGGCAATGTTAGTGGCCGGGACCCCGATAGCGGCCTGGTCGCCATCAAGCCCAGTGGCGTCGAGTATGCAGAAATGACGCCGGCGCAGATGGTAGTTGTTGATATCGAGGGCGAGGTAATCGAGGGGGAGTTGAGGCCCTCCTCGGACACGCCGACACACCTGGAGCTGTATCGGAGTTTTCCTGCAATTGGCGGCGTGGCGCACAGTCATTCCACGGCTGCTACGGCATGGGCACAAGCCGGGCGCAGTCTGCCGTGCTATGGAACCACCCATGCGGATCAGTTCCGCGGGCCGGTGCCGGTGACTGCGGAGATGTCGCCGGAGGCTGTCGGCGGAGACTATGAGCTGGAGACCGGCAAGGCGATCGTACGGGTTTTCGAGTCCCTCGATCCCGCGGAGATTACCGCAGTACTCGTGGCGGGTCATGGGCCGTTCACGTGGGGAGCGACGCCCCAGGCTGCCACTGAGAACAGCATCGTGCTAGAGCATGTCGCGCTGATCGGGCTGCTGACGGAGGCCCTTAACCCCTCTGTCACAAATATCACGGCCTTTCTGCGCGATAGGCATTTCTTGCGCAAGCATGGCGACGAAGCTTATTACGGGCAAAGCGATAGCTAGGGAGGCCCTAATATGTTGCGCATAATCGGTTTTGGAGTCGGTCTGTATATGTTGGCTACCTGTGCGAGTAGCGCTTACGCAGCTACAGTAAGCGCCGGCGGCGTCGCGCTGCAAGTTGATGCCCAGGCTAATGTGACAAGCCTCAGTGTAGGCGAGACCCAACTGAACGTGTCGCCCGGGCCGCTGGTGGAGCTGTGTGATGTTGAGCACGGAGGCTTCGTCGCAGGCAAGAACACCCGCGGCGGCATTGATGACGAGCTGATGCTGGATTTCGATGCCGCCAATGCCACTGCCAAGGTGATAGTCGAGCCACGTGGTGAAGCTATGCGCTTCTCCTGCAACCTCAAAGGCGGGGAGTTGCCTGCGCGCGGAATGCTGCTGCGTTTCAGCTTCCCGTTTGATGCCCAAGGTTGGCAGTGGCACAAGGACATGCAAACATCCGTGCCCATGAATGAAAGTAAAGTCTATGAGAATGTCCAGCCGCTGCGGGCGTACGCCGACCTCCCGGAATGGAAGGACGAGCCGGACCTGCGAATGGGCTATTCGAACCGCAACTTCTGCACGGTGCTGACTGGGCCGGTGGGGCTGTGCCTGGCGGTGCCGTTGGATAAGCCCTGCACCTTTCGAACAGCCTATGACGCAGCCGTGAAGCGCCTGGAGATCGTCTATGATTTCGCGCTGTCGCCGGACACTGGCAAGCCGAATGAAGTGGATGTGGCATTTGACTTATATGCCTGCGACCCGACCTGGGGTTTTCGCAGCGCGCTGGCTCGCTACTACCGCATGTATGCTGGCCTCTTCAATGTCTATATCAGAGACCAAGGCCAGTGGATGGCCTTCAGAAAGCTCTCGGACATAGACAATGTCAACGAGTTCTACTTTGCGTTGCAGGAGGGTGCGCCTGAGCCGGCCTACGATGACAAGATAGGAGTGTTGTCCTGTCCATACTTCACCCACGCAGGAATGGGCGCGACCATCCCCGACTACGACCCGGAGGCTGATCCTCTCCCCTCCTATGAGGTGCAGGTGAAGGCGATGGAGGAAGCGTTCAGAAAGCGAACACGCCAGGACGGGATCTACGCGCAGGTCGGCCTGCACGATGTGGAGGGGAAGCTGGCTGTGCGCAAGTGGGCCGTATATGCTCATCTCATCGCGCAGTTCAATCTCGACCCCGATTTGCCTTATGGGAAATGGACGCTGGCGCAGGCGACAGCACGCCTCGAAGAAGTACGCCAGAAGCAGAACGCAGAGCTAGACGGCTTCTACTATGACGGCCTTTCCACCGGCATCAACTACAATCCGGCCCACTTCAAGACAGCCGCCGCGCCGTGTCTGTGGGACCCGGTAGCCAAGAAGCCTTTCCTCAATAACTTCCTGTCCTCGTGTGAGTTCGCACGCGCCGCAGCCGAATTGCTTCGCCCGCTAGGCAAGATAACGATGATGAACGGCGTCGGCGGCTCGGCCTCCTTTGTCGCACCCTGGCTGGATGTCTTCGGCAACGAGACGGGCGTGCGTATCCCGCGCGAGACCTTCAACTACGTGCGCACGATCATCTACCACAAGCCATACATGACCCTGCTGAAGGGGAATTATGAGCAGGTCATAGGCCGGCCGGAGATGGAGCTGTTCCACAAGCGCTGCCTCGCCTACGGTGTCTTTCCGGGATTCTTTGACTGGCCGCCTAGTGGGCTGGGGCCGGGGGGCTGTTACTGGTATCACTCCCGCTATTACGAGCGTGACCGCGATATCTTCCGCAAGTATCAGCCGCTGTGCCGGCAACTGGCACTCGCCGGTTGGGAGCCGGTAACCTTTGCCCGCAGTTCGGAGCCGCGCGTGTTCGTCGAGCGCTTTGGGCCGGCGGACGACATCGTCTATCTCACGCTCCTCAACGAAGACGCTAATCCGCACCAGACCACACTGAGCATTGATGCGCAGGCTCTTAACCTAAACCCTGCAACGGTTGAAGCAGTGGACCTGGTCACGGGCCGTCCTGTAAAGCTGAGTGTCAAGGGCGGCGCTCTATCCGCCGAGACGGTAATTCCCGCAGACGGCGTCATGGCCATTCAACTCGCCGACGCGGAGACCGCGGCCGGATGGCGCATCGGCCAGGCCATCGAAACGCTGAACCGAGGCGTCCTGATGCGCGAAGTGGATAATGACAAGCCGCCCGTGCCCGTTCACTGGGTTCCCAATGGGGCCAACTACCGGCGCGAGACAGATGGCGAGCAGACCAGGCTGGTGTTCAGCGGCGCACAGACATGCTCGCAATGGGTAATGCTCTTCCAGACCGAGCCCGCTGAAGTGACGCTCCGTGTCCGCGCGACTGCGGCAGACCTCGCCGGCGGCAAGAGCGGAGTTGATTGCCGCATAGCCTGGGTAACGAAAAGCTTTACCCACTACGAAAACCATTCCCTTCAAGTACCAGATGGCACTTACGAAAATAAGATGTGCGAACTCAATATCAAATCCGAGCACCCGCTGCGCGCCATCCAACTCATTCCAACAAGGGCCGGCACAGTGCAAGGGACCCTCAAGTTCTCTGAGATCTCTATCTCAGATGCATTACGGGACGAGTACGCCATTGATCCGACCTTCCAGGAGTGGTATGAGCCGGTACCCGAGAAGATGCGCGAGCCAATCGCCCGAAATTGTCAGGGCCTGCGCGCATCGCTGGTGCAGCTGCAACAGCCGGGAGTGAAGCTGGAGGCCAAGTCCACACGCGACACGTTGTTTGATGCCTTTGGTAAGTGCCGCAATCTCAGTGAGTACGTGGCCGCCGAGAAGGCCGAAAACGGTTGCCGCCGGGTCTTGCGCGATATTGAGACCATTGAACAGCACCTCGGTTTCGTCACATTGCGCGCCCTCAATGCGCCCCCACCGGCGATCGGCGGACCCGTTGCCGCCGCGCCGGGCGATCAGGTGACTCTGGATTTCTCCGCGCCCAAGCTAACCGGTATCCCGGTGCGGACCGAACTGCGCTCTGATGATGTCGCGATACGAGAGACGGCGGGCAAGGCCATATTCACAATTCCAGCCGATGCGGAAGTAGGCTCAGTGATCGAGGTGAGCGGCCTCATGCACATCGGGGAAACGGGGGCCGCGGCGACATTACGGGCAGACCATAAGATCGGCGTGGTTCAGCCGCTGCTGGTGGACCTCGAGAGCGAGGGCGCAGACACCGAGACCGGTGCGACTCGCCTGCGCATCATCCTAACCAACAACCGCAGCCGGCCGACAACTGCGCGACTGGCCGTGACGCCGCCGACAGGCTGGCGTGTCACTGCGCCTGCTGGTATCGAGATTGGTCCCGCCGCGCAGGCGACTGTGGAAGCCCAGATCAGTCCTACGGAGAAAGCAGCGGCAGGTGCAGTAACCGTCAACGTTATGGCGGTTGCCGGTCGCGACAGTGCCACAGGACGGCTGAAGATACTCTACATCCCCAATGAGGCAAATCTGCTGAAGAACCCCGGTTTTGAGGAAGGCAAGACGGGCTGGGGCTGGGGTAAGGATACGGTCAGCATCGTCACCGAGGAGGCGGGCAGTGGGAAGGCATCTCTGCGGATTAGAAACCCCGCGTCTCTGCAGAGCGAGGCATCACAGTCGGTTGCTTTGAACCAGGACAAGCCATGCGCGATACTGGTGCGCGCCTCTTCAAAGGCAGTAGACGTCAGTGGCAAGCCGGATCGGAACTACTCACTGTATGTGGACCTTTACTACATGAATGACGGAGGCCACATCTGGGGTCGCACTCACAGCTTCCAGACCGGCACCACCGACTGGCAGATGGGCGAGTTGCTCATCGAGCCGGAGCAGCCGATCCGCAATGTCAACGTCTATCTCCTGCTGCGCGGTCATTGCGGGACTGCGTATTTCGATGACGTTGCCCTGATGGAGGATCCACGCCGCAAGGGGAATATCGCCCGCGAGGCAGAAGTCGTCGTTGACAGCAACTACTCGGGATATAGCCCCAGCCCAATCAATGACGGGTATATCGAGGTCGAGGACAAGCACTGGACCGACCAGGCGTGGGCTTCCGAGGATCACGGTCGCGAACACTTCGTCGAACTCAGATTCGCGCAGAACCGGACGGTGGAGAAGGTGGTCGTCTACTGGTCGCTCGATGCTGGAATTGCGAGAACATCGCGAGAGGTACACTTGCAGATTCCTGAAGGCGTAGCCTGGAAGACGATAAAGACGATCGAGTGCGACCAGCCGGTGCCTGCGACGGAGATGGTATTGAGACACCCGGTGACCACCAATAAGCTGCGGCTCTTCCAGCCTGCTAACAAGGGTCCCAACGACCGCAAGGGCCTCATGTGGGTCAGAGAGATCGAAATATTTGAGCCTCTATAGCCCGAACACCGGGCGCAGAATGGAGCCAGTACAAATCCCGCTGCAATTGCAGCGGGACTTGGCTCACTGATGCGCGATTCTCTACTAGTCAAGAATCTTGACGTTTTCGGCACGAGGGCCTTTTGCGTCTTCGACAACATCGAACTCGACTTCATCACCCTCATTGAGGGTCCGATAACCATCGCCGAGTACGGCGGAGAAATGTACAAATACATCATCCGCGCCTTCGCACTCGATGAAGCCAAAGCCCTTGGCGTCGTTGAACCATTTGACTTTGCCTGTTGCCATGTAACGCACCTCCTTCTTGGCGGGTTAAGCTAGCCAGTCGCAGCCGAGCTGCATTGAGGTACGCCGACGGAACAGGCTGACAACCGATCATCGTAGCTTTTCTCTGCATTACTCCCGGAATACGGTACAACTTCAGGGTCGCACGTAGTGTAGCATTTCGGC
>Ga0180431_10006859_pt1 | contig 13437 bp, 10 predicted proteins | sample SS_ome_11_FD_132459 | JGI IMG/M metagenome (GOLD analysis project Ga0180431, IMG submission 132459) | Hypersaline lake sediment archaeal communities from the Salton Sea, California, USA - SS_1_MS_1 metaG | ecosystem: Environmental > Aquatic > Non-marine Saline and Alkaline > Hypersaline >... | reverse complement strand
ATTAAAAACCGTTAATCACGAAGAGCCGGATCGCGTGCCATCATTCGAGACTTCAGTCGATAACCTAAGAGTATGTGCTTATTATGGAGAAAAATATTTCATTGATGAAGTTGAAAAAATGCAACGGTTATGCTATAATTTGTGTTTTAGGAGCGAGAAATTATATTCAAAGTTCATGAAATACATGGCAAAAAAGGATATCGCCATTAAGAGAGCAATAGAGCCGTGGGTAAAACTCTACACGAAAATCGGTTACGACATCGTTACGTCTGCGCTATGTCATCACCCGATTGAGTTCAAAAAGGATGGATTTATTGACGAGTTTGGGAGGAGATTAAGGTATAAGTATAATCCCGAGGATTCAATGTCCTTGCTTTATTATACAGGAGGGATATTCCAGAGTTTCGAGGATTATGAAGAATTTCCACCGTTAAACCCAGATGAACCGTTAAGAGAAAACATGTACAAGGGTGCAAAAAAAATGGAACAGGAGTTAAACGGGAAGATTTTCATCGTGCCCTTTATATCAGGAGTCATGGAAGCAACATGGGAACCGTTTGGAATAGAAAACTTCAGCAGGTTACTCCTGAAGAAAAAGCAATTAAAACAAGTTTTTGACGATCGGGGAAAATTCATGCTAGAGATGACAAAAAGAGTAATCGAGTGGGGAGAAACTGACATGATTTACATGACAGACGACATGGGATATAAATCCGGTCTTTTCATGAGCCCTAAACATTATAAAGAGTATATCATACCATGGTATGGAAGACTGTGCAATACCGCTCATAAAGCAGGATTAAAAGTATTCCTTCATAGTTGCGGGGATATCTTTAAAATTTTTGACGACCTCGTTAATTGCGGAATCGATATGTTTAACCCATTGGAACCAACCACGGCGAACCCTGATTACGATATTTTCAAGTTACACGAGAAGTACGGCGATAAAGTTACATTTTGCGGCAATCTTAGCCCCCAAATGCTTGCATCTGGAACTAGCTCGGAAGTCGAAGATTACGCAAAGCGATTAATTCGCGAATTAGCACCTGGTGGGGGATATATCTTTTCTACGGGGCATAGCATTAATCCCGCCGTAACGGTAGGCAATTTTCTCGCAATGAGAGGGATACTAGAAAAATATAGAAAATATCCAATTAAAGTAGATTAAAAAACTAGTATTATTGAGGACGAAATTCGTCTATTTTTTTTGTTTCCTTTTTTAGCATTGAATCTTCAGCTGCAAAACCCATGTAATGGGATTCCATTGCGCTTGAAATCGTCGTCAATCCCGCTTCTTCGACGGTTTTTTCTCCTAACAATACGGAGGTGAAGGCATCCATTAGCAAGAAGTCAGAACCCCCATGACCGCTTTCGAGTTCTATTCTTCCTTTATGTACCACCTCGGTGTTGCGATATCTCAAATCAGTAACAGTCAATTCCGTGCCATATTCTCTAAAATGTCCACGGATCGTGCCTTTTGAACCAAATACTCTCAATTCCCTACCTTCGTGTTCCGAAAGGCCGTGAACGATGAGGGTTCCCGTAACTCCGTCAGCAAACCGGAAGTTTGAAATCATGTGGTCGACAACGTCGTTGCCACAGTTGTATATGCATAATCCATACCGACCCTCGCGCAAGGCTTTCATCTTTCCTTCAACTGAAAGATCCGATCCTAAAAAGGTAGCAGGGAACATCTGCCAGTTCAAGACGTTTTTAAGCGGTTTGATGAAAAGGCTAAGAAACTTTATGAACCCTCGATGATTTAACAGGAGTTTTGAACCAAATCGCAATAGCCTTTTGTCCGTTTCGGTACCTATGCGAATCAAGGCTTCTGCAATCATGTAGAATCGAGGCGCATACCAAGGACATTCTTCTTCGTGCGGGCACCCGTCAGTGCATCTCTCGGGAGCGTCATGAGGTGCATTTTCTGGTTTATAAAAGGATAAATCTCCCGTTGCGCTTACTTCAATGGGATTACCTAGGTACCATTGCATCAAATCGAGGTCGTGGCAGCATTTCGACAAGATGAGAGGATTAGAGTCTGCCTTGTTTTTATAGAGGCCCCTCACGAATGAATGCCCAAAATGCCAGTAAGACACGTTTTCAGAGTGCTCGTAGTGAACGACCTTTCCTATCCTCCCAGAATCAATGATTTCTTTTACTTTTTTCCAAAAATGAGAAAATCGCAGCACATGGCCTACTTGTACCAACCTACCCCTCTCTCTTGCTAGATTTTCTATATGTTGACATTGCTCTAAAGTCGGTGCGATGGGTTTTTCAAGGAGCAAGTCGTATTCAAGTTCGAGCGCCTTGATTGCTGGTTCGTAATGCATGTGATCCTGAGTTGTAATAAACGCCACATCTGCGATTTTCCCCTTTTTAAATAGTTGCTCCCAAGACTCAAACGCGAGCTCGTCTGGTACCTCGTGCTTTTCTTGAAACATCCTTCGTCTTCCTTGGTCTGGTTCAGCGACGGCAATAAAGTTTATCCGCTCGGGATATTTCAATCCATAAACGCCATAAGCGTCTTTTCCGCGAGATCCAGCACCTATAACTACTGCCGTGACCGGTTTATTTTCACTCATAAATGGAAATTTGCTTGCTCGAATTTAAATTTTTTTTAATTCTATACAAATACGAAAAAAGAATAGATTTCCTAGTTCCTAATAAGGAACTTTATCTGCACATCCAGAATTAACTAATAGGTTGTAGCTTTCCTTCTTACTTTTTATGTCTGGGCCACAGACCAACTGACAGCAACCGCATGTAGGTCTAAAATCTTCTGCAGGTTTATTATTTCGCCCTAAAAAGGAATTTTCAATCAATCTAAGTACATTTTCAGCCTCTTTCCCTCCCTTTTCAAGTGCTTTCACGTACATGTTTTGCACGTATTCCGTAATGGAATCATCTAAAGGAAGCCTATCAACATCATCTAACCGAAACGGGGACCACGTTGACCACTCTTTAAACTTGTTTTGACCTGCCATCCCACTACAAATTGCGATACAATAGCCATAATTATTCCGTTTTGCTATGGTTTCTTCCACGTCAGCTATCTTAATCGTCTCTGTTTCGTCCTTGGCAAAAAGGCCTCCCTGACACGATTTTTCGCAGAGCTTGCATTTAATACAAGGATTCTTTTCTAGTGGCTTATCTGGTGTTAACTTTGCATCAGTTAGAATTGAACCAAATAGGACCCTCGCACCATATTTTTCGGTAATCACGTTGCCACTCCACCCAACTCTTCCTAAACCTGCGGCTACGGCAGCGCATCGATGGGAAAAATTAGGAACAAGTGTCATTGGAGATCTCTTGAATCCGCTGAAAATCATTTTCTTAAGCATATCAAGAGTTCTTTTTTCTTTTTGAGATAATTCTATATTTGGATCTTTTTCCTTATCAATTAAACCTATTAATTCTTTTATCGCAGGAACAACTGCCTTGCTTGTTGTATTTATATTACGGTAATTAAAATTAATATTACACCGGAAAGCTTTAAATCCCTTTTCTTCTAACAATTCCTTGATTTTATCTCCAATCTTTAATAAATCCTTCGTGATGTGCCCCTCTTCATAGCATAAAGGCAAGTATTCTTCCTTTGATAAATATTTTTTAACAATTTCATCATCCATAGCGATGGCAATGCTTACAATGGATTGAGCACCTGGCAGCATAAAACTGGCATCTGAAAAATCTTTTTCCTTAATACTATCAGCGGTACAAATGCCAACTAGTGCGGCACCTTCGTCTAAAGCAAGTTTTTTGACTTGCTCTTCTAACGGAATTTGTTTGGTTACAGTCATTTTGAACAATATCTTTTTTATATACTATAATTTACTGTGGTGTAAAGTATAAAAGAATTATCGTTATAATAATTATTATAGATTTCACTTAAAATTAAAATAAAATTAGAAATAACACATAAAGAATTACGATGGTATTAAAAACACTTTTCAGTCCAAAAAAAATTGGAAATGTACAGATCAAAAACAGAATCGTTCGTTCTGCCACTCATACAGGGGGGGCAGACGACGAAGGGAAAGTTACTGACGAGCTCGTTAATTTTTACAAAGAAATTGCAAAAGGAGGCACGGGGCTGATAATAACAGAGATAACATCCATAGACGAAGAAGGCAAAGGCATGAGAAGAAATCAGATTTGTTTATTTGACGATGTGTTCATTCCAGGAAATAAAAAATTGGTCGAGGCTGTTCACGAATACGCAGAGGTAAAAATTGCTCCACAACTCTCTCATGCGGGTCGTCAAGGACCAACTCCTGTTGCACCTTCGCCATATACTCATAAATATAATAAGAAAGTTGCTCGAGTATTAACTTCTGAAGACATTGAAGGAGTGATTAAAAATTTTGCGGATGCCGGGCGTCGGGCGTACGAAAGTGGTTACGATATGATACAGCTGCAAGCAGGCCATGGATGGCTACTATCATCTTTCCTTTCTCCATACCTTAACAACAGAACTGACGAATATGGAGGTTCCGTTGAAGGACGGACAAAAATTTTGGTCGATATTTACGATCAAACTAGAGATCAAGTCGGAAAGGAATTCCCCATTTTCCTTAAATTGCAAACCCTTGATTTCGTCCCGGGTGGTTTGAACTTAGACGATGCTGAACAAATAACGAAAATTCTCATCGATACAGGCTATGACGCGATTGAACCAGCGGGAGGCTCATCAGACACGATTCTTGACCCCGCATATCCTACTTATCCATTTGCGAAAGTCGACTCGGCAAACCAGGAGAACTATTTTCTCAACTCCGTGAAGAGACTAAAACCAATGATGAAAGATCGACCAGTAATCCTCATGGGAGGCGTGAGAAATCCAGAAATTATTGAAAAACTCCTACAAGATGGAGAAACGGACTTAATTTCGATGAGTAGACCCCTGATTTGGGAACCGGATCTTCCTAATCGATGGGAAAGCGGCGATATTTCGCCCCCGCTCTGCACGAGCTGCAATCAATGCCTGATGACTTCGAGAGGCGGAATAATCCATTGCCCGCTCAAGAAGAAAGCAGAGAGAAGAAAGAAAAGGCAGCAAGAAAAGCAAGCTAAATGATTTACTGCGTCATTCGTTTATTTTTTTTTAATAATTTTTTATTTTTACTTGAAAATCAAGTTAAATAAATTGAATAAATTGTATAGAAATATTGATATAAGCTTGATTCATAATAATACTATAATGAACTTACTTAGCATTTAGCATGCGCTTGCGAAGTTCAAAACACGAAAACTAAAAAAACTTCAAGTGAAAGATAAAATTGGAAGCGTTACAATCCATTACTGAACTGAAAATCCGAACTGATAAAATCTATTACGATAAGAAATCCAAGGTGTTAGTTGTTGAGCTCCTGGGGTTCACGTTTATTGGCAATTACAACAAGAACACGAGAATAAGCTTGATTCTAAACGACGTCCACAAGGTTTTAGAAGAAAAAGGAATCAATATAGACAGAAACGACGTTGATATCGTTGACGCAAGCACGTTCATAAACATTCACGGCAACACGAAGTTAAAAAAATTACCATTGATTGTCAAAAAGGAAGGCGAGCCAGAAAAAATCGATGAAAAACCAAAGAAAGAAAAGAAGAAACCAGCTGTGAAAGATAAAGCAGGGAAGAAAAGGAGCAAGGGTAAGGCAGATCTGGTACTTGCAGACGTGGAAACCCTGGGAAGAATGGAAGACGAGCGACGTATGAAAGCTGTAGAAAAACAAATATGGAAAAGTGCAAAAATGGAAGAACCAACGACAGAAATGTTTGAAGAAGCGGAGGAAGAAGCAATAAAAGAGGTACAAGGTTTTGTAGAGTTTAAAAAGAAAGAATCTGAGGAATACGCACCACCCCCTCCTGCACCCGCACCTGCGCCCCCACTACCCCCTTCTGAAGCAGCAGGTGGTGGACCACCAAAAAAAGCTATGACTCCTCCAAAAGTAATGGCACCTCCCCCTCCAGGAGCCGCACCTTCCCCAGCAGCGCCTACAACATCAACTGAGGGTGGCGAAGATTTACTATCATTGAGGGACGAAATGTTAACTGAGCTAGACGGACTGAAGGAAGAGATGAAACCTGCGGATGCTGACGACGTTAGCAGTATTGGAGCCATTGCCTCTCTCAAACAGTACGAGTACAACATAAATATGGGGCTTCAGTACTATTCCGTAATGATGGAAAAAAAGAGCTACTTGTTTTATGTCTATTTTTCGCACCAAGAACTGAGAATCGCAGACGAAGAAGGCAAAACGGTGTATACAACAACCGTTAGGATAGTCACGAAAAAGAAAGAACCTCCCGTGATGGACCTCCGGATTGAAGGCGAGGGATTTGAGGTACATCCATTAAGCGGTAAGGTGCAAGTCAGTAAGGACGCTGTTAATCCCCCGGTCATGATTTTCTCCATCATGCCTACCAAATCCGACAGATTAAAGAAGATAAAAGAGAGCGAGCGGAGGTTCATAAATGTCTACATTGATTTCGAGGGGAATACTATCAGCCACACCATCTTATCAGTAATCGTGCAACCAAAACATTATCGCATGAAATTTGGACCAATAACCTTCAACATGAACAAGGGCACCGCAATCGCAGTATCACTCGTCTCGATTACGATTTCAGTACTATTGCTACTTTATTCGTTGCTCACGCTCGACGTTACGGAGATAACGGGCGCTGACATTATCACGGGAATCATACCACAGATTAGTTCCTTTGTATTCGTGGGCTTCTTTCTGTATACGGTCATTCAAGGCGTGTATCCGATAAAGCAGCAATTTGAAGGATTATTAAATTTCGACAAGGACACTTCAATTACAAAATAATTAAGTTTTTTTTCCTTTTTTTTAAAATTAGCATCGAATTATACTGCTAGAGCGTTCCAAAATTGTTTTTTAAGCCTGCTTAACTCAGTCTCTTTTAATTTTATAAGAAACACATCTCTTTTCGCAATGACAGGATGCTCTTTTATTTCTAAAATTTCTATCAATCCTGCGTTTTTTGCTTTTTGTGCTACCGTCTCGCTCATTATAGAGATATACCTGGAATCGCTCACGGCGGAAATAATCGAATCGTTATCGTTCATTTCCAATTTCTCATTCAACTGCTTGTAATCTGGAAAATGACGCTCAATCATGTTTCGGGTCCCAGAGCCCTTTTCTCGGCTTATAAATGGATATTGAAGTAAATCGCTAAAAGTTACTTGCGCATTTACGTTTTTTATCAACTCGCTATCGCTAGAGCATATAAATACTAATCTATCCTCGCTAATTTTAATGGAATCAAAGTCACTTTTATCGTGATTCATGAAACTCCCGATCCCTGCAAAATCTGCGTTCTTCTTTTGCAGCAAATCTATTGATTTCTGAGAGTTATTGATTAATATCTTGAAATGCACGGTGGGATTTTTTTCCCTGAAGTTGGCAATATATTTGGGGAGCATGTGAGAGCCTGGTAACGTCGAGGCAGTTATGATTATTTCTTCTTCGTGTTCTTTTGAATATTCTGAGAGCTCCTTCTTGCATGAATCAAATACCTCCAAGATTTTGATGGCGTGACCTAAGAAGATCATCCCTTCCTTTGTCAAGTTAAAGGTACGAGTGGTTCTATCGATCAACTTCACGCCAAAATACTCTTCTATTTGAGAAATTCGATTTGACAATGTACTTTGAGATATCCCTAGTTCATTGGCTAATTTCGAAAAATTCTTTACTTCACTAAGTTTAATAAACGTTCTGATAAAATCTATGTTCATTTTACTTCACATTTCAAGTATTTTCTCGATTCCACGCTAAAAAGGGAACCCTTATAACCTGAATATATCGATATTTTAGATAAATGAATACGAAATCTTTAATTAATATATCCTTTTTGAGCACTAATTATAATATGATTTTGTGAGTAAAATCTGATTTTTTTTAAAAAAATAAACTTTTTTTGTAATCTATCGCTTTTCTACACATGAATGACACTCATTTTTTAAAGGACTTCTTAAATCCCCAATCCATTGCTATATACGGGGCAAATAATCAGTACGCTACGACGTTTGGAACTTTCTTGCTGATGAATATTATGACGTACGGTTACAAGCGCAACATTTATCCCATTCATTTAAAATTAGATAAGGTTTTAGGTCGTAAAGCATATAAAAGAATCGCAGACGTTCCAGAAGTCCCAGATCTCGTCATTATAGTTTTGCCCCCAAAAGTTGTACCCCAAGTCTTCAGAGAGTGCGGAGAAAAGGGCGTTAAAAACTTGGTCGTGATTTCTGGAGGTTTCAGGGAAGTTACAGGCGAAAAGAAAAATACTCTAACTGAAGAAATATGCAAGATAGCAAATAAATATGGCATGCGCTTCACTGGACCAAATTGCTTTGGATTCTACAACGCTTGGATTGACCCTGCTAACGGGCAAGTCTTTAATATGATGGTCTTTGCCAAGCAAAGAAAACCAGGCAAGTTTTCGCTAGCCTCGCAAAGTGGTACCATGACGAGTCATATTTTTGCCGATGTTGATCATCACGACGTTGATATTGGGAAAACTATTTCCGTTGGGAACGAGGCAAACATAGATCTCGTGGATTTTTTAGAATATTTTAAAGAAGATGAAAACACGAAAGCAATTGGATTGTATATCGAGGAAATAAAAAGGGGGCAAAAATTCATAGAAGTGGCAAGGGAGATCACGCCTCACAAACCAATCGTTGCTATTTATGCAGGTGGATCTAGAGCTGCGAATCGAGCAATTAGCAGTCACACGGGTTCTATGGCAGGGAATTCCAAGATATTTGACGCTATGGTCAAGGAAACGGGAATTATCAAGACACATTACGTTCGTGAATTCTTGGACCTGGCAGGAATATTGTCAAAAGACGAGGTAATATACCCAAAAGGGAGACGGCTTGGAATTATCACGAATTCTGGAGGTCCTGGAGCAATGATTGCCAAAAATGCTGAAAGAAAAGGACTCATCGTGCCAGAGCTATCACACAAGCTTCAAGAAAAGTTCAGCACCATGATGGCTCATACTGCGAGCTTTACCAATCCTGTAGACTTGACATTTGACATGAACATCTTCAATTTGTATGTGAACATTCCAAAAATCTTAATGAGATCTGGAGAGGTTGACGCCATTATTATATATGGAATTTTTGGATTTAAAGAGAGGTTGAGTTTCATAGACGAGAATTCGGAAGTTGCAAAATACGTGGAACTACCAGAACAAATGATTGAAAACGATCTTAATAACATGGACAAGCTTTTCATTGTACCAACCATAAAACTCTCTAAAAAATACTCCGTTCCGATATTTTACATCAATCCTCAAAGTTACGCAAACGAGTGGTCAAACGAAATAAGGGGATACGGTGCGAATGTTTTTAGTTTATGGGACAGACCCGTGAATGCTTTAGCAAAACTCTGCGAGTACGCAGAATACCGTCGAATTCATTCTTAAAATTCTTTTTACTTTATTTATCGATTTTTTCAATAAATTATTGCGAAAAAATTAATATATGATGGGATCCTTCTTTATTTAAGATTTACACGTATCTTAATTGAGAAGTTAAATGTCCGAAAAAAAGAAGGTTTTCACCATAATAATTGGTGATGGTCCTTATACAAGAGAAAGACCTTACACGATGCTCCGGTTTGCATATACGGCTTTATTAGAAGGTCATAAAGTAAACATTTTTTTAGTTGAAGACGGGATATTCGTAGGCAAGCGAAATCAGAATCCATCCTTATACGATAATTTAGGAAAATGGATGAACGATGTACTCGAAGAAAAAGCAAATGTTAAAGCTTGTGGAGTGTGCATGAAAGCTCGTGGATTAACTGAAGACGAGCTAATTGATGGCATAGAAAAAACCACGATGAATGGGCTTCTTGAAATGACCGTAGAAGCAGATAATATTTTATCATATTAAATAACAATTTGAAGAGGTAAAAGAGATATTGACAGAAATTCACAATTTAGATTGTTCAGGGATGGTTTGTCCCCAGCCCGTTGCTAATACTAAGAAATTATTAAATAGTATAAATTCCGGAGATATCATAGAAATTTCAGGAGATTTTTGCGAAGCGGCAGAAAACATCAAGAGATACGTTGAAAAACACGATGCAGAAGTTTTAGAAATGAAAACTGAAGGACAAAATTACTATTTAAAAGTTAAAAAGTTATAATGTGTTAAAAAATATAAAAAAAAAAATTTTTTCTGTATCTATTTTTGGATGCTTTATTAATCGTCGTCTTTAGCTTCCTTGATGCCTTTCTTTACGCCTTTCTTCACGCTTCCCGATTTAACGGTTTTCTTGGCGGCTTTTCCCGCGGCTTCGCTACCTGTTGCTTCCTCAACGAGATTACCGATGCCTTTAGCAAGGCCTTTTTTTAATTTTTTTCCAAATCCACCCATACTAATCACTTTTTGTGTTTTGTTGTATTGTGCTCTATTGATTAAAATTTCTTTTTAAGGAAATAATCTAATTTCACTGTTATAAATTTATGTTAAGCATGCTTTTTTCATTTTTCATTAACGAAAGACTCAAATACCGTGAAGAAGATAAAATAAAAAATAATTGGATTTTTTAGGACTTTTTAGAACTTAGGAATCCATTTTGCTTCGGCCTCGAACAATTCATCAACCATTTCACGGATTTGCGTTGTTGAACAAACGCTTGCAGTGTTAGGGTCGAGTAAAACCGCGTGATAAATCTTTTCTCGATCCATTTCGAGGACACCTTCAACTGCGGCTTTTTGTACCATTATAAGCGAAGTACAGAGCGCTTGACACACGGTTGGCAAGACAATTCCGCCTTGAGGGTGTAACCCGTGGTTATCGGCGAAAATGGGAACTTCCACGCAACACCCTTTTGGAAGATTAGTAATTAAACCTCCGTCCTTATTTATCACATTTCCATTAAATCCAAAAGGTATATTGGTTTCCATTGCGTTTATGATGTAAGGACCATATTCTCCCGTAGGTACTTTCTTGAAGGGAAGTTTTGGTTTTTTCATTGCCCTTATTAAGCTTTTCTCGAATTTTCCTTGTAATTTAACTTGCATTAAATAATCGGCAGCTTGTTCCATCATACCTGTGATAGGTCCACCAAATTTTTCTAGAAAATCAGGAAGCTTGCGATAATAAGGCGCGTATTCACTAGTATGTCGAGTTTCCTCTGTCATAAAGTATCCTCCCACGGCTTTCATCAAATCTATGCGTACATCATCAGATTTTACTTTCTCGGGATCTTCTTCAAGAGCCTTATAAATTAAAGGATAAGCATCTTGCCACGTGACATTTGGATCTGTGGAATCTTTATACCATGCTTCGAGGAACCAGGCCATGTGATTGATGCCTGCGCAGAAAAAGCTAAATTCTTCACGTTTCACTCCTGCCCAACGTCGTAACACTTCTGCCGTTCCTTGAACGCCGTGACATAAGCCGACCGTAGAATTGGGAACTATCGAGTTGCAAAACCACGTGTTCATGGCCATTGGATTGGCATAGTTCAAGAGTAAAGGTTTTATACCGTCTTTATCGGCGTTGTGCCCAACCTCTTGTATGTCTTCTAAAATGGATTTAAGTGCGCTGGTTGCGCGGAGGAATCGGAACACACCACCTGGACCGACCGTATCTCCTACGGCTTGAGTAACGCCATATTTAAAAGGAATTTCGACGTCTAACTTAAATGCATCTAGCCCGCCGACATGGATGGAGTCAATGACATATTTGGCGTCTTCGATTGCTTTTTTTTGATTTGTTGTCTTTTCAATTGTTACATCTTTATCGTCGAAATAATCTTCCTTGTATTTTTTTGTGTACCGAAACATCAAATCTAATCTCTCGGCGTGAATGTCTTCAAGGCAAAGAATCGTGTCCTCTTGGAGCGCTGGAAACATGAGGAGATCTGTAAGCAAGTTCTTTCCAAAAACGAGGGATCCTGCACCTATGAATGTAATTTTCACCATAATATTATGATTAATACAAAGATATTTTTATAATTTTCAATTTGAAATAAAAAAGCTATGAGATTTTACGGGTAATTCCCCTATTATGAAATATGACACTAGACAGAAAAATCAACAATTTATTATACTTATTTAAATAACTTTCTCTAAATAATATCATCTAAAATTTTACAATTTATATTTTAAACAAGTGAATACATAAAAATGTCAACAGAAGAACAAATTGAATATAAATCCTATTACACGGGAGTATTTGCTGTTAATTATCTCTTTCAAGGAATGGTGACTAGCGTTTTTGCCGTAATTGTACCAATTCATTTACTAATAAATTTCATTGCTGTGATCGATGTTACTCAAATAGCTAATATTGCTACAATTATCATGATCCCTTGGGCAATAAAGATATTTTTTGGGATTTTAACTGACAAATTTGGAATCAAAAACTTCGGAAGGAGGAAGCCTTGGATAATTGGACCTGTTTGCATGGCAGGATTAGGGTGGATCGTACTTGGAATTCCTGGCCTAATGGGCCTCGGTAATCCAATAACAATCTTCTTGATTGCAGGTTTTTTAATTGCCACGGGGGGTGCTTTTGGTGATACCGCTACAGATGGTTTAATTCTTGATATATGCCCAAAAGAGCAACTAGGTAGAACACAAGGTATTTGTTGGGGCGTGAGATCTGTCGGGATGATTGCTGGCGGTCCTATAATGGCTTTGCTAGTCGTGTTTGCTGGCTTATCCGTGGAAGCAGTATTTATAATACTAGGCGTTTTAATGATCACGACATCCTTAACTACGCTTCTGGTTAAAGAACCCTCAGAATATCGTGATACTCATGTTATTCAGCATATTAAGCAAATGGTAAATAATAAAAAGGACTGGAAAACTTATATTTATGCTCTATTTAACGCGTTCTTAGATGGAATTGCCGTCTTATTCGTGAGTATTTTCATTTTAGTAGAATTGCATTTAATGACTTTAACAGGCACGGAGTTATCTTTGCCAACTGACGAACTCATGATATATGTTTACAATGGAAATATCAATTTAATAATAAGTGCTGGAATTGTGATTGGTAGCATCATTGGAGGGAGGATTTCAGATTTGGTTTCTAGAAAATTATCAAGCTATGTTTCATTCTTATTAACGACGGTAGTTTTGTTACTCATAATGCTACCTTTAGGTGGGATGTTCAGCTTAATAATGTCGTGTTGCTTGGGCTTCGCAATTGGTTATCGTCATAGTTCTTACGCTGCCGTTATAGGTGAATATTCCAAAAAACATCCAGAAATGAGCGGTACTTACTATTCTATATGTAATTCCTTCGCTAATATCGGTTCTACCGTTGGTATAATAATTACGGGGATACTTTTTGATTTAACGGGAGCATGGTGGATAATATTTCTATTCATGGCAATCATTTCAAACCTGGGATTGTTAGGATTTTATTTT
>Ga0180431_10006857_pt1 | contig 13439 bp, 10 predicted proteins | sample SS_ome_11_FD_132459 | JGI IMG/M metagenome (GOLD analysis project Ga0180431, IMG submission 132459) | Hypersaline lake sediment archaeal communities from the Salton Sea, California, USA - SS_1_MS_1 metaG | ecosystem: Environmental > Aquatic > Non-marine Saline and Alkaline > Hypersaline >... | reverse complement strand
TGCCTTCTAAAATAAAATTTACATCTTCACCACTCATGAAGATCAAATTTGAGCCTTTTCCTGTAAACTGTTTGTACAATATTATTTTCTATTCTGAAACTGTTAAATCATAAACTCATAATCCAAAACTGTGCCCAAACTGTGCCCAAAAATATCGAGAAGTGTATAAAAATCCGTTAAAATATCGAAAAATATCGCAATCCGAAAAGCCTGGTTTTTCTGTGTTTTACAGGGGAAATCCTTTATTTTCTGCGCTTTCTTTTTTTCCCGTCTAACCTACACACGGTAGAAGTCACAGGTTCGAATCCTGTATCGCCCACCATTTTATTATCAACGATTTGCGTGATCTCGGAAGTCACAAAATCATAAGTTTTCAAATCTTGAACTAAATTACAAAGGAGCAAAATTGCTTCGGTATTTGACGGATCAGCTTTTAGCAAATATCTTGCGAGCCATGCTAAGGCAAGCTGGCCGTTTTTATTCTCTGCGTAGTATTTTCTTAATAATTCAATAGTTACCTCTAAGCCTGTATGGAACGATAGGGCACGATAGTTCCCTTTACTTTGCTCGAATAGTCTTATTCTGACGAGAAGTCAGATAACCGGCTGCGATTTCCCGATCATTGAACCGGCAGATTATCCTGTGTTAAGCTTATTCCAAGATGTTACAGGGCGACAAGACAGGTAAGTCTATAATGGTATGGCTGCCGATGGTCTTGTTTTTATTTCCCGCGTTAATAAGACCGCAGCAGAAGACCGTCAATCGTTTTTCAGCGAGTATGGAGAATCCGGTCCCTTTCCAAAATTGGATAGTTCTCGAGATGAGGCCTTTTCCATCTGATATCGCTGATATTCCAAAAGAGAAGTGGATCCCGCTGGCACAGTATGCCCGGGAAGTCCATTCCAATACCGGGATCTGGTGGCTGAAGGTGGAGATCGTTCTGGACGACCTGCCGAAGAAGGATGTCCTGGCTCTTTATCCACGCAGGTATGTCTCTCCTTACGAGATTTATTGGGACGGCCGGCTTGTCGGAAATAACGGTCAGCCGGGAGAATCCGAGGGAGAAGAGAAGGCAGGGAAAATATTTTACATCACTCATCTTCCCGACAGCTTAACCACTCCGGGTTTGCATACTTTGAGTCTCAAGATATCAAATCACTCCGGATCTAAAAGGGAATGGTACCGGGGCAGTGTACTACTGGGTTATTACAGTGATTTTCTTTCGAATATCCATCGCCAGCATCTGAAGTTCTTCTTTCTTTTCGGCATTTTGTTTATCACGACCGTTTTTAATGTGTTTTTATTCATCAGCAGGGGAAAAAAGGCTGCCCATTTAATCTTCAGCCTATTATGTCTAACCCTCATGGCGGATTTTGTCACCGCATTCATATGGGTTTTCAAAAACGTGAGCTCCCATTTCATAAGAATCCAGCCTATTTTATTTTCATTGGAAGCGCTGCTGATCGGTATTTTCTTTACCTCCTTCTTTGTTTATGAATTTGATTTCCCCAAAAAAAAGATCGTGTATGGAATTTTCTCCGTCAATGTAATCCTTTATTTCCTGCATCAGGTTTGGCTTCCCTCATGGCTGTATGAAAGCCGTTCTTTGATTCTTCTCCTTATCTTGACAACACCGCTGACGATCTGGGCGGTATTAAAAAAAAGAGCGGGAGGCCGGATTGCCCTTGCCGGAATCATCATTGCCGTGCTCGCTTTCATCTTCGATTTCCGTTTCGGCATTTACAGGATCGTCATTGTCATTACCATTATGGTTTTCTGCTACAGTATTTCCATTGCCCTGCAGTTTGCCCGGAGCGAAAAAAAGGAAAAAGAGGCCCTTCTGCGTTCCAGCCGATTGGAAATCGAGATTTTAAAAAAATATATCAATCCCCATTTTCTGATGAATTCTTTGACATCGATTATCGTCTGGTTGAGAAAAGACGCGAAAGCCGCTGTGAAATTGGTCGAAGCCCTGGCCGATGAGTTCCGGATGATCTCCAAGGTCTCTCACCTCAGGAATATCCCGCTTCTTCAGGAAATTGCTATTTGCCGGGCCCATCTTCAGATCATGAGTTTCCGGAGAGGAAATGGCTTCGAACTGGAGACCGAAGGTATACAGGAAGGAGATGAGATTCCTCCCTTGATTTTTCATACTTTGATTGAAAACGGCTTGAGCCACGGCTATGAGGATCGCAAAGGGGGATATTTCAAGCTGGTTCGCAGGGAAATTCCGGGAGGCGTCCGATTCGTTCTTTTTAACGACAGCATAGTCCGAAAAGACTATGACCCCAAGAATTCAGGTATGGGAATGAAGTATGTCAATGTCAGATTGGAGGAAAGCTTTCCCGGCCGATGGAAGCTGAGCTCCGGAACTGTGTCCAACGGCTGGGAGGTCATGATCGACATCCTCGATGGATGATCCAGATAAACCATGAGAATACTGATCGTTGAGGATGAGCGTCCTACAGCAGAAGACATCAGGGACTTGACCAAAGAACTGCTCGGAGACAAGGTAACCTCCATCCATATTCAAACCAGCCTTCACAGCGCCCTGGATTTCCTCTCCAGTTATGCCATCGATGTTTTGCTCTTGGACCTGAATCTCAATGAAAGAAACGGATTTGAGATTCTGAAGCAGGCTGTTTCTCGTTCCTTTCACACGATTATCATTTCTGCCTATTCGGACAAAGCGGTCGAGGCCTTCGAATTCGGGGTGCTGGATTTTATCCCGAAGCCCTACAACCTGGAAAGGCTGCAGACCGCTTTCGATCGTCTCCAGGACAGCTTCGCCCTCGATACCCGGGCATTGAAATATCTTTCCGTCCGGAAGTTTGGAAGCATCGACATCGTTCCCCTCAAGGAAGTGAAATATTTTAAAGGGGCAAATGTCTATACCGAACTCCATCTGATCGGCGGTACGGTCGAAATCTATGACAAGTCGCTTAAAAGTGTTAAAAAATTACTTCCCCGCTTTTACACGCGGATACATAAATCCTATATAGTGGACATACGGAAGATCCGCAAAATTTTCAGTTATGGGGGCGGTCGTTATGAGGTCGAACTGGAAGGCCGGGATCGGCTCCCGGTAAGCAGGAGCCGCATCCGGGAAATAAAAAAGCAGCTCGATCTATCAGAAAAAAAAGATTGAGCCGCTCCGTGTCATTCTCAAATCCCCGATGCATTTGACCAAAAGTTTATCCCATCCGGCTTCTCAATTTTTTATAGTATTCATGAGCTTTTATTGTGACGCAATCCGGGAATCCTTTCAATCTGGGGAAAAACACTATCCACTTATTGATGATTCCAGACATATATCACAAAAGAGACAACCATGAAGAACCTATTCATTCTAAAAAGCATGACAGAAGAGGATTTATTTCCGGGCTGGCTCCAACCTTAGCCCTGACGTACTTGGATGTAAAACGGTGATGACCCGGAATCCCGACCAAGAAGATCCAGCTCAGCAGATATAAGGTTATGAATTAAACAAGGAACTTCCGGGAGCTAAGATGACATACCTGCAGGGTGGCCGCCGCCCGGCACCGAAGCTTCATCAGGTTTTCCAGATTTTTACAAAAAAGAACTTGGTAATGACTTGACAGGTAAGCAAATGATTGAATAGTTGAAGAACTAGACAGAACCTAGATGTAAAAGATCTGAATAAATGGCTAGGTGATTAAAGAAATGCGAGAGAACATGCAGGAATCCAGTATGTTTCCGCGCCTGATCAAGCGTTTTCTGGTAGGTAAGGAGGTAGAGTACTGATATATTCCAGAATAGGAGGAGAAATTGGGATATAACAGACATTTCGATAGTTTAATGAAGCTGGTTAAGCTGAAGGTTCAATGTTTCAGTTGTAAAAGTTTTTATGAATAACATCGTTAAACAAAAAGGAGAGAAAAATGTACAAGAACGTCTTTAAGTCATTTGCCATCACCATGATGATTCTTCTCGTGCTTTGCCTGAAAATAGACGCTGAGTATTCCCCAGTAAAAATAGAAAAAATTGCCCGGAATGAGAAAGCCAAATTTCATTCGCGTGTGCTCGATGAAGACCGAACAATCCTTATCCACTTGCCAAAAAACTATGCTTTGTCCGAAAAAAAATATCCGGTACTGTATGTTCTTGATGCAGAATTCTTCTTCCAACAAGCAGTCTCAGCGGTGGAGTTTTTGTCAGAACTGAAGTACATTAATGTGCAACCTATCCCGCAAATGATTATCGTCGGGATTGTAAATGTTGATAGGAACCGCGATTACACACCTACGTATGCCCCGGAACAGGCCGGCGGATCATTAGTATTTCCCACAAGCGGTAAGTCAGACAGGTTTCTTGAATTTCTGAAAACCGAACTGTTCTCATTCATTGATTTTGACTATAGAACAGAGCCTTTTCGAGTTTTATCAGGATGGTCACTCGGAGGACTCATAACTGTGTACACTTATTTCAAACATAACCATCTTTTTTCTGCCTATCTTGCTATAAGCCCCAGTCTCTGGTGGGATGGAGATTTCTATGTCAAAAAGACTGACACTTTTCTTTCACAAGGACAGCTGCCGATAAAACCACTGGTCGTAACGCTCGGTGCTCGCGAAGGAGCGGATATGGGGCGCTCTGTAAGGGATGGTTTTGTCCCAAAAATGAGAAAGAACCTTGGTGAAAGAACTGCATTCACCTTCATCGAGATTCCAGAGGAAAGCCACAGCTATGTTCCCTATAAGGCCTACTATGAAGGCCTCTTGGCGCTTTTTTCAGATTGGATGATGCCTAATGAAATTATGAATGATGGATTTGAGGGTATTCGTTCATTTTATGAAAAACAATCTAACGAATATGGATTCGAGGTCGGTATTCCTGAATCTGCCTACTTTCGGCTGGCAAGTAAGTATTATAATGAGGGGAATAGGAAAAAAGCTTTCGAAATAGCAAAAGAATATGTCAGTAAATTCCCAGAATCGTCATATGCACATTATTATCTTGGAATGAGGGCTAAAGCAGTCGGCGAATTCAGTGTGGCAAAAAAGAGTTTTTTAAAAGCAATTGATATTGAAAAATTCTCTTTAGAACCATACTCCGAGCGGATTGTCTGGAGCAATTATTTCTTACAAGAAATTGAAAGAGAAATTAAATTAAAGCAATAAATTATAAAAAAAGGAGGTATTCAATAATGAAAAAAAACAATTATTTTCAAATGATCTATATTTTAATTTTTTTCCAGGTTTCTGGCAGTTTGTTTGCTCAACAACCAAAAATCCAGCAAGCAGCACAATTAGGACATCCAATGCCAGATTTTACACTCCCATCTTATCAGGGAGAAGAGATATCTATATCACAGTTTAAGGGAAAAAATATTTTATTATTATTTCCAAGAGGCCGCTACATGAATCAATGGTGTCGTTATTGCCATTATCAGTATGCAGAGCTTGTAGATTTAGAAAAAAGTCTACATATCAGAAAAAAATATAATCTTGAGATTATTCAGGTTTTACCCTACACCAGAGAGGAAGTAAAAGATTGGGTAAAGGATTTTCAGAGGAATTTAGGTGAGATTGAGAATTGGAAGTATCCAAAAAATCCTGAAAAACTTAGTGAAGGAATGAAAGATTGGATGCATACTGCCCAGAAAGCCTGGCCAAAAACATTTGATTACAGTGATGGTAAAGTCCCATTACCATTCCCCATATTAATCGATGCTGACCGGAAAGTCTCAATAGGACTTGAACTGTTCAAAACAGAATGGAATCTGAATCGAGCCGAGCAAAATGTACCAGCAATATTTATCATTGATAAAAACGGAATAATCCAATTTAAATATATAAGTCAATCAACCATGGATAGACCTAGCTTTGATTATATCTTTAAATTTATCCAACTAATGATAATAAATAAATAAATTGGGGATGTACATTGAAATGAGTATATCGGTTAATTTGTGAATGTTTATTGACCGAAAATTTCTTAATTGGAGAAAATTATGAAAGAATTCAAAAAAAAAACAGTCCAGTCGAAGAGATTTTTTAACCAAAACCATACCAGTTTGTGCAGTGTCAAGTCTTGCTGCAAACAGGGTTTTTGCTAGCTCTCCATGGATTGGGAAATCACTTTTTAATCAGGAAGAGCATAAGTTTGATAAGGAAATACCGGGGCTTAAAATGACATACCGCAGATTGGCCGCCATGCGCAACCGAAGCTTTATCAGGTTTGCCAGATTTTTACAGCAAGAAATCGGTGAGGAACGTGTGATCGAACTGATTAAAAAACAAACAGAGCAAAGGCTGAAAGAGCAGGCACAAAAAGATCTTGAAAGGCTGGGAAATTCAGATTTCAAATCTTACATAAGTATTTTCAGAGACCCCGGAATGCTGGCAAGTTTAACCATGGAGATTATCGAAGATACGGATACGGTCTTTGAAATTCGGGTGACTGATTGTCTTGCCGCCGAATCCTTTCTGCCTTACAAAGCCGGAGATATCGGTTATGCAGCAGTTTGTTGGGGCGATTACAATTGGGCTTCGGATTATAATCCCAAAATTAAATTGATTCGGGATAAAACACTGATGCAGGGTCATGATTGCTGTAACCATAAATATATCTGGACGGGATAACTTTATCGTTCAAAAACTTTCTAAGCGTATCTAGTCAAGTAACAACAGTTGCTCGAAGAAGCACCGAAAATCTTCAAGCTTCAGACGAAGATTGGCCACTCTTATTGACTTGAGCACCTCGTCTCTCCCATCCAGCAAGGCGATTGCGAGCATCCATTTGGACAGTTATTTATACGGATTTAAAATTATAAAAAATGTAAGCATCTTGGCCCGTCCGACTTCATCAAACCCCGACGGGCAAACCATTGGGATTGTCATCTATGATTCAATGGGGAAAAGGCTTAAAATCCTTATAGATGAATATAGATCTAGACCGAATATTCAAGCTTCATTCAGTTCTTCTCCCCTTTCAGCCATGGATAGATGTTGAGTTTCATTCCTTGGTTTTTGAGCTTGTCGATAAACCAAATAGAAAGTTCATGCAGTGATTTACTGATAATTGAATCCCCTGCACTGTAAATCTTATCCAATCCAAAGAACTTCGAATTGAAGTAAAACTGTGCCCAAATTTTTTGGCCTTTGGATTAATATATTATTTTCTGCATAATGTAAAATGCCGCGGAATATATACATTAAACGACATCAGGTCAGCTCATTTAATTGACTCTGCTTTCGGAAATTGATATTCTTTTGCTTCATTCATCAGATAGGAAAGCAGCAGGAATGAAATGCCCCAAGTGTCAGCATGAGAATCCTGATGATACCCTTTACTGCGGGAATTGTGGCGCGGCTTTAAAATCTGCTGAAGATATATCTATTACAAAAACCCTGATAACACCTAAGGAAAACCTGCAAAAGGGAAGCACTATTGCAGGAAGGTACCAGATCCTCGAAGAGCTGGGTAGAGGGGGCATGGGAGTTGTCTACAAGGCTGAGGACACGAAGCTTAAAAGAACAGTCGCGCTTAAGTTCCTGCCGCCAGAGCTGACGCACATTCCAGATGTCAAAGAGCGATTCATGCGGGAGGCTCAGGCTGCTGCGGCACTCGATCATCCCAACATCTGCACTGTCTATGAATTCGACGAGGCTGAGCAAGCATCCTTCATATCCATGGCTTACATCGAAGGCCAGAGCTTGAGGAAGAAACTGGAATCAGGCCCGTTAGAGCTGGATGAAGCCCTTCGGATTGCCACTCAAGTAGCCGAAGGTTTGAAGATTGCCCACAAGAAAGGCGTGATCCATAGGGACATCAAGAGCGCCAACATCATGGTAACAGAGGACAACCAAGCGAAGATCATGGATTTTGGACTGGCCAGGGTGACAAAAAGTACATTGGTCACTCAGGAAGGCATGACCATGGGAACGGTGACCTATATGTCGCCCGAGCAGGCTCGAGGAGAAAAGGTGGACCACCGCACCGACATCTGGTCCTTGGGGGTGATGCTTTATGAAATGCTCACAGGTAAGCTTCCTTTCCGTGGAGAGAACGAGCAGGCCATCGTGTATTCTATCTTGAAGGAAAAACCCGAACCGATCACAAGCATTAAATCGGAGATCCCTGCATCGATAGAACAGATAGTGTGCAAGACTCTTGAGAAGGATCCGGACAAGCGATACAAGCAGGCAGAGGAGCTGCTGGATGATCTGAAATCCATCTCCGCAGGAATCGTACCGGAAGAGATCAAGCTGAGGCTTAGGAAAGAAAAGCTGCGCAGAAGAAAAAGATCCATGCTTTATTCAGGAGCAGCAGGTTTGATCATCATCCTGGCTGTTTTAGGGTTGACTCTTCTAAAAAGCCCTCCGGAGACCATCGAATCCATTGCGGTCCTGCCGCTAGAAAACCTCACAGGTGATCCCGAACAGGACTATTTTGCCTATGGCGTGACGGATGAATTGATCGGGCAGCTGGGCCAGGTAAGCGCGCTTCGTGTGATTTCGCGTCAGTCAGTGATGCGGTACAGAGAATCGGATATGCTCGTGCCGGAGATAGCCAAGGAGTTGAATGTTGATGCCGTCGTCGTGGGTTCGGTGCAACGGGCCGGCGACACGGTGCGCATCCGGGTTCAGTTGATCGATGCTCTCCCAGAGGAGCGTAACCTTTGGGGACAGACGTATGAGCGGCCCATAGCCGAGGTATTGGCCTTGTACAACGACGTGGCACGGGCCATTGTGAACAAGGTCCAAATCACACTAACGCCTGACGAAGAGACACGTCTTGCCAGTGCCCGACAGGTCAATCCCCAAGCCTATGAGGCCTATCTCAAGGGCATGTCCCACGTTTACAAGTTGACCCCCCCGGAGATTGATGCCGCGCAGCACTACTTTGAACAGGCACTGGAGACAGATCCCGATTATGCTCTGGCCTATACAGGAATTTCATTTGTCTGGACCGCACGCCAACAAATGGGACTGCTAATCCCCAGCGAGGCGACGCCAAAAGCGAAGGAGGCTGCCCAGAGAGCCCTCGAATTGGATGACACGCTGGCGGAGGTCCATTTCACGTGGGCCGGTATCAAAACTTGGAATGACTGGGATTGGGAAGAGGGGGAGAAAGCATTCAAACGGGCCCTCGAACTCAATCCCAACCTTGCTGAAGCACTTGTTTTCTACTCGACCTTGTTGTGTTACATGGATCGTCTGGATGAAGCGCTAGTAATGGCCGAGCGAGCCGTGGAGTTGGACCCGCTCAATTCCATTATCCTGACTAATGCTTCTAGCACATTCTTTTACCTGCATCGTTTTGATGACGCTATAGCGTTGTGTCAAAAAGCTCTCGAAACATCACCCCATGATCCCGTAGGGCATAATGGACTCTGGGGAGCATATCGTTTGAAGGGAATGTATGAGGAATCTCTGGAATCAGCCAAGGCCTTTTTTACAGGACTGGGCTTAACTCCGATCGCAGAAGCCATGGCACAGGGATATGAGGAAGATGGCTATAGCGGGGCAATGACGTCTGCCGCTGAGACCATGGAAGCGTTTGCGAAACAGACTTATGTTTCTCCCTATTACATTGCCCAGATGTATGCTTATGCTGGGAATAAAGAGAAAGCTATGGGATGGCTTGAGACAGCATATGAGATGAAAGATCCCATGATGCCTTATATACATGCATCTGATTTCGATCTCCTGGTCGACGATCCGCGCTTCCAAGACTTGCTCCGCCGGATGAACCTGCCCAGAGGAAAATAATCAGAAGGGTGCTGATCCAGGGACCACTGAGGCTGAAGATGCAAAAAAGAGGCTGGCTGAATTGAAGAGCCATTGAACAATATGGCGTTAAATTAATTATTTCACGACATATTTTATTAATTGGAGGAATCGCAAACTCAATTATTGCGCTTTTCCATCATCCTGTCCTGCCTAACACATATCGATCCAGCTAATTAGCTTCAATAAATAAAGTTGACATCCACTTGACAGATGTCAACTATAATGCTATATTATTGACATCCATTCAGATCTTATAAGAAAGACAAATGTTACAAATAGGAAAATATGTAAAACAAAAGGGGAATTATAATGCTTTTATACCTGATAAATTTCCTCCTAAAGGCTTTACTTATTATGAACCTAAGATTATTAAACTTTTAGCAGATGCCAATCTTTTGCTTGGCAAACTCGATGGCCTAACCAAGCTTATTCCAGACATAGATTTCTTTATTTTTATGTACATAAATAAAGAAGCTGCCTTTTCCAGCCAAGTGGAGGGAACAAAAGCCAATCTTACCGATGCCCTGCAAGCGGAGGTCGAAAGAACCCCTGATCTTCCTGATGATGTGGACGACATCTTGCATTATATCAAGGCAATGAATACAGGATTAGAGAGACTAAACAGTTTACCATTATCCTTAAGGCTAATTAAAGAAGTCCACGCAACACTTTTAACTGGTGCACGAGGTACAACATCTCATCAGCCTGGAGAATTTCGCAACAGCCAGAATTGGGTGATGGGAACGAATCTCAATGATGCTCGTTTTGTCCCTCCCCCACCACAATATGTACTTTCGGCAATGGGAGAACTTGAGAAATTCTTCTATTCTCATAAAAATATTCCAACATTGATAAAGGCTGCTCTATTGCACAGCCAGTTTGAGACAATTCACCCATTTCTAGATGGGAATGGAAGAAGCGGAAGATTACTTATTACATTCTATTTATGTCATCAAAATGTCTTGGAACGTCCGGTGCTTTATTTTTCAGAATATTTGAAAAAGCACAGAAATAAGTATTTCTCGCTCCTGGATGATTATAGAAAAGGGAGTGTATCTGATTGGCTAATATTTTTCTTAGAGGGTGTTATTCAAATCTGTGAAAAAGCGATTAAAACTTCAGATAAAATCATTGATCTCAGAGAAAAGGATCTTCAGAAAATGTCGAGCCTGGGCAGAGCAAGTAAAAACGCCATGGTGTTATTGAAGCATCTTTATAAATTGCCAATCGTTAATGTAAGAAAGGTTGAAGAGGCAACGGGCCTTTCACGAGAAGCTGCGAATCGATTGGTAAAACGATTTTGCAGAGAAGGCATCTTAGTACAAAAAGATCAAAATGTTAAATATGGCCGACTATTTGTTTACAAAGACTACTTATCTCTATTTGAATAGAAATCTTCACATAACGAAAATGTAAACCGAAAATTGAGTCTTACATATTTTTCTTTTTAAAAACGTTTTTGATAACATGTAATCCAAACTCTAGATCGAGCAACTGCTAAACTGTGCCCAAATATGCGGGAGAAAACAGGCTTAAAATGTGGTGCAGTCTGATTTATCAAAGAAAATCAGGGTGGCATTGGTGGGGATCAAGCCCGGTTATTTAAGTTAAAAGAGTCAAGATGGCGTCGCGAGAAAAAGTTATAAGGTCGTCCTCAGACTCTAAAAAGGGTAACACATCTTCCTCAACACTGCGCCAATCCAAAGACTCAATCTTGCTCCGCACAACACCGAGCCAATTACCTTCTTCGAGAAGCTCTAATCTGGATCTTTGCTGCTTCAGCGCATTATTCAAAAGAGTTAGGTTCGGTTTTAAATCAGGCCATCGAGATTTAAACCAAAAAAGGTCAAAAATATCCCTTCCTTTGGTATAGGGTCTCAGCAAAATGGCAGCAAGCTTGCCGGCAAAGGCAGAGGGCAGATCATAGTGTCGGATCAAGACAGGAAGATAGATGTTAACGACTGACCTTTCCTCCTTCCAACCCAAAGGAGGATTCAGGTCGATTTCTAAGTGAATAGAAAAATTCTCATTTTTCCGCCCGGATAATCCGAGCTCATACAACAATCCAGCGAATCGGAACATCATGCGCTGTACCGTCTTATCATCTTTAAAGCGTATAGTCATATCATAGCCTGCCCGTTCAAGTTCACGATCTATTTTCCTCATAAAGAGCTCCGAACTGGCAATCATCCATCCCTTCCCCGCCGTAAAATCAAGATCCTCAGAGTACCTACGGATCCCATAAAGGAAGCGGAGTGCTGTCCCCCCAACGAAAAACAGGGATTCATTCATTTTAGTCTTCTGCACCAAGAAAAGAAGGTAATTCTGGAGGTATTCTCTGAGGGCATGTCTCGGGGATCCTTTAGATTCTCTTGCAATCTGCAATGCAATGTCTCTCAACGGCGAATCTCCTGAATATAATCAGCCACCAGTGACGATGCTCGGTGAAGAGAAGCCAAAGAAGTCATCATCGTATATTCCTTCCATTGGGAAAGATTGAATTCCTCAAGATTTTGAAGCCGGAGTCCTTCCAACCATCGGCTGGAAAAGCTGCGGCCTCTGAGATAAAGATAAAGCTTATCCCAAAGAGCTTTTTCTTGCGATGCGATCAAGATTTCATGGTCATCCTGTTTCATTCTGGAATATCCCTTAAAATAACTAGGCTTGATATGGCGATAAATAAAAAGACGTCCAGCAGCCTGGAAATCTTCAGCACGAGCTGTAGTTACAGATGTGGGATTAGGAGTCTCCTCCGGGATTATTCCATAGAAGGAAAGAACCCATTCCAACGAGAGGTAGGATGGGGCCACTACTCTATTGGCTATCACTGCGGGAGGAATTGCACTCGAGCGGTATGGTTCAGCAATCAGATACCACCCTCGCCGAATCTGTATAAGTTTTTTTGCATCAACCCATCGCGAGAGTTGAACCCGGAGATACGCTTGAGATTCCCTAAAGACTTGAAGCATAGAGGAATGGAAAAGAGGTTGATCTGCAAATTTGTAGAGAAATTCACTCCAATTCATGCAATTAACTTATCATAAATGATAATTTATTACAATGATAAAATATACCATGGGCCCGACTCGAACCGGCACGTAGGATAACCTACGAGGGATTCCTATGTGTTACGGTTTTTTCTATCAGAAAATAATTTCTATATTTGGCTTCCAAAATTTGTGCCCAAATTGTGCCCAAAATTTGTCAGCAATATCGAAAAATATCTAAAGATATCGAAGAATATCTAAAAGCAAAAGGGCCGGTGAAGCCAGCTCCTACAGGTGAAATGCTTTATTTTCTGCGCTTTCGCTTCGGCTGTGGCCGCCTACACACGGTAGAAGTCACAGGTTCAAATCCTGTATCGCCCACCATTTCATCATCAACAACTTGCATGATTCCCTTTCCCGGTATATTTGTAGGATGGCATAGATTTCCGTAGTCCTGATCGACTTGTGGCCCGAGTATGCGTGGAAAGCCGGGCGATAATCCCTGAATACTCTATTTTTTCACGGGATAGTCTTTGCGGGAATCTTCATCATTCCATTCATGGATTTTCCGCAGCACGCTTCATTCATGCCTAAGCGCTTCGACCGGATTCGACAGGGCCGCTCCAAAAGCCTGCCAACCGACGATAAACAGGGCCATACCCAATACACCAAATCCTGCCCAGAGGAATGGAGC
>Ga0180431_10006856_pt1 | contig 13439 bp, 10 predicted proteins | sample SS_ome_11_FD_132459 | JGI IMG/M metagenome (GOLD analysis project Ga0180431, IMG submission 132459) | Hypersaline lake sediment archaeal communities from the Salton Sea, California, USA - SS_1_MS_1 metaG | ecosystem: Environmental > Aquatic > Non-marine Saline and Alkaline > Hypersaline >... | reverse complement strand
TATGTACGGTGGTGTGAGAGGACGGCTACCCAATTAATGAGTAGCCTCCTACTCGATTTTGAGGCCAAAACTTTCTATCAAAATTATTTACATTGAAAATATTTACAAATTATTTTTTTTACAAATAATGATTTGTTAGCAAATCAAAATGTTAATAGAATATAAGTGATATCTTAAGACACATAGTTTCAAAATATGAAAAATAAAAAAGATCCAGAACAGAAAGATAGAAAGGCTTTTAAATATTTCCTCACTAGCATTGGAATAGTTGCGGTACTAGCAATAATAATGGCCAGCTTTATTCTGACCGGATGGGGAACAGATATATTTTCAGAATGGAGGGAGTCAATAATCAAGCAAGTAAAAACTGAAGAGGAATCCCTGGTAAATGAGGAGAATACAATAGAAACGGTTATTGAACTTGAAAAAGATCTGCCAGAAGATGAAGAAAGTGCCACTGGTCCGTATCTGGATTATAAGAATCTGACTGCAGAAGATTTCTTCCCATTAAAGATCATAATACCAAAAATTGACGTAGAAAAGACCGTTTATGAAGGCCATGATGATGATACATTAAAAACGGGGCCAGGACATATAACAGTAACTCCATTACCTGGAGACAGGGGAAGATGCACCATTTCGGGACATAGGACATTATATGACGCCCCTTTTCAGAGAGTTGATGAACTTGAAGACGGTGACTTGATATATCTGAAGACATCAAAAGAATTAACATTTAGTTTTATGGTAACAGAGAAAGTTATTGTAAACCCTGAAGATGTATACATCTTAAATGGGACCAATAAAAGGGAATTACTTCTTACGACCTGCCATCCTAAATACTCCGCTGCAAAAAGACTTATAGTCATAGCCGAATTGATAGAGGTCTTTTCTTTTGAGTTGGAGTAATATTGCTAAATGATACATAATTTCTAATAAAAGGATTAGGATTTAAAAATAAGAAAAATAAGTATTTTTGACATTTATATAATAAGTGTAATATATGGGGATTCCTACTGGGTATCTGAAGGTACTGGAACCAGCCAGCAGGTTGCAGCAACATCTAATCCTCAGTGTGGGATCGCTCCTCCAGCATCATTTACAAATGATGTCTCAGGTGCCTGCTTAAAGATAATAAAGGAATTGACTGGAAATGTACTGGTAACAGGAACATTTACCTTTGATATATATGATAATGATCAAGGTACGATAGTCCAGTTGCCACGGCTTCTATTGATATAGTAAACAGTAATCCCGGTGAGACAACTGTATGCGATGATGATTTCGTTGCCGGTGACAACTATTATGTAGAAGAGACTGGAGGTCCTGGAGAAAATGTGACAGAGAATCTTATAAACGGCAGATTCCTTGAAGTGCAAGCTGTAGAAAATGGAGGTGTGCTTAATTCCGTTACATTTATAAATGATCCTAATGAAGGTTGTATCAGGATATACAAAGAGCTCACAGGTGATGTTCCAGATGATTTTGATGGAACATTTGAATTCGAAGTCTATGATAATCCTGTCGGTGAGGGTGATCCGGTTGCTACAGCTTCAATCTCGTTTACTGACGGTGAAGCAGATCTTCCAGGCTATGCAGAAATATGCAACTTATCGACTGACATGACATACTATGTAATGGAAACCAGTGGTGCAGGTACTAATGTAACAGAAGGTCTGGAAAACGGTATGCTGGACGTAATACCCTGTCAGTTTGCACCTGGTGCTGATGCTGACGCTGATGGAGACCTGGATATTGATTTTGACAAAGGTGAGATAAAGTTAGTAGTTGGATTATGCATAGTTACATTCACCAATAACTTCGAAGGCTGAGATGCTGACGCTGATGGTGATGGTGACGGCGATTTAAACGTACTCGCATTTACTGGATTTGATGAGATCTACTATATTATTGGTTTTGCCCTTATGCTGATAGGTGCTTTTGGAAGTTTGCTCATTAGCAGGAATATCAGAAGGAAGGAAAACTAATATATAAGAATGTAGAAGAAAATCCTGTTTAGAACCAGAAGGGACATCCTGAAAAAAGTAAGGATGTTCCTTCTTTATATAAGGAAAAAAATAAGTAAAATATACAGATATGATATTTAGGAAAAAAACTATTAAGATTATTCTCGCAGTTTTATTAGTGATTGGCCTCATAACATCTGGCCTGATCTCAGGTTGCAAAACTGTGCCCGATAATATTGGAAATATGGAAAATGATGAAGCCATCGGGAGTGAACCCGGGAATACTGAAGAAGTCACAGAAGAGGATCACGAAGAAGACCCTACCATTGAGGATGAGACTATATATACAGCTATTCCCCTTATGGATGAAGATGTTACGGAATATATCGCATCCCTTGACCTGGGTTTAGATGAATTCCTTGATTTAACTCCCGAAGACAGAGAATACCTTATTGGGCTAGTCTATGACACTATCTCTTCCTTTCTTTCTAATGATCTGGAGGAGAATAAATCATATCCCAGCGAGTATGACAATATAAAAAATGAAGTTCATGTAATCTTAAGGGTGGACGGAAAGCAAAAAGGCTGGAATTTTGCCACAAGCAGTAATCTTGCAAGAAGCGTTGCGGGAGTAGTACTAAATATACTCCAAGATACTAAAACGGATATTGACTTCATTAAACAAAACCTCTGGGATCTTGGAGTTGAAATAATCATAAAGGGTGAAGAAAAAGAACTTGGCGATGAAAGTTTTGAAAGAGGAATTCATGGTGTAATAATAAGAAGAGGCAATATTAATGCTATAGCTTTGAGTACACTTTCGGTTGAAGGAAATTACAGCTTTGAATATATACTTAGGGATCTTTATGAAGAATTAGGATTGGATCCAGAAAAAGAATATGAAGATGTGGAAGAGTATTATTTTCCCACCATCCACTTCACCAGAACTTCTCCTGATGGAGAAGTTATAAACCTTTATCGGTGCAGCGAAACTGAGATCATACCGGATGTCACCCCGGAAAAAATATTTGAGACAATTAAACTGGCAGAAGGCTGGATGCTTTTAAATATTGATGAGGATGGCTATTTTAATTATGGGTACAGCCCGTCCAGGGGAGAGTATCTTACTACTAATAATATGATAAGGCAGTTCCTGTCTTCCAGGTGGCTGGCTGATAAGAGTAAGTCAGACGAAAATCTTCTTTACCTTCACAGGATAAATTTGGAATATATCTTAAAGAAATGGTATTTCCAGGAAGGCGATCTGGGATATATATATTTCGGCGATAAATCAAAGCTGGGGGCAATGGCTATGGCAATAAGTACCATAGCCAAAAGCCCGCTTTATGAAGATTATGCATATTATGCAGAAAAGCTGGCAAATACTATTCTTTCAATGCAGCATGAAGACGGTTCATTTGATGCCTGGTTTATAGAACCAGACTATGCATATGATGAAGACAGCCTTTTAAGATTCTACAGCGGGGAAAGCATGCTAGGCATGCTTGAGCTATATGAGACCAGCAGAGACGAAAGATACCTGGAAGCTATGAAGCTTTCCCAGGATTTCTATATTGAAAAATATGTAAACAATATTGATGAAAATTATTCACCGGCATTGGTACCCTGGCAGACAATGAGCCTGAGTAAGCTTTATATGATAACCGGTGACAGGAAATATATAGAACCAATTTTTATATTAAATGACAGCCTTATCAGCATGCAGAATCAGACTGGAGAGCCCTATCCGGATTTCCTGGGAAGATTTTTTGATCCTGAGCACCCAGAATACGGTCCACCCAACTCAGGAAGCACATCACCCTATGTAGAAAGCCTGGCCTATGCTTTTGAGATCGCCATGATGGAAGGTGATGAGGAAAGGATGGCAGTATATAAGCAGGCTATCATCCTGGGGATCCAAAATCTCATGAATTGTCAGTTCAAGAGTCCGGATATGTATTATTTGACACAACCAGAAAGGGTGGAAGGTGCCCTACGGTACAGGATGTATGACAACCGAATCAGGATAGATACTACCCAGCACACAATTGATGCATTGCTTAAAGTAGTAGAGGTATTTGAATTAGAAGAAGATATGCAATAGAACATATATAGATAGATTATGGGACAAAAAAGATTAAAAATATTAAGAATACTACTCTATATATTCATTGTAGTAGGGCTTGGCCTTATTTTCTGGCCGGTATATACAAACTTTATTGCATCCAGGGGAGTATCGGATGAACTAGTAGAGTGGGAAGAAGAAAACCAGGAGGAACCTGGAGAAGAGATTGCCGGCATAGAAGAGGATCCTGAGCAGGGATCAGATATTATGGCGGAAACCCTGGTGGAGACTGATGATTCAGAAGATATCCCAATAATGGATTTCAGCCAGGATGGTCTCGATCTTGAGACCGATAGCGAGCTTGCATCTGAGGATTTCTTTCCAATGAAAATTTCTATTCCCAAGATAGAGCTCGAATATGTGGTTTTGGAAGGAACCGATACAGTTACCCTTAAGAAAGGCGCAGGACACGAAAGTGTTACTCCTCTTCCAGGTGAAGAGGGAAGATGTACCATTTCAGGACACAGGACTACCTATGGCGCACCCTTTAATCGGGTAGATGAGTTAGAAGAAGGAGACCTTATATACCTTGAGACCCTGGATAATGAATCCTATGTATATACAGTCACAGCCCTGGAGATTGTAAAACCTACTGATGTGTGGATATTGGAGGGGACAGAAAAGGAAGAACTTCTTCTGACTACCTGTCATCCCAAATATTCCGCAGCTACCAGACTAATAGTAATCTCAGAACTTGTAGAGCTTTTTGACTTTGAGGTGGATACATTAAAAGCTATATAATAGCCTGACGCCCTGGTGATGAAATATTATCACCAGGGCGTCTTTGTTAGGCGTCCCAAAAACTTGTTGATCTAGATCAATTTAAGAAAATTGTGGTAACTACTCTTCTGCCTCCGCCGTCTATTATACCCACTCCGACCATTCTGTAATTACTTCGAAGCATATTGTCCCTGTGGCTGGGGGATTTCATCCAGGCATTTAAGAATGCACCCGGTGTACCATAATTAGCAGGAGTGGCATTACCAAGGTTCTCACCAGCATTGGTCCAGGATATTCCATTATTCCTTAAAAGATTGAAGAATGTTGAACCATCTGGTGCATAGTGGGAAAAATAATTATTTGATATCATGCAGTGGCATCTGGCCCTGGCGATATTTATAAGTGATTGGTCTAAAACCAGTTGGGAAAGCCCGTGCTGTGCCCTGGTACTGTTAATTAAATGAAGTATTTCAGCCTCTATGCCGGATAGTCCCGGCCCGCCAGATGATCCCGAACCAGCCTTGCTTTCTGCCTTTCTTGCTTCCTCTTTTACAATACTTGCTGCCTCAGCCTGCCTTGCAGCTTCTTCTGCGGTCTTTCTTTCTTCTTCAGCCTTAAGATATGCGGCATATATATCCTTGGATGCCCTGTCTACTTCTTTTTCTACACTCAGTGCTATAGAGTCAGTTAAGGCCTCTACCTTAATACTGGCTACAGTCCTTACTATATCCGTACTGCTATTTGTACTATCTATACTTGCCCTAACCGCAAAACTGCCTGAAATATCTTCTTCCTGGTTTGTAAAACTAACAGAAGAAAGTAGCGATACAGATACCGCTACTATCATTAAAAAAAGAAATATTTTCTTTTTAAACATAAAAACCGTCCCAACCTAATTAATAGAGGCTAGAACGGCTTTTTTCCCATAGAAAAAAGTAATAGCCGGTTGCACCACTGGCTCCATATATCCCTGGTGCCCAAAACATGCGGGACATATATCATAGCCTCTATTACTTAAATACTTAGCTTATTCGCTTTTAAAAGAACTCTAACTTATTATTCGCAAGGCATATATTAATACAAATAAATATAATTGTCAATATATAAATATAACAAAATTAATTAATAAAATTAATAATAATTAAATACATAATTGTTATAAAATTACATCCCCGGCTGCATTTGATGATTATGCTTAACTATAGGCATAATAAAATGTATAATTTTATAAAAAGTCAGGCAAAATAATAATTTAGGATTTATGGAGCACCAGGAACTTATAAAAATAGACCCCGATAAAATAAATAAAGAAGAAGCTGGGAAAATTGTTGGGCAGCTGCGGGATGCCATCAACCGGCATAACTACAATTACTATATAAAAGACGCCCCGACTATAGACGACAGCCAGTATGACAGGCTGTTCCGGAAGCTTGAGCTCCTGGAAGAAAGATTTCCCGATCTGGTGACCACCGATTCACCCACCCAGAGGATAGGTGCGCCCCTTGAAGGCGGATTCAGTACAGTAGAGCACGGGGAAAAGATGCTGTCGCTCCAGGACATATTTGATTATGGGGAGCTGGAAGATTTCCTCAAAAGGGTGGAAAAAGACCTGGGGATGCCATCAGATGATATCGATTTTACATGTGAGCTTAAAATAGACGGTTCTGCCGTATCCCTGGTATATGAAGACGGCATATTTACCAGGGGCGCAACCAGGGGCGATGGACTTACCGGGGAAGATATAACTTCAAACTTAAGGACCATAAATTCCATACCCTTAAGGCTTAGGCCTGATGGCATGGTAAAAATGCCCCAAAGACTGGAAGTCAGGGGGGAAGTATATCTTCCCAGGGAAGAGTTCTTGAGGATAAATAATGAGAGGGAAGAAGAAGGACTCCCGGTATTTGCCAATCCCCGGAATGCTGCTGCCGGGTCGCTGCGCCAGATAGACCCCGGGATGACTGCGAAAAGAAAGCTAAATGTATTCCTCTATGGAGGAGTCAGCGGCCAGGTGGAGGATATAACAGCCCAGTCGGCGATGCTTGAATACCTTAAGAAACTGGGGCTCAGGGTAAACCCTAATATAGTCACTGTAAGGGGGCTTGACAATATAAGGGAATATATAGAAAGCTGGCGGGATGCCAGAAAAGAGCTTTCCTATGAGACAGACGGGATAGTCATAAAGGTAGATGACTTCAGCCTGCAGCAGAGGCTGGGACAGACATCAAGGAACCCCAGGTGGGCTGCGGCATATAAATATCCCCCGGAACAGGGTATCACAGAAGTCCTGGATATAAAGGTAAGCGTGGGCAGGACGGGAACCCTTACCCCTGTGGCAGAGCTTAAGCCGGTGAAGGTAGCAGGATCTACCATATCCCATGCAACCCTTCACAATGAGGATGAGATAAGAAGGAAAGGCGTGATGATAGGGGATACCGTCATCATCCATAAGGCCGGTGATGTAATACCGGAGATAGTAAGCGTGGTAACAGATAAGAGGGACGGCAGCCAGAAAGAATTCAAGATGCCTGATAAGTGCCCTGTCTGCGGATCAAAGGCGGTAAAGCTGGAGGAAGAAGTGGCTCTTCGATGCACATCCATAGCATGTCCGGCCCAGCAGTTTGAAAGGATAGTCCACTTTGCCGCCAAGGGAGGAATGGATATTGAGGGCCTTGGGCCTTCTATCGCGGCAAAGCTTATTGAAAATAAACTTATAGATGACGTCTCTGATATATATTATCTAAAATATGATGATATTTTCTCCCTGGAAAATTTTAAGGAAAAATCAACCCAAAACCTGCTGGATGCCATCCAGGAGAGCAAGAAAAAGCCCCTTTCCCGGCTCTTATTTGCCCTGGGTATAAGATTTGTAGGCTCCCATACTGCAGATATTCTGGCCGATAATTTTGGAGACCTGGATAGGCTTATGAAGGCTGACTTTGAAGAGATACAGGCCATAAAAGAGATAGGCCCCAGAATAGCTGAAAGCGTGGTTGATTTTTTTGAAGAGGAGCAGAACCTGGAAGTTATCGAAAGGCTTAAAGGAGCAGGGCTCAATATGGGAGGAGGTAAGAAGCAGGTCCGGGAGAAAGCAGCATTCTCGGGAAAGACCTTCGTGCTGACGGGAAAGCTGGAAGATTATACCAGGGATGAAGCAGGAGATATTATCGAAGGTTTCGGGGGGAAGGTGACATCCAGTGTCAGCAAGAATACCGATATGGTTCTTGCCGGAAGCGATGCCGGGAGTAAGCTGGAAAAAGCCCGCAATCTCGGAATTACAGTAATTGATGAAAAAGAATTTAAGGAAATGGTTGAAGGCAGCTGATGGCAGAAAGGCATATCCCAAGACATAAGGAAAAAATCGATAATGGGACCCAGCTTGATATCCGGTGGAGTGCCCTGGACGGGATAATTGCAGTAGCTTTCCTGGCGGCTGCTCTTACAGCAGTATATTTCGGGTCTTCTGCGATATTTACTGCGCTAAGCAATAGGGAGCTCTTAAGCGCCAATATCAGTAATATAAGTTTTATTATCCTGTACGGCATACAGGTGCTGCTCATGCTGGGAACAGTCTGGTTTTTTACCCTCCACAGGAAGAAGTCCAGGCTGCGGGATCTGGGAATCAGGTATTACAGCATAGGAAAGACCCTGTGGTATACCTTCATATCCCTCATTGCCATTTTTATCATAAGCTTCATCTATGTCTTTGTCATGAGCTCTGTGCTGGGCATTGAAGCCCCTTCCAGCAAGATCGAGATCCTTATAAAAAACAGGAGCATATCAAATACCATACTTCTTATAGTAGTAGCATTTATAGGCCCCGTGGTAGAGGAAGTGTTCTTCAGGGGATTTTTGTATTCTGCCTTTAAAAAAAACTGGGGGACCCTTCCAGCCCTATTTTTATCTGCAGTACTTTTTTCCGTAGTGCACCTTCAGGTCTACAGCTTTATCCCCCTTTTTTTGATCGGCTGGCTGCTGGCATATCTATTTGAAAAGACAAGATCGCTTTTCCCGGCAATCTTTCTCCATGCCGTATATAATCTCATCCTTATACTGATCCTTTTGGGGCAGCTGGAGATGATAAATGTGTACTAATTGTAAAAAATTTTTGCTAAAATATTGTATTCTTGTTTTGGATTTAAATATTACATAACTATGGACTGGGACAGGTTTTATGAGGATAAGCAGTGATGATGCAAAACATGTAGCCAAGCTGGCTGAACTGGATTTCAGCGAAGATGAGATAAAGAAGATAACTTTGCAGCTGGATAAGATACTTGAGCATGTAGCCAGGATAAGCGCTGTTGACACTGAAGGAGTGAAAAACACTTCCCATGTAATGGATATAAAGAATGTATTCAGGGATGATACCCCAGCCGATACCCTATCACAGGAAGATGCCCTTAAAAACGCGCCGCTGGAGCAGGACGACGGTTTCAGGGTCCCCAGGATAGATTGATTTAAATAGGAGAATCAGTTGGATCTTAATTACCTTACTGCACATGATATAAAAGATAAGATTAAGAAAAAGGAGATCTCCTGCCGGGAGGTCACGGAAAGCGTTTTTTCCAGGATAGAAGAAGTTGATGTCAGCATAAATGCATATATAAGGCTGGAAAAAGACAGCGCCCTTAAAAGTGCTGACAGGATAGATAAAAAGATCTCCAAAGGAGAAGATACATGCGATTTTACCGGCATACCTGTAGGAATAAAGGATAATATCTGCACCAGGGACATCACTACCACATGTGCATCAAAGATCTTGAATAATTATATCCCCATATATGATGCCGGAGTAATAAAGAGGCTAAAGAGCCAGGACTATATCCTTACAGGAAAACTTAATATGGATGAATTTGCCATGGGCTCTTCCAACGAGAACTCATTTTTTGGCCCTGTATCCAATCCCTGGGATACCGAAAGGGTGCCCGGGGGTTCAAGCGGAGGCCCTGCAGCCAGCGTGGCGGCAGGGGAGGCTATATGCAGCCTGGGCTCTGATACGGGGGGCTCCATAAGACAGCCGGCTTCACTCTGCGGAGTGGTGGGGTTTAAGCCCACCTATGGACTGGTATCCAGGTATGGGCTGGTAGCATTTGCCTCTTCCCTGGACCAGATAGGACCATTTACCAGGGATATGGAAGATTGCGCGGCCCTGCTTAATGTGATATGCGGCCATGACAGCCATGACTCTACCTCCCTTGATGCTGAAGTCCCCGATTTTAAGAGTTTCTTAAAAGATGAAATAAAGGGCTTAAAGATAGGCGTACCTTCCCAGCTTATGTTAGAGGGCATAGACCCTGAGGTAATGGGCGCTGTAAATTCAGCCCTTAAAATGGCAGAAGATATGGGAGCAAAAGTAGAAGAGATATCAATACCTAATCTTGAATATGCCCTTAATGTATATTATATAATAGCCCCGTCTGAGGCCAGTTCCAATCTTTCCCGGTTTGACGGCGTAAGATATGGCTTCAGGGACAGCGATGCTGATACTTTGAGGAATATGTATAAAAAGACCAGGGCCCGGGGTTTTGGCGATGAAGTAAAGCGGAGGATAATGATAGGGACTTACTGCCTTTCTGCCGGATATTATGATGCATATTATGAAAAGGCGCTAAAGGTAAGGACCCTTATAATACAGGATTTCAATGATGCCTTTTCCAAATATGATGTCCTTATATCTCCCACATCGCCCACAACTGCTTTTAAGAAGGGCGAGAAGACAGATGACCCCCTGAGCATGTATATGTCAGATATCTGCACCATACCGGTAAATCTTGCCGGGCTTCCAGCAGTGTCTATACCGGCAGGACTTTCAAATGACGGGCTTCCCATCGGCCTGCAGGTAATGGGTAATGTCTTAAGGGAGGACAATGTTATAAGGGCGGCATATGCCCTGGAGAAGGCTATAGGCTTTAAGGGGATACCCAAAATATGACAGGCATTATAAAGACAGAAAACAATTATGAATCCACTATAGGTCTTGAGACGCACCTTGAGCTGGAAACCGCTACCAAGATGTTCTGCGGCTGCCGGCTTTCATTTGGCGAGAAAAAAAATATCAATACATGCCCGGTATGCCTGGGTCATCCAGGCTCGCTTCCGGTCATTAATAAGAAAGCAGTAGAGTTTGCCATAAAGATAGCCCTGGCCCTGAACTGCTCTATAAATGAAAGGACAATTTTTCACAGGAAGAATTATTTCTATCCTGATATGCCCAAGAATTATCAGATATCCCAGTATGATATACCCCTGGGGGTAGGCGGATACCTGGAGATAAATATGGGGGATTATGTGCGAAATGTCGGCATAACCAGGGTACATATGGAAGAAGATGCAGGAAAGCTTGTGCATACCGGCTCTACGGGAAGGATAAGTGGATCCGGCGGCAGTATAGTCGACTATAACCGGGCAGGGACACCACTCATAGAGATAGTGACTGAGCCAGATATAAAGACACCGGAGGAAGCAAAAGAATATATGACGGTTCTAAGAAACCTCCTTCTTTATCTTGATGTCAGCAATTGCAGTATGGAAGAAGGAAGCTTAAGGTGCGATGCCAATGTCTCTATAAAGCCGGAAGGCAGTGATGGATTGGGGACCAAGACTGAGATAAAGAACCTCAATTCATTCAAGTTCCTGCGAAAGGGACTTGAGTATGAGATCAAGAGACAGAAAAAAGTTTTGGATTCAGGGGAGCAGGTGATCCAGGAGACACGGCATTTTGATAATAATAGCGGCACCACCAAGGCTTTGAGGTCAAAGGAAGAAGCCCATGATTACAGGTATTTTCCAGAACCTGACCTGGTACCGATTATAATTGGTAAAGATATGGTGGATACCATAAGGGAGACTATTGTGGAGCTTCCGGAAGAAAAGTCCCGAAGATATATGGAAGAATATGGATTATCCTCATATGATGCAGGCTTTCTGGCCGGGGATAGTAAGATTGCCGGATATTTTGAAAGATGCCTCGACTGTTTTGATGATGCCAAGGCAGTGGCAAACTGGATAATGGGTGATTTCAGCGCCCTGGCAAATAAGGAAAAGATCCATATATCTGATAGCAAGGTATCTCCCGAAAGCCTCTGCAGGATGCTTAAGATGATTGCCGGCGGCAGGATAAGCATAAAGATCGCAAAGACTGTATTTGAAGAGATGTTTAATGATGGCAGTGATCCGGAAGAAGTCATCAAGAATAAGGGGCTGGAGCAGATAAGCGATTCCGGTGAGCTTGAGGCCATAATCGATGAAGTGATAAGCAGCAATCCGGGACCTGTCGGGCAGTACAGGGAAGGCAAGAAAAAGGCTATAGGCTTTCTCATAGGCCAGGTCATGGCTAAGACTAAGGGGAAGGCTAACCCCAGGATAGTTAATGCGATCATGTCAAAAAAACTCAGGTAAACGGGTTTAATATATATATCAATGCGGGGAGCATTGAAGATAAATATAGTTAAGGTAAAGGAAGGGGAAATTAGATGTTAGACGGTAAGGCTATCGGGATAATTACCAGCGGCGGTGACTGCGGGGGGCTGAATGCAGTTATAAAGGGTGCAGCCAGCATGGCCCTGGCATACGGCATAAAGCCATATGTCATATTAAACGGTTATGCAGGCCTTTATAATCTTGTCGAGAGCGATAATCTTCTTGAGCTTAATAATAACAGGCTAGATAAGATATCTTCCCTCAAAGCCGGTTCACAGGCAGGTAATACCAGGGTAAAAATATCCAAGATAGATGACAAGGATAAATATAATAGGATATCCCAGGGTCTTAAAAAGCATAATATCGGGGCACTTGTAATATCCGGTGGCGATGATACTGGAAGCGTGGTAGTGGACCTGGATAAAAACGGTATTTCCTGCGTGCACGTGCCAAAGACTATGGACCTTGACCTTCATTCTTATTCGGTGGGGGGCGATTCCGCAGTTAATAGGATAGCCCAGTATGTGGAAGAGCTGAAAACAACAGGAGACAGCCATAACAGGATAATGGCTATTGAAGTATTCGGAAGATATGCAGGACACACGGCCTTCAGGGGAGGCATAGCGGCAGATGCAGATTGTATCCTTATACCAGAGGTTCCGATAGACTTTGATATAATCTATGAAGACCTGAAGAAAAATTTCATGAGGCGCATAGAGTCAAGTGAATACAAATCCGGCACATATACTATTGTGGCGGCTGAAGGGATAACCGATGATACCGGTGAAAATATAACTGACAGCAGCGTTAACATAGATGCATTCGGCCATAAGAAACTGTCGGGTGTGGGTAAATATATAAGGCAGCAGCTTACTGACCGCATAGAGGGCGATAAAAGCTTTAAGCAGTTTATGGCAGACCAGGGACTCTTTGTGGAGAAGATGAACGAGGTCCCTGCGGTGAGGGAAATGGTTCTGACTTATCTTGTCCGTTCAGGAAGTACCAGTGCCCTGGATGCCAATTTTGGGAATGAGACCGGTGCCGGTGCGGTGATACTTTTAAATAATGATGTCTCCGGAGTTACAGTGACCGGTGTTGAAAGGGGCAAGGTCCAGTATATACCGACCTCAACAGCCATAAAACAAAGGCATGTGAGCCGGGAAATGGTGGCTTTCCATGAGAAGACAGGCGTGTGCTTTGGCAGG